>SDBV01003645.1_pt1 | contig 22518 bp, 14 predicted proteins | sample 2277081 | NCBI WGS metagenome assembly SDBV01 (sample SAMN10402039, study PRJNA504765) | marine sediment metagenome | isolation source: marine sediment core GS10_PC15, 223 cmbsf | place: Arctic Ocean: Southern Knipovich Ridge | collected 2010 | reverse complement strand
GTGTCAAGGGCCTTGGCTGCATGTGAGGGCGGCCTGCTCGTCGTTGACGCCAGCCAGGGCGTTGAGGCACAGAACGTGGCGAATGCTTATCTGGCCATCGAAAATAATGTCGAACTTTTAAGTGTGATCAACAAGGTCGATCTCCCCGCAGCGGATACGGATTTGGCAGCCGAAGAGATAAATCATATTATCGGGACAGGGGTCAATGAATGTTTCAAGGTAAGCGCAAAAAGCGGGTTGGGTGTCGAAGAGCTGCTTGAAGCCATCGTAACATTTCTTCCGCCCCCAGACGATAAAAGTGATCAGCCCACCGCAGCGCTTATTTTCGATAGCCACAGCGACCAGTACAGAGGAGTTATATGTTATGTTAGGGTTTTTGCCGGCTTATTAAAGCCAAAGCAAAAGGTTACCTTTATGCGAAGCGGAAAAACTTATATTATTACCGAGTTGGGAAAATTCAAACCAGAGATGACCGCTGTCGACGAACTTGGCACCGGAGAGGTTGGTTATGTCATCGCAAATATTCACGAACTGGCCGATGTCACAGTGGGTGACACAATTACTGATTTCGCCAAGCCAGCTTCCAAGCCACTGCCAGGATACAAACAACCGATGCAGATGGTCTTTTCAGATTTCTATCCGGGCAATAATACCGATTATTCAAAGCTCAGAGATGCCTTTGATAAGCTTACCCTGAACGATGCAAGTTTTTCATTCAGCCCGCAGAATTCTCCTGCACTTGGTTTTGGGTTTCGTTGCGGCTTTCTGGGCCTACTCCATATGGAGATAGTACAGGAAAGACTCGAACGAGAGAATGATATAGAGGTGGTTCAGACAGCCCCAACCGTTAGTTATGAAGTAGTAACAAAGGATGGAGCGGTTAAGAGGATAGAATCGCCAAGTCAATTGCCCGATCCCAGCCACATCGAACAGCTTCGAGAGCCTTTTGTTAGGCTTGAAATAATAACAGCCACCGATTCCATCGGAGGAATTATGAAACTGGCCGACTCCAGAAGATGTAAGCTGGTCAAAACCGATTATCTAAGCCCAACAAGGGTAATGCTTGAGTATAACGCTCCGCTTGCAGAGATCGTCTATGATTTTTATGATCTTCTAAAGGGTATTAGTCGCGGCTATGCAACGATGGATTATGAGTTCACAGGCTTTCAGTCAGGCGATCTTGTTAAGATCGATATTCTTGTCAATACCGTTGCCGTCGATGCCTTGAGTTTGATAGTCCATCGTAGCAAAGCAGAGGCAAGAGGCAGGAAACTGATTATCAAGCTTAGAAGGGCGATACCCCGCCATCAGTTTGAAATTCCTCTGCAGGTTGCTATCGGCGGAAAGATTATCGCAAGAGAAACCATAAAAGGCTTCCGAAAAGACGTAACCCAAAAGCTCTATGGCGGAGATGTAACGCGAAAGATGAAGCTGCTTAAAAAACAAAAAGAAGGCAAAAAACGAATGAAAAGCGTTGGGAACGTTCAGATACCACAGGAAGCTTTTATGACAATACTCGATACCAGCGAATAAAATACCTGATACATGCCAAATCTATTCAAAAAAATATCGCGAAGCGAATCCACATTGCCCAATAGTGTATTCCCCTACACCAATTATGGTAACCTGATCCATATAAAAAATGGGTCATTCGCCGATTCACATCGAAATAGCATACGTTATAACTGATTCATGAGATATGAACGCGGAGGGACAGTTAAAACAAAACTTATCAATTACAAAACTAAGACCATAACTTTTGGTAAAACAAGTAATGAATAAGAAGATCATATTTTTTTTAGTGGGCGTAGCATGGATGGCCGGCTCTGCATGCGGAACAATATATTATGTAGACGGCAGCAGCGGAAGTGATGGCAACACCGGCCTGTCATGGGCACAGGCATTTGCCACGATACAGAAGGGCATTGATACTGCAAGTAATACAGATGTGGTCGAAGTTAATGAATGTACCTACTATGAATATATTAATTTTCGTGGCAAGGCAATAACCGTTAAAGGTACCGACCCAAACGATTGGGATGTAATAGCCACTATTATAATTGATGCGAATGGCCAGTTCTGTACAGTTGCGATGAATTCAAGTGAGGATGCCAATTCAGTATTGTCCGGCTTTACTCTAAGAAATGGTACCTACGGTGTATATTGTGCGGCTGCCAGCCCGGTTATAAGAAAATGTATAATTGAAGATAATAGCTCCATGGGTATACATTGTACATCAATTTCCAGTTCACCGCTAATTATGAACAACATAATCAGGGGAAATGGCACAGCGGGAGTAAGCTGTGGCGTTTTTACATCACCAACTATCAAAAACAACTTGATTTATGATAACTCTTACGGAGTAAGAACCTCGTTCTTGACATCACCAGTTGTAAGAAATAACACGATAGTTGCAAACAGTATTGCTGGTTTTTCAAATATTTCCGGATCACCAACCATCAGTAACTGCATTGTCTGGGACAGCAATGACGATCTATCTGGTTGTACCGCCACCTATTCATGCATCGAAGATGGTGATGCAGGAACAGGCAATATCATCTCTGATCCACGTTTCGTGGATGCTGATGCCAATAATTTTCACTTACTATGGAATTCGCCCTGTTTTAACGCAGGCGATCCGAATGACCCTAACAAATCAAGCACCGAAACCGATATCGACGGCGAAGCACGAGTCTCAGATGGCCGAGTCGATATCGGAGCTGATGAAAACTACATGTTCAAAAACTTGCTTATGAACTCATTTGGCCAAAAAAGTGAATGGGACCTTACACACACACTCGTAAACCCCGACACGATAAAATACTTTTCGCCTAATTTCGCTCATGATGTAAGGATCAATACAGGGGCAGATTATAATGAACTGCCGACATTGCTTTCCGAATTGCGCAGGATAAATCCTTACACAACGATTTACACAGCTATGTCAGCTTGTAAAACTCTGGATCCTAATATTTACACTCATTTTCCCCACCGTGCTTTATATTATGACGATGTATGTGATGAGAGCTGGTACCTGCATCTTGAACCAAATAACTATAGTTCCGACCGTATTTCCGCAGGTGATGGTGCATATGTCCTGGACGTTAGAAATGCGAATGTAAGGTCGGCCATTATTGATAAAGCGATTCAGAATGCTCTGGATCATGGTTATGACGGTGTGTTTTTTGATAATTGTTATTGGGGGATAACCGCATTCGGTAGAAATCCTAAACCCCTTTATTGGCCGGAAGATATAAACTATCAAGACTGGACAGATGCCTTTATGGACTTTTTTGCAGATGCCAACCAGGCCACAGAAGCCAACGGCCTGGATCTACTTGTTAACGTGTCAATAATCACTGGCGATACCAACGAAGCTGTAATAGCGATTGAGCCCTATGTAGACGGCATCATGAACGAATATCCACCGTTACATCCGAATGCTCGAACCGACAAGGAGTTAATTGAGGAATTACATGGTTACGAAGAAGTTCTTAAGGCTGGTAAAGCTGTCCTGCTCTTAACGCCAAGGTATGATTACGAATGGGAGAAATTCGGCCTTGGTAAAATAAGACCGCTCGCTGAAAAATATGGAACTATACACCTTTCAGCAGCAGGGACGTTTCATGAGGAACCTTTACGCACCTATAACACAAACCTGGTTACCAACGGCGATTTTAACGACTGGACAGGAGCCAACCCCAACAACTGGACCATTACAGGCCGAAAAGGTGGCAATCGGAAGATAACACAAGTGGGATATTTTGCTCAAAAGCCATATAATTATAACAATCCCCATCCATATCTGCTTCAGGACCACAACGGCTTAAACAACAAGACTCGTAAGAGACTGTATGGCGTAGGAGCATGCAATCTTTACGCAACCAGATCAAAGAACATTGCCATATCGCAGAATATAACCACCGTTATTGGCCAAACCTACCGATTTTCGATATTTATTGGCAAGGTCAATGCCGATGATCCTGACGACCCCAACCTCGTCGGCAACTTGATGATCTCCGGCGACAATGGCGACACCTTCCAATATTTTTATGATACCTTCGGTACCAAGACCTTTACATTCGATGCAACTTCAACCACCACGACTCTTAAAATTGGCAATGATCCCAACGATGCCGACATAAGCTTCGATGATATCGCCATCTGGGCCATTGAAGAATAAAAACTGTTTTTAATTGATTAACACACAGGGCCGTGAGCTTTATTCTCACGGCCATTTCTTTTACCAAATCTCTCCACTAATACATATAATCAAAAAATGCAGACAGACCGTAAAATTATTGTTAGCTGAATAAAAGAGAAAATTATGAAAAAAGTTATTTTATACTTAGTAGTTGTTTTCTTGATTTTGAACTGTGCTAGTGTTTATTCACGGACGTATGAAAGTCAGCATTTTGTCATACACAGCGACCTCGACTCTCGGTATATCGAGTTTATCCAGTTAAATATCGAATCGTTCTACGAGAAAATACTTTCCGAATATCTCTCCAAAGGCTGGCAAAAACCATTAGTTATTTATTATTCTAAATCCCAGTCAGATACCACAGGAAGCTTTTATGACAATACTCGATACCAGCGAATAAAAAGTATTTGTTAGTCCTCTGCACTGCCCAATAGTGTATTCCCCTATACCGACCATAGTGATCCGCCCCATATAGAAAATAGGTCATTCACCGATTTACATAAAAATAGTATACGTTATAACCAGTTCAGTAGTTGGCAAACTGGATATCGCATATCCGCTTGTGGCGGAGAAAATATGAACTATTACGCTACCTGATACGCCCATTTGTCAAGACATTCCGCCCAACGCCGAGGAACCTGTTGTTTTGTTGATAATGACAATATTTAGGGGTTTTTATACTTATTAAATAGCTTTTGTCGAGGTGGTGAACCTGAATAATGGGAATTCCCGTTATTCTACTTAGGCTTATTCTGTTTGCAAAATAGCGAAAAAATCGCCTTTCCAGCTTCTCCAATTGAATGGCGAGAAGAAGTGTTTTTTCAAGCCTGATTGAGGGAAGTTGAGGGAAGTTGAGGGGAGTTGAGAGGAGAAAAAGTTCCAATGGGAGCGAATAGCCCTATTCGAGCAATTAAGTTTGGCAAGAACATGCCAATCCGTGCCGGGCCGGAAACTATTCTCGGGTTTTGTATAAACACAGATGATGTAAATTTATCCTTCGTATTTGTATTAAACCTTTATGCTAAAAATCAGGGGAGAAAAATCTATTATGAAAACTCAAAAGTGTTTTAGTTTTTTTACTATTGCAGTACTTCTGCTTATCTGTTCGGCGCTTTCGGCAACAACTTATTATGTCGATGCAACCGACGGAGATGACAGCAAGTCAGGCACAAGCGAAGCCAACGCATGGCAAAACTTAAGCAAGGTAAACAGTACAACCTTTTCAGCAGGAGATTCAATTCTTTTCCAGTGCGGCGAGACATGGTCCGGACAACTCTGGCCGAAAGGCTCAGGAACCAGCGGTAGTGTGATTACCATTGATAAGTATGGGACAGGGGATTTGCCTTTGATACAGGGCCCGGGTGGAACGACTGCGCCTGCGGTATTTCTTTATTGCCAGGAATACTGGGAAATCAACAATCTCGAGATCACCCATTATGACGGCAGCGACAACACGATAAAGAGGGTAGGTGTATTTATTCAGGCTGAAGATGTAAATATGCCAGGTGGTGCTGATGTGCTGCATCACATTTACCTGAAGGGCTTGAACATTCACAACATCAATGGGTTGACGACGTCAAAGCAGTCCGGTGGTATAAAGTATGCCTGCAGCGGGCCGGGCACCGCGGACACCAAGATATGGTTTGATGATATATTGATTGATGATTGCTACGTATATGACGTCAACAGGACCGGAATTGTCTTCTGGTCAGACTGGTCGACCCGCACAAAAACCGATGAAACGCTTTATGCGCCATGGACAAACGTTGTGATACAAAATAACACTATTGAAAATACATATTCGAATGGGATGATTATCAGGATGTCTGATAGTCCCTTGCTTGAGTACAACGTGTTTGTGAACTGTGCTGACGGCGAAGGCAGCGGAAACGCGATGTTCTTCTTCAACTGCGATAATGCCCTTGCTCAATATAACGAAGGCTACGGAACCGTATTCAACACTGGTGATCTCGACGCCGCTGCCTTTGATTCGGACTACCAGTGCAAGGACACGATTTTCCAGTACAATTACAGCCATGATAACGAACTTGGTGGAATTGTAGCTGTCTGCAGCAACGTCAGTAGTAAATTCAATGATGGAACGATCATAAGATATAACATCTTTGAGGACAACGACAGACAGACATTTAGAAATACCGGCGGCACAACAAATACCAAGTTTTACAATAACACCATGTATCTGGGCTCCGGTCTGTCCAACAACCTGATTTTCTATCAAAAGAGTTGGAGCGGTGTCTATCCGGATGGTACGGGGTTCTTCAACAACATAATCTACAACTTAAGCAGCAGTGCCAGTTACGACTTCGGTTCGGCCACAAACACCGAGTTTGACTCCAACCTCTTTTATGGAAACCATCCTGGAACTGAGCCAAGTGATGCCAATAAGATCACAAGTGACCCCAGTTTTGTCAGCCCCGGCAGTGGTGGCATAGGCATGGACTCGGTTGACGGTTACAAGCTCAATACCGGTTCGCCGTGTATTGATGCCGGAATCTGGCTTGATGACCGCAATGGCGGCTACGATTACTGGGCCAACACGATCGCCCATAACGGTACTCCCGATAGAGGAGCCCACGAATGGGACGATGGTGATGCAAACGACAATACAGCGCCTACACCCAGCACGATGACATGGGCCTCAGAACCCAGTGCCGTAAGCGGCAGCGCCATTGAAATGACAGCCACAACAGCCACCGACTCCGATGGATATGCTGTAGAGTATTACTTCAACAATGTAACCGTCTCCGGCCATGACAGCAACTGGCAGGCAGGTACCTACTATAAGGACACAGGCCTTGATGTAGACACCACTTATACATACCAGGTAAAGGCACGTGATACTTCGGTCAACTTCAATGAAAACACCTACTCAACGCAAAAAGCGGCTACTACACTGCCGCCTGCCACACCGACTATCTTTGAAAAGTTTGACTCTGACCCGACAAGCAATGGCTGGGTCGATGCTGGTGCGGGCAGCACCACGTTCGATTATAACAGCGCCGGTTACCTTGATGTAGTCATCCTTCGTGAGCGGAGAGATCCTGCTACATACCACAAGATGCTGGCGCAGGTCTTTGATGAGACTCAGGAGTTCTGGTGGGAGATGGATATGGAGCCGGTCAGTGCTTCGAGTGATTATCCAATAGCACTTTTTGGTGTTTTTGACTATAACACAACTGGCCATAAGAACAATATTGTTGCCGATAGATTCAGCTACAGACAATTCGAAGGTTCATCCAGAGGCAACAGGCACGATATCTATGGCTGGGCTACTGATGCAACAGTGAATTCCGGTAACGGTAGTCCCACCGAACCAGGCATATCTTATGGCGACAATATTCGTGCAAAAGGTCACTATTGGTACGAATCAGGCGTTGGCGGCCAAGCCATAGTAACAGTTTACGAGATTGATACCGATGGTTCAACCGGTGCACAGATAATGACTACCGGGACCGTAGAGGTTATAGATTCGGGGGACGAGTTGTCATTTGACATGTTCGGTCTGGGCAATAGGACCGACGGAGGCAATGTTGGCGACAACAAGTTCAAGGTTGATAACCTGTACTTCTCGATTACTGGCGAAAACACCAATCCGGTTGATCCCAACTTCGATGATTCAGGCGGTCCTCCATGTACACCAACCGATATGCATGTCGAGAGTATCGTCTGCGAGACTTTCAGTGTTGGCGGTGGAAACAAGAAGGGTAGAGCTACCGTTACTATCCTTGATGACTGCGGCAACCCGCTGCAATATGCTGATGTCGATGGTACGTTCACCGGCGACTATGATGAATCAGTTACCAATATAACCACCAACGCCAGCGGCGTAGCTGTACTGGAAACCGTTGGCACTGCTAAGGGAGGTATATCATTTACCTTCTGTGTGGATGATGTAACTCATGCAACTTTGACTTACGACTCTAATGACAACACTGAAACTTGCGACACTAATTAAGTTTACTCCTTAACTGATTGTTGCAGATAACATCAAGGGCTCCGGTTTCCGCCGGAGCCCTTTTCTTTTGATGTATGACCAGGACATCTTAGAGGTTTATCATTCCCGTTGATCGCCTATAAGTTATTTGTAAACAAGCGATTAGTTTGTTGTTGACTACATGGAAGATTGGTTCTCAACAGGTAAATGATAGTATTTGAAAACTAGTTTGATATTTCTTGTTTTTTTTGTTGACAATGACAATGTTTAGGAGTTTTTATACTTATTAAATAGCTTTTTATCGGGGGTGGGGTAGTGAATCTGAATAACGGGGTTCCCGTTATTCTACTTAGGCGTATTCTGTTCGCAAAATAGCGGAAAAAAGCCGCCTTTCCAGCTTCTCCAATTGAATGGCGAGAAGAAGTGTTTTTTCGAACCTGATTGAGGAAAGGTGGGGGAGAAAAAGTGCCAATGGGAACAAGTAGCCCTATTCAAGCAATTAAGTTTTGCAAGAACATGCCGATACGTGCCGGGCCGGCGGCTATTCTCAGGTTTTGTATAAACACAGTTGATGTAAATTTATCCTTCGTATTTGTATCAAACCTTTATACTAAAAAACAAGGAGAGAAAATATTATGCGATCTGGGAAGTTTAAAAATTATTTCAATCTGTTTGTAATTGCCCTGCTGGTTTTTTCGGCTACCGCTTCAGCGACAACTTATTATGTCGATGCGACCGACGGTGATGACGGTGCAGCCGGCACAAGTACCGGCACGGCTTGGCAAAATTTAAGCAAGGTCAATAGCACAACGTTTTCCGCAGGAGATTCAATTCTTTTCCAGTGCGGCGAAACCTGGAGCGGCCAGCTTTGGCCAAAAGGCTCAGGTTCAAGCGGCAGCCCGATCATAATTAACTACTACGGCGATGCCAATAACGGCTATCCGCAAATAAATGGACCAGGCGGAACAACTCAACTTGCTGCGGTGAAATTGTATTGTCAGCAGTACTGGGAGATCAACAACCTTGACATCACGCACTATGACAACAGCGACAACACATCAAAGAGGGTAGGTGTATTTGTTCAGGCTGAAGATGTAAATATGCCCGGCGGTGGGAGCGTATTGAACCACATATACTTAAAGAACCTTGATATTCACAACATCAATGGGTTGACGACGTCAAAGCAGTCCGGCGGTATTAAGTTTTCTGCAAGCGGTGATTCCAACGAGACAGGGGTATACTTCAATGATGTACAGATAGACGGCTGCTATATTTATGATGTCAACAGGACCGGCATTGTCTTCTGGTCGGACTGGTCAGTTCGTACCTTGACGACGAATACGAACTGGACGCCGTGGACGGACGTTGTGGTAAAGAACAACGTTGTTGAAAACACCTATTCGAACGGAATGATTATCAGGATGTGTGATAGTCCGTTGGTCGAATACAATACATTCATTAACTGTTCTGATGGCCTTGACAGCGGCAACGCGATGTTCTTTTTCAACTGTGATGATGCGGTAGCTCAGTTCAATGAAGGTTATGGTACTGTCTATAACGGCGGCGAGGAACCCGATAAAGATGCTGCTGCTTTTGACTCCGATTACCAGTGCAAGAACACGATTTTTCAGTACAACTACAGTCATGACAACGGCATGGGCGGCATAGTCTGTGTCAGCAGCGGAGCAGCTGGCAAATTTAATGACGGGACGGTAATCAGGTACAATATCTTTGAAGATAATGACCGTCAGGGCTTCAGGAATACCGGTGGCACGACTAATACGAAAGTCTATAACAACGTGTGGTATCTTGGTTCCGGTCTTTCGAATGTTTTGATATGGTACCAAAAGTCCTGGAGCGGTTGGCCGGATGGCACCAAGTTCTACAACAATATTATTTATAACGACAGTTCAAACGCCAGCTACAACTTCGGTTCAGCTACCAATACCGAGTTTGACTATAATGTTTTCTACGGTAACGCAGCCTCCGGCGAACCAAGCGATTCGCACAAGCTGACAAGCGATCCCAACTTTGTAAATGTTGGTAGCGGCGGTATCGGGCTGGATTCTGTTGATGGATATAAGCTTAACGATGGTTCGCCGTGCATTAACTCCGGTAGAGTGGTTGACGGCAACAATGGTGGTTTCGATTATTGGGCCAACACGGTTCCCCACGGCACTACTATGCCAGACCGAGGTGCTTATGAATCCGATGTAAATGAGCCGGATGAGCCGAATGATCCAAATGTAACTATTTTTGCTGACGGCTTTGAAGATTGCTTTACCAACTGGACGTCAACAGCATACTGCTCAACTACTAGCTATGAGGGCTCCAAGTCTGCCAAGATGGACAGTACCGACTATGTGAAAACAGGCGTAAGTACGGTTGGCTACCAGAGCATAATCGTCAAGTATGCCAGGAAGCTTGATGATATGCTCTCTGGAGATCAATTTGTAGCCGAATGGTATGACGGCACAAGCTGGAATACTCTCGAAAGCATCACCAGTACCGGCGATTTCGACGACTGGACCGTCATGGAATTTACCATTACCGATGTCGATGCTGATGATAACGCCGACTTTGAGATACGCTTCCGCACTGATAACGCAGCCACGAATTATGCTTATGTCGATGCTGTTGTAATAAGCGGCACAGAGACAAGCACTGTTACGATCGCTCCTGAAGCGGATTCTTATGTCCGTGGCGGCAGTTCTGCCAGCAACAACTATGGAACTGCAACGTCTTTACAGGTAAAGGACAGCAGCAATAACTCTTATAAACGCCGGGCATATCTGAGGTTTGATCTTGGTAACATGAGCGGCAGCATTACAAGTGCCACGTTGAGAGTGAAGGTTTCATACGTCGAAAGCAGTTCGACTACACACCTTTGCAACTTTGTTTCCAGCGACAGTTGGACCGAAACCGGCATCAACTGGAATAACAAGCCGAGTTACGGCAGTCAGCTTGACAGCGAAACGACAGTCTCAGTTGGTAACTGGGTAGAGTTTGACGTTACCAGCCAGGTCTCGACAGAAATATCCGGCGATGACAATTTCTCGTGCATCATTCGTGAAACATCAAGCGGCCAAAAACGTATCGATTATCGATCACGTGATTATGCTACTGCTGCAGACAGGCCTCAGTTGGTGATAGTGCGCTAATAGTTACTGGTATGCTCTCCAGAAACTGTGCCAATTAAAGGGAAAGCATAATTGTTTTCTCTATAGACAAAGGGCTCCGGTTTCCGCCGGAGCCCTTTTCTTTTGATGTGTGACGTGACCAGACCTGTTGTTTGCACACACAGAATCTGAATTTTTATTTTTTACATTGCAATTTTAAACTACAACTTCAAAAAAATAACTCAAAACTAACCAAGCCTGTCTACTGCCTGCCCATATAAAATAAGAAAAATTCCATGCATCTACTGCTCTACTCTCCCAGACCGAAGGCCTGCCTGTCCTGAGCTTGTCGAAGGGCCAAAATGACATCAAAAGCGCAAGTTTCAAAATTCAAAATACCAAAAAGACGCACGTTTTTACCAATTTTGTACCAAAAAGTGCGCAAAAGTGCGCAGCTTTACCACACTTTTGCACGCTTTTTGCATTACCCATCTTAACACTTGCGCGTTTGGTGTCAACCGAAACCCCGCTAACTGCCAGGAATCAAACATCCACCCCAAAAATAAACCCCAAAAAAACCCCAAAAAACCAAAAAATTAAAAATTCCAAACTTTCAAAATTCCTCCTGAACGCTATACGCTGCCCGCTGACAAAACCTAACGAACCTTTCGATTCAGGGTATCCATAAAATCCTGCTGAACTTCTTCGCCAAGCCCCTCAGCAGTCCATGCGTGCTTCAAAGCCAATTCATATTGATTCAGATAGTAGTAACATATCGCAAGCGCCTTATGTGCCTGGCCGTTGTCAGGCTCGATATCAATAGCATTCAAAAACGCCATTTTCGCCTGCTCATGAAGCTCTTGTTGCGAATACGCCACCCCCAGATTGTGGTATAGCTGTGAGCTTTCAGAATCAATTCTAATTGCCGTTCTATACTGTTCGATAGCCTCATCGTACATCTCTTGTGAAAAATAAACATTACCTAAGTTCTGAATAGCAGAGACCATATCAGGCTCAATCGCCAACGCCTCGAGATAAGATTGGATTTCCTCACTAACCCGTCCCGTCTTATTATATACAAGCCCCAAACCAAAATATGCCGCGGCATTATTGTTATCATAAGATATTACTGTCTCAAACTCGCTCCTGGCCTTTTCAAACCTGTCACTATTAAGATACGCATAACCCAGCCCGTAGTGACCCGACACCGAATCAGGCTCTAATTTCAACGCATGTCGATATTGCCTGATAGCTTTGGCAAAATTTTCATCTTGCCGATAAATTTCAGCAAGATTTATATGTAATTTACTTTCACTAGGCCAACGCTTGATCGCATTTTTAAGCTGCAATATCGCCTGCGTAAAAAGCCCTTGTTTGACATAGATATTAGCTAAATTCCTGTGCGGATCCATAGAATTCGGATCCAGACGAATCGATATCTGATATTCAAGTTTAGCTTTTGTAAACAGCTCCAATTCGTTATATGCGTTGCCAAGATTGTTGTGTGTCTTTGCATCGTCGGGATTAATATCAAGGCTTTTGCGGTATTCGGTTACGGCATCTTTTAAAAATCCTTTTTTGAGATAAATATTACCTAAGTTTGTATGGGCTTCGATCAGGCCGGGGTTGATCCTTGCAGCTTTTTCAAGGTAATACTGAGCCATATCCAGCTTGTCAACCCCGTTATAGGTGTTCCCAAGATTATTGAAAAAGCAGCCTAACGTTTCAAGCGTGGTAAGATTTCTGAGATATATACCTCTATAATTTTGCTCTGATACCTTGAATTTTTCGATATAATGCTGATCTACCGCCGATCCTCCATTGCTGGTAGTTTCAATGTTGAATCGTATCTTGCCGTCATCATATCTAACGAAAAAATGGCCCGGCACCACTACCCCATACAACGGCAAACCCAATCTTTCGCCCAGAGACAGATAAAGTATCGAAAGGCTTAAACAATAACCCCGCCTTCTATCCATCACCGAATGCAGGAACAGATCTCTCGGCTCGTCAGCGGTGGTAACAGATTCGAAAGCAAGCTCGCCGAACAAATAATCATTAATGATCTCAACGGTATTATAGCCAATTTTGACATTCTCTTCTTTACATCTTTCCACGATCTCCCATGCCATTCCGTCTATTTCCGCTCTGTATTTTCTCGGCCCGATGTCACTGTCCCATTCACGCGATAGAAGCAATGCCGCTGTGGCGATATCGATATCTTCGGCGTCTAAACGCAAAACGCTTTCGATTGAATTTACGTATAGCCCAGCCTTATCTTCGTTGAAAAGGCTCTGCCTTAACCCAAAAGCCTGCGGGCTTAGCAGCAATACCAAAAACAGAATTAATAAATATTTTCTCATCATATTATGTTGGCCTTGTCAGAAATCATATCATATTAGAGCTTGCAAAGTCAATAACCTATGCCAAACTTATTAGAAGCTGTTTTGAAACCACTTCTGGTTCCCGCTGGAAATTAATCGCTCAGAACATTAGCGGCACGCCTGATTCACTTATTACTTACACGATCGGCGATGACGTTATCGCTCAAAATGTCGACGGCACCAGCGAATATCTACTCTACGATGGCCATGGCTCGACAAGACAGTTAGCCGATTCTGCAGGCGCGATAGTAGCCGGCGAAGAATACTCTTATGATGCGTACGGCGTAATGTTAGGCGGAAATCCTGTCGCAGGTTCCCCCGCAGCGACGAGTTTATTATATGCAGGCGAACACTTCGACACCAACGCTCAGATGTATTACAACCGTGCCCGCTGGTACAACCCACTAAATGGCTTGTTTAATAGAGTCGATCCATACGCAGGCAATACCCAGGACCCACAGAGTTTGCACAAATACATCTACTGCCACAACAATCCAATCAATGGTATCGATCCAAGTGGACAATCTTTAATTTCAATGATTAGTGGAATTAGTATAGTTACAATACTTGCGACAATTATGACTTTAACAACCATGCATTTAACAAATATACGGGCAAAAACTAATTTGGCGATTTTTTATCTCGATCCTTATAATAAAAGAAATAACAATATGCGAGAACTGATTATATCTAGGAAAAATGAAATACAAAACCAGTTCAATACTATTGTACAAACACGAATAGTCGATGGAGCTATGCCAGAAGGAAGAGAACGCTATAGGTACGGAATTTATCGCGTAAAAATTGGTTGGGATGATAACATGGAGGTAGTAGGTTATGCGGGCTTTAAAAACCTTATATCTCTTTCAGCGAAAAAGTTTAAAAAAGATGTTGAATTGTGGGCATTCACGAATAGTACGTCATTATCTGACGAAGAGTGGGAAAATTGTGCAGCAAACACCCTTATGCATGAGATGGTACATGTTATTTATAATCGTAATTGGCTAAGGAATTTCCCTCAGCATGAAGGAAGCGGATTAATGTCTGGAAGCCCTAATGCTGGAATGTTTAAGAATGGTCTCTTGCCGTTTTCCAGTTTGACCAAAAAAAGGCTCAGGTCTGCAATTGGCACAAGACTTTAAGTATGGTAGAATTGCGGCAATAAGATTATTTGAAAGGATTCTCAAATGAATTTCATATATATGTTAAATTTGGTGTTTGTCTTTCTTTTGGTCATGACTTTTGTAATAGTTATTACTAAGTGCATAGGGAAATTTAAAAATTTAGGCTATAACAAAATACTATTAATTTTGGGGATTCTTTTTAGTTGCATAGTTTTAACTGACTTTATGGTTCTCTATAGATGGATACACATTATGAATAATCCAGATGGTCGCCTGATTCTAGATTTGCACCCACTGCCTGAAATGTTTGAAATTGTGCTGAATATATTAATTCCCCTTGTTGTTGTTTCTTTCATATTGGTTTTGTGCAAAGATAGAAATGAACTCAGGAAATTATCAAGTATTATTGGGGCAGGTCTTTCAATATTCTCTACTATTTTCTCAGTTTACCTTGCACATCATATGTTTACTGAATATTTAGCCCGCTCATTAAGAGGAATTATTTGGTGGTTCTGAAATTGTAGGCGTAGTCGTAGTAGGCATAAACTCATCTGGTTATAAATTCAAACGAAATTTCACTTCAAAGCAATAATCCTTGCAGCCGTGGCGTTCCTTGCGCCTGTAGTTGCGGGATTTATCAGAAGGTTGGCTCGTTCATCGGCTGGCAGGCCGAGTCTCAGTCTGTATCACCGCTGTATGAGTGTGTTCTTAGCTTATGTTATGCTTATCAGTCCTATCGGCCTGCAATCTCTTTCGCAGGGTGCTATTGCTTACGCCCAGCTTGACACATCCACCTGGGCCGAAAGTGACAGAACGATTGAATATACTTATGATTACAACGGCTCAGTAACGCAGAAGACAACCGAAGAAACTTCCACCACTACCGTTCTTGAAACGGTTACGTATGAGTATAATCTTGCCAACCGGCTTAAGCGTGTCGAGACTGATTATATGGATGGCACGGTCGAGATTGCTGAATATGAGTATAACCCCAGCGGCATCCGCGTAAGTAAGCATACCTGGAGCGAAGTTGATAGTGTTCCGGAAAATGACGATACTACCGTTGTCTATCTTGTCGATTCCTACAACCATACAGGCTACACACAAGTTCTGGAGGAGACCGTCTATGATTATACCGACACATTCGTATCTCGCACGACTTACACGATCGGCGATGACGTTATCGCTCAGAACGTTGACGGCACCAGCGAATATCTGTTATACGACGGCCATGGCTCCACAAGACAGTTAGCCGATTCTGCAGGCGCAATAGTAACCGGCGAAGAATACTCTTATGATGCGTACGGCGTAATGTTAGGCGGCAATCCGCAAACACCTGCTGATACTTCACTGCTTTACGCAGGCGAACACTTCGATACGAACGCTCAGATGTATTACAACCGTGCAAGGTATTATGACCGAAAATCATTTTACTCTACAATGGATTCGACTTCTACAGGTATTGGGGCTGGGATGCGTTTAAATAAATCAATCTTCGTCCAGCGATTACTCTTGAATCGAAGTCGATTGGCCATTCCAACTACTATGATATTAATAGTCGCGGCTATCCACGGCCCTAAAGGGCCAAGTTGAGGCGCAAGCGTGACAAGAAGAATTCCTCCTCCGCCCAGAATAAGCATCGAGCCGCAAATTGCTATCATAGCAAGCCACATCGTGTCGCCTGCACCTCGCAGGGCACCGCTGTAAATAATTGTTGCTGCGTCGAAAACCTGAAATATAGCCGCACAAATCAAAATGTTGATGCCGACACTAACAACTTTTTCGTCGACCGACCAGAAGTTCATCAGCGCATCTCTGAATACAAAAAAGCACACTCCAACCAGCCCCATATATAGGACACCTATTTTTAAACAAATGCTGGTCTGCTTGCTGGCCAAATCATAGCGTTTATTGCCGATGGATTTGCCGACAGCAGCAGTCAAAGCGGTTGCGAGTCCCACGACAGGCATTACTGAAACATTGATACATGAAAAGACAGCGGACGTTGCCGCTGTAGCTTCTTTTCCGAATAATCCGACCAGCCAAAACAGAAAAATTCCCCAAACCGCTACGTGAACCATGAGACTGAAACCGGCAGGCAAGCCCACCTTTAAAAGCTGTCGTATTTTGGCGAAGTCAACTCTTAACGAGCGTCTGCTTTGGTATTCTTTATCTATTCGGCTGCTTAAAAACATTGCCATCCTGATAGCCGCGCCCAGGGTTATGCCGATGAATGTTCCCCAGCCTGCACCTGCGATTCCCATCGCCGGAAAACCGAATTTGCCGAAGATGAGTACATAGTTGGCCAATATATTCACCGCCTGGGCAACTATCGCCGCATACATCGTAATGACAGGGCGATGCACACCCATAAAAAATTGACTGCTGCTCCAGATGAATACCGCCATCAGCTGGGCGTATAGCATTATTCGAAGATAAGTCACTTCCATATTCGCTACCGCAGGCTCATGGCCCATTAAGCGAAATATGTAAGGTGCCCCGGGCCACATTAATGCCACCACAATAGCAACATACGCAAGGCCCATATATATCGCCTGCCAGCAGTACGCCGAGCAGTCCCTTAAATTGCCTCTGCCCATACTCTGACTTACGAATGTATTAACACTTGTGGCCGCGCCGATTGCAAAACTGGCTGGCAAAAAGCTGATAATTCCGGCAGGCAAAATTGCAGCCAAAGCATCGGTGCCAAGCCGTGAAACCATGTATCTGTCTACAAACTGCATTACCGTAAATGAAATATTTGTGACTATCATCGGCGCAGCCAGCGCGAGCATATACTTCAGGGATGTTTCCTTTACAGAAGGATTAGATGTGTCTGCCGAAAAATTATCTGCCATTTACAAAAACCATTAACTAATTTGCCTCGAGTGACTCTATTAGCTTTTTTTCTGAAATATTTTCTATAAGAATTTTTTTTACCGGATTAGTTTGGCCTGAAATGATATGGACCGCATTTTTTTTCAGACCAAATTTTTTTGCCAAAAAAGCGATAAGGCTTTGGTTGGCTTTTTGCTTTTGGGGTGCTGCCGAAATTTTAACCTTTAGCACTCCATCCAACACGCCGCTAATCGCCGTTTTACTGCTGCAGGGTTTAACTTTAACGTGAAAAACTACTCCATTACTTTGCGGCTGGATGTTTAACTTACTCATAATCTTCGTAATCTACATTTTCTCGGATGTTTCTGCCAACCGCCAACTGAATATATTTTTCTATCTGCCCAGCCAGTTCGTTGAGCGATGCCAACTGAAAATCCTCATAATGGCCCGGCACAAATTCACCATTCAACGCTTTTTTAAAGACCCTGATGCGAATTATGGGAGGTGCGTCTGTTGAAGAGCTAAAATCGGTATTCTTGTGCTCGGTAAGTTCAACCCGCCAGTCTTCGCTTATAAAGACCAGAGCTTTGCCGGTAAAAACCGACATTGGAAAAAATTCATGTAATAGCTTTAGCGTTTCCATTTTTTTCTGCCAAAACTTTAAAAACTTTTAAGCTGTTTCAATTGAAAGGCTATTCTACCACTAAGACTGATTTGGCTCAAGGACTCCTGTCAATTTTGATACAGCATTTAATTTATGTCTCAGGCAGTATTCTTTGATGCCGGCGACGATTTTTACAGCACTATCCGGCTCGATAAAATTCGCCGTTCCCACCGTTACCGCCGTTGCTCCTGCGATAATAAATTCTATAGCATCGGAAGCCGTGCGAATCCCGCCTCCTCCAAGAATAGGTATTCGGTTAGGTTTGGCAACTTCTTCATAAACTTTATTAACCAGATATATCGCGATAGGTTTTATCGCAGGGCCGGAAAGGCCGCCGGTCCGGTTGGCTAACCGTGGCTTGCGTCGCTCAATATCGATAACCATCGCGGTGAACGTATTTACCAGACTCAAAGCATCTGCACCTCCATCAACCGCAGCTTTAGCGGTAATACTGATGTCGGTAACAGCAGGGGTCAATTTGACAATCAGAATTTTACTCTTCGCAGCTTTTCGCACAGCGGAGGTGATTTTCTCTACCTGTTTGGCGTCTTTACCAAACATTATCCCGCCTTCGGTTACATTGGGACAGCTTATATTCAATTCCAGCCCGGCTATTATAGCCTGCCTAGCCAAAACTTCTGCTACAGCCACATAATCGTCGATAGTTTCGCCGGCAATATTGACAAAAACCGGCACGGAAAGTTTCTGGATAATCGGCAGTTTATCTTTAACGAACTGCTCGACGCCGATGTTAGCCAGACCAATAGCATTTAGCATCCCGGAATCGGTTTCAACGATCCTTGGCGTCGGATTGCCTTTTCTCGGTTTTAAGGTGATGCTTTTGGTGATGAAACCGCCTAACTGGTTAACATCGAAAAAATCGCCTAACTCATCGGCGTAACCACACGTGCCGGATGCGGTCAAAACCGGATTGGCGAGTTTCAGTCCTGCAAAATCTACACTAAGGTCAATTTTTTTCACCAGATTTTTCACCAGATAACTTCTTTGCTGTCAAAAACCGGACCATCTTTGCAGCAAAGTTTGTAAATAGTTTCTTTTGAGCCTTTTGCTTCTGTTTCCACCGCACAGCTCTGACACAACCCTATTCCACAAGCCATCATCTTTTCCAGACTCACCTGACAGTCAATGCCACGATGTTGTGCAATTTCGGCAATTTTGGCAAGCATCGGCTCAGGGCCGCAGGCATAAACAATCATTTCTGTTGCTTTAGTGTTAGTTTTATCAAGCCAGCTTTCAACGCAATCTGTTACAAAGCCTGTGAAACCTGCTGAGCCATCATCAGTTGCCACAAGCGATTTAACATCAAGCCTGGCAAATTCTGGAAGCGAATATGAAAGCTTGTCTGAAATTTGCTCTTTTTTAATCTCAAAGGGCAAGTTATTTACAGTTTTTGCGCCTGCGAAGGCAATAGTCTCTACCTCAGAATGGTTTGTCTTGAGAAACTTTGCCAGATGCTCCAATGGCGTCACGCCTATTCCGCCGGCTACGAGCAGGGCGGTGGTTTTTCCACTCGGCACCCAGAATCCATTACCGAGAGGCCCAATCATATCAAGCTTATCACCTTTTACCAATGTCGTCATTCGAAGTGTGCCCGGCCCCAAAACAGAATAAAACAGGTCGGCTTGAGTACAGTCCGGGTTAATCAACTCGATATCAGCAAAACTGAAAGGTCTGCGGAGGATAGCAGCTCGTTTTGAAACGTCGTCGAGCTCAGTAGGAATCTTGTCGGCGGGGGGCAGGGCGATGTCCGAAAGTTTTAGTTGTACAAACTGGCCTGGTTTAGCATGGGAAAGAATCTTTGCCGCATCTCCAACAAATTCCGCCTTAAGTCTGTAATGGCGTTGGCCAATGCATTTATTTTCACAGACTCGACCAGAGAATGGGCCTTTGATATTTTTTTTGGTATCTGCTTTCATAAGCTTATTTACGATAGCATCTTATGTGATTTGCCGCAATATCTATAAAAAAACTTCCGGAACATTCATCCACGGACATTCCGGAAGTGCGTCACGGCTAAAACAGCCGCAAATTTCATTTTTAACAATCAAGCACCCTTTATCAATAGTTTCGAATCTCGAATCTAAGTATAGCACGGCCGGATTTCCTTGTCAATAAAACAACTGGATTTAGCAGAATTAACATTAATTTGCATAATCTCTTGCAAGATAAGATCTTAAGGTCATGTTTGTTAGCGAAAAGCCATTCCAGGTAGCAGTTAAAGGCAAATTGTCCTAAAGTCTTTTATTTAATGTGCTTATGCTAATTTTATCCTTTTTTTTCTGTTTTCTCGGTATATGCCATCATCGCAACGTTTAAAACCGTTTTTGCGCTGACATTATGCTTCGTGGCAGCTGCGGCGCAGTCGGCAAACTCGGGCTTAACGTTAACGATTTTGCCTTCTAATCGACCGATCTTAATCCGTATTTCGCCAAAATGTGTTTTTACAGTGACAAAATTGCGAGAAAGTTTGCTTCGCTCGATCATTTGCCGCCTTATTCCGAAAGTGAGGCCCTGTTGAAAGATAAGTTTTTCGAATTTTTCCGCGTCGCACGGCTTGCATATTACTGATAACTGCGTTCCGCATCGGTTGTGTTTCATAATCAAAGGTGTGCAGTACACATCAAGCGCGCCTTGAGCCAGCAGACTATCGATAGCAAAACCGATCTGTTCGCCGGTTATATCATCGATGTTCGATTCGATAAGACAGATGGTATCAGCGTTTTCGGCATCGGGCTCAACTGTCTGGCCTACAAGTAATATTAAACGAGTTGGGAGTTTCTCAAAGTCAAGGGACCCCGTCCCGTATCCTATTGTTTCGATTTTCATCGCCGGCAGGGGGCCGAATCGGCAGATGAAACTTGTCAGTATCGCAGCAGCTGTAGGAGTTAGAAGTTCAGCCGTGCCGGGGCCGCCTTCTATAGGTACGCCTTTTAGAAGTTCGACAGTGGCAGGGGCTGGGACGGGAATCAAGCCATGAGAAATTTCAACACTTCCTCCGCCTACGGTCAGATTCGAAGAATATACCTTCTGTACGCCGAGTGTTTCGAATCCTATGCACGCTGAAACGATATCGACTATAGTGTCAACCGCGCCGATTTCGTGAAAATGTATATCGTTAGGTTTTTTTCCGTGAACAGTTGATTCTGCATGCGCAAGCTTGTTAAATATTTCAATGGCCTTTTGCTTTGCCGAATCAGTTATGCAACTGTCCGTTATTAGTTTTGTTATTTGCTCCAGGCTTCTGTGGGCTGCTTGCTGTGGTGCCGTCGGTTCGAAGCGAACGCCTCTGAATCCACAGCGTTTGGTTTCGCTGATATTAATAGTCAGTTTTTCGATTCCAAGCGTCGCAAGCTGCTCGCGCAGATATTTTTCATCGAGGCCTGCGTCCAGCATTGCTGCTGTAATCATATCGCCGCCGGCACCGGCACAGCAATCAAAGTATGCTATCTTCATAATCATCCCTTAAACAACCCGCTTTTGTTCAATTATCTCTGTTACGGGCGTTTATTCAAGCACAAAGACGCTCGCTTGCCTTGAATTTAGCTGATATTTATGGTAAGACTTGGCTAATGAGGAAGGTTTTGGCGACAAAATTTCTGTTTGCTATAGCATTAGTCTTTTGCTGTCTCGGCGGTGCCCGCGCCGATATCGCAAAGCAAATCGGCTCTGTTATTGGCAGGGGCTCGCAGAAAAAAGATCGTATTGCCGTAAAAGTAATTCAGCCATCTTCAGGCAAGACCATTTTTTCGTATAATCAAACCAAACCGATGGTCCCAGCTTCTAATATGAAACTGGCGGTCACCGCTGGTGCGATTGAGTATCTCGGTTCCAATTATACCTACAATACAAAAGTTGGCCTGTCGAATGGCTCGCTGGTGATAATAGGGGGCGGTGATCCGCTGCTGGGCGACAAGATAACAGATTCCAAATATGGCAGGGCACCCGGCTGGCTGGTTGAAGATATTATCTCGGCATTGCAAAAAGCCGGCGTTGATAATCTGCAGGACATAATTATCGATACCAGTATCTTTGATGATAATCGCGTTCACCCGGCCTGGCCTGTTGCTCAATTGAACCGTCCATACGCATGTCAGGTAAGCGGTTTGAACTATAATGGCAATTGTGTCGAAATCACTGCCAAAACAATCGGTAAATCCGTTTAACTTACTCTTGAGCCTGCAACAAAATTTGTTGAGATTATCCATAAAG
>SDBV01003644.1_pt1 | contig 22522 bp, 23 predicted proteins | sample 2277081 | NCBI WGS metagenome assembly SDBV01 (sample SAMN10402039, study PRJNA504765) | marine sediment metagenome | isolation source: marine sediment core GS10_PC15, 223 cmbsf | place: Arctic Ocean: Southern Knipovich Ridge | collected 2010 | reverse complement strand
ATTATACACGATAAAAGCGGCTCGCAATTCGGTGAAATTGCCGCTTGAATATCTATAAGATCGTAAAAGGATTAGTCAACCTGCGGGGGTAAATGTGTGGAGGAAAACGGGTTATCAGAGAGAGCTGATTTGCAGCGTCAATATGCCATCGGAAGCATTTATATAATTCGTTTCGGTTTCACCCTCGTCCGAACAGCCCACACCCCAAATATTGACCTTCATGATGTTGCTAATGACCGTTGTGGCGAGGGAAACGCTCCAGTTGGCGCATTCGGTATCTTCGTTGGTCGTGGTTGTGGTTGCCGTAATTTTGTTTCCATCTATAGTGCCGGTGACAATAGACGAAAAACTGGTATCTTGTTTAACGCCCATACTGCCGGTTATTGTAGTGCCCGATTGGTTGAGATTTAATGCTAGCTCCAGTTCCTCATACCCATTTGTGGTTTGAACAAAGCTGACCTTGCCCAGCCATGTACCGCTGACATCGACGATGCCCGACCTGCCAACGTCCGATGCATCATCGCCGCAAGACGTAAGTATGACCGCGGCCATAAAGATCGTAACAATTAAACTCCTCATCCTCTTTCTATTCCTTATAATCAACTATAATTAATTATATATTACCTGTTAGTTAAAGTAAAGTTTTAAGGAAATTAAGTCTTTGAATCTCGTCCGCTTAGCTATAACTATTTAAAATTCAACGAATTAGCTCGCCGAAAGGGGTGTCCTTCAAGTCTACCAGAATTGGCGATATTAAGGCCGGGGCGACTGTATTTGAACTAACGGCCTCTCGCATTCCAACAGACTGCGCTACCAGAAAGCGCCACGTTCCGACAAACGCGATATTACATAACTTACATCATAAGTAATCAACAAACTGGCGGGAAGCAAACGATCAGGGCAAAAGGTGTGAGAAAATCGGCATTATCGTGCCCGTTATGCCGGAAGATTCCGGCCCCGCCAAATAAAGAATAGCGTGTGCCACCTGCTCCGGCGTAAGCCGCTGTTTTAGATGCGGCGCGGCCTTTTGAAGCATCTCCGTATCCACCGCCCCCGGGCACACCGCGTTTACACGTATGCGGTGATCTTTCCATTCGACGGCCAGCGCCTCGGTAAGCCCATTCATACCGAACTTCGATACTATGTAAGTGCCGAAGCCCGGGAACTTTTCCACGCCCTGCACGCCGGAAAGGGACGAGACGTTAACAATGTTGCCCCCCTTTTCCTTCATCAGCCCAAACGCCTCGCGGCAGCAAAGGAACGCGCCCGTGCAGTTTACGTTGAAAACATGCTCAAACTTTTCAAGCGAGGCGGACTGCATCGGGCCGGATGCGAATATCCCGGCGTTGTTTACAAGGATGTCCAGCCGCCCGCGTTTTTCTTTAATTTTGCCGAACATCTCTTTTACCTGTTCTTCATTGCCGACATCGCAAACAACCGCTTCGCACTTCCCGCCGCTTTTAATGACAAGCTCTGCGGTTTCGTTTAGCTCGCCGGCGTTGCGGGCGCAAACGATCACATCCGCGCCTTTTTTGGCGAATAGAAGCGCAACGGCCCGGCCGGTTCCCCTGCCGCCTCCGGTTATTAACGCTATCTTACCGGTTAGCATATTTTACCTCCGTCTATTTCAATCGATTCCGATCCCTTACCAACCATTCAATAATCGGCTCTATGACTTTCGTCCATGAAAAATGCGTCTTTACCCTTTCTTTTCCCGACTGTCCCATTCTTGCACGCTGTGTTGGATTTTCAAGGAGAAAAGTTATTGCGTCGGCCAGTTTTCCCGCATCGCCTTCATCTACTAAAACACCGTCCACGCCGTCGCGCACAACTTCGGGAACGGCGGTTGTGTTGAGAGCGACAACCGGTTTTCCGGCCGCCATTGCTTCAAGGTAAACCAACCCGAACGTTTCATGCCTGCTGGGAAGGCAGAAGACGTCGCAATTTGCGTACAGTGCGGCCATTTCATCCCTGCCGCGCACATCGCCGGTAAAATGAACCGATTCCGCAAGCCCAAGTTCATCGGCAAGATTTTTAAGGTTTTCATATTCCAGCCCGCCGCCTGCTATACGCAGTCTCGCATCGTTTACCCGCGCCAATACCTTAGGCCATGCGCGAATAAGGCCGTCAATCCCTTTTCGCCTGTAAAGGCGCGCGACAGCCAGCACCGTCGGCGGCCTGTTATTATCCATCTGCGCGGCGTCCACCGCCGCCGTCCATTCGTCGAAGAATATTCCATTGTGCATGATAGAAATTTTCCTGGATGGAATTTCATAATATCGATGCAGGGTTTTGGCCGCGTACTCACTAGGGACAAAAACCCTGTCCGCCTTTTGTGCCGCCCGCTTTTCAAGGAGAGCCATAACCCGTACAGCATTGCGGGTAACGCCCTTTTCGAAGCGGACGATGTCGGCCATCAGGCCGCCGTTAACGCAGGCGAACCTTACGCGCGGAGAAAAAAAAACCCGTCGAAATCGAACGTCACCAAAGGCGCGCGGGGATCGTTAATGTGGTGGCCAGACCCAAGCGACAAATTATAAAGAATCCTCCTTGCGCTTGTGGCAAGATATCCGCCGGATTGACCGGATTTAAACGAAGGGGCAATAAACTCGGCCTTAAAGCCTCTCGCATTCAGCGCCCCGTGAATTCCCCGCGCGGCAACGGCAACGCCGCTTCCGATTCCGCTATTTATTGGCCACGAAGTAAGAAGGCGGCACGAAGGCGGGGAATCTTCTTTCAATTGCCCTAAGAGTTGTCTTTTCCCGATTCCTTGACGGCCATCAGCTTTTCAAAATAATCGATTATTGAGGGGTCCATCCATTCCCTCGGCCCGGACGCCTGAGATATGATTTCGCCTTGCGGGTTAATGACGAAGGTTGCGGGTATTCCCTTAACGCCGAACTGTTTGGCCACTTTCGTCTTGGGATCAAAGAAAATTTCGAAGGTTAGGTTGTATTTCTTCACGAACTTTTCCACCAGTTTCTTTTTCTTGTCGATGGAAACCGCCAGCATTACGAAGTTGTGCTTTTTAAACTTGTTATAGAACGACTCCATGTCCGGCATTTCCTTAATGCACGGCGGGCACCATGTTGCCCAGAAGTTAATGAACACCCACTTACCGCGATAGTCCTTAAGGGAAATTTTTCCGCCTTCCAGGTTTTCAAGGACGACCTCGGGCGCGGGGACGACTTCTTTTGCCTGAACCATGTTGACGCTGTCGGGCGAACCGACGACCAGCCAATACCCCATGAGGAATACGCCCAGAAACACAAGTACAGAACGGGGATGGACCAGAATTTTTGTGTTTAGGCTCAAGGCACCTGCTCAACAGATTCGATTTCGGGAATTTCCTCTTTCATCATGCGCTCAATGCCCATTTTAAGGGTGTATGTCGCGCTGGGGCACGACCCGCATGCGCCCTGAAGCCTAACGGTTACAACGTTGTCCTTTACGTCCACCAGCTCCACGTCCCCGCCGTCCGCCATAAGCATCGGCCTGATTTTTTCGAGTACAACTTCAACTTTTTCTTTCATTTATAATTGTCTCCTTCCTGATGAATAGCTACTACACTCAATGATAGCACAATTATCGCAATTTATCCCTTCGGTTTCCAGCCGATGGCGGCGGAAACGCTTTTGCGCGGGATCATGATATTCGTATCGGTGAGGATAACGCCAAGTTTTTCAGACTCTAAAAGCCGCAACATTTCGGGCTGGGCGTCGAGCGTCCAGTCGCCGTATCCCGGCGCGTAGCGAAAACCGGTTTCGTAGCCGTTTTTGGCCGCCTCCAGCGTGATTCTTTCGTTCACCTTTTCGGCCAGGTAGTCCGCCATCCACCCTCCGACGTTCTCCAGAAAGAACGAATCCGAGGCCTCTTCCTTTTTAAGCTCGTCGGCGCGGTCGGGCAGGGCCGATCCGATGGTGGCGAGGAGGAGCGTTACCCAATCGCATGCGCCCAAATCTTTTGCTATCTTCGAGCCGAAAAAAAGGCCCGGGCTTTCTTCGATCCCCGGCGGTTCGCCTTTCGGTTTTACCAGCTTGAACGTACGGTAGACGGCCTTTGCATCTATGAGAGCGTATCCCAAATCAATGGCCTTTTTGATGTTCTTGGCGATTTCCTTTTCCGGCAGTTCGCTCAGCGCTTTTATTTTTGGTATGCGAAGCTCGCGAATCACCCGAACTTCCTCGATCTCGAAGGGGATGTTGCGCATGATGATGTGCTTGTGCAGGCTGTCGATTGTCTCCATTAGGCCTATTTAAAAAGCTCGTTCTCCACGTATTCGCAGATCAGGTGGCCGATGAAGATGTGCGCTTCCTGAATGCGGGGGGTATCGTCAGACGGCGCCTGTATGCAAACGTCGGCGGATTTTTCGATTTCGGTATCCGGCCTGTTGCCCGTCAGGCCGATTGTAGACATTCCGATTCCCTTAGCCTTAAGTATCGCCTTTATGACGTTTGGCGAATTCCCGCTGGTGGAAATGCCGATCAACAGGTCGCCCTTCGCGCCGAATGCCTCCACCTGCCGCGAGAAGACCTCGTCGTACCCGTAATCGTTGCCGATTGCCGTAAGCGAAGAGGTGTTTACCGTAAGCGTCATCGCGGGAAGAGCTTTTCGCTCCGCCTTGAACCTGCCGACAAGTTCTGCGGCGATGTGTTGCGCGTCGGCCGCGCTGCCTCCGTTGCCGCAAAGGAGTATCCGGCCGCCGCCTTTAAGCGCGCTTACGGCCATCTTTCCCGCCTTGCCCACGGATTCGATAAATGCGGCGTCTTCGGCCATTTTTCCGAAAACGTCGTTATGTTCTGCCAGCCGTTCTTTCAGCAACCGTTCCATAATCAAATTCCTTAATCAAGTTACTAATAAAGTTCTCTGGTCAAGTTCCTTGGACGGCATTATACCCCTTTGCTTTAATTTGTGGAAAACGGAGTTCACTTATCTTTAACGTTCAAATAAGTTAGTATAATCAAAGATGTAGAGAAGTAACCCGTTAGAGAGGGGGGACAGTATCATCGATAGTACGTCCGGGATTTATGGAGACAAGGGAACGCCGATAGTTCCGGGCGTGCCCCCGGACACTGCGCAAGAACAACGTCGCTCCGACGAGCTAATCAAAGGTCTCGCCAACGGGATTCTGGAAAGAATCTTATTCGTTCGCAATATCTTTGTACTCTGTTTCGAGTTCGTAATGGCGCTCGTAGTTCTTAAAGGCAACCAGTGGAAATACACCAGGAATGTAATTTACCATCAGCTTATATTTTCAGGCGTGGACGCCCTGTATGTTATAGGAATAGTGGCCGCCATCGTCGGCGGGGTCGTTATGGTGCAGGTGTTCAATTATTCGGCGGCGTTCGAGACGGACGCTCTCTTGATGCAGATACTGGTAAGCCTTATAGTTACCGAGCTTTCACCCATCCTTACCGCCCTTATTCTTGTGGGCCGTTCAGGTACGGCAATGACCGTAGAACTGGGCGGCATGAGAATCAAAAGGCACCACGAGGCGCTTGAGTCCATGGGAATAGACATCCACCAGTATTTCTACATCCCCCGCATCATCGGCTTGGCTGTCTCGACGGTTATACTGAATGTCTATTTCATCATGATCACAATACTTTCAGGCATTCTAATATCGTTCTTCAAGCCGGGGCTGGATATGTGGGCGCTTCTCCATCTCTTTACAAACTCCCTTCTCCTTTCGGATTTTGCCATATGCATTTTCAAGGGCGCGGTACTGGGAATAACAATAGCCCTCGTATGCATCTATCACGGAATGCGCGTCGAATCTTCTTCCACGGAGATTCCGCAACAGACATCCGGAGCCGTAGTAACCTCGTTTCGCCTGTGCTGGATAATAAACGGCGCGATTTCCTTCATCTGGTACGCGGTGTCATGATTGAGCTGAGCGATGTTACGTACATGTCTTCACCTGGCGAGGTAAAGATAGACTCACTGCGGGTCGAAAAGGGCGAAACCGCCGTTGTCCTGGGTCCGAAACTTGCCGGAAAATCCGACCTTCTAAGGGTTTGCATAGGCGTCAAAAAGCCGGAAAAAGGCACTGTTAGAACGTTCGGAGGAGACGTTGTGGCGGGCGGCAGCAGCTTTCTTACAAAAAAGTTTCTGGATATCGGTTTCGTCACCCAGCAACAGACGCTGCTGGACAACCTGACCATTTCGGGCAATATCGGGCTTCCCCTCGATTATCACGTAGGGCCCGTTGCAAGGGACCTGCATTTTGCCGTGATGGAACTGCTGAAAAAATTCGGAATAGAGGACTGCGCCGACAAGTTCCCCAACGAAGTAATGTTCCACAACGCCAAACTTGCGCTTTTTGCGCGGGCAGTGGTCCTTGGCCCGAGGCTCCTCTTTATGGACGAGCCTACAAGCGGCGATCTGGACCCCGTGGGATTCATGAAAATCTTCGACGCGATAAGCACCTTCAAGAAAGAAGGAACAACAATGCTCATAACAACCTGCAGCCCGTCGCTGGCTGCGATGGAAGACGCAACGCTTTATTACCTTCTGGACGGCAGGCTTTTTACCCACAAACAGGCGTTGGATTCGGCCAACCCTAAAGTGGAGGAGTATTTGAAACAGATGAGAACATACGCCAAAAGGCAAATGGAAGAGACAACCGGATTTTTCAAGTCGACGGATATTGAAAATCTTCTGTCTGAAGAATAACGAATGCACTACATACACAGGCTTAACCCGATTCAGAAAAGGGTTCTCATCTTTCTTTTCGTTTTGCTGCCGGTAATTTTTGTCGCAATGGTACTGGGCTTTTGGGCGTATAACCGCGGACTCCTTACCGAATCGTTCGAGCTAAAGAGCATTTTCAAGACCGCGGCCGGGCTGGACGTGCAGACGTCGGTTTCCTTTTCAGGCATAAAAATAGGCAGGGTGACGGGTGTGCGCCTTAACGACGCCGACCTGATAGAAGTCACAATGACAATCGAGGAAGAGTATCGGCGCAGGATCCACAAGGACGCAGTGGCTATGTTAGCCGCGTTAAGCTTTATCGGTCAAAAGGAAGTGGAAATAGAAGGGGGATCGGCCGATATGCCGATAGTAAGTGACGGGGATTTCATAAAATCGGGCGAGATGCTTGAAGTGAAAAACCTAATAGATAAGGTGCGTCCGCTTATCGAATCCGGCAGAGTGGCGGTTGCCAAACTGGAGGAAGTAATAAACTCCTTCCCCAACGAAAAGATGAACCAGGCGGTGGTGGACCTTGCATTGGTAATCGAAAACATAAAGGAGGGCAGGGCATCTTTCGGCAAGATGGTCAGCACCGACAAAAACAGGCTGTTCAACAATGCCGACGCGTTGATGAAGCAACTTAACACGATAGCCAAGCGTATTGAACAAGCATCCGAGCATTTCCCGGAAACCTCGCGCGAGGTGAAGGCCTCCATGACCCACATGGCAAAAATACTCGAAAGGGCCGAAACGGCAAGTTCCGTTCTTGAAAAGGTACCCGAAATGGAAAAAAAGCTTGCCGCCATACTCGATTCGATGAAAAACAGCTTTTCCGATCTTGAAGAAATGGCGCCCGTAATAAAAAAGATCGCAAAAGACGTTTCAAAAACTGCGGAGGAATTCGCCGGCTCCGCCCCGCAGATTCCAAGGATAATGGACGACTTGGAGCTGGCGCTTAGCGAATCGCTTCTTGTGATACAGTCCGTAAAGTCAAGTTGGCCGGTAAATAACATGGTTCCGGAAAAAGAGGAAATACCGGTCTTCGAGCCTTCACAAAGGGAATCGCCATACATGGCGCCGGAAAAATGAGATACGCGGCGTTACTTGCGGCGCTCCTTATGCCCCTTGCCCTTGCGGCCTCGTGCGGCTCGTCCGGCGGCAAGAAGGCGGCAGACTTTCCCTCTGCCGAGGAATCAGCCGCCAATAACGCGGAGATGATGCTTCACAGCGGCAATATAAAGGGCGCTAAGTGGAAGATGAAAGCGGCGCTGGCCGGTTTTCAGAAAACGGACAATCTGCCCAAAATTGCCGAGACGTATATACGGCTGGGACATATTGCCATGATGGAAGGGGACTTCAAGGCCGCCGGAAATTACATAGCAAGCGCAAAAACGATATCGGAAATCGAAGGCTACAAAGACATCATGGGGGAATCGATCCTTGCAGAGGCATCTCTTTTACTGGCGCAAAATAAGCCCGACGACGCCCTGAAATCCCTGGGCTCGCTGGAAAAAGCGGGCAAACAATCTATCAAAATAAGAACCGAAAATATACGCGGAAGGGCAAGGATGGCCCTAAACGATTACGAAGGTGCGGAAAAAAGCTTTGCAAAAGCGCTCGATGCGTCGAGGTCCGCCAAATACGCATCGGGAGCGGCGGCCGCGCTGGCCAACATCGGAACGCTGCATCTTAAAATGAAAGAATACCAAAAGGCCGTGCAGTATCTGAAGGAATCGCTGGCAATTGAAAGGGAATCGGGCTCCGCGTTTTCTATCGGCGACACGCTGCATCTTATCGGTAACGCCTACGAAGCGGCTGGCGACGCAAAAAACGCCCTTTACCATTACAACCGCGCGCTCAACGTGAACATTCACCTGGACGCGCCCAAAAGGGTAGAAGCCGACAGGCGGGCAATCGAACGGGTGGAGAAAGGTCTTTAAGAAAACCTGTCTTTGCCCCTGTTTGCTATTCCGCCAGGCGTTTGCCGACTGCGCTCCAGTCGATGTTTTTAAAAAAGTCGTCCACGTATGCTGCGCGTTGCGTCGGTTTCAGGTAGCCCGCCCACGCGTGCTCCCAGCAGTCCATAACAAGGATCGGCTTAAAGCCCGCCGGATGCCCGTCTTCGTGAAGGGTTATCCAGTGGTTACTTAAATTACCGCTTACCGGGTCTTTGTAAAGGATTACCCAACCTACGCCGCGCATCATCGCCATTTTTTTGAAGTGGGTTTCCCAGTTCTCCCACCCGTCGAAAGCCTTGCCGATGGCGTCTTTATCATTTTCGCCAGGATTTTTTCCTTCTCCCGACAGGTTTTCGAAATAGAGTTCGTGCAGGCGCATGCCGTTGTACTCGAACCCGAGCCGTCGAACGAGTTCGGTGTACACCGGCGCCCCGGTCTCGTCGGACGTAACCAGGTCGGCTATAGTTTCTCTCAGCGTGTTGGTATTCGTAACGTATCCGTTGTACAGCTTAAGGTGCTCCTCCATCTCGCCGCCTGTTATGTTCACAAGGTTTTTTAGGTGGGGAAACGTTTTGGCTTCAAATTTTTCCACTGGCATTATTATTCCTCCTTTAGAAGCGCACTATTCAAGAACCGGTTTTAATTAGAATTTTATACTATTTGCGGTGAACTTTCCATAGGCAGGTGGCTTCAATAAGTTTATCCGGCCAAGTGCATCCGGCTTAGCGTATCCGAAAACGGCGATAAATACCGGTTAATGTCAAAAACGACAATTTTTGACGTTTTTGGGCATGAAGCGATTTGCAACTAACTGATTACAAACAAGTTACTTTGGCACTCGCTTTGCACAATATACTGGTATGACAAAGGTAATGATTCGCAGGAATAAGACGAGCCTCGGCGGATACTTTGTCGAGATCCTTCGGGACGGGTGCGCCGTCTCCAATGCGTGGTTTTTGAACCACAATCGTGCAAAGAGCGCGGCCGGGATATTGGCCAAGTTCTATTTGCACAACAATGGAGTTGGAAGCGCTAAAATAGGCCCCTTTTATCACTTTTAAAAGCGCTTAGTTCCGAAAGACGGCCCCGCCGGGCAATACACGGAAAGCCTCCGTACGCCGAAAAATCCACAATATGACTTAGATCATGTGCCGTCGCATCCCTTTTGGATAAACTTAAATCTGCACCCGGAAAGTAGCCGGGATATTCATAAAGGTAAAAAGTTGAAAAAATCGTGTCCTCTTTTCCCGTTTTCTCTTTTCCCGTTTTCTCTTTTCCAATGTAGGCGAACGCGGTGACGGCGGACAGGCGCCGTCCCGCTTCTTTTTCTCCATTCATAAACGCGGGCGTGATTTCCGTCGACGAGCTTAGCGAACTTGTCCAGACCATGCGCGCCTCCGGTGCGAAGAATGTAAAGCTGGGCGGCGAGATCGTCTTCGTCTGGGAGGGAGCCTCCCTGCCGAAATCTGTGGAAAAGCAAAAAAAATGGAAGGCAAACCGCTTCAAGGCGCGCGCCGTTCGCCCCGTTAAAATGTGCTCGGCCGAAACGTTTTGCCAGCGGTTCAAACGCCCCGTGCTGGAATTGGCGCTTGAAATAAACCGCCGCTTCGAAGGCGCTGAACTTCCCGCAAAGCTCGTAATAGGGGTTTCCGGCTGCCAGCGCTCGTGCAGTGAACCTGCTACGAAGGACATAGGCATAAGGGCGCATCCCAAAGGCTACGAAATACTCATAGGCGGCGCGGCGGGAATGAAACCGATGATAGCAAAGAACTTGGGCATTGTGAAAACAAAGGAAGAAGTTATCGGGATAATCGAACGGGTTATACGCTACATGAAATCGTGCGGCAAACCGAACGTGCGCCTTGGCAGGCTGGTGGAAGAAACGGGCGCAGAAAAGTTTGCAAAAGAAACGCTGGGGATTAAATCAGGTTAATTTTCAGATATCTTCAAGGAAAGGATTTCCTTTTTCCTTTTTGGAAATTTGGTTTTTATAAACCCTTCAAGTTCCTCCATCATTTTTTTATAGTGATTCATTGCTTTATCCACTTTTTCATAAAGCTCATTCGTTAGACTTTCAAGCTCTATCACGTTCGCCTTTCCTATATTATCATATGAAAAGTTCATAAACTCACTTCTTGAACCATTAGGTATTTCAATATTCCTCCTTTCCAGCTCACTAAAGGCTTCTTGAAATATTTGTTGTGTACGGTTTCTCTTGGATAGTACATTTAGTATCAGAGTAAAATCTTTTTCAGAAATATCCAATTCCTGTATTAAATTAGCCGTGTCACCGTCTAGCATGAACATTAATGAATCAATGTCTAAGAATAAGTGGTTTTCATTTATAAGAATCGGCAGTACATGGATAAATCTTAGGTCATCATCTCGAAACTTATCTAAATGCTGCTTTTTAATTGCTAATACCGTATTAATTTGACTTGATAGCGCAAACTGCGCTTTTTTGCTTGCTGCAAATTCTTGATCTTCTTTTAGCCTTTTCTCCCGATAATTTTGATTCATAAACGCAAAAAATGCACCTGCAAAGGCAGCAACAAATGCTATGGCAGCCTGAATAAAATAGCCTTCCAACCTTAAATCCCTTTACTTAAAACACAAAAATATTCCCCTATCGGTATGGAATGTTATATTTCCACAGTTCATCATTTTTCACAAGCCGGTAAAATGGTTCCTTAATTGACCACCGGGCGGTTGTTGGCGGCCGTCAGACTATTCCGCGAATCTCCAGATAGGCGAAAATGGTTTTTGATATCATTTCCGGAGTGTTGCGGTCGTTATTAAATATCATGTGGTACAGGAAGTCGTTCGTCGACGATTTACCGGTGAAGTCCTCTACGAACTGGTTCCTGGAATCCTCATGGTCGAGAATATGCTTTTCGCCATCTTTTCTGTGCAGCCCGAATTTCTCCATCACCTTTTTCAACCGTACATTTTGTGAGCCGATTATCCTGGCGTGAATGCCGTTGAACTTGAGAGGATCTAGTTCGCTTGTGATGATCTGCGAGCCGCCGCCCAAGATTATGCAATTGCCCTTCTCCGCAAGGTTCAGGATCAACATGCGCATTCTTTCAAAAACATGCGACTGCGCGGATTTAAGGTAATCCGGCACAAGTCCGTCAATGAACCAGTCCACGAATCTGTAGCGCTTCTCGCTTATATCGTCAATAAGCTCCGCCCCAATATTTTCGTCCGAGATCAGTTTCTCCATAATCGGATGGCTGATAACAATCCACGGCGAATCGTTTCGCTTTTTGTTTATCATTTCGCATAGCATTACTGCCACCGGGTAGCCGTCGCATCCATACTCGCGGGAAATAGTTACAAAATGGCTCTGTTTCATGCCAGCCATTGCCTTGGCGCGTTCCTTCAGCCAGTTTTGGTGTGCCTCAAGATCGAACTTGACTTCTCTGAACATTTTTCACTCCCCTGGAATAAAGCCGCCATAAGTTCCACGGCAATTGACCAACCGCTGCCGAAACGCCTAGTAAAAAGTTCCGGCATTCTCTTCGTTTTTATTTTAACAGGAAATTGCGTACATTTGGAAAGACTTTAGGGTTATTACCGGTCAGGTCCGTTACTTGGATCCCAAGCTCCTTACATAGGCCGCCACGTCCCTGATCTCATCCTCACCGAGCGTCCCTTCCCATGCGATCATGTATTTATTGCTTCCGTTGCGGATTATATTCATAAGCGCCCCGTCGCTAAACGAACTCACGCCGTCGGGCTTTGTATAGTCTTTCATTTTTATTCCCATCAGTTTTGCCAGGATGCCGTTTCCCTTTCCAGACTTTCCGTGGCACGCCACGCACGAATTAAGGAAGATGAGCCTGCCGCGGCGCGGGTTGCCGGTAATTCTTAAATCCGTTTCCTGTATCTTTAATATGTAGGCGGCTATGCTCCTTATATTGGCCTTTGGAAGATGGTCGCCCCACTTGGGCATCCCACTTTTTTTTCTTTTGTAGCCTTCAATTATGGCTGTCAGTTCTTCCACATTTTTGGATTGGTACTTGCCGCCGGACAGATCGGCAGGCTCCAGTCCCCTCTTGAGCGCCAGGGGACCCGGGGTAGCCCCGTCTTTACCGTGGCATATGAAACAGTACGAGCGGTACAGGCGTTTGCCGATATACGGGTCGCCTTGGCTCTCGGCAAAGGCCGCGCCTGAAAAAAGCGCCACGGCCAGGATTGTAACCAGCTTAATACTCATCTTGTTCATGGCGGCTCCTCCCAAAAGCTTATAATTTATTTTGAAGGTATCGCGTGTACGCGGTTATTTCCCAGGCTTCTTTATCGGAAAGCTCGTTCCTGTATTTGGGCATGATGGTATCGCTTGCAACTATTGTCCAGAATATTTCGCCGTCCGTAAGTTCCAGTGCGTTGTCAATTGTGAGATTGGGCGGTGGAAGGTCCATGATTTTCGCAACGGGCGTTTCGGCCTTTCCGTCGGGGCCGTGGCACACGCCGCAATAAATGCCAAAAAGTTTCTTGCCCTTTTTTGCAGTCTCTTCATTCAGCGGGAAAGGAGGCTCAAGGGTTGTCGGTTCCACGTCGGCATAGTCCGCCTTTTGGCCGAACATCGCAACCGAGCCGGGCGGATTCCCTTTGCGGGGGAATTCTTGTGTTTTAAACGAAATCTGGTCATGCATCTGCCTATCCACATTTTCGCAAGCCGCAAGCGCAAAAAGAGCCGCAAATAAAAGCGCGGCGCGTTTCAAAAGTCGCCCCTCCCGCGCTTTATTTTTCCGGAGCCGCTAGTCTTCATGATTTTCTCGATTTTTGCCGCCAACGCCTCGTCTTCAGTGCGCACCAGCAGTCCTATTTTTCCATAGGTTATTTCGGGGTCGTAAGCCCTTTCGTTCCAGTTGGGGAGTCCCTGCAAAAAGAACATGGCTCCGACGTTGCCTATTACCGCGCCCAGAAGCGTAAGCTCGTAGCATATGACCGCCATCACAGGCAGTGAAAAGTTCGGCTTGTTTCCCACGTTGAGGTTCATCAGCTCCTGCGTCCCTCCTCCAAGGAAAAGCCCCAGTAAAAAACCGCCGATGCCGCCCAGCAGGGTGAAAATCCATATCGGCGTAGGCGGATGGTCTTCAAAGAAGGTGCCGTGCGGATACGGCCCGGAAGAAAGAACCCGCATGTCTTCGTGGCTTACCGGCAGGTTTTCAACCGTTTTTGTCGCATCGGCGGCGGCGTTGACACTTTCAAAAAGTCCTAGAACCGTATGGTTGGTCATCTTACTCATCCGGCTTCCCCTGTACGCGTATGAACCTGTTGCCGAGACGCATGTCGGTGCTTATAACCTGGCCTTCCTTGATGTCGGCAACCGTTATTCCCGGCATCGTCTTGAAAAAGACCGCGTACAGGAACACGAAGTAACAAAAGGCCGCAACCGCAATAGATATCTCCACCGGCGACGGGAAGTAGTCCGACCACATGAACGGGTTGTCCCTGCGGGATAGTATCGGCGCCACAATCATGTAGCGTTCAATGTACATGTCTACGTTTATCCAGACCGTAACGAAGAAAAGGAGTATCGGCGAAGTTCGCACCCTATGCCACGAAAGGGCAAAGACGGAAAAGGCCGCGCCGCCGAGCATTATTATCAGGTTGTGCCCGAACCGGCTTCCTTGCCACTCCCATATGCGGTATTCGGTGGGTTTATGGCCGTACCATACGACCATGAACTCGACGAAGTAGAAATAACTCCATAAAAGCGCTATGCAAAGGAGAAGCTTTGCAAGATTGTTTAGGTGAACTATTTTTATAACGTTTTCCAGCTTCCATATCCACCTCATCAGCACCATCAGTGTGATGACACCCGCAACGCCGGAGTAAATTGCGCCGATGACGAAATACGGGCCGAATATCGTTGTGTGCCATCCGGGCGTGATGCTCATCGCAAAGTCCCACGAAACTATCGTGTGAACGCTGGGAGCGATAAGGAGCACAATTACCGCCATGTAAGCCGTGGCCTTCTCATAGAAATGCCATTCGCGGTTCGTGCCGCGCCAGCCCAGTGACAGGAAAGTAAGGTAAGTTTTCCTCCAGTTGTCCTTGGGGCACAAGTCGCGCGCCATGGCGAGATCGGGAAGCATCCCGACATACAAAAAGAGCATCGACGCCGTAAGGTAAACCGATATCGCCGTCATGTCCCACGCCAGCGGGGAGCGGAAGTTGGGCCAAAGCTCGCGCTGGTTCGGAAGCGGGAACGTATAGTAGATGCGCCACAGGCGCCCGACGTGTATAAGCGGGAACATAGCCGCGACGAGGAGCGCAAAAGCCGTCATCGCTTCCGCCGCGCGGAGGATGGGCCTTCGCCAGTTAGCCTTTGAAAGCCTTAAGAGGCACGAAACAATCGTTCCCGAATGGCTGACGCCGACCCAGAAAACGAAAGTCGATATGTATATCCCCCAGAACACGGGATGCCTGAGGCCGGTAACGCCCATGCCTGTGATTATCTGGTAGCCCCAGGCCGCCACGCCGTTGGCAATTACTATCGCAAGCCCAATGGTGAATATGAAGTAGGCCCTTGTCGTTACGAACATCGGCCTGAACGATTCTTCGTTAAGCCACCTGTCCGATTTGGTCGGGTCGATATTCGGGCTGGAGTTTACGCCCTCGCGCGCGACCTTTGTGCGAACGTCGTCGAAACTGGGTATCTGCGTATAGGGGTCGGTTACCTTGATTTTCGGCTTAGACATCTTCCGCGCCTCTCTTCAGGTAATAAACAGACGGGTGCGTTCCGTGTTCTTCAAGGAGCCGATATTTCCTGCCGCTTTCGGCTAGCTTAGCCACCTTGCTTTCCTTGTCGCGCAGGTTGCCGAATGTGATCGCGCCCGTGGGGCAGGTCTGCGCGCAGGCGGGGGTTATTTCGCCGTCTATCACATTGCGCCCTTCGTCCTTTGCGGTGTCCTTGCCGCGCCTTATGCGCTGCATACAGAAGGTGCATTTTTCCATAACGCCCATGCTCCGCACACTGACGTCGGGATTGCACTGTTCGTTAAGCGGCTTTTCCCACTTGTAGATGAACCAGTTGAACTTCCTCGCCCCGTATGGGCAGTTGTTTCCGCAAAAGCGAGTGCCTATGCACCGGTTGTAAATCATGGCGTTCAGGCCTTCCGGGTTGTGATACGTTGCGTAAACAGGGCATACCGGCTCGCACGGAGCCGCGTTGCACTGCTGGCACATGTTGGGCAAAAACTTTATTTTTACGTTGGGCCATTCGCCCTCGAAGTAGCGCTCGATCCTTATCCACGACATTGTGCGGTCCTGCTTTGCAAGTTTTTCGCCGACAACTGCCACGTTGTTTTCCGACTGGCAGGATATCGTGCATGCACCGCAGCCGCTGCAACGGTCGAGATCGACGACCATCGCCCACTCGTAGTTGTTGCCGCGCTTATAGTTGAAAGACTGAAGGGACATATTCACCCTCTGGATGCGCCGCGCGCGCGAATTTTTTGAACGCGCCGGTCTTGGTTATTTTTACTTTAATTCCCCGCCACGACGTACCTCCTATAAGGTTCATGGCGTTTGCTCCCCTGCCAGTTGCGTTTTTTCCGTACGACTTGTGGCCGTAGCCGAAAGGAACCGCTACGGTGTCCGGGCCGATTCCCGGATAAATAAAAGCCGGGGCCTCTATAAATCCGGCGGAAGATTCCACCCTTATTATGTCGCCCTCCTTTATGCCCAGCTTTTTGGCGGTCTTGGGGTTGAACTCCACCCACGAACTCCACATAACCGTCGTCATCGGCTCGGGCATTTCTTGCATCCACGAAAGGTTAGCCATGCGGCCGTCCCACATGTTTGCGGTAACGTGGGGTACAAGGTTGAACCCGCGACTAGTGTCAAATAACGGATCGCTTACCTTCAAATGTCCGGTAATCGCCGCCAGTTTTCCGGCATCCGGGGCAGGCTCGACTTCACTTTGCATTTCCCGGGGCCACCACCCGCCTTTTCTCAAAAGATGTTCCCATGCCTTTTCGTCTTCAAGCTCTTCGGGAACGTTCCATGCGCCACGGAACCTCTTTATCATCGCCTTGACGATTTCTTCCGCAGACTTTGCGCCGCCTTCCTCCATGCCGAACGTTCCGCCAAATGAAGCGGAAAAGTCTACTCCCGCTTTTTGGGACGCGGCGATGATGACGTCCGCCGCCGGGCGCGTATCGTACATGGGATTGATTACCGGTTGTTGCAGGTTCACTATCGGCGTTCCGTGCGGGTAATCGACAACCTTTGCCGACCACGCTTCTAGGAAATGATGGTCGGGAAAAACTATGTCGGCATACTGGGTGGTGTCGTTAAGGAAGTTACCGAACGCGGCAACGAACCCGACCTTTGAAAGGGCTTTGCCGGTTTTCAGGTAGCCGGGCATCGAATGGACGGGGTCGGCGTTAATGATTATTCCAAGCTTAACGCCTCCGGCGGCGGCCTTGGCGACGATATTTTCGTATGTCGAAAAGTTGCGCGCGTTTGCCGGTGCGCCGATAAACTCTTTCAACCCGGCGTACATTTCGCGGTCGGCCTTCGGCAGTCGGTCGGGCTTTAACGTGCGCCTTGCCCTTGCAACCTCGCGCGAAACAAGGTTTAAAAACTCGACGGCCTTTGCCGATTCCAGCCCGTTGGACTGCGCGTAGACTTCCGCTCCGGCGATTGCGACGGCGGGGGCTTCTTTTACGAATTTTTCGCCCATCTCGCGTATCTGTTTTGCCGGAACTTGCGTGCGCGCGGCGGCCTTTTCAGGCGTGTAATCCGCAAGGGCTAGATTCCACTCCTCCAGCGTTTCGTATGGAATCGTCGAAAGGAGATTTTCTTTTTCCGCCGCATCCAACTCCTCCAACGCTTCTAACGCAACCGCCGCAACGCCGAGCGCAAGAATGCCGAGGACGCCCGGCGGCGTTCCGATGAAGTGGTCGCTTACGGCGGCCGTCATCGACATGCGCGGACCTGCGTACGTCATGAATCCCCTGCGCATGGGGCTTTCGCGGCGCATTTTGCCGTACATAGTTCCGTAATGAACCGGCGAAAAACCGTTTTCCAGGATGTCGGCCCCCAAAAGGAGGACGTAAGACGAGCGGGATATGTCGTGATACGGAAGCGAGGCCTTGTTCCTGAACGGCTCGGCCGCCTCGGTGAAGACGCTTTCGCCGTTCATGTTAGGAACGCAGAAGTTGTCCATGTAAATATCTTGCGAGTCGGCATCTTTCATGACGGCTTTTAAAAGGCGCGATGCAACCGCCGCCGTTATGTCGGAATCGTCGTTTGCCATAACGAACAAGCCCCCGTCTTTTGCTTTCCTGATATTGTCGGCAAAGATATTTATCGCCTCGTCCCATCTGATTGGCTTAAAATTATTCGTTCCTTTGGGGCCGGTTCTCTTTAAGGGTTGTTTGATTCTTTCCGGGTGGTAAAGCTGTTGAACGGCCGCCTGCCCTCTGGCGCATACGGCGCCGCCGTTTACCGGATGATCGGCAAGCCCTTCGATTTTTTTGGCGCGGCCTTCAACGGTGCGCACCATTATTCCGCACCCCGCTTCGCACACGCGGCACGCGGTGGCGAAATACCAGCCCTGAACCGGATTTATGCCCTCGTCGGGCGGCGTCACGTAGGGAATAATCTTCTGGGCGGCCTGCCCGCACGAGCCTAAAAGTCCGGTGGCGGCTATCGCCCCTCCGACCTTGAAAAATGTTCTTCTATCCATTACCAGTCCTTTACGTGTGGCACGTCCAGCAATCGGTGGGCGCGTCATTTTCCTGGTGGCAGTTAAGGCAAATGCCCATTTTGTGGTCGATAACTTTTTTTTGCACAACGTATTCCTGTACCTGCCCGTGACACTTTTGGCACGTGATGTCTTTTGCTATATGACGCTTGTGATTGAACCAGACGTGATCGGGCAGATCGTAAACGCGTATCCATTCTATCGGCGTTTGGGCTTCGAAGGCGTCCATTACCTTTTGGACTTCCGGGCCGGGATCGTCCGTTTTTATATTTCTGTGGCAGTTAATACATGTTGAAAGCGACGGAACGCCCGCCATTTCCGACTTTCTGGCGTAGGTATGGCAGTACTGGCAGTCTATACGGTTATCGCCGGCGTGAAGCTTGTGCGAAAAGGCTACCGGCTGTTCGGGCGCCCACTCGGAAAACGAGTATGCGGGAGCGAAATAAAAAAAGACTATAAAGGCAAGTCCGCCTATTCCGCCCATGGCAACGCCCGTCACCGCGAACTTACCCATCGGCGAAGTAGGTACATACGAATCATATCCACCGAGCTTTGCCATTAAGCCCTCTGAAATTCAACAAATGCAATGCTTATAAAAAGCTTCGAAACTGGTCTAATGAAATACTACTAAAAAATATGTCGGGATGTAAACAAAAAAATTTTAAAAATAATTACGGTAGAATATCAATATGACCAATGATGATACGTCTTCCGAAAAGAGCGTAATCGAGCTTGGCAAGGAAATATTCCGCAAGGCAAGCGGCGAGGCTCCCGGCCTTTTCGACAAAAAATATTGGCACGGAAGGGTGGTCGAGTGGGCCATGAAAGACCCGTCCTTCAAGATCGATCTCCTGCGTTTCGTCGACGTGCTGCCCGCCCTTAAAACGAACGGGCAGATTACATCACACGTAAAGGAGTACCTCCTCAAGGAGGGCCGCGAGCTTCCCGCGATTATGGGCGCAACGTTGAAAGCGGCAACCGCCCCCATCGTAGGCGGTATAGCCGCGGCCGCCGTAAAGCAAAATGTTTTGCGGATGGCCCGGCAGTTCATAGCCGGCGCCGACCTTGCCGAAACACTGCCCGTGTTGAAACGGCTTCACGAAGAAGGCATTGCATTTACCATGGATATCCTTGGCGAGGAAACGCTGAGCGCGTCGGAGGCCGCCTCGTACCAGAGGCGATACATAGCGCTTATCGACGGCCTGGCGGATGAGGCGTCCAAATGGGCGCAAGACGGCGTGATAGACAAAAATCACCTTGGAGCAATTCCGCGCGTGAACGTATCGGTAAAAATAACCGCGCTCGATTCACAACTCGAAGCCGCCGACCCAAAAGGCGGCGTGGCGCGGTTGATAGATATGATCGTTCCTATTCTTTTGCGCGCAAAGCAACGGGGCGTGTTTGTGAATTTCGACATGGAAAGCTGGGGCGTGCACGGCATCACATACGATCTCTTTGAAGAAGTGTTAAGCCATCCCGAACTGAAATCGTGGCCGGATATCGGCATAGTGGTGCAGGCATACCTGAACGATTCCGAAAAAGACGTTGACCGCCTGATCTCCCTGGCCAAGAAGCGCGGCGCGCCAATTACGGTGCGGCTCGTAAAAGGCGCGTACTGGGATTACGAAGTGGCTACCGCAAGGCTTAACGGGTTGGACTGCCCGGTCTTCACCGAAAAAAGCGCAACGGACGCCAACTACGAACATCTAAGCGGCCTGTTGCTTGACAATGCAGACCATATTCACACGGCCTTCGCCAGCCACAACATGCGCTCGCTTGCAAACGCGATGGTCGCCGCAAAGGACAGGGGGCTGCCCGAGAATTCGTGCGAAATACAAATGCTGTACGGCATGGCCGAGCCGGAGCGAAGGGCCATCCGCGCAATGGGACGCCGCGTGCGCCTTTACGTGCCGATGGGCGAGTTCCTGCCGGGTATCGGGTATCTTGTAAGGAGGCTTTTGGAAAATACGTCCAACACCAGCTTCCTTCGCCTTAGCTACCACGAAAAGGTGAACGAGGACGAACTGCTGGCAAAACCCGAAGTGAAGGGCGATTCGACCTTTGAAAGGGAAATGGTCAAGGGTGACATAAAAACGCCATTTGAAAATTGCCCGGTTACCGACTTCACACATCCCGACGAGAGGGAACGGTTCAAAAAAGCAGTTGAACGGATGCGTCAATCGTTGCCGCTAAAAGCGCCGTTCGTAATAAGCGGCGTAGAACACTATGGCGAAGATTACGGCGGTTCTGTTAAAAGATATTATCCGGGCGATACAAGCGTTCTTGTATCCGAGGTGATGCAGGCGGAAAAGGAACACGCCCAAAAAGCGGTAAAGGCCGCCAGCGACGCATGGCCCGAATGGCGCGACAGGCCGCTGGAAGAACGTGCGCGTCTTTTGGAAAATCTCGCCAGCAAATTAGAGGACGACCGTTTGCGGCTTGCGGCGTTGCAGATATTCGAATGCGGCAAACCGTGGCGCGAGGCGGACGGCGACGTGGCCGAGGCGGTGGATTTCTGCCGTTACTACGCCCGGCGCGCGTTGGTGGAACTCGGCACGGAAAAAGAAGGCGACTTGCCGGGAGAAGAAAATTATCTCTTTTACGAGGGACGCGGCCCGGCGGTAATCGTTGCGCCGTGGAATTTCCCGCTGGCGATTTTATGCGGCATGGCAACCGCCGCCCTTGTCGCGGGCAACACGGTGATAATAAAACCGAGCGGCCTATCGGGTATGGTCGCCTACGAGTTTTACAAAAAGATCATCGAAGCCGGTTTTCCTAAATCGGTAGTTCACTTCCTGCCGGGCAGAGGCGCGGATATCGGCGACCTGCTTGTAACCCATCCGCAAATAGCGCAGGTGGCCTTTACCGGCAGCAAGGAGGTTGGCCTTTCGATAGTGGAGAAATCGGCAAAGACAAAGAAAAACCAGCCGCAAGTAAAGCGCGTAGTGTGCGAGATGGGCGGCAAGAACGCGATAATAATTGACGAGGACGCCGACCTCGACCAGGCCGTATCGGGCATCGTGAAAAGCGCTTTCGGTTACGCGGGGCAAAAATGCAGCGCGTGTTCGCGGGTTATCGTGCTGGAAGGCGTTTACGAAACATTCGTAACGCGCATAACGCAGGCGTGTAAAAGTTTGGTTATCGCGGCGCCTGACGATCCCGCGTGCAGGGTAGGGCCGGTTATCAACAAAGAAGCGCAAAAAAGGTTATTGGCGATAATTGAAAATCCGGGCGATGGCGCAACGCCGATTTATATTGGAAAAGCGCCGGAGGGAGGCAACTTCGTGCCGCCCGCGCTCTTTGCGGTGGAAAACCCGACGCATCAATTAATGCGAAAGGAACTCTTCGGCCCGATCGTTGCCGTGATAAAGGCAAAAACTTTTGACGAGGCGCTGGAGACGGCAACGTCGATAGAGTTTGCGCTTACAGGCGGCGTCTATTCGCGCAGTCCGCAAAATATCCGCAAGGCCGGTAAAAAATTCAGGGTTGGCAATCTTTACATCAACCGTTGGATAACCGGCGCGCTTGTAGGGCGTCAACCGTTCGGCGGGTTCGCCATGAGCGGCACCGGTACTAAAGCCGGGGGGCCGGGGTACCTTTCGCACTTCGCCGATGCCCGATGCGTAACGGAGAATACGATGCAGCGCGGCTTCACGCCCGAAATGGTTATGACAACAAGCAAGGTGAAGAAAGGGGAGGGTGGGAAGTAAAACTAATTGGACGTCACACATAGAGGAATATCCAATTACTTCAGTACGCTCAGGCGTTGCGATGCAACGTCTCAGGCTTGCGGAGAACCACCCCTTCGCTTTGCTCTTCCCCTCCTTCCGCAAGGAGGGGAAAGGCGTCAAAAAATGAAATTTAAAAACTCTATCTTTGTTATTCACCCTTAGACAGCATCGGATGACAAGGTTAAAATATCAACTATGCGAAAATTAACCGCCCGGCTCTTATATGGCGTGATATTAAGCGTTGCGATTGGCGCTCTTTACGCGGCTCCTACGCGCGCTTACGCGGAGCTGGCGGTCGCCATCAATACCGACAAGCTGAAGGTGGGAATGGACGACAAGCTCGAACTTGAAGTCGTCGTTTCCGGCAAAGGCGCGCGCGGCGCGATCAGGCTCGAAATAGAAGGCATAGA
>SDBV01003642.1_pt1 | contig 22528 bp, 26 predicted proteins | sample 2277081 | NCBI WGS metagenome assembly SDBV01 (sample SAMN10402039, study PRJNA504765) | marine sediment metagenome | isolation source: marine sediment core GS10_PC15, 223 cmbsf | place: Arctic Ocean: Southern Knipovich Ridge | collected 2010 | reverse complement strand
GAGCCCAGTTTCGTCGCCGGCCGGAACGTCAGCCAGAGAAAGGCAGCGGCTGGCGCCAGCGCCAGGGCCAGTACGATGGCTGCGGGCACCACGACGGGCGCCGACAGGATGAGCAGGACGCGGATGCTCATCTTTCGGTCTCGCCGTCAATCCCGATTCTCATCCGTGCGACGAGGCAAATCTGGTGCTCGCGTTCGTTGAAGTAAGTGGTTGGTGTTCCCATGGTTGGCTCCTTAGTACTCCCCTTGCCCGCGCACGGGAGAGCGGTTGGGGGTGAGGGCCTCTCCCATCTCGCTAACTTCCATCGTCGTCGAGCTCGATGATGACGGGAATGCCGGCACCGAACCATTTCCTGAGACCCTGCTCAACGTTGCGTCTTGTGGGGAGGCCCCACTCGTACACGACATGATCGAATCGGTCGATGCACACTCGCGTGTCGATGTACGCGCTTGCCGCCCACTCCTTTTCCGCCGGATCGGTCACCTCGTGCGCAAGCCCGTGCCGCACGCCCGCCTTCAGCTTGATCGACACTCTTGGGTTGGCGCGAATGTTCTTCAGCCATTGGGCACGCTCACCCATCATTGCGACGAGCGCTACGCGGTGATTCTTGCGAATGGCGCGAACTGATTGGCTCCTTGGCTCTCCGCTCTTTCGCCCGGTCGTAGTCAGGACGGCGAATCCTTCGGGCGGACCCAGAAGCCGCCACATCGGCCGGGTGAAGACGTTGCCCAATCGCGCGTAAAACCGCGAACCGGCAAGCGGATTCGCCATATCAGACCGAGTACCCTTCCTTAATCGTCGCCCGGCCCGTCATCTCGCGGATGCGCTGGTAGCCGACGACCTTGTCCATCATCTCCGTGTGGCTGGCGACCCCGTAGACGTACTTGTCCAGGTACTGCGGAATCCAGCCGCGCATCGTCGCGCCGACGACCTCGATCACGTGGCCCATATCGCTGGCGTAGCGGCCCTGCATCTCGCCCGGGTAGGCCCCGAACGGCGTGTGCACCACCGCGTCGACCGCGTAGTAGGGGATCGACGTCCGCGCCGGGTCACGCTTGATCTCCTCCGTGTCCACGATCTCCTCGGTCGAGATGATGACCTTCTTCGAGGCGTAGGCCGACTCGACGTGCGAGATGCCCGTGCCGAAGATGCGCGCGTTGCCGTAGATGTCGGCCTGGTGCGCGTGGATCAGCGCCACGTCCGGGTTGAGCGCCGGCACCAGCGTGATCGGCTGGCCCGTGTACGGGTCCTCGATCAGCTTCGCGCCGGAGTACTCGAAGCCGTCGGTGCCGCCGAACGAGCGGACGGGGATGAACGGCAGGCCCATCGCCCCGGCCATGATCCGGTTCGACATAACTACGTTCGAGTACTCGTAAGCCTTCACCCGGCCCTCGCGGATCGCCTCCTCGACGACGGGGCCGAAGAGGAAGAAGCCGACGTCCAGCTTCGAGACGCAGCCCGCGCCGACGAGCAGCGCCGCCGCCACCCACGTGAACTTCGCCCCCAGCCAGAGGTCCTCCTTCTTCTGCCGGATCACCTCGCGGATCAGGGAGGAGGGGCCGCGCTGCAGGTAGTTGCACTCGTAGACGAGGTAGTCGCCGTTCGCGACGAACTTCTCGACCGCCTCCTTCTCCGACATCAGCTTCGAGACCATCGCCCGCTGCTTGTTGTCGCGGACATACTCCCGGTAGCCGTCCGGGTCGACCTTGAGGTACTCGCCCTTGCCCTCGGCGAGGATCTTCAGTTGGTTGGCCATGTGTTTGCTCCTCTCAGGAGAAGTGCTCAAGTGATTGTGGCATAAGGATGTGGTTCACTTGGAGGAAGCAACCTGTTTCGCGGCCATCCGGTTGAAACGGCCTCCCCAATCCTATGCGCAACAGTCCTTCGTCTCCACTCATGTCGGAGGCTAGTCGAAGCTCGAAGGTCGTAGCGCAGTCCGGGCACTGATCGAGGTGCCGCCAGAGGCGCAAGTCCTCTACCGGCACCATGGACCACTGATCACGCTCGTCCTGGAAGTCTGCGCGAATCCGGCTCTCGTGCCTGTAGATACGGATGGACGATGCGCGCATCGTTGCCAGTGAATGTTTGCCTCGATCCGCGGGAAAGGCTGGATTCCCGCGCCGCGCGCTGAACGCCGGTTTTCCAAACGCTGCACGGACGCTTGATCTGGCGTGCCGTGTCAGCACGTCGTAGAGCTGCCCGTGAGCAAGAGCGCCTGTCTTGGCGAGACTCGACGGCGTCCAGTTGCCATCTTCCGAATGGGGCGGACGAAATCTCTTTATCGACCTCCATTTGAGCGAGATGGTATCTCCCGGGTTCAGGCCACCGATCGAGTCGAGCCACTCCCGCGTCGGCTGCGGCGTCCTGAGGCGCATCTGCTGTCGGCCCCGGAGGCAGGCGATGCAGACTCGGCCTGCCTCCATGCGGGTGACGTCCGTCACGATGATGTCCTGCTTCTGAAATAGCCCGAATGCGCTCATGGACCAACATCGACGCGCAGGACGAGGTCTTGCAGTAGCCAGCGATGACACTTCTCGAGATCGTCGCACATGCAGAGCAGAGTGACTCTCTGCGATCGGGCCAATTTCGCTAGCCGGTGTATCTCTGCTCTTTGGTCTTCGCCCTGCATCTCGTCCAGGAAGCGCTCTCGAAACGCTTCCCAGGTGATGACTCCGGTTCGATACGATTGCAGGAGCCCGCGCGAAGGGGCCAGCGCACTAACGTACTCGTCGACCGACTCCTTCGCGATACCGCGCGGCCAGTAGCGGGTGGCGAGCACGCGGTACCCATCGTCCGGCGATGGTGCTTCGTAGATGCGCTTCGCTCGCACGCGTGATTCGGTCGTCGTTCTCAAAGCCGAATCTCTCCCTCCACCACCGTCACTGCCTGGCCGCCGATCTCCACGCGGTCGTCCTCGCGGACGCGGACGTGGACGCGGCCGTCGCGGCCCAGCTCCAGGCCCTGGCTCGACGTGTACGAACGGCCGGTGCGGTCCAGCAGGCCGTAGCGCGCAAGGTACGTCGGAAGCGCGGCGTTGGCGCTGCCCGTCACCGGGTCCTCCGGCACGCCGAAGAACGGGGCGAAACAGCGGATGCGCACCGCCGGGTCCTCGCCGGTCAGAGCGAAGACGGCGAGCCCCGTAAGCCCGGAATCCTCACTCAGCCGGGAGATGGCCGCCATGTCCGGCTTCATCGAGCCGATCATCGCCGCCTCCGGCACGTGGACGAACGTCCAAGTCGGACCATTGCTGACGGACGCCGGTGGTGGGTCGCTGCTGACCTCCACGCCGAGCGCCTCTGCGATGATGTCCACCGACGTGCCGAATTCGCCGACGAGCTTCGCTTCCGGCGTCTCCGCGAAGATCAGCCGCGAGTCGCCCTCACCCTCGGAGCGGATCGTGAGGACGCCAGCGCCGCACTCCTGCCGCAGGACGTCGGGGTCGAGCCGCGCGCCCCCGTGTTCGAGGTACGCGTGCGCGGAGCCGACCGTTGGATGGCCGGCGAACGGCAACTCGTGCTGCGGCGTGAAGATGCGCAGAAGGTAGTCGGCGCCGCTGTTGGGCGTCGGCTCACGGATGAACGTCGTCTCGGAGAGGTTCGTCCAGTTGGCGACCTGCTGCATCTGCTCGTCCGAGAGGTCGTCCGCGTCGATCACGACGGCGACCGGGTTGCCGCGCAGCCCGACGCCGGTGAACACGTCCACCTGCTTGAAAGCGTACGAGCGCATCAGCCGGCCTCCCCGGCCAGCGCCAGCGACTCGATGCGCCTGATGAACTCGGTCTTGGCCTCCGTGTAGCCCTCGCGGTCTGATCCGTACTCGGCGGCGAGACGGCGTTTCAGCGCCGCGTACTCGCCCGCGACTTTCGGGTGAGCGCGCAAGTAGTCGCGGAAGGCGACGTGGCGGCGCCAGAACGCGGTCGTCGTCTCGACGGCGTGGATGTGGAAGAGCCGCCTGTGCCGGTTAGCCGGCCCGGGTGGCCGGACGAAGTAGCGCCGCTCCGGCAACTCGTCCTCGTATTCCGCGATGTACTGGTAGCCGAGTTCCTCCATCGCGCTGATGACGTATGGCGCGTCGCCCAGGGCCCGCACCCCTGGCATGATGTCGACGATCGGCTTGGCGGCGAGCCCGGGCACCGACGTGCTCCCGACGTGCTCCATTCCGACGAGCCACTCACCGACCGCGTCGTGGATGCGCGCGCTTTCCTCGGCGTACGTCGTCGCCCAGTGCGGATCGTAGTCCGCGATCACGACAGGGAGGGAGGGTGCGTCCTGCGTCATGGCAAGCGCCATGATTGCGCCGAGCGGCGCGGGGTGTCAAGGAAGTCGCAGCGTGGCCTAGCCCCTGTAGATGTCCCAGAGCTCCGGGCCCCAGAACAGCGCGATCACGGCGCCCATCGCCAGGTAAGGCCCGTGCGGCATGTAGTCGCGTCGGCTTCTGAGCCGGGCGACGATCAACGTCGCCGCGACCAGACCACCGACAACGCTGCCGACGAAGACGCCGACGAGCAGCGAAGCCGGCCCCACCACGAAGCCGATCAGCGCGATCATCTTGACGTCCCCGATGCCGAACGCGCCCTTGCCGAACGGTAGCGAGAAGATGAGCAGACCGACTCCCAGCGCCAGCCCCGCGAGCCCGCCGGCCAGCACCTCCGGGACGGAAACGTGCGGCCACACCCATGAGAGGGCGATCGCCAGCACGATCGACGGATAGACGATCCGGTTCGGGAGCAGCCGGCGCTCGAAGTCGGTGAGCGTCAGCGTCAGGAACACCGTGGCGAAGACGCCGCCCACGATCCCCGGGCCGAAGTCGTCGAACACCGAGACTGACGTCGTAAAGAGCGCCGCGGCCCCCAGCGGCAGGATCACTGACCTCAGCGGCAGACCGGCGCGGCAGTCCGGGCAACGGCCCAGCGACATCACGTAGCCGGTCAGCGGGGACGCGAAGCGCGCCCGGAACGGCGAGCGGCAGGCCGGGCAGTGGTGCAGCGGCGTCGCCGGGTCCTCGCTCGTGTAGAAGCGCACGAACGCCAGGTCGAGCAGGTGCCCGAAGAGGAGCCCGGCCAGGGCAGCGATCAGCAGTTCAGTCATCGTCCACATTTCCAGACGCTCGGCACGTCCACATCGTAACGACTGCTACGTCGATCCGTCTCTCGTAGTGGCGGCGCCCGGAGAGGCGCCTGGTTCAGTTTGAGCATGACGAGACACCTATGAGCGTTGCCGGAGAAGCCCGCAGACTCGCGTTCGGCGCGCCCGCGCGCCCGGCGGAGGGATCGCTTTCCCTCGGCCGTATCGCGCTGATCGCTGCCATCTGCGCGATCCCCGTCGTCCTCTACCTTCCGTTCCTCACCGAGCCGTTCATGCGGGATGAGGGCCTTTACGCGGCGGTCGCGCAAGTGATCCTCGATGGTGGCATCCCCTATCGCGATGCCTTCGACGTCAAGCCGCCGATGGTCTTCGCTTGGTACGCGCTCAGCTTCGTGATGTTCGGCGAGCACGTCTGGGCGCCCCGCCTCCTTGTATCGCTTATGTTGTCCGGATCGACGCTGCTGATGTACCTCGAAGGCCGGCTGCTCTTCTCGCACCGCGCCGGAATCGTGGCGGCGCTCGCACTGGCGCTTTCCTTCGGACTGGCGACGCTGGAAACGGGTGCCAACACCGAGTTCTTCATGATCCTGCCGCTCGTCGCGGCCCTGTACACGTTCTCGATGGGCCAGAAGACGGGACACTCCCGCTGGTACATCGCCGCCGGATTTCTCAGCGGTATGGCGATGGCGACGAAGAACATCTCGCTCTTCGTTTTCGCCCTCTACCTGGCGCTCGCCGCCTGGCCCTTGCTCAGAGCGCAGGGGCTGCACGCCCTCACCACGGTCGACTTCCGGCGGTCTGTCGGTGGTCTCGCTTTGGGCTGTGTCGCCGCGTTCATCGTAGTCGTCGCGCCGTTCGTCGCGACCGGCACAGTGCCTGATCTGTGGGAAGCGACGGTGGTCTACACCCTTCAGTACGTCAATGACGTCCCGGCTGGCCAGAAGCTGGAAGTCCTGCAGAAGTCGCCGCTCTATCTGACGCTCGTGCTTGGCCCCTGGATGTTTCTCGCGGTGGCCGGGATCGCGCAGATGGCGCGCTCCGGGGCCGGTGGTCACGGACCGCTGGTTCTCGGTTGGCTGGCCGCGAACTGGCTCGGCATCGTCGCTGCCGGCCGCTTCTACGACCACTACTACGTCGTGCTCCTGCCCGCACTGGCGCTGATGGCGCCGCTCGGCGCCAGATATCTGAAGAACACCCGATTCTCGCGGCCCGTAGGCATCGCTCTGACGGTCGTCTTCGCGCTGCTCCTCGTGCCCGCGCTCGCCCAGAACGCCCAGATCTACTTCCAGCCCACGGCAGAGGAGCGCCACATCGCCAAGTACCCGCACGACGACCGCGCGCCCTGGGAGAACGAGGGGCCGGCGTTCGGCCGCTGGCTCAACACGAGGACGGAGCCGGGCGACGGCATCTATAACCTGGGATTCCAGAGCGAACTCTACTTCTACTCCGACCGCCGGTCGCCGACCCGCTTCATCACGGACCGGCCGTTTTGGACGAACGACGAATACATCGACCAGGCGCTGGCGGAGCTTAACGCCGCCCCGCCTCTCTACGTCATAGATAGTGCCGTCCATGAAGAGTGGTCCGATCAGAAGCGGTACACGACCAAGATCAAGGAGTGGATAGTCGCCAACTACGAATACGTGGGGCAAGTCTATTACGCTGACGTTTACAGGCTGAGGATGGCCGGTGAGTAGCGAAACGACTACCTATCGGCCGGCAATACCGCCGGCGCTCGGGAAGTACCTGATCGCCCTGCGGGTCGTGCTGACGTTCATCCTCCGGATCGCCTGCGTGGCGTTCGCCGTCTGGCTGCTCGCCGTGGTCCGGAGCGGCACCGCGATTCACGTGCACGTCATCTTCTATATCATGGCGCTGGCCTGCATCTACATCGCGTTGGGCGCCACATCCTTCCGCATCTGGATCCTGTATCTCACCGGGTTCATTCTCTTCGCCCAGCTGCGCGGCCTCACCGACGAGATCGGCACCCCGGTTCAGTTCGACTACGCGATATCGATGGAAAAGGCGCTCTTCCTGGGCGAAATCCCGAGCATCTGGCTGCAGGAGCGGCTGTACTCTTTCGCCCGTCTGGGACCGCTGGAGTTCTACACGATGGTGGTCTACCTCAGCTACTTCTTCATCCCGCACATCGTGGCGTTCGCCATTTGGAAGTGGGATCATCCCCGCTTCAAGACATACGTCTTCGCCTTCATGGTCACGCTGTACATTGGCCTCTTGACGAGTGCCGTGCTGCCGACGGCGCCGCCCTGGATGGCAGGCCAGCTTGGATACATCCCGCACGTCTACCAGGTCGTCCCTGATATCGCCGGCGATGTGACTCCGGGAACTTACGAAAACGTCTACGAGATCGCCGGCGCCAACCCCGTTGCGGCGATGCCCTCGTTGCACATCGCGGTACCGGGCCTGATGGCGCTTGCGCTCTGGAAGTACAGCTGGCTGCGCTGGTTCGGCGTCGGCTACGCGATATCGATGCTGTTTGCCGTCGTCTACCTGGGTGAGCACTACGCGGTCGATGGGTTCGCCGGCCTGGGCGTCGCTGCGGCTGCCTGGGTGGGCGTCAAGGCGTTCCTGGCGCGACGTGAGGCGTCAGAGGAGGAGAGCGCCGCAGAGAGCGCGTCTACCGCCAGCGCCGTACCTGGCGAGCCGTCCCCGGGCCCGATTCAGCGCCGCAGGTTACAAGGGGGTAACTGCGAGGTGAATAAGCCTTGCACCACCGGCAGAGCCTGTAACGCCCACCGAGAGGCCGCCATCTTAGCTTTTGACAACGGTTTCGGACGGACGATCCCAAGTTGTGGCCTCAAGGAGGCTGGAGCAGAGGATCAGATGAAAGGGCCAACACCCCGCCGACGATCGATCGGCAACACACCTGGGAAAGGAGGAGAACATGTTCTCCAAGATTAGCGAAGCGCTTCGTAAGCTGGTCGTTCGCGTCCAGGATGAGACAGGTCAGGCTCTGGCAGAGTACGGCTTGATCATCGCCCTGGTCGCGGTAGCCGCGATCGGCGCTCTTGCCCTTCTCGCCGGCGGTATCGTCGACGTGTTTGGCGATGTCGAATCCGAGCTGACCGGCGCCGTTAGCTAGGCAAGCGTCATGGCAATGGCTGGCGGACGGGCCACGCGGTCCGTCCGCCTCCATCAGCCTTCAACACCCGAAGAAAACGAGGGGCCGGACAGGGCCCTGGAAATGGATACACAAGTGACTGGGAAGTGGACCGGCAAGAACCGCAGAGACGGCGAGAAGGGGCAGAACCTCGTGGAGTTCGCGATGGTAGTCCCCATCTTCCTTATCCTGGTCTTCGCCATCGTCGACTTCGGCATGGGGTTCCACGCCTGGATCACAGTCACGAACGCCGCGCGCGAGGGCGCACGCATCGGCGCTGTCGGCGCCGATTCCGCGACGATCGAAGCCCGTGTCGTCGACACCGCAAGCTCGTTGGCTGCGGATGATCTCAATGTCACGATCGTTAACGCTCAGGGCGCACCCGGCTCGGCCGTCTCGGTCGACGTCCAATATGACTACGACCTGATCACTCCACTCGCCAACGTTCTTGGCATCTTCGGGGGTGGACTGGGGTCCCCCATCACCTTCAGTTCAGAAGCGGAGATGAGAATCGAATAGCCTCGCTCGGCGAGCGATTGTCTCAGTGGGTCTGGCTCCGCGAGCCAGGCCTTTTTTGTTAATAGAGGAAGAGGAAATAGAGGAAAAGGTTCAGGCTTTATGGCTCCGCCTACCAGCTCTTGTCGGGATTACTGTAACGATGTTGGGCGGCCAGCGTCATCTATTTTGAACCTTCCCATAAGCACATCAAGACCAAGGGGGAAACCCATGATCAAAAATATGGCGATTGGCAGCGGAAACAACCGCACGTTGCTGCTTGCGGCGCTGCTGTTGGGCCTGATCTCCGCAATCCTCATCGGGCTTTACCTGAGCAGCCTGGATAGCGGCGAGGGGACGGCCGCTCCGGTCACCACCCGCACGGTGGTCGTCGCCGCAGTCCAGATCGATCCGCTGACCCAGATCACAGCCGAAATGCTCGTCGTCAAGGCGATCCCTCTCGACCTCGTCTTGACCGGTGCCTTTGACGACACCGAGGACGCTATCGGTCAGACGACCCAGATCTCGATCGTGTCCGGTGAGCAGGTCCTGCAGTCGAAACTCACAAGCGCCGACAGCGCCCTGGACCTCTTCGGCAACGAAACGCCGCTCTCCCTGATCATCCCGGAGGGCATGCGCGCGTTCACCATCGCTACGAGCGCTGCCGGCGCCGCTGGCGGTCTTGTCCGGCCCGGCGACCACGTGGATCTGATCCTCACGGGTGAGCTCCTCAATGCGTCGGAGGAAGGCACGCTCACGGGCGCGTCGGCCTGCTACGTGCTTCAGAACGTCAAAGTGCTGGCCTTGAACTCCGCCCTCAGCCGGACGACCAGTTCGTCCGACGCTGCAGGCATCGCCGCGGTGGAGGCCAACACGGAGGCCAGCCGAGCCACGCTGGTGGTCACTTCGGACCAGGCCTGGCAGCTTGCCGCGGCGCAGGGGAGTGTGAGTGGCGGTGGTGTTCAGACGCAGTTGTGGATGTCGCTGCGCCCGTTCGGAGACTCTGGCATTAACGCCGGCCTCCCGACGTGCCAGACGTTCGCTGGTTCGTGAGAGAGAATATGACACGCAATAATCCACGAGTAGCAGTTATCGACCAGGACATCAACAGCCGGGCCGATGTCAATAAGACTCTTGCCGTCTCCGGCTTTACTGTGACAGGCGAGGCAGGCTACGGCATCGAGGCCGTCACGCTGGCCAAGAATTCCGACCCGGACGTCATCGTAATCGCCGTCGAAGAGCCGACGATCCGCGCTCTCCAGACGGTCGAGGCGCTATCGGATCTATTGCCCAACACAGCCATCGTCGGCTACTCGACCATCACCAACCCGGACGCCATGCGCAAGGCGATGCTGGCAGGCGTCAGCGACTTCCTTACGGCGCCCGTCAAGGACGAGGACCTGGTCAACTCCATCTACACGGTTCTCGGCCAGCAAGAGCGCAAGCGCCAGCGCATCGCCGGCGAAGCGGACGAGCCAGTGGCCGCCGGATCGGTGATCACCGTGTTCGGCGCCAAGGGTGGCATCGGCAAGACTACGATCGCCACCAACGTCGCGACAGCGCTCGTTCAAAAGACCAACCAGTCGGCGGTCCTCATCGACCTCGACACCCGCTTCGGCGATGTCGGGATCCTCATGGACATCCCGGTCGAGCGCAGCATCGCCGACCTGGCCGTGGACGAAGATTCGATAACCGCCGAAATGGTGCAGGACTGCCTGTACCAGCACAACAGCGGCGTTTACATCCTGCCCGCGCCGATCCGGCCCACGGACTGGCGCAACGTGCATGCAGGCCACATCGAAAAGATCGTGACGATCCTGACGCAAAGCTACGACTATGTCGTGCTGGACACGCCAGGCACCTTCAACGACATCGTCGCCCGGGCGCTGGAATTGGCCTCCGTGGTGGTGCTGGTCGCCACCGTTGACCTGGCCAGCCTCAAAGACACCCTGCTGGCCATCGACATGCTGCGCTCCTGGAACTTTCCCCAGGAGAAGATCAAGCTCGTCATCAACGCAACGAACGAAGCCACAAACGTGCAGCCGCACGAAGTGAAGCGGATGCTCGGTCGTGAAGTCTTCTGGTCGATCCCGTACGACCGCAACATCAGCACGGCGACCCAGCTGGGTATGCCCGTCGTCCTGGCGAAGCCTCATTCGAAGGCGTCGGAGAGCATGGTAGAGATGTCGTTCGCGCTGAGCGGCGTTCGCCAGAAGCCACAGACGCCCAAGGACGGCCAAAAGGGCGGCATCTTCTCGAGGATCCTGGGGACGCAGGACAGAACCGAAGTGAGTGTGGAGTGACGTCATGACAAGTTGGCAACCTGGCAAGAACAACGGTCCTCAGCGACCCGGCGAGCTCGCCGGCGGCGCTCCCGCCATCGCTGGCGCTGTCAGGGCGACTCCTGGCCGCTACAACGAGGACATGGAGCAGCTCATTTTCCGCATCCACCAGATGCTCATCGAAGAGCTGGATGCCGACCAGGTCGCGGCCTTGCCCTCCGACGAGCGTCGCGGCGTCGTCGAAGGCGCTGCCGAAACGCTCGTCAAGCGCGAGCTGCCCAGCGTCGGCGGCATCACGCGCGATCAGATCGTCGCCCGCGTTGTCGACGAAGTTGTCGGCCTGGGCCCGATCGACGCGCTGCTCCGCGACCCTTCGATCTCGGAAGTCATGGTCAACGCACCCGAAGAAGTGTTCTTCGAGCGCGAAGGTATTCTCTACCTCAGCGACGTTCGCTTTCGCGACATGACGCACATCATGCGCGTAATCGAGCGCGTCATCGCGCCCATCGGCCGCCGCGTGGACGAGTCCTCGCCCATGGTCGACGCTCGTCTTCCTGACGGTTCCCGTGTGAACATCATCATCCCGCCGGTGGCTCCCAAGAGCCCGACTATCACCATTCGCAAGTTCCGTGCCGACAAGCTGAGCATGGAAGACCTGGTGGCGGCGCAGACGCTGACGCCTGACATGGCGGAGTTCCTCGGTGCCTGCGTCAGGCTCAAGCTCAACGTCATCGTCTCCGGTGGTACCGGCACCGGCAAGACCACGTTCCTCAACGCGATGTCCGAGTTCATCCCGGAGAGCGAGCGCATCCTCACCATTGAAGACCCGATGGAAATCAAGATCCGGCAGCCGCACGTCGTCTCGCTGGAAGCCCGTCCGTCCAACATCGATGGCAAGGGCGAGGTCTCCCAGCGAGACCTATTGCGCAACACCCTCCGCATGCGCCCGGACCGGATCATCATCGGCGAGGTGCGCGGCCCCGAGGCCTTCGACATGCTGAACGCGATGAACACGGGCCACGAGGGTTCACTCTCAACCATCCACGCCAACTCACCGCGCGACGCCCTCTCTCGTATTGAGAACATGGTGCTGATGGCCAGCCTGGATCTGCCCGACCGGGCGATCCGAGAGCAGACGTCGTCAGCCCTCGACCTCTTCATCCAGCTCGCCCGCTTCACCGACGGTGTGCGTCGCGTGACCAAGGTCACCGAGTGCACCGGCATGGAGGGTGACGTCATCACTCTGCAGGACCTTTTCGAGTTCAACCAGACGCACATCGACAGCGAGGGCAAAATCCACGGCGAGATGCGCCCGACCGGCATTCGCCCGAGCTTCGCCGAGAGGTTCGACGCCGTCGGCATCGAGCTGCCCGACGGCATATTCCTGGCGAGGAGCGCCTAACATGGACCTGCTCCTTCTGGCGATCTCGCTGTTCGTCCTCGGCTCCGTCGTGCTTTTCGTGTTCGCCATTGGCACGCGGGAATCGCGCTCTCGCGTCGTGGAAGCCCGGCTGAAGGCCTTCCGCGAAGACGAGAACGCGTCGGACGACAAAGAAGACGTTGACGGGTTGCGGCCCAAACAGACCTACTCCGGCATTCCGGTGCTCAGCTCGCTGCTGGCGAAAATGGGCAGTTCGGAGGCGATAGCTGTCCAACTGGATCGGGCCGGCGTGCCCCTTCGTGTCGGCGAATTCTACATGATCCGCTTGATCGCGGGGGCGGCCCTCTTTCTGGCGCCGCTGGTCTTCGGCTTCTCGCTGTTCAACCTGTTCATCGCGCTCGTCCTGGGCGCAGTCGGCTACATGGCTCCGTCCAAATGGCTGACGAACAAGCGCAACAAGCGGATCGATCGCATTAACGCGCAGCTCGTGGATATGCTGGGCATGGTCTCAAATTCAATCAAGTCCGGCTACGGCCTGATGCAGAGCCTGGAATTCGCGGGCGGCCAGCTTCCCGCCCCACTGGGCCTGGAACTGCGGCGCATGCTTCGCGAGGCGACTCTGGGAATGACGTCCGAAGCCGCCCTCGGCGCGATGGGACAGCGCATCAGTAGCAAAGACCTGGACCTGGTCCTCATCGCAATCAACATCCAGCGCGCCGTCGGCGGTAACCTCTCAGAGATTCTCGACAAGGTCGCCTACACGATGCGCGAACGTGAGCGCATTCGCGGCGATATCGCCACCCTGACTTCACAACAGAAGCTGACGGGTATCGTCGTCGGTGGTCTGCCGTTCTTCATGTTCGCCGTCTTCACGGTCATGAACCCGGCCTACATGAGCGTCTTCTTCGAGGAGAACATTGGCCGCATCGTCCTCGTCGTGGCCATCGGCCTCGAGGTGCTGGGCTATCTCGCGATGAAGCGGATCATGGCGATCGAGATCTAGGAGAGAAGAATGCTTATCCTTCTGATCATCGCTGTCCTCTCCGGACTCTTCTCCTGCCTCGCCGTCGCCGCCTTCGGCCGCAAGCGTGCTTCCGTCATAGAGACGCGGATGGAGGCGTTCCGTGCCCGCACTACAACGCAGAGCGACGAGCTGGACGTTGACCTGGAGATGTCCTTCGGAGAGCGCGTTATGAGGCCAGCCATCGGCGGCCTCGCGCGAGGCGCGACTGGCCTCCTGCCTCAGTCCGTCCTGTCCGAAATCCAGCACCAGCTGACGATGGCCCGCTCGCCAATGAAACTGAGCACCTTCGTCACCTTTTGGATGTCGTCACTCGCTGTCTTCGGTGGACTCGGTCTCGTGGTCTTCTTCTCCGTAGGTAGCATCCCGTCGCTGGGCGTCGCCGTTGTTCTGTTGGGGCTCGGATACAGATTGCCTCGGATGTGGCTCAAGAGCCGCGTCAAGGCCAAGCAGAAGGCCGTCATCCTCGGCCTTCCGGACAATCTCGACCTTATCACGACCTGCGTGGAGGCTGGTCTCGGCCTGGACGCTGCTCTCTCTCGCGTCGCGGAACATAGCAAGGGCCCTCTCTCCGCCGAGCTGCAACGCATGTTGCGCGACGTCGCGATGGGCAAGCTGCGGCGCGAGGCGATGCAGGAGATGGCCGACCGCGTCGGCGTTGAAGAACTTTCGAATTTCATTACAGCCATCATCCAGGCCGAGAAACTCGGCGTTGGCATCTCTCAGGTGCTGCGCGTGCAGTCCGACCAGTTGCGCACGCAACGACGCCAGCGAGCCGAGCGCCTCGCTAACGAAGCACCAGTCAAGATGATCTTCCCGTTGGTGTTGCTGATCTTCCCGGCGTTCCTTGCCGTGATCCTCGCACCGGCGGTGATCAGTATCTCGGAGACGTTTTGAAAAATCCACACATGGCCCTCGGAAAGAAAATCAGGCAACTTCGGGAAGAGCTGGGAATGAGCCAGGCACAGCTGTCCTCGCAGGGCGGCCTCAGCCAGGGGTACCTCTCCCAGCTTGAGAACGACGAAGTCCAGAACCCCAGCGCGGCCGTCATCTTCAGGCTGGCGCAGGCGCTCAACGTTGACCCCCGCGTTCTCATGGACGCAGCCGGTTACGACCGTGGCGCCAACGGATCCGAATCGGAGTTCGCCGTCACGGTGGACCCGGAGCTCTTGCGCTTCCTGGCCCGCTTCCCGCGCGAGCAGCAGACCTATCTGCTGCGTGTGCTGAGGAGTCTCGACCAGCAGCAGGCCAGGTCCGGCGAGCCGGTTGCTCACGGCGTGGCAACGAAGAGATAGCGGGGCGACCGGCATGGCACGCATTATCAACGTCAGCAAGGGGACGGTCGTCGCCGAAGATGTCGCCGTTGTGCGCAGCTTCTGGGGTCGCTTTCGTGGCCTCATGCTGCGTCGGGAGATGGCGTTGGGTGAGGCGATCCTGATCGAGCCCAGCGCTTCGATCCACACCGCCTTCATGCGCTTCCCGATCGATGTTGTGTTCCTGGACCGGGAGAAGCAAGTCGTCAAAGTAGCAGAAAACGTCCGCCCGTTCTGGGCGGCGCTCAGTCGCGGTCACTCCGCGCTGGAGCTGAACGCCGGAAGCGCCGGCAAGGCCAACGTCGTGGAGGGTGACAGGCTGGTCATCGTCGACCAGCCGGAGACCGATCGCGCACAAGAGCAGTCGCCGGCAAGCGTCAGAGAAAAGCAGGAAACGCGCGTCTGACGCGCGCCGCGACCCCACTGGAGTGAGGGACGATATGAGACTTGGAGACAGAATCCGGAAGCTTCGCGACAAGCGTGAGCTCACTCAGGGTCAGCTGGCCCAGAGCTCATCCGTTAGCCAGGGCTACCTTTCACAGCTTGAGAACGGCGAGGTGAAGAACCCGTCGGCGGCCGTGTTGCTGCGCGTCGCTCAGGCGATGAACGTCGATCCGGACGACCTGTTCGAGGCCGCCGGTTACCCGACTGTGCGCACTCTTCGTGCAACTTATGAGCGTTACGAATCGACGATCGACGGCGAGCTGCTCGGCTACCTGGGCAGTCTGCCGCGAGAGAAGCAGCGCCGCCTGCTATCGCTGCTGCAAGGCATAGAGCAGGTGCTCGCGGACGGTGTGCCAGCCACGGACTCTGCCGGTGAAAAAGGCGAACGGGACACGGTCGCGGCGCGCGCTGGTGGCCTGACCAAGGTATCCTTATAGTCTATGGCTGAGGGAACTGACGATCGGGCGGCGCTCGCGGAGCGCGTAGACCCGGAATTGCTCCATATGCTGTCGCGCATGTCGCGCCGGCAGCAGCGGCAGGTGCTCCTGCTGCTGATGGTCGTCGAGAACCTGTTGTTCGAGATGATGCGGGAGCAGCGTGCACGCGAAGACCTCGCCTAGCGCTTTGTCCTGTCGTTCGTGATCGCGTGCAGTGGGCGCTTTGCCCTGGTCACGCCTTCTGGAGATAAGCCCCCAGGCCCAGCGTCACTAGCTTAACGTGATCGCCGCTGCGACTGCGGCGGCGATGAGTGCCGCCGCCGCGACGTGGGCCAGACCCAACCGCGGCGGCCAACCCAGTCTTCTTCCCAGAGACTCCACGCCAGCGTACATCGGCTCGGCCGGGCTGCGGCGTCTTTCGGGGCCGTCCCGTCGCGCCGTTGGTGTCTTGCGTTCTGTTTCGGCGTCAGCGTTGGCGACGTCTTCCAGGCCGCTGATACGAGAACGGAGGCGCACCCAGACCTCATCGCGGTGCTCCTCGGCCAGATCCAGAACCTCACGGGCGAGCTGCATTCGAAGGCCGATGACGTCGCGGAGGTTCCCCTGGGTCATCCCAGGCTGTCGCCGAGGTTCTTCATTCGGTCGCGCAGCTTGCGAAGAGCGCGGAAGATCGTTACGCGTACGTTGACCTCGCTGGTGCTGAGGACGCCGGCGATCTCGCGGTTCGTGAGTTCGGCGTCGAACTTGAGCGCTATGATCTCTTGCTCTCGCTTCGGAAGCCCGCGGACCAGCGTGGATAGGAACGCCAACCGCTCCTTGTGAACGAGTATCTCTTCGGGGCTCTTCGGCTGGCTGTGCAGCTCCTTTTCGATCGCCGCCTCCCGGGCCGCCTTCTGCGCCGGCTTCTCCTTGCGCCAGTGCGACGAGACCTCATTGCGGGCGATAGTAAAAAGCCACGAACCGAAGGAGTCGCGGGAGCGCAGAGAGCGCACCTTCACGAAGGCCTTCTCAAACACGTCCGAGACAATATCGAGGGATACTTCCTTATCCTGTACGCGGCCGTAGATGTAGGCGAAGACCTTGCCGAAGTACTCGTTATAGAGTTCTGAAAACTCGGCCGCTGTTGGGGCGAAGGTGCCTTCCGGAATCGCCGCGGCGGTCGTTCTGCGTGTCGCTGGCCTGGTCGCCGTTCGTGCCGGCGCCTTGCGCGCCCTGTCGATCGCGATTCTTGCGGTCGTCATGCTCCCTCACTCTCGGTGCGTGCATCCGGTATGGCTGTACGAATATCTCGTGATTGAGACGATGAATAGACGCCCTGGTTTGCGCTCCGTTACACGTTTGGTAGAGGAATTTCGTAACTCTGTCATGGTGATTGAGGTCGCGTATCTCCAGAGCCAGTATTGCAGCGTGCTGGTTGGGGAACGGTTAAGGCGGGTGAACAGCGCGTAAATTAGACGCCGGGCGGGCCGTAGGCGCGGTCTAACAGCTCGATCACGTGCCGGACGCGCGCCGAGCCGCCCGCGCGCCGCACGCCGGCCTCCAGCTGCGCCAGACAGCCGGGATTGGCCGTCGCGATGACGTCCGCGCCGGTGTTCTGCGCATCGTGCATCTTCTCGTCCAGAAGCCGCATCGACATCTCCGCCTGGGTAAAGGAGTACACGCCGGCAGCGCCGCAGCAGCGGTCCGGGCTCTCCATCTCGGCCAGGCGCAGGCCCGGGATCGCGTTCAGCACCTGCCGCGGCGCGGCGCTGATGCCCTGCGCGTGCGCCAGGTGGCACGAGTCCTGGTACGTCACGGTGAGGTTCAGCGTCTCCGTAGGTGCCTCAAAGGGCAGGCCCACCAGGTACTCGTGCACGTCTCTTACGAGCGCCGACATCTGCCGCGCCCGGTCGCGATACTCGGCGTCGCCGGCGAGCAGATCACCGTACTCCTTCATCGCCGCCGCGCAGCCGGCCGAATTGACGACGACGGCGTCAGGCGCCTCGTCCAGAAACGCGTCGATGTTGCGCCGCGCGAGCGCACGCGCTGTCTCGAGGTCGCCGTTGTGGGCGTGCAGCGCGCCGCAGCAGCCCTGCGCCGCCGGCGCGCTCACCGCACAGCCGTTGTGCGCCAGCACGCGCACGGTCGCCCGGTGAACGTCGCCGTAGGTCAGCGGCATGATGCAACCGCTCAGTATCGCGACTCGCGCTCGCTCTGCGCCCTCCGGCCGCGCGATCAGGCCCGTGTCTGTGAAAGGCCGCCCGCGCAGCCGCGGCGCCAGCGCAGCGCTTGTCCCAACGAACGGCAGCCGCTGCGCTAGGGAGAGCAGTCCCATACGCTCCGACGCGCGGAGCGTATGGGCGAAGAAACGCAAGCGGTGCGGCCGCGCAATCACTTCCCTGAGGAAGAGCGCGCGCAGGCGCCAGGAGAGTGGCGCCGCGCCTCTCTCCACCGCGTCCGAACGCGCCTGCTCCATGATCCGCCCGAAAGGCACGCCGGACGGGCAGACCGCCTCGCAGTTCCGGCACTGCAGGCACGAGTCCAGGTGGCCCAGCGCGTTCGGCGTCGGCTCGATCACACCGTCTGAGATGGCGCGGATCAGGTACAGCCTTCCCCGTGGTGACTCCGTCTCCAGGCGAGTCTCGACGTACGTGGGGCAGTGCTGCAGGCAGAGCCCGCACCGCACGCACTGCGAAAGGTCCTCGCCGGTCGGCGCGAGGGGCCGCGAATCGGTCACAGCCGCCCCACGAAGCGGCCCGGGCTGAGCACGCCGTTCGGGTCGAGTTGCGCTTTGATCGAGCGCATCAGCGGCAGCGACGGTGGCTCCGGACCGAAGACGTCGAACCCGTGCTTCACCGCCGGCGGGGCGTCCTCGATGACGGCGCCCATCGCCACAAGCGGCGGCAGTTCGCCCTCATCCCTCAGCCGCATGCGCACGACGCCAAGCGTCGGATATGCCAGGAAGCGTGCGTCCGTCGGCAGCCCTTCGAGCAGCGACGGCAGCTCCGACGGCAGGGTTGCGATGCGCACACCGATCGGGCGATCGTCCGCGCGCTTGGCCCTGTCTCCCGTCCCCTGTCCGCTGCCTCCGGCCAGCGAAGCGAACTCTCTCGCCGAACGCTCGACAGCTGCCTCTGATCCGGCGAGCGTGATGGTCAGCCGCCAGCGCTCGCCCGCCCGGGTCACCACTGCGGATCGCAGGCTCAGGCCGCGCATCAACGACTCGCCGGCGATGCCGCACGCTTCCGCCGCCGAACCGGCCGTGAAGGCGAGGTCGCGGGTCGCTTTGGGCAGAGGCTGCACCTTGAACGTCGCCTCCGTGATCACCGCCAGTGTGCCCAGGGAGCCTACGTAGAGCTTGCACAGGTCGTAGCCGGCCACGTTCTTGACGACGCGGCCGCCGGCGCGCGTGATCAGGCCGTCGCCGGTGATCACGCGCAGGCCGATCGTGATGTCGCGCGGTCCGCCGAGCGAGGCCCTTGACGGGCCCCAGAGGTCCGCCGCGAGCGCGCCGCCGACGGTCGTCTCGTCGGCGATCTCCGGGTCGAACGCCACCATCTGACCGGCCGCCGCCGTCGTCTTTTGGAGCTCACCCAGCGTCATGCCGGCCCCGCAGGTGATTGTCAGGTCCTCCGGCTCGTACTCGACCACGGCGCTCAGGGCCGTCACGTCGAGCGCAATGTCGTACCGCGCCGGTACGTTTCCCGGCCCGCGTTGCTGCTTTCCGCCGATCGGGATCACCGCCAGCCCGGCTGCGTTCGCGTGGCGGATCACCGCCGCGGCGTCCTCGACCGTCGCCGGCCGGACGACCGCCTGCGGCGCGATGCCGTCTACCGCAAACTCTTCGCTGCCGGCGCTCACGTTTTTCGCACCGGCGATCGACTGGAGCTTGGTCAGCAGGGCTGCCTGGCGTACCATCGCTCAGACGTAGGCGTCGGGGCCGATCTTAGCGATCGCGGCCTTCATGCGGGACGACACCTCGCCGCAACCTTTGGACGTCGGGAAGATTTTGCCCGGATTGAACCACTCGTCTGCGCTGAAAGCGCTCTTCACGCGCGCCATCACCGCGAGGTCGTCGTCGGAGAAGATCCACGACATGTAGTCGCGTTTCTCGGAGCCGACACCGTGCTCGCCCGTGATCGAGCCGCCGGCGTCGACGCAAAGCCGCATGATCTCCTCGCCCAGCTCCAGCACGCGCTCTGACTCGCCCGGTACGCGCTCGTCGAACATGAGGTTCGGGTGCAAATTGCCGTCCCCGGCGTGGAATACGTTGGCGACGGGTATGTTGTAGCGCTTACAGGCCTCGTAGATGCCCGAGAGCACGTCCGGGAGGCGCGTGCGCGGTACAACGCCGTCCAGGATGTAGTAGGACGGTGCCAGCCGTCCCAGAGCGCCCAGAGCGCCCTTGCGCCCGGCCCAGAGCTTCTCGCGTTCCTCCGGCGACATGCCGATGCGTATCTCCCGCGCGCCGCTCACCTCGCAGGTCGCACGCACGGCCTCGGCCTGCTCTGCCGTCTCTTCCTCCAGCCCCTCGACCTCAATCAGCAGCGCGGCGCCGGCATCCGGCGGGTAGCCCGCGTTGACGAACGGCTCGACCGCTCGCATCGTCTTCTTGTCGATCATCTCCAGCGCTGCCGGCAAGACGCCCGCCGCGATTACCGCCGACACCGCCTCCGACGCCTCCCGCACTTCGTCGAACACCGCCAGCAGCGTGATCGTCGCCTGCGCCCGCGGCAGGAGCCGTACGACGACGGCCGTGACGATCGCCAGCGTCCCTTCCGAGCCGACGACGAGGCCTGTCAGGTCGTATCCGGGCGCGCCGAGCGTCTCGCCGCCGAGAATGACGATGTCGCCGTCAGGCGTCACGATCTCGAGGCCGAGCACGTGGTTTACCGTCGATCCGTAGCGCAGCGTGTGCGGCCCGCCGGCGTTCTGCGCGACGTTGCCGCCGATGCTGCACGCCTTCTGACTGGACGGGTCGGGGGCGTAGTAGAGGTCGTGCGGAGCGGCGGCCTTGGAGATGTCGAGGTTGATGACGCCCGGCTGGACGACCGCCAGGCGGTTCGCCGGGTCGAGCTTGAGAATGCCGTCCATGCGCGCCGTGACAAGGACGATCCCGCCTTCGCAGGGGATGGCGCCGCCGGAGAGGCCGGTGCCGGCGCCGCGCGCCGTTACGGGAACGCCGTGCCGCTTCGCCACGCGTACCGCAGCGGCCACCTCTTCGGTCGTCTCAGGCAGGACGACGGCCTCCGGTAACCCACGCTCGATTGTCGCGTCATATTCGTAGACGAGGAGGTCTTCCGGGGCGTGGAGGACGGACTTCACCCCGATAGCGGACTGGAGGTCCTTGATGAGCGAGGCAGCCACGGGAGCCAGTCTAGCACGCCTGTCGAAAAGTGGAAAAGCTGTGGAATTCTCTCCGGAAGTGGATATCTAATTCGCCTGATCGTGCGTTTAAGCAAGGTAGAACGCGCCTGCGAGGGGCTGGACGTCTGCTTCGGCTCCGTAGAAGATATATGACCGATCAAACAGTTGAGACCGGCCAAAGGGGGGTCGTGATTCGTCGCCTGCTGTTCCGCGTGTCGATTCCTGTCGCCATCTTCGTGGGCCTGTCCCTGGGGACGGTGACCTTCCTCCTCGTCTCGCACGAGGAGGCGCCAGCTTCCACGCCCGGCGCCGGCACGGAAACGGCCACCGCAACCGCGTCTCCGGCTGCGACACCATCACCCACGACGCAGTCGTCGCCCTCGCCTTCGCCTTCGCCCTCGGCCTCGCCCAGTCCGCCGCCGCTGGTCGACGACCCGCAGACGGGAGGCGACCAGCCTGGAACCGTCGTTCCGGACACGCACGGCACGCGCCCCGAGAACACGGCGGAAGAGGAGCTGCTGGGCCTTCGAGACACTCTCCAGGCCGAGATCGACGCCTACGTCGTTCAGACCGGCGGCATCCAGGTCGGCATCGCCGTCACCGACCTGCAGACCGGCGAGACGATCTCCATCGGCGGCAACTCGCCGCACAAGACCGGCTGCGTCATCAACATGTTCGCGCTGATGGCGGCCGTCGATCGTTTCCAGGACGGCGCCGCGAGTCCCGGTTGGGTCTCCTACAGCGTGCGGAAAGGCATCGGCGGCAGCTTCCCGCCCGAGGTCAAGAACTTCCTCGGTGTCATCTTCGGCGATTTCCGCGTTGGCGTGGAGCACGCGCGCACGCTGATGGACGACTGGGGCATGGAGACCTTCCAGTTTGACCACGTCCCCTACTACGGAACCGAGCCCTACCAGTCGAACATCTTGACGCCGCTTGAGACGAACGACGTCCTCGCCCGCCTCTGGTGGGGCGAGCTGTTCGACCCCGAGTGGACCGACTACACGATCGACGTCCTGCGCAACACGTATTCTTACATCGACTACATACTGCCCAAATACCTGCCCTGGAACGCCACCGTCGGCCACAAGATCGGCTACCACTGGGACTACGACGGCTGGGTGAACAACGACGTCGGCATCGTCTCCTTCACCGGGGACGACGGCGAGGAGAAGGCCTACGCGATCTCCTACTTCTCCCAGTACGCGCCCACCGAGTACCACGGCTACTCCTTCGGCGCCCGGCTGTCGCTCATCGTCTGGAACTTCATGGCGCCCCGCTACGGTCTCGCGCCGCAGGCCGCGCCGCCGCCGGTTCACCCCGGCCCTCCGCCGCCCACCCCCGTGCCGACGACCCCGCCTAGCGACACACCGACGCCCACCGCCTCACCCACGCCGTCAACCACGCCGTTCTTCCCGACGATAGTGCCAACACGAACGCCGACCCCGACGGGTGTCGCCGAAACGCCGACACCAACGCCGACTCCGACGGCCTCGCCGACGGATTCATCTACCCCAGTGCCGACGCTGGCGACGATCACGCCATCACCGACGCCGACGCCTGAGCCGTCGGCGTCGCCCAGCGCCTCGCCTTAGTCCGTCGCCCAG
>SDBV01003641.1_pt1 | contig 22528 bp, 17 predicted proteins | sample 2277081 | NCBI WGS metagenome assembly SDBV01 (sample SAMN10402039, study PRJNA504765) | marine sediment metagenome | isolation source: marine sediment core GS10_PC15, 223 cmbsf | place: Arctic Ocean: Southern Knipovich Ridge | collected 2010 | reverse complement strand
CCAACGCATCCGACGATGGCGCGATCGCGCCGGACAAGACGGCGCTTCTGCCGGGAGGCACGGCCGCGTTCGCCAATTACATCAGCTACTCCCGCGGGATAAACGGCGTGATGGTCGATATCGCCAACCTTCCCGGTGCGCCGACGGCATCTGACTTTGTCTTCAAGGTGGGCAACGATTCTGCGCCCGCGGGGTGGGCGACGGCGCCTGCACCGAGCAGCATTACCGTCCGGGCTGGCGCCGGGGCGAGCGGGTCGGACCGCGTGTCGATCATCTGGGCGGACAACGCCATCGCCAACCAGTGGCTCCAGGTGACGGTGCTCGCCACGGCCAACACCGGTCTGGCCGCGGCGGATGTGTTCTACTTCGGTGACGCCATCGGCGAGACGGGCAACTCACCGGCCGATGCCGAAGTGACGCCGAGCGACGAGATCATGGTCCGCGACAACCCGCACACCTTGGCGAATAACCCCGCTGCGATCGACGAGGCGTGCGATTTCAACCGCGATCGGAAGGTAGGCCCGACCGACGAAATCCTCGCACGCAACAACGGGACCAGCGGGCCGACGGCCCTGCAACTGATCACCGTGCCGTGAGGTCCGACGCCCGCGACGCCCTGCACTTCGGCGGCGGCGAGCAAGTGTCCCGCACCACCCATAATAGGTTGACTCCTGCGCACAGCGGATATAGGATGGAATGCGAAGCAAGCTTAGGCAAACCTTGAGAATGCACGGGGCGCTTTAAGGAGCAACGCCAATGTCCGCGGAACTAGCCGGGAAGAGCGTTCTGCTTGTCGATGACGACCGAGACATACTTGCCGCGATTCAGGCGGCCCTTTCGGATACCGGCGTGACGATACTGACGGCCGGCGACGGCGACCAAGCCCTCATCCAGGCCCAAGAGCACTCGCCGGACCTGATCGTGCTGGATATGATGCTGCCCAAGCGCAGCGGTTTTTTGGTGCTGGAGAAGCTCAAGCGGGGCAAGGAGCCCACCGAGCCGCCTCGGGTGATCATGATCACGGGAAATCCCGGGACCAGGCACAAGATCTACGCCGAAAGCCAAGGCGTCGACCTGTACATCCACAAGCCGTTCCGCATGGAGAAGCTGATCGAATCGATCAAGGAATTGCTGACGGCGGACCGATAAGCTGGATAGCGAAATATTGAATATTGGATATCGGATAAAAACGCTTGCCCTTCGGGGATCTGCCGCATACACTTATCGACGAAAAGAGAAAAAAGAAAAGAGAATAGAGAAGGAAGGTTGATAAAGGCAAGCGGGCTCGCCGTTGCGCAAATGACTGAATAGAGGCGGGCAGGTAAGTTGTGGGTATGAGTATTACAGCGGAAGCAAAGACGGGAATCGTACAGGAGCATCAACGGCACGAAGGTGACACCGGGTCGGCGGAGGTCCAGATTGCGCTGCTGACGGCCAGGATAAACGATTTGTCCGGGCACCTCCAGACGCACAAGAAAGACTTCGCCTCCCGCCGCGGGCTGCTGAAGATGGTCGGTAAACGAAGCAGCCTGCTCAAATACCTGTCCAACACCGCCCCGCAGCGCTACCAGCAGATCCTCAAGAAGCTGGAACTGCGGAAGTAGCTCCTCGTTGGCGAAGCGTCGCAACGAAGGCGCAGGGTGGCCTCCTTTATTAGCAAGTCACGGAACAGCCCAAGTATGCCTGATCAAGGTTGTGCCTCCTTCCACCGTTGCGGGAACAGTTTCCGCAAACAGGCGCACCCGAAAGGCGCCGCAATAGACAAGCATTTGAGCGTATATGGCTGCACGCCGCAGCCGATGAAGGAACGGAAACACAATGGAAGCAATTAGAATTGAAAAACAGATCGCCGGTCGGACGTTCATCCTGGAGACCGGCAACGTAGCTCGACAAAGTCACGGTGCGGTATGGGCGCAATACGGCGATACGATTGTGCTGGCGACCGTCCTGACCGCCCCGCCGACGCGCGATATCGACTACTTCCCGCTGTACGTGGAGTACCGGGAGAATCAATACGCCGCCGGGAAGGTCCCCGGCGGTTGGTTCAAGCGCGAGGGAAGGCCCTCCACCAAGGAAATCCTGACGTGCCGAATGATCGACCGGCCGATTCGGCCGCTGTTCCCCGACGATTTCAAGAATGAGGTTCAGATTCAGTGCATGGTCCTGTCGACGGACAATCAAAACGATCCGGACATCTTGGCGATGATCGCGGCCTCGGCGGCTTTGATGATCTCACCGGCCCCATTCCAAGGTCCGATCGGGATGGCAAGGGTCGGGTACAAGGACGATAAGTACCTGATCAACCCCACCCACGACGAGCTTGAAGGCAGCATAATGAACTTGGTCGTCTGCGGGCACAGCGAAGCGATCAACATGCTCGAACTGTCCGGCGATCAGGTGCCCGAGGACATAGTCGCCGAGGGAATCGCCAAGGGCTTCGAGGCCGTTCAAGAAGCCATCTCGATGATCCAGGAGCTTATGGAGAAGGTCGGGCCCGTGGAAAAGACCTACGAACCGGCCCCGGTACCTCCGGAGCTGATCGGGGTGGTGATGGACGAATACGGCGAGAAGATCCGCCAGGCGAAGCAGATTGCCGCCAAGGTCGAGCGAAACGACGCAATGGCGGCCCTCCGCGAGCAGCTCCTGGCAAAGATGTGCCCCGAGAACGCAGAAGAGCCCAAATATGCGCCCGCGCAGGTCAAAGAGGCGTTCCACAAGACCGAGGGGAAGATCCAGCGAGAGATGATCCTTCAAGGGAAGCGTCTCGACGGGCGGGGGCCCGACGAGGTACGCCCGCTGAAGATCCAGGTCGGCATCCTGCCCCGGGTGCACGGGTCGGCGATATTCACTCGCGGCGAAACTCAGGCGCTGGCGACGACGACGCTAGGCACACCTCGGGATATGCAGATCGTCGACGGGCTCCTTGAGGAATACAAAAAGCGATTCATGCTTCATTATAATTTCCCGCCGTTCTCCGTCGGCGAGATTCGTCCGATTCGCGGCCCCGGACGGCGCGAGATCGGGCACGGCGCCCTGGCCGAAAAGAGCATCGAGACCGTACTGCCCGACACCGCCGATTTCCCATACACCATTCGAATCGTCGCCGACATGCTCGAGTCGAACGGTTCGACGTCGATGGCCACCATCTGCGGCGGGACCCTGTCGCTGATGGACGCCGGGGTCCCGATCAAGGCCCCCGTTGCGGGGATCAGCATCGGGATGGTAAGCGACGGCGACAAGTACCTGCTTCTGACCGACATCGTCGGCGAGGAAGATTATCACGGCGACATGGATTTTAAGGTCGCCGGGACCGAAAGCGGGATCACCGGAATCCAGCTGGACGTGAAGTCCAGCGGAATCACCCAGGACCGGATCCCGGAAGTTCTCGCCCAGGCCCGCCAGGCGAGACTGAAGATTATCGAGCAGATGAGGAAGGTCATCGACAAGCCGCGGCCCGAGCTTAATCCCTACGCCCCTCGTATGTTAACGATCAAGATCGATCCGGAGAAAATCGGGAAGGTCATCGGACCGGGCGGGAAGATGATCAACAAGATCCAGGACGAGACCAAGGCCACGATCGACATCGAAAACGATGGGACGATCTTCATCGCCTCCACCGCGGGGACGGGGGCCGAGGCGGCAAGAGATGCAATTGAAGCCTTGACAGAAGAGGCAAAACTTGGAAAGATATATACTGGCAAGGTTGTGTCCGTCAGGGACTTCGGCGCCTTCATCGAGATCCTGCCCGGACAGGACGGGTTGTGCCACGTAAGCGAACTGGCGGAAGGATATGTCAAGAAGGCCACCGACGTGTGTAATGTCGGCGACACCGTAACAGCAAAGATCATCGCCATCGATGATCAGGGCCGCATTAAGCTGTCTCTGAAGGCGGCGAAGAAGCAAGAGGCCCACTAGAACAAGTGAACCGGCGTACTCATTATCTCTAATTTCCGTTCGGGAAACTCGGTTGGTTAGTTCGGCCTCGCTAGTCAGGGCCGAAGCAGTGCATATCGTAAGACAACTTGTGTAGTAACGCGCCGTGGCATGTGTACGCGGTCGTTGTGGGTTCCATAGCCTCCGCACTCGATGAGTAATGGAGCGCGGTCGCCACTAGTATGGGCAAAAGAGGAGGTGACCACGATGCCCACTGGCATGGTCAAGTGGTTCGACCCAAAAAAAGGCTACGGTTTCATCATCGGTGATGATGGTCAAGACGTATTTGTCCACTACAGTTCGATTGTAGGGGAGGGCTTTAGGGCCCTAAAGGACGGTGAACAGGTTGACTACGAGCTCATCGTTGGCGATAAGGGCCAACAAGCGAAAAACGTCAATCGCCCGCCCACCCCGACGGATGGGGCAATGAGTCAACAACCTACGGCCTAGCAAAACACCTAGCCCAAGTCTTAAGATAGGGGCTCGGCACCAAGAGGAAGGGGCTTCTCTCGCCCTGAGGGAGTGTCTACGGTGTTTTGGTATCTGCTCATAGGTGCAATTGTTTCCGGACCTGTCTGGATCGCAGTATCCCTCATAGCTTCGCGCCGCATCTGGCGCAGCGTCCGCAAGCTGTCCCGCAGAGCAAAGGGCAGGGAACAACTGGTCGAGCTGGGCCAGCTCGCCGGGGGCCTGGCCCATGAGATCAAAAACCCCCTCTCGACGATCAACGTCAACTTAAAGCTGCTAACCGAGGACCTCCACGGACTGGGGGGCCAGCAGCACCACCGCCTGCGGGCCCGCCTGGAAAGCGTCCAGGAAGAGGCGGATCGGCTCAATCGCATCTTGGAGGACTTCCTGCAGTTCGCCGGGAAGTACGAGCTGTCGCTTCACCCGGCCGATCTGCGTAAGGTAATCGAGGAGCTGGGCGATTTCTTCGCCGCCCAGGCCGACAAAGCCGGCGTGATAATGCGGACGACCCTGCCCCCCAACCCCGTAATCTGCGACATCGACGCCGCCCTGATAAAGCAGGCCCTGTTGAATCTGATGATAAACGCCGTCCAGGCCACCCCCGACGGCGGCGAGTTGCTGATCAAGCTCACCTCGCGCCGCGACGAGGCGATGATCGAGGTGATCGACACCGGCGCCGGAATGGAACCCGACGAGCGCCAGAAGGTGTTCGAAGCCTACTACTCGACCAAGCCCGGCGGGACCGGGCTGGGCCTGCCGACCACGCGGCGGATAATCCGCGAGCACCACGGAACCATCAACGTCCAGTCCGACCCGGGGAAGGGAACGCGGTTCGTCATATCCCTACCGGTAAGCGGAAGCTGACTCGACCATCGATACACATGCCAACTGACATACCAACCATACGCCCCGTGATCCCCGATCTACCTGCGACAGTCGATCTGGCCGCACCCATCTGCGAGGCGCTCGATTTGCTGGGGCCAGAACGCCCCGTGACGATCCTCGTAAACGACCCACAGCGCGGCACGGCCACCCGCCAGGTATTGCAGGAGGTGGCAAAACACATCGACACGGCCGGGTCGCGAATCCTGGTCGCCACCGGCTCCCACCAGATCGCCGCCGCCCGGCGAAAAACCTTCGAGCGGACACTTTTGGCGGATCTGCAGTTCGCCCCGCTTAAGTGGCACGACTGCAGAAGCGGCGAGCTGGTCCGAATCGGCGCGGAGCACACTTGGCGTGGTCATCCATGGCTGCTCGACGCGCGGGCGATCCTGGCGATCGGCAGTGTCGAGCCGCACTATTTCGCCGGATACACCGGCGCGCATAAGACGTGCACGATCGGGTGCGCATCATATGAGGACATCGAGGCCAATCACGCCGCGGCGATGGGCGCCGACTGCTCGCCGGCCAAGCTGGCGGGAAATCCAGTCCACGAGGGCATCGAACGGATGCTTGCGGGTCTTGTCGCCTCTGGCGGCGGGCCGGGTAAGATAGCTGTAATCAATCTCGTCCAGGCCGGCGAGCGAATACTCGCCGCCACCGCCGGCGATCCCATCGCCGCCTTGCACGCAGCGACCCCGGCCGCCGGCCGAATCTTCTGTCACAACATAGAAGGGCCGCTGGACGGTATCATCGCCCACGTGTCCAGCCCGCTGGATCGCAGCTTCTACCAGGCCGAAAAGGCCATCAAGAACAACGAATCCGCCGTCCGCGACGGCGGGGTTATCGTCCTGGTCGCCGCCTGCCGCGACGGGATAGGCCAGCGGGCGTTCACCGCCCTGCTCGGCGAAGCAGGCAACTACACCCAGGCCGCCGAGCTGGTCCGCCGCCGCGGGTACCATCTGGGCGACCACAAGGCGGTGCGCCTGCGGCGTCTTACAGACCCCGCCTTCCGCGCGGTTCGCCTGTTCGCCGTCGCCAACGGGTTATCCGAGGCGGACGCGAACCTGCTGGGGATAACCAAGGCCCATAGCGAACAGGCGGCACTGGCCGCCGCAGGGCTCGACCCAAAACGCCACCGCATCCTACGAATTCAAGACGCCGCCAACATGGTCGTGTTTGACAGGCCCGCCCCGCAAGGTTAGCTTTATCGACATGGAACAGACCGAACACGCAACCGCCGACATACTCATCGTCGAGGACGAAAAGGCCCACGCCGAGGCGATCGAGGAGGGCCTCTCGCGCATCGGACATCGCTGTAAGGTCGTCCACGACGGGGCGACGGGTATCGCGCGGATCCGCGGCGAACACTTCGACATCGTGGTGACGGACCTGAAGCTGGGCGCCGGGCAGGACGGCCTGGCGGTGCTCGCCGCCGCCAACAAGTACGCCCCGGGCGCCAAGGTAATCCTGATTACCGCGCATTCTTCCGTCGCCACCTGCCGCACCGCCCTGCAACAAGGCGCATTTGATTACATAGAAAAGCCCTTGGACTTAACCGAGCTGCGGGCCGTCGTGGGCCGAGCAGCCCAGGAGACCGCTCACCGCCGCACCATCAAGGAGCTGCGCAAGCGGCTGGACGAGAAGTACGGCTTCGGGAACATTATCGGGCAAAGCAGCGAGATGCTCGCCATCCTGAAGACCGTCCGGCCGCTGGCCGGGTCGGATATATCGGTCTTGATCCTGGGCGAGTCCGGGACGGGCAAGGAGCTGCTGGCGGCCGCGATTCACCAAAACTCCCGCCGCGCCGAAAACCGCTTCGTCGCCATCAACTGCGCGGGGCTGTCCGAGACGCTGCTGGAGGATGAGCTGTTCGGACACGTAAAAGGCGCCTACACTGGCGCGACGGGCGATCGGCCGGGGCGCTTCGAACACGCCGACGGCGGGACGATGTTCCTCGACGAGGTCGGCGACATGCCATGGGCGATGCAAGCCAAGCTGCTGAGGGTCCTGGAGGGCGGCGAGATCTTTCGGGTCGGCTCGAACGACTCCATCCGGGTGGACGTTAGAATCATCAGCGCGACGAACACCGACCTGGCCCAGCGGGTCAAGGACGGTAAGTTCCGCGAAGACCTGTACTTCCGCATCAAGGGCGCGACGATCGACATCCCGCCGCTGCGGGTGAGACGACAGGACATCCCTTTGCTGATCGACCATTTCATCAAGCAATCCAACGAAGCCCACAATCGCAAGATCAAGGGCATCTCGCCCGATGCCCTCCGCGTGCTGATGGCGCAGCCCTGGCCGGGCAACATCCGCCAACTGAAGAACGTCATCGAGAACATGGTGGTTCTTACCGGTGACGATAAGCTCACCATCGCGGACCTTCCGGCGGAGATTTACGCCGGGCCCGGGGAGGCGGCCGCCCAGCAACTGGAGGAGCTGGCCGGGATCAGCATAGAAGAGGCCGAGAAGCAGCTCATCCGCAACACGCTGAAGATGGTCTCAGGAAATCGCGAGCAGGCCGCCAAAATCCTCGGAATCGGCGAACGGACGCTCTATCGCAAGATCAAAGAATACGACCTTAAGGATTAGCGGACCCCGGCGGCCAGAAAGGCTTATCCTAGTTTGCTGATGACAGCGACGAGGGCCCGAGATGAAAGGGCGTGACAGTTTTGGAATCGCCACCGTAGAGCAGCTCATCGAGCGGCTCCAGCAGAACACCAACGTCGTCGGAATTCTGCAATACGGCTCGGGCGTTTGCCCCGACGCAGCGGACACGGATATCTGCGTCGTGGTCGGTAAGCGACCGGAGGGCATTGAGAGCATTCACTTCTGGATCGGTAGCGGGCCTGTCGATCTGAACATCCGCACGCTAGACGAGCTCACCCGAGGCGGCGTGTCAGACTTGCCCGGCTTCGACGACGTCTTGCGCGAAGGGAAGGTCTTGTACGAAAGTGAGCCCGGCCTGTTGGATGGGCTCTCGGCTTCACTGACTGGGGCGCGCTGCGTGCAGGAGCCGCACAGGATTCCCTTCATGCGCCATGGGCACGCCCACGTCATCAACAAGCTGGTCCACTACAAGGGGAGCGACCCGCTGCTGTGTGATGTCCTGCTCTGTGGGGCTGTCCATTGGCTACTCGGCGCCTACGTCATTGCTCGTGGGCTGCCATATCGCGGTGAGAAGGCGGCGCTGAAGGTGATTCGAGATAACGACCGGGACCTGCTCGCAAAGTTCGAAAACCTCACCTGCGGGAAACTACCCATCGTTGAACGAATCGAGATTCTCCGCCGCCTGACTGATGAAGTTCTGGCCCCGATCGGCGGCCCTTGGCAGCGAACAGAGGTGCTGTTCTTCCCCGACAGTAGCAAGACACCCCAACGTTCTGACCAATGGCAGGAGTTCTTCGCCTCGCTGATGAGAACATCCTGAAGGGCGTCCAGCTGCGCCCTTTCCTTCCCGCCTTCGGTCCCCTAGAATCACGCCATCGCAACGGAGCAGGGCTCTCATGGCGGACATTCGCATACTACCGGCCGTGCTGGTAAACAAGATCGCCGCGGGTGAGGTGATCGAGCGCCCGGCCAGCATCGTCAAGGAGCTGGTGGAAAACGCACTGGACGCCCGTGCCGCCCGAATCGACATCAGCGTCGAAGAAGGCGGGAAGCGCCTGATTCGCGTCGCCGACGACGGGGCCGGGATGAGCAGCGAAGACGCCGCCCTGGCCTTCCGCGCGCACGCCACGAGCAAGATCGCCACAGACGAGGACCTGTTCGCAATCGAGACGCTGGGCTTTCGCGGCGAGGCATTGGCGTCCGTCGCGTCGGTCTCGCACGCCCACCTGCGAACCCGCCGCGCCGACGACGGGGCGGGGTCCGGGGTAACGGCGTCCGGCGGCGAGCTGTCCCCCCCGCGCCCCTGCCCCGCCGCACCAGGCACGACCGTCACCATCCGGGACTTGTTCTTCAACACGCCCGCGCGGCGCAAGTTCCTTCGGACGCCCAACACCGAGTTGGGCCACATTACCGAGCAGCTGGTAAGGGCGTCGGTCCCGCGGCCGGACGTGAGCTTCACTTTGACCCACAACGCCCGACAGGTGCATAACCTCCCCGCCGTCGCCTCCACCACCGCCCGCATCGCCGATCTGTTCGCCGCGGATCTGGCCGATTCGCTCCTACCGATTGTCGCGCGATCGGGGCGGACCGGCGTGGCCGGTCTAATCGGCCGCCCGGCGGCGAGTCGCGCGTCGGGCAAATGGCAGTACTTTTTCCTCAACGGGCGATTCATCCGCGACCGTATTCTGGCGCACGCCCTGCGGGAGGCGTATCGCGGCCTGATCGACCCGGGCCGTTGGCCCGTGGCGTTCGTGTTCCTGACGGTGGACCCGGAAGAGGTGGACGTCAACGTTCATCCGACGAAGATCGAGGTCCGCTTCCGGGACTCACAGATGGTGCACGGCGAGTTGCTCGCCGCCCTGCGCGAGACGCTGAATCGCGCTGATCTGACACCGGCGGCGGCACTGGACGAACCATCGGGCGCGATCCAGCAGGACCCCGCCGCCGAGTCGAGACGCCAATCACTGCGCGAGGCGATTGCGGACTTTTTTGAATCCAAGTCGTCAGGCGCGTCCCCCCAAGGCCGGATGTCTCCCGCGCCGCGGGAAACGTCGCAGCGGTCCGCCCCGCAGACGGTCCATCCGAGCCCGGCCCTTGGCACCCTCGCCGCAAGAGAACCGTCCTCCCCGGTCCCCGCAACCGCGCCGGGACAGTACCTCACCGACAAGCCCCCCGCCACGGTCAGCGCGGCCGGTCCAAAGGCGATACAGATTCACAACAGCTACATAGTGGCCGCCGACGATGAGGGGCTGATCATCGTCGACCAGCACGCCTTGCACGAGCGTCTGATCTACAACGACCTGAAGGGACGCCTGGGCGATGGGAAACTTGCCGGTCAGCGGCTGCTGATTCCGCAGACTTTCGCCGCCAGCCCCGCCGAGGCCGACGCGCTGGTATCGGCCGGCGAGACACTTGGGAGGCTCGGGATCGAGGTGGCCCCGTTCGGGCCGGAGACACTGGCCGTCCAACGGTTCCCCACGTTGCTGGTGGAAAGGGGCGTCTCGCCCGTGGAGTTCATGCGCCAGATGCTGGACGGGCTCGCCGAGGGATGGGGGCCCGATCAGGAGCAGTTGTTGGAAGAGCTGCTGTCGATGATGGCCTGCCAAGCCGCCGTCAAGGCCGGAGAGAAGCTCGGCGAGATGGAGATCGACGATTTGCTCGCCCGCCGCCAACAAGCCGACAAAAGCTCCTCCTGCCCGCACGGGCGACCCACAACGTTGAAACTTACCCTCCCGCAACTTGCCAAGCAGTTCAATCGCAGCTGACAGACCCAGACCACAGGCGCGCTAAGATTCAACATCAGACGTTGAACCCGCCGATGTATCTGATACACTCTTTAGGAGTGTCGGAGAAGGTAAGCGACCGGAAGAACACTTTACGACACAGCCACCGCATATGCATGGGAGACAGCCATGAAACGGCAGCTACCGCTTTATTTGATCGTCTCGACGCTGCTTTTTACCGGGGCGGGCTGCGCTACAGACGACTACGCCAGACAGATCATCGTTCAGAACGCCGGGCCCGGGAGAGTGTGGTTGGCCCTTAAAGGCACCGGCGAGCAACTCATCAAGGAAGGGAAGATCGACATGCACCGGGAGGTGGCCCGCCCGGACGGTACAGTCATCGACGTATGGGTCATTAAGGGCCGCCCCACCACCCAGCTGACGCGGGTGATCGGTACGGTCCTGATACTGCATGGGGTGACCGAATCGAAGGTGATGTTCCCCTACTTCGGGATCGGACAGCGACTATCGAAAATGGGCTACGATGTTGTCTTACCGGACCTTCGCGCTCACGGGAGGAGCACCGGTAAGTACGTCACGTACGGTGCGCTGGAGAAATACGACATCAAGGCGGTTATCGATCAGCTGGTTAAGGAAGGGATGATACACACGCCGATCTACGCCTTCGGGAACAATCTGGGCGGATCGGTGGCAATTCAGTACGCCGCCATCGACCCCAGGTGCCAGGGCGTGATGGCCGTCGTACCCTATAAAGACATGGCGAGCATCGGATTGGCGCAGCTTAAGATAATCGCGCCGATGATGAGCTCGCAGGACTATCAGGAGGTGCTGCAACGGGCGGGCGAGATGGGCGAGTTCGACCCGGCCCAGGCGTCGGCGGTCAACGCCGCTAAGCAGCTGACGTGCCCGTTGCTGCTGGTGCACGGCGTGCTGGATCTTTCCGTCCCCCGCGAGCACAGCAAGGCAATTTACGAAGCAGCCGCCGGGCCCAAGAAATTCGTCGAGCCGAGTTTCGAAGCAATCGCCCTCCCGGCCATCCTCGAAGACTGGATCGTCAGCCAATTGAACGCCCTGGCGCGTAAGGGGCTCCAGTAAACTCATCGGCGCTTGGGGCGGTCTTTGGGCGACGATTCGCACATACCGCAGTTGCGGGGTCGCGGGGGGACGGCAGCGCCGATGGCGATCCGCCAAGACTCCCGTCAAAGCACATATACAAGCCCGGTCCGCCAAGAACACAAGCAAAGCTCCTCCAGGAGTGCCGAGGCGCTTTGGGAACCGACGGGCGGCCGGGATTCAGTATACAATGACGTGCGATTACCATGGATTCGATCACACATGGACTTCTGGGGGCCGTAGTGGCCCAGACGGGCTTTCGCCAGCGGATAGGCCGGGACGCAACATGGATGGCCGCCCTGGCGGGATACGGCCCCGACCTGGATATGTTCGTGCCCTGGGTGATGTCGTTGGGCGGCGTGCATGTCGACGGATTCGCCCGAATGACGATTCACCGCGGGCTGAGCCATTCGCTGCTGATGGTCCCCCTGGTAGCCGCCCTGTTCGCAGTCCCATGGTGGGTGATACGAAGACACTTGGCGCGGCGGTCCAAGCAGCGGCAGACCCGTCCCGTCGAGAGCCCCGACGGACCTGCCCCACTACGGCCGGGTGGACCTTCATTCGGCCTGCTGTACGCCTGCTGCTTTGTGAGCGTCCTTGCACACCCGCTGCTGGACTGGTGCACAAGCTACGGAACGCAACTGCTCGCGCCGATCAGCAACACGCGATTCTCGCTGCACAGTGTGGCGATAGTCGACATCATCTATACGCCGACACTTATCCTGACGTTGCTGGTCTGTTACGCAGCCCGCAAGGTCTTGAGGGGCCGCAGCGGGAAGGTGACGCTGATCGTCGGATGGGTGGGGCTGCTGCTGAGCACCGGATACCTCGCCACCGGACGCCTGCTGCACGATGCAGCCGTCGCCAAGGCGCTGCAAGGCGTTCAGCGTCAGAAGGTGATTGGGGCTGACGCCTACCCGATCATCGGGACGATCTTCCTGTGGCGCGCGGTAATTCGGACCGAGGACCGCTGGATCGTCAAACGGATACATCATTTCGCCGACGAGAAGAATCCGCCTCGCACGAAGACTGTCGCAGCGGCCCAAACCACCCAGTGGATAGAGCGAGCCAAGCGCACCCCGCAATATGAGAGGTACAATTGGTTCGCCCGGGGGCTGATCCGCAGCGAGCAGATAGACTACGGCGATCGTCACGTGGTTCGGTTCCACGATATGCGCTACTCATGGTCGGCGGACGGTACCGAAAGCCTCTGGCCTCTGGAGGTGACCTTCTCCAAAGACGGTGCACTTAGAAGCGCGCAACGCAAGGGCCATGGGCCGTCACGAAAGGGGCTCTGGAGACGACTGGGGCCTCTGGCGGCGGAGGTGTGGCGCGACATCTGGAACCCGTGAGATGGAATGCTGAACGCTTAGAGCAGTTAACGCTTCGCTGTAGCATCCCAGGGGCCGAACAGACAAGCGTTAGGGGCTCTTAATCAACCGTGCTTCGGCGATCGTGTAATTACCCAGTGTGTTAAGCACCTGAAAGAAGTCGGCCGGGTCGCCGTTACCGACTGCCTCGGTGATATGTCCCGGCCCGTAGTTGCGGCCCGTGGCGTCCAGGCCGATCCACTTACCGGCCACAAACGCCCGCGTCCAGGCATGCCCGACGAATACGCCCCTCTTACCGGCGAATTGGTCAGCATAGACGATCCCGACGACCACCTGCGCCGGGATTCCTACGGCTCGGCACATAGCGGCGGTAAGGACGGCGTGTTCGCTGCAATCGCCCTCTTTGCTGGTGGCGACCTCAGCGGCCGAGGCGTAACCGACCGAAAGACTCTTACCCGATATGTACGTACCAACGAACGATTCGATCCGCCTGATCGCCTCTGCGGTGTCGGTGGTGTCCCCTACTGCTTTTCGAGCCAGCGACCTGACCCTGGAGTCGTTGCTTTGGACGAATTGGCTGGGCAGGAGGGCCTCACGGGCAGCCGGGTTGGGCCCCATATACGGCAGCGCCACTCCAGCGGCGGGGCGGGCAGGGCGAACCGTCACCGTAACGCTCCCGTCGCCGTTGGACGTGACGGTCTGGTTGTCGGTGGCGGGAAAAAGCAGCTTCGCCCCTTTCTTCGGCACCATCCGATACGTCGCGGCGCTGGCCGACGCAAGGCCCGTAAGCTGCGTCGGGCTTTTCAACATGAGCTTGGTAAGGAAATCAACCACATCATCCTCGCCAAGGGCGAAGCTCTTGTCGCAGGCGATCAGCTCGACCATCGTGCCCACGAGGGGTGTAATAGACCTAAGCAGGTTTAGATCTTCATCGACGTAGTCGGTCGTTATCATTGGCGCGGCCGACATCATGATGCTTGCTTGCATCTCAGTCAGCATTACGACCCGGCCGAACAGATCGACCTTCTTCTTAGGCCCGACGGTTATTGTCACGTCGAACGCCTGCAGGTGCGAAGGCGAGAAGCACTTCAGCGAATAGCTCGTACCCGCCTTGAGTCCCTTTTCCAGTTGAAGTATCCGCATCCCTTCACTCATCAGTGCGCCATGGGGGAAGTCCCTGGGTGGTCCCACCGAAGGGGTAAGCAATATCTTACCGTCCTCGGTAATCTTACCTTCGATCTTGATGGGCAGGGCGCCGAGGTTCTGGACGACGGTAAACCCAAGCGGTTTACCGTCGGGCGTCTCGACCGTTGTCTCCGTCGTCTCAACCGTCACCTGCACGCCCAACCTGCTGATGGTGAGCTTCATCTTGTCGGTGGTCGTTACATGCCCGCCCCCTAAGCGCCTGCTGCGGACGGAGTGCCCGATCTTCTTACCCGAAAGCATAACCGCGTAGTACTGGGTTTGGATCTGTCCCAGGGCGGATGCGCCGAGGCCGAGAAACACGACGAGAAAGCAGACGAGTTGCTTGTGCTTCATTTTCTTGTCCCTTCATCGCTGGTTCACCCCTCGCGGGAATCTTCGAGACCATCAGTATAAAACATGTCAAGGACACGACGCCAGTGTCGAGGGCTTGTAACTTCGACGAAGGCGGCCCGCACGCGTCTGGGGGTAGGGTGCATCCGAGCGTATTTGATCCCGAACTTGCGCATGATCTTGGGGCCTCGCTTGGGCCCGTATAGCTCGCACGCCGCGGCGAAATGCCCCTCGATGAGCTCTCGCTGGGCGGTAAGGTGCACTGGCAGCGGATCCCTGCCGGCCGCAATATCCCGCACGTGACGGAAGAACCATGGATTCCCCTGCGCCCCGCGTGCCACGGCCACCGCGTCGACACCGGTCTGGTGAAGCATTCTCAGCGCGTCGGCGGGTGTCAGCACATCACCGGATCCGATGATCGTCCGGTCGGCGAAATGCTGCTTGACGGCGGCGAGAAACTCCCAATCGGCCCGGCCGGTGTACTTGGCCTCCACGCTTCGCCCGTGCACGCAAAGACCCGCGGCGCCGGCGTCGAAGGCCCCCTCGGCGATCCGCCAAAACGCATCGCAATTCGCGTCACCGTCGCTGAACTTCTGTCGCAGCTTGACCGTGACGGGCCCGTCGACGGCCGCGGTTACGGCGCGGACGATCTCGACGGCCCTGTCGGGTTGGCTCATCAGATACCCGCCCCGCCGACGGGTCAGGGCCTTGCGAACCGGGCAGGCGAAATTCAAGTCCACCACGTCGAAGCCCATCGGCGCCAACTCGTGCGCGGCTTGGGCCATCACGCCCGGGTCGTTCCCGAGTATCTGAGCGGCGACGGGGTGATCCGCCTTGTCCGACGCGACAAGCCGGCGGCGCAGTTTACCGTCCTGGACCATCAGCTTGGCGAGCATCATCTCGGTGGAGCAATACTCCGCGCCGAGCCGCCGGCAGATAAGCCGATACGCCAGGTCCGTATACCCCGCCATCGGCGCCAGGACCACGGGAAACTCGATCCTTACGCCGCCGATCCGAAATGGCCTAAACCGCACGTTCACAACGGACAGTATAACGCCAACGCATCCGCCGGGCGTAGAGGCTTTAGTCAGCGGGTTGGGTTTCGCCGGTTCCGGATGTATCCTGTAGGTCTATGCCTGCTTCCAGACAGTTGCGTGTCGCGTTGGTTTCGCTGGGCTGTCCGAAGAATCTCATAGACAGCGAGAAGATCCTTGCGCTTCTGGCGGAGGGCGGATGCATCGTAGCTGCGCCGATGGACCAGGCCGATGTGATCGTCGTCAACACGTGCGGGTTTCTGGAAGCCGCCCGCCAAGAGTCCCTTCAAGTCATCCGCGAAGCCCTCGCACACAAACGCGCCGGTGCCGCGCAGCGCGTCGTGGTCGCCGGGTGCCTGGTCAACCGCGACGCCGAACAGCTCTATAAGCTCGCGCCCGGAATAGACGCCATCGTCGGGGTCAACAACCGCCATCAGATTCTCCAAGCCGTCACCGCCAAGCGGCGTGTGACGCGGACCGATCCTTACAGCAGCGGAGTTTGCAGCGACGCCGGTCGATTCCGCCTGACGCCGCGCCACACCGCGTATCTGCGGATCTGCGAAGGATGCGACCGCGAGTGCAGCTTCTGCACCATCCCGGCGATTCGCGGGCCTTTCAGGTCCAAGCAGCTCGAAGCGATCCTCGCCGAGGCCCGCGAGCTGATAGCGGACGGCGCGGTGGAGTTGAACGTCATCGGTCAGGACACAACCGCCTACGGACGCGACCTGGGCGTCAAAGGGTCGCTGGCGTCGCTGCTGCGGAGGCTGGATCGCCTGGACGGCGTGCGGTGGATCCGCCTGATGTACGCCTACCCCCGCCCGTTCGACGCGCTGATCGAGGCGATCGCCTCAACCGCCCACGTCGTGACGTATATCGACTTACCGCTGCAGCACATATCCGACCCCATCCTGCGGCGGATGAAGCGGGGGATAACCCGAGCCGGCATCGAGAAGCTGCTGGTCAAGATCCGCCGTCGAATCGGCGGCGCCGCCATCCGCACGACGTTTATCGTGGGGTTTCCCGGCGAGAGCGACGCTCAGTTCGCCGAGCTGTTGGAATTCGTCCGCGAGTTTCAATTCGACGCGTTGGGCGTCTTTGAGTTCTGTCCCGAGCCAGGCACGACGGCGGCGGAGCTGCCCAGGCAGATCCCGGACGACGTAAAGGCCGCCCGAGCCCGTGCGCTGATGGCCCAGCAACAGCAAATCGCCTTCGCCGCCAACAGCGCAAGTGTGGGCCGCCTGATCGAGGTCCTGGTGGACGGCGTCGATACGCAAGGGCGCTGCGTAGGGCGGTATTACGCCCAGGCGCCGGACATCGACGGTGTCTGCTACCTGTCCGAACCTCGCTCGCCCGGTACGTTCGTAACCGGCAAGATCGTCGGCTGGGAAGATTATGACTTGCTGGTCCGCCCGGAATGATTACATTGCACTAACCAAATGAACTGGAGACTACCCAACCAACTGACGCTGGCGCGAGTTGTCCTGGCGGGCGGGTTTTTCGTGCTGCTGGGTCTGTATGAGCAGGGCACGGCCAGCGCGCGCTGGGTGCTTAACGCAGCGTTCGGGGTGTACATCATCGCCGGGATCACCGACGTGCTCGACGGGTACCTCGCCCGCAAGATGAAGGCGACCAGCGCATTCGGGCGGATAACCGACACCTTCGTCGATAAGATACTGGTCATAGGCGCCTTCGCCATGCTGACCGGGTCGAACTATGTCCTGCGGGCGGATCTCGCGGGGCAGTTCGAGCTGTCGCTTCCGAAGTGGATCACGGGGAACATGGCTTCGGGCGTCCAGGGATGGATGGTCGTGGCGATTCTATCCCGCGAGCTGATCGTCTCAGCCATCCGCGCCTACAGCGAGTCCCTCGGCGTGAAGTTCTCCTCCACCTACGCCGGGAAGATAAAGATGTTCGTCCAGTCCCTGGCCATCTGCATCTTGCTGTATCAGATGTCCAATGTCCCGCAGCCCGCCTGGGCGGTGTGCGTCAAGATCGCCGTGGTCTGGGTGGCCGTTATCGTCACGGTCATAAGCGGGGTGGCATACTTGGGCAAGGCGAGGGGGTTGTTCGCCGCCGATGCCTAGACGCCCCGACATGCGCAAGCTGATCGTCACCGGGCTGGGCACCGGTTATCTGCCCATTGCGCCGGGGACGTGGGGTTCGGCCGGCGCCGGGGGGTTGTTTCTGCTGGCGGCGTATTTGTCGGGCGGGGACAGTTTTGTAGTAAACGGCGCTATGATCGTACTGACCGTCGCCGCCGCAACTGGGTGCATTGCGTTCGGGCGTTTCGCAGAAGAGGCCTTCGGCCGCAAGGACCCGCCCCAGTGCACGCTGGATGAATGGGCGGGGCAGGGAGTCGCCCTCTTACTTCTGCCTCGCGGGACGCACCTGGTTCAGTGGGGGATTATCGCGGCGGTGGCGTTCGTGGCCTTTCGCATCTTCGACATCATCAAGCCCCCGCCCGCCAGGTCGCTGGAGAGACTCCCGCACGGGTGGGGAATACTCGCCGACGATCTTGTCGCGGGCGTGTACGCGAACATCTTGGCGCAGGTGCTATTGAGATGGTGGGTGCTGTGAAGTGGCAGCGCCGGTTACGACTCACTTGGCGCCGAGGCGGAAAGCTCCTCAAGGGCGGCGCCGATTACACCGGCCAGGGCGAAGTAGAAGACTCGCTTGAGCGACCCGATCAAAAGCTCCCAAAGAAAGCCCGCTGCACCGGGGATCTCCGCACCGCCGCCGGCCCAAAAGCTCTTTAGCGGTATGTGAATGAGCGCGTATCCAAGCCCGATTCCCACCCCGCACAGCACGCCCATGACGATCCGCCTGGAGGCCCTGGCCCCACCTGCCCATCGGGCCGCGACGTAGGCCGCCACAAGCGGAACCCAGAACGCCAGGTACCATATCTGACGCAGCGCCGGGGGCACCTCGCCCGCTGCTACGTACAGCATGTCAAGCCCCACCAACACGGCAACCCCGACGCCCGCACATGCAGGGACGTGCCATACGCGCCGCGGTAGGTGCTTGATCGCCTCGTAGCGCTGTCGCATGCGGCGGCGAAGGGTGAGCGGCCAGTTGTAAAACAGATCAAACATACCGTGCTCCAGCAGCGCGCCTCGCTCGCCGAAGACGGGAACAAGGTGGGCCGCGCCGGTCGCCCAGCGCCCCGCCATGAAACGTGCCAAGGCCGGATAGCGATACGCCATCTGGATCGGGAACGCCAGGTACCCAACGTATTTGAAGAAGCTCAGGAAGACGGCGATGTTGTAATCCTTAAAGTTCCGCTCGCGGATCACCAGGTAGACAACGTACAGCCCGCGGGCGATCGAGCCCGGCGAGATCGGGATGACCTGGAAGATGCCCAGTATCACGCCTCCCGCCACCCACCCCTCGGCCCAGGAAAGCTCCGGGTGCATACGGACGTAGACAATCGCTACGATGACGGAGACGATCTGCGTAACCGGGAGGGTGCACACGTGCACCGCCAGGGACTTGAGATACTTCTGTATGAACGGTTCGTCGATCCGCGATTCGATGCGGTCGGCTTCGGCGTCGCTGAGCATTCCATCTTCGCGGCCCTGGGCGATCATTTCGGCGAGCCACTGGCGGCGGACTTCTGCGTTGAAGTACGAGGTGACAGGGCGGACGAATACGCGGTTGGCGACTTGAATGGCGTAGCGCCGGTCGGTCAGCAGGCGGTGCAACCTGACCGGGAGGATAGACAACGGGATGTGCAGCACCCACCACCATGGATGGTCCAACAACCTAAGCGCCCTTCGCCCGCCGACGCGCCTGGTTCGGTACCAGCGGATCAGTGATTCTGCAATTGCGGCCCGTATTGCCCTGCCCAGGTAGCTGCGGGAGCCCATCGCGGCCGCCAGATGGCGTCGCCAGTCGCCCCGGCCCCAAATCCTGCGGACACGCGCGGCGAGAAACGGAATCATCCCGACGAACACAAATAGCACAGCCAGTCCGCTGCTGCTGCGAAGTGTCTGTGTGGTCTTCTCGTCGGTTATGTTGCGCACCGCCCACCCGGTGACGGTCGCGTCGAGAATGTCGGACCGCAGCGTCCTGTCGCGCAACAGCTGCTTGTAATTATGAGTGATGTCCAAAAGCGAACGGCGGTATGCGCGATCGGCTACCTTCAGCTGCTCAAACGCCTCGGTCAGGTCCGCAAACTCATCGGCGTGTGCGTCGATGAATCGCCCCAGCTTGTCCAGCTCGCCGCGGTCGAACTGCACCAGGCTGCCGCGACCCACACCGTTGGCGATAAGCTTGAAATCCGCCGGGCTCATGGGTCCGAACGGCAGAAGCGCCAAGCCCGCCCTGAAATCGACAGCCGTCAGGCCCGCGCCCGGATCGCAATCCCCGTCGCGGCGCTTCAGGCAGTTGGGTTGGGATTTGCAAGTCCACCATTCGTACTGGCGTGCCAGCTCCGCCGCGCCCATCTCATGGAGCAGCTTGACGATGTCTGCCATGAACCGGCGCTTCGCGCGGTATTCCGGCGAACCGAGCCTTCCCTGATCGACGTGTTTGCCCCACACCCACTTGTGGCGCAAATCCAACTGATCGTCCACCTCGAAGCGCCAATTTCGCCCGTCGATCCACTCTACGATCTCACCGCAGCTGCCCAGCGTCGGGTCGATAAACGTCGCCAGCACGTCGGCGACGGCCCGTTCGTCGCCCAGGCGGACCTTCGCCCCGCGGCGGATCAGCTTCTGCCACAGCGCCGCCGGCCGAGCGGCGGATGGATTCCCCTGCAAGGAAAACGCCCCCTGAAACCCCAACGCGTACATCGCATTTCGGAACATCCCGGCCGCACGCGAAGGTGGCACGAGGATCTTGATCGCATAGACCCCCCCGACGGTCAGCCCAACCGCTGCGTCGCCTCCCTGGGCGATATCCAAGACCTTTACACGATAGACCTGCCCGGCGAACCCGCCGCCGACGAACCGCTCTACGCCCAGGCGGACCCGTCCGGTCCACACCGGTGCAACACCGGTGGCATCGAAGACAAGCTCGTCGCCGCCCTCGTAGCGGTCGATCCGAGCGGGGCGCAGCAGCCTCTGCCGCCTTATCGCCTCGCGGAGTGTCTGAACTATCTGTGTGGAATACGCCACGGTGATAAAGATCTCCTGCCGCCGTCCCGGATAGGTTCCTTCTCCTTATCGGCACGGATCGCCCGTTACCATTGGTCCGCCCGAGCCGGCGCTGGGCACTGTGGGCGTATGATTCCGGCCGCTGCGGTCCCGATGTCTTGTAGTTTCAACCGCACCTTGTAAGAATACGCCCGATGGACAGGGGCAGTTTTAGCAAAAAAACTCTCGCCCTGCTGATGTCACATCAGCAGCGGGTGGTGATTCTGCACGGTGGGGCCAGGTCGGGCAAGACCACGGCGGTACTGGAGCTATATCGGTCTTACCTGGACGAGGCCGGGTCCCCACGATGCCTCCTGATTGTCCCAAACAGGCATACCGTCGCAGACCTGAAGCGCAGGGCGCTGGCGGAATCGCCCACCGGCATTGTCCTGTCGCCGCAAGTGATGACCTTCGCTGCACTGGCCCGGCGGATACTCAGCGCCTCGGGTAAGCCCGGTGTCATGCTCTCACCGGCGAGGCGACACCTGCTGCTGAGGCGGATCGTCGACCGGCTGGACCGCGACGGCCGACTGGCCGCGCTGGGGGCGGTGGCACATACCGGGGGACTGATCGTCGCATTAGACCGGGCGATCCACGAGCTGAAACGCGCCGCGGTCGACCCGCAAGTGCTGGGTCGGGCGATCGGTAAATCCGCCGGTAAGATGGACGATCTGCTTCAGATCTACACGCACTACCAGCGGCGCCTGCACGAGACCGGGCGGTACGACATCGAGGGGATGATGTGGGAGGCGAGGGACTGTCTGGCGAATGCGAACACTGGGGTGCCCCCGGGATTAGACCGGATCGAGGCGGTCGCGGTCGACGGGTTTACCGACTTTACGCCGACGCAGCTGGAGATACTGCGGGAGCTTTCGGCCCGGGTTCAGCGTGTCCTGATCACACTGACCTACGCGGCCGAAGACAGGCGGGACAGAATGTGGCACTGGACCGCCCGAACGTTGGATCAGATCCGCACCAGCTTCGCCGATCAGTTGGCTCAGATCGATCTGGGCCGACCGAGCGACACCGCCCCCCTTGAGCCGTTGTGGGAAAAGCTCTTCGATCCGGACGCCGCACCGGCCCAGCGCGATCAAAAGGTCCGGGTAATCGCCGCAGCGGGGATCGACGCCGAGGTCGCCGCCGTGGCCCGGCGCGTCAAACGGCAGCTTGTTGAGGAAACACCCCCAGGGCGGATCGCCATCATCGCACGGACGCTGGATGTCTATCGCGAACCGATCCAGCGGATATTCGCCGCACACGAGATACCCATCGCCCCCACCGCCGAGCCGCTAACCGACGCACCCATCGTTCGGTTCGCGCTGCAGGCCGCGGCGCTGAACCCCAACTTCGCCTTCCAGGACGTCCTGGGCGTCATCAAGAACAGCTACTTCCGACCCGAAGCACTTGGTCCGTTCGACGCCGAGACCGCAGCGGCCGCCGAGATGCTGATCCGATCCGAAAACGTCCTCGACGGGCGTAAAGCCTACGCCCTCGCAACCGAGCGTCTGGCACGCAAGGGCCAAACCGCCCAGCAGCTGCCCGACGAGGACGAGCCCATCGCCCCACCGTCCCCGCTGGCGGCGCCCGGGGCAATTCGCGCGGCAGGACGGATGCTCGAGGCGCTGTTTGAACTTAGCGCCCGCGCCACCGACGGCGCGGGCCTGGCGAATCTGATCGAGCAGCTTCAGCTCGAATTGGCCGCACGTAAAGGTGACGAGCCTGGCCGCACCGCACGCGACCTC
>SDBV01003639.1_pt1 | contig 22536 bp, 20 predicted proteins | sample 2277081 | NCBI WGS metagenome assembly SDBV01 (sample SAMN10402039, study PRJNA504765) | marine sediment metagenome | isolation source: marine sediment core GS10_PC15, 223 cmbsf | place: Arctic Ocean: Southern Knipovich Ridge | collected 2010 | reverse complement strand
GCGTCAAGATGCGGCGAAACCGGTTCATCCAACTATGCGTCCGTTCCACAACCCAGCGTCGAGCTTTAAAGCCTGCCTCTCGCTTAATCGCTTGTGCCTCTTCACCGCGAGAACGAATGTGAGCGGTATAACCAAACTCTTTTACCAAATCTCTCACCTCACCAGAATCATAGCCTTTATCTAGGCACATGCCCTGTTTTTTTCTTTTAGTCGGCTTTGGCCGTTTCACCGGAATACGTTTTATCGTCGCCTTTGCCATTTTGCAATCATGTCGATTCGCTCCGTCAATCGCCAAGCCAATCGGCACACCAGAACTTTCAGTAAGCAAACTGCGTTTAACGCCTTTTTTGGCCCTGTCCGTAGGGTTTGGACCTGTTTTTCCCCCCGCCAAGCGGGGCCTTTGTCACGGCACCATCCATTGATTGCCATGACCAGTCAATACCTTTTAATTCATCATAATCTTTTAACGCGATTGCCCAAAGTTTCTGAAAAATTCCAGGGGGTTATTCGGATAGGCTCTTAATATCCATGATCATGTCGCAGCCTACATTAATTGGGTTACCGAAAGTGTCAAAGAAGACAATACCGACATCCTTACCAAAGCTTGTACCAATGGAGATGCCATAACTCACCTTATAAAAGATTCCAGAGCCAGACATCTTGATCGTGTAAGTACAGGAGATACCTCCGCATTAAAGAGCCTGATTTTCACGGATATGCTGAATTCTTACAGGAAAATAAAGGACCATGCCCTAAATATAGCAGAGGCCCTGGCAGGAGAAAAATAATATATAGCACAAGCCGTGACAGGGGGGCTATAACTAGGATTGGGTCAGACAAAAATTTCTCCCGGTTGATTATTTTATTGTATTGTCAATTTGACACAAGGGGGGTAAAATCGGCATTATGAGTAATCCGATTCGAATAATTCTGATTGTTTTGCTGTTGTCCTGGTTGCCCGCAGCAGGAGCCGAGCCAAACACTCCCAGCCTGGATTTACCAACTGTCAAGGTAGCGGTAATTCCCTGTGAGGGCATGATTGACGACGGCCTGTATAAATCCATTCAACGCAGAAGCAAAATGGCGATTGATGCCGGTGCCGAATATCTTATCTATGAGATTAGCACGTACGGCGGTCTTCTCAAATCAGGTGATGACATAGCCAAATATTTCATCCTCGACATAGGTAAAAAGACCCATACGGTGGCTTATGTCACTACTGAAGCGATATCGGCCGGTGCGATGATAAGTGTCTCCTGCCAGGATATAATAATGCTCGAGAATACCACCATAGGAGATTGTGCGCCGATCCAGTTAGGTGCCAAACTCGAGGGCGTAGAACGTGAAAAGGCGGAAAGCTTTGTTCGTGCCACTTTTGACCGTGCCGCCGAAGCCAATAATTATCCCCAGGCCCTGCTTAAAGCTATGGTCAGCATGCAGATAGAAGTTTACAGGGCGAAAAATCTGCAAACCGGCGAATATGAATTTTTTGAAACCGACAAGCCGCCCAAAGACCCAAATGCCTACGACATGAAGAACAAAGAACTTATCGTCAAAGATGATGAGTTATTGACCCTGACGGCCTCACAGGCCTTTGAATATGGCGTAGCGAGGGCAGTAGTAGAGGACAGGGCAGGGGTTCTGGATTTTCTTGCCGAGCGGGACGGCGTGACATTTGCCGGTGAACCGATGGTGCTTGAGACAATGTGGTCCGAAGAGATGGTTCGCTGGATAAATTCGCCGGCAGCGATGAGTGTACTTGTTATGGTGGCCCTTTTGGGAGTTTACATCGAACTTAACACGCCCGGTATCGGTCTGCCCGGCCTGGTTGCGGTTATATGCTTTACTATTATCATCGGCAGTAAGTATCTGGTCGGATTGGCCAACTGGGTCGAAGTCGCATTGTTTGTTGTGGGCCTGCTTTTACTGGCGATAGAAATTTTCGTACTCCCGGGCTTCGGCGTTGCCGGTATCCTGGGAGTAGGGTGTATATTGGCCGGTCTGTTCGGAATGCTCATCAAAAATCCCCCCGATAAGATGCCCTGGCCCAAAACGGACTTCGATTGGCAGATATTTACAAACGGTGTGCTGGGGCTGACGCTTGGATTTGTATGGTTTGCGGTTTTGGCCTGGCTGCTGACAAAATATCTGCCCAAATTGCAATTTCTCAGCGGGCTTACACTCGTCCCGGCCCAGGCCAAATTAGGCACAGAAGTAGAGGTCAGTATGACCGCTTTACCTGAAAGTAAGGCCGCAAGCGTAAATATTGGTGACATTGGTGAAGTTACCTCGGCACTTAGGCCTGCAGGAAAGGCCAGGTTCAATAGTTCAATCATCGATGTAGTAGCTGAAGCCGAGTTCCTTGACAAAGGCACTAATGTTGTGATAATAGAAATTCACGGCAACAGGGTTGTTGTCAAAAAATCTGATACACTGTCACAGGAGTAAAGCGGATGGATTGGTGGCTTGTTTTTGCTGTTTTTCTGTATCTTGCATCGGCTGCTTTGATAATGGCCGAGATATTTATACCAAGTGGCGGCCTGATAAGTGTCTGTTCGATGGCCTGCCTGATTGGCGGTCTTATGATTTTTTTCCAGCACAGCACCATGGTCGGAATAATAGGAATAGGCGTTGCGATTGTAATGATACCATCGGTTCTGATAACCGCCTACAGGATGTTCCCGAAAACAAAATTCGGCAAAAGCGTCACTCTCACGCCCCCGCAGCGTCCAGCCGGTGACGCTATACCCGATACGCCCGAACTGAAAAACCTCCTTGGAGCCACAGGTGCGGTTATTAGTCCGTTGCGACCGGTTGGTATGTGTGATTTTGAAGGTCACAGGGTTGAATGCGTAGCCGAAGGTGGTTACGTTGACAAGGATAAAAAAATCGTGGTCATTGATGTCGAAAGCACTCAAGTGACTGTTCGTGTAATAGAAGAAAGTTAATGAAAAGTTAATGAAAGGGTAGAAAAATGAGTAGCCTGGAAAATATTATTACCGCTGTCGGCAATCCCCAGCAGGTCATCTTTACGGCATTTTTAGTTATAGTTGGTGTTTTAGTATTAGTATTTGTTTTGCTGTTTGCGAAGTTTTTCCGGTTATGGCTGCAGGCCAAGTTGTCCCGTGCTGATATCAAGTTTTCAGAGCTTATTGGAATGTGGCTGAGAAGAGTTGATACCAGAACCATAGTAATCAGCAAGATAACCGCTATCCAGGCGGGGCTTGCCCTGACCACCCGTGACCTGGAAAGCCATTACCTGGCGGGGGGGAACGTCCCCAATGTCGTGCGTGCCTTGATTGCGGCCAACAGGGCCAATATAGAGCTTACTTTCAAAACCGCCACCGCAATAGACCTGGCGGGGCGTGATATTCGTGAGGCGGTTCAGACAAGCGTTCACCCTAAGGTCATTGACTGCCCCGACCCTGAAAAGAGCAGAGGCACCATCGATGCCGTTGCCCAGGACGGAATCCAACTGAAGGCAAAGGCACGTGTAACTGTCCGTGCTAATATTCAGAGGCTGATAGGCGGGGCCACTGAAGAGACAATTATCGCCCGCGTCGGCGAAGGAATCGTTACCACTATCGGCAGTGCCATCAGCTACAAAAACGTATTGGAGAATCCCGATGAGATTTCCAAATCGGTTTTGGCCAAGGGGCTTGACGCCGGAACCGCGTATGAGATTCTGTCTATTGATATTGCCGACGTTGATGTCGGTGAAAATATCGGCGCCCAACTCCAGGCCGCCCAGGCTGAGGCCGATATGCGTCGTGCCAAAGCAGAAGCCGAGAAGCGCAGGGCAATGGCGGTCGCCCGTGAACAGGAGATGCGGGCCCTGGTGGTAGAGAACGAGGCAAAGGTGCCGCTGGCTATGGCTGAGGCCTTTACGAAAGGCCATCTTGGTGTTATGGATTATTATCGGATGAAGAATATAAACGCCGATACGTCAATGCGACAGTCGATAGCAAAGCCCGAAAAGAAAGAATAAATAGAATTTAGAATTGAGAATTTAGAATAGAGATTTATAAGCAGTGCTGTGGATTGATATGGTTGGTTCTTTAGCACAAATAATTCTTGCCGCTCGAAACGGCGACGACAGTCCCTGGCAGCAGATACTGGTTTTGGTGCTTCTGGCGGTTTTCTGGGCTGTTGGCGGTATTCTAAAGGCAAGAGCAGCGAAATCTGAGCAACAAAAAGAGCAGCAACAGCCGCCTAAACGCCCGCCTCATCCTCAGGGGCGGCCACACCCGCCGCGTCTTCAGCCACGGGCAATCAAAACCATGCCGGCTGCCGAGAGTTACGGTACTGAGACTAAAGTCCAGCAGGCCATCGCTCGGGTTTCCGCCGAGTTCGCTGAACTCAAAACACCCGAACCCATTCTCAGTAAACCCGCTGGTCTGCCACCGGAAAGGCCGCATCTTGGCCTGCCCAAAAAGATGCGCAAACCTGTTTCTCCGCTGATAGCACCGCTGTCTCTTGAGTTTGAGAGCACCAACACATTGCGCAAGGCCATTCTGTATTATGAAATATTAGGCAAGCCTATGGCCCTGCGTGAGCCGCAGGGAAGCGGCTTTTAGCGTTAAGTAAAAAATTAATTAACTCAAACTGACTGATTCGCGCTGTTATCCCTACGAAAGCAGATATCTATTCACGAGCCGCAAGTCCTGGATAAACCGCCGATAATAGTTGTTATGTTTCATTCGGGTTGGTTTTGAGCTAAATATACATATTCTGTGATTTGCGGCTTTGGTGAGTTTTTTTACGGCTAAAACTCTTCTTGCGAAAACGGCGGGCTCACATTCAGGGCCTGGTTTGCTGTGTCAGCAAGATTCTCCCACATCGCAGCGGCCCTGTCTAACAACCCGAGATTTTGAAGAACAATCGAAATGTTAACGGTTGCTTCTGAACTGGCGAAGTTGGTTTCCAGTTGACGTTCGAGATTGATCAGTGAGGACGCGAATTTGACTCTGTCGCAATATAACAAGGCTGTTTGATAGTACAGCTGAAGTGTATTGGTATCCAAATGGTCCGGGGTGATAAGCAATTTAAGGGCTGCATCTTTGCGGTCGGTCAGGAATAGACAAATTGCCAGTTTGCTTCTGGCCCTGTTATGAGTCGGATTAATTTCCAGGGCCTTCTCAAAGAACTCAATAGCCTTGCTCATTCGTTCTACGCCCATCATTAAGATACCTAATCTGTAATGCAGGTCAGGGTTTTGTGGTTGGGCTTCAATTTGTTGCTGATGGGCCGAAATAACCGATTCAAGCAGCACTGTGGGGTCATCGACGACTTGAGAGGAGATATTGTCTACTAAGCCCACCTGAAAATGCAGGTTTGCTGTTTCTGCGAACAGTAAAGAGGTGTTTGGCTGAATTGCCGCCGCCAGTGACAATGTAGCCAGGGCGCCCGAGATGTTGCCTTCCAGTTTTTGGCTGATAGTCAGCCCAATATATGCATCGACAACCTGGTCGTTTATCTCGATAGCATTGTTGAATTGCTGAGCGGCAAGGCGATTTTGATTCAATTTCAGGTATTGTGTGCCGAGCTTTATAGTGGCCTCGAGGAAATCCGGACAAATACGAAGTGCCTGCTCATATTGCGAAACAGCCTCTGTGTCGGCACCGGTCATGTTCAGGATATCGGCGTATTTTACAAGCAAATCCGCCCTGTCCTGCTGGACCTGGAGCAAGTTCTCAAGCCGTTCCAGGGCTTCGTTAAGCTGGCCGGCGGCAATGAACTGGTCTATATCCTCGTCGCTGTGAAAATTATCCGGATGTATCAAAATTGCCGTATTAAATGTCTCAATGGCTTTGCTATATTTTTTACTCGCCACATACAAATACCCAAGCAGCAAAAGCGTTGATATATCGTTAGGGTATTCATCTTTTAACAGCTCGTGTTCCTCTATGGCCTTTTCGAGTTGTCCCTTCTTGAAATATATTGCTGCCAGCCGCTGGCGTGGCAGCAGCAGATAGTTCTTGAATTTCAGACAGTCCTGATAGAACTCAATTGCCTGCGATTCTTTGCCGAGTCGTTCATAGCAGTAGCCAAGAACATAAAGAGCCAGTGTGTTATTTGGCTGACGCACATAAACAGAATTGAGTTCCTCGATTGCTCTGTGCAATTGGTTCTTATGCAGACATATTGCCGCCGCGGCCATCCGACCGCGTGTGCAGGAGTGGTTTTCAAACAAATAGAGCCTTAGCTGCTCTTCGGCAGCTTCCAGCTTCATGTCACCGGTCAGCTCGACGATTTTGTCCAACGGTTGATATTGTGGCGAGTTGCTGCTGGATTCATGAAGTTTAATCGCGCTGAGCCAATGCCAAATCAGGGCAGCGGCATCCACCGTTATCGCCCTGCCGAGAATTTCAAGTAATCTGCTCATACACCCTTCACCCGGTAATTTTTAGTAAGAACGACTGACACTAAAAACTATCGGCAATTCAACCGGGGTGGTTAATCGGCGTTTGGATAATTGATGAATCGATGGTGTATTTTGCCTGCCGTATAGGGTAAATGTGATGGATATAGGGGTTGTTGGGGTTCTAAAGGCCTGTTTCCGGACTTTCTTACCCCCCTGCCGGACTAAGGAGCCGGCAATTATAGAGATGTAGCAGTTACTTAGTTTTCCTGATCCAGCTTTGCCATCCGAGCATGTTTTTCTATCTCGCTCAAGTATGCCAACGTGCGTTCGAGTTTGTCACTTAGATGTTTTAACCTCAGCATTGTTTTAACTCGTGTTACGAGTTCCAGCTTGTTTACCGGCTTGCTCAGAAAATCATCTGTCCCGGAATCGATAGCACGTTCAATGTCACCGAATTCACTCAGAGCAGTAACCATTATAACCGGAATGTCACATGTTTTAGGGTCGTTTTTTATTCTCTTGCAGACCTCAAAACCGCTCATTTTAGGCATCATAATATCGAGCAAAACCAAGTCAGGTGGTTCTGTAGATATAATCTCCAGTGCTTCGGAGCCGTCACTGGCAGGGACTGTCTGACAGTGGGTATCCTCAAGATACGCCTGCAGCAGTTCGAGATTCTGCTGATTGTCATCGACTACCAGCACTATTGGTGTTTTTTTGGGGGGTTCTTCCGGTTTTATCTGTTCCATAACAAAATCGTTCCTCTTAATTTATCCGCATAAGAATAACTGTCTTTGGTCAAAATAGCCACCTTTTTTTTTGCTGTTTTCAATCACTTGTTGACCTGTTACGATGGTCTTCGATAAATTCTCGAACTTCCGGCCGGATATACACCTGCTCAATATCAACCACTTTCAAGACCGCTTCGGCGCATATCCCCGCCAGTTCAGCCAATTGGGCCTGTGTATCAAAAAAAAATACAGACTCTCCCTTAATAGTGCAAAGTCCCCCCCCGCCACCGCCAAGGGCCTCTCTGCGGATTGTAACATTGTTCTGCTCCAACAATGCCAAAAGCTCGTCTAAAAGCCGCTGTTTATTCATCGCTCAAGAAAAAACGCCCTGAAAGTCGATAAGATACTTAGAGCCTATAACAAAATGACTCTGTATAGCCAAGGGTTTCCGGTGTTTAATAACTGAACACTAAATATTATTTACTAAGTAACGAATTCTATAGCAGGAGCAGACAATTGACAACTATTATCGAAAAGCGACGTTCATTGCACAAGCATATCGCCGAGCAGCAGCAGCAAAACAACACTTTGAAATTTCAGATCGGCCAACTCCAGGCTCTTGCCAACATCGGAACGACTACATGTATGATAGCCCACGAAATCAACAATCTGCTTACCCCCCTTTCAAGTTATGCCGACCTTGCGTTGAACAATCCGGATGATAAGCTTCTGGCTGAAAAGGCGCTTCAAAAGACGGCCAAAAATTGCCGCCGTGCCGCAAAAATTACCGAAAGCATACTCGCTGTTGCAAACGGTGAAGCAAAGGAGAAGAAAAACACAGCCCTTAGCTCTCTGGTTCAGGAAATATTTTCATGCCTTTGCCGCGATTTCGCGAAGGATAATATTACTGTGAACATTCAAATTCCTGAAGATTTGACAGTCTGGGCTGTCCCGGTTGAAATTCAGCAGGTTTTAATGAACCTCATTCTTAACGCCCGCGACGCCATGCTGGCAAACGGCGGCATTTTAACCATCAAGGCCAGCGAGACAGCCGATGTGGTTCAAATAGCAGTCTCTGATACCGGCTGCGGAATTGAGCCGGCTAATATTGAAAAAATATTTGAGCCGTTTTTCACCACCAAGGCCGACAATAAATCATCATCGCAGCCCAGCGGCTCTGGTCTTGGCCTTGCCTTTTGCAAAAAAGTAATGAATTCCCACAAAGGCTGTATCTCGGTCGAATCCAGCTGCGCCAAGGGGACAACATTTAAAATTTCCCTGCCCAAATCAAAGTAAGGTATAATAGCAAACCGTGGTGCTGTATCTTCAAAATATCGGGCATGCCGTTTTGATGTTGCTGCTGTTGGCGGGGTCGGCTTTTTTCTCAGGAAGCGAAACTGCCTTTTTCAGCCTCTCTCGCAGGCAAATCGCCCAGATGCAAAAATCCGAGCGTAAGTTAAATAACCTGGCAGCGTCACTTTTGAGCAGTCCCAGCCAATTGTTGAGTTGTCTGTTATTTGGAAATATGACTGTCAACGTTCTGTTTTACGCCGTTGCCAGCGTATTTCTTTTCAGAATTGAGCAGCAATTAAGCGTAACAGCCGCTGTAGTCGCTGCCTGTCTTACTTTCACTGTGCTTGTGCTCTGCGGCGAAATACTGCCGAAGTCACTTGCTTACGCGAATTCAAAGGCCGTCAGTCTTGTTGCCGCCGTGCCGCTTTTCTTATTTCTCAAAATATTTGCGCCTTTACAATTTGTTTTTAAATTCTTAATAGTCAACCCCACCCTTCGGCTGCTCCTGGGACCGGCAAAGTTGGCCCAACCAATAACCACCGATGAATTCAAATTATTGATTGAGCAGGTACGGAAGCGAGGCCTGATTTCGGCTGATGAAAACAGACTCTTAACCGAAATTGTCGAACTTGGTTCCCTCAAGGTTCGTCACTGCCTGCGGCCTCGCGTGGATATGATTGCCTGTCCCGTGACATATTCCAACCACCAGATTCGACAGATAATGCAGGAAAACCACCTGACAAAGATACCGGTATATGTCAAAACGATAGACAACATCGTTGGCCAGGTGTATTTTCGCCAGCTTCTGCTGCATCCCGATACTTCTGTTGACAGACTTGTCCAGCAGATCAATTTTGTCCCTGAACAGAAGACAATAGAATCGCTGCTGGAATTTTTTCGCAAAACCGGTACCGACACCGCTATTGTTGTAGACGAATACGGCGGTATCGCCGGTTTGATAGATGCTGAAGACATTGCCGAAGAATTGCTGGGCCCTATTGAAATCACTGACACCACAGTACCTATCGAGCAGATAGGGCCTCTCGAATATCGTCTGGCAGGCGGTTTAGCCATCCATGAATGGGCTGATACTTTCGGCATTGACGCGGCAGAAGCCCGAATATCGACGATTGCCGGCCTGGTGACAGCCTCTTTCGGTAAAATTCCTAAAACAGGAGACGTCACTCACATCAAGAACCTGAAGTTCACCGTCGAGCGAGTCAGAAAACATCGAATTGAGACCGTAATATTGACCCTTGAACCAATCCGGACAGATACCGAATATGATAAATAGCGTGATTTTAATATTGATAGTTGCCTGCGCCATGCTCTTGTCAGCTCTTTTTTCCGGCTCGGAGACCGGTACATACCAGTTGAGTCGCCTTCGTTTGCGTATCGGTGTTGAAGACAAGCGTCTGCCATTTATAATACTTGCCAAAATCGCAGGTGACGGCCCCGGCCTGCTGGTCACAATACTAATCGGGACCAACCTGGCCCTCTATGTCATCACAAGTATTGTCACCTACATACTGCTGGACAAATTCAAAGCCGCCCACACCGCTGAACTGCTCGCCACGCTTGTAACCGTGCCTGTGCTGTTTGTTTTCTGCGAGCTGCTTCCCAAAAACATCTTTTTCTATCGGGCTGATACCTTAATGCCTGCGGTTGCGCCGGTTTTATTCGTATTCAAGAAGCTCTTTACCTGGTGCGGCATAGTCCCATTGTTAAAAATGGTATCCCGCCTTGTTGCCCGATTGGCCGGCTCGCAGGCCCGGCCCCAGGCAGCGGCAACCGCTGTCCAGTCGTCTTATATAAAAGCAATTCTACAGGAAACCCGCGAGGAAGGCTTTTTAAGTCCCGTTCAAACCGACATCATAAACCGCCTGGCAGGTATCTCACGTATAAGTATAAAATCTGTGATGACACATCTGAAAAAGGCCCAAACCGTCCCGATAAATTCAGACTCGGCTGCCCTTTTGAAGATATTGAGGAAATCGGCCTTTACTCGCCTGCCCGTATACAAAGACACATCCGCAAATATTACAGGTTTTATAAATATTTATGATTGTCTAAGTTCGCAAGAGCGGTTTACCCGCCTGGATGATTTTGTAAAAACTATCCGCAAGCTGCCTGCCGAGACATTGGTTTCGGATGCGATAAATGTTATGCAGACAGAAAACCAGAAGATTCTTTTAGTCACCAGGCCCGGCCACGCCGGCAAAGAAAAACCAATCGGGTTGGTAACGATGAAGGATCTGGTCGAGGAACTCCTGGGCGAACTGGCCGAGTGGTAAGGTACTTGATTATTTACGATACCCGCTTGCGCTGGCACAAGTTGACTATTTTTCGAAATCTAACCTTGCGACAGAAAAAATAAAAAAGCCGCCGAGTGAATCACATCCGACGGCGTTCCTTTTAGTAATTTGCAAGTCAAAAGCTATTTTACATCATTCAACTCTCGTGGGCCATAATTGCCCATGATGATGCACCATTCTACATCATTTAGCTCATAAAACTTCACCATCAATTTTCCTTGTTTGATACTCCCATCGACCATCTTTATAACCATTGGAGTTGTGGTCCACCCTTTTTCATCATATGGTTGTTTTATCTCTATAATCTCAGCAGGCATATTGTCATAATATTGTGCTTTCCAATCCTCCCAAGTCGACTCGTCAGCAATGCCTCTTACTTTCTGAGCATCTTCCCAAGCTTCGTTGATCATAGCCTGCCAATATCTTGAAACAATTTCTTTGCAAGCTTCTTCTTTTGTCAGTCCTTCAACGGACATTCCATAACTTGAGTTTTGAAGAATCTGTTTGAACTGCTCTCTTGAATCCACAACCTTCGCACCTTCAGGCATTTCATACTCAAACATTTCGTCGGGTAGTTCTTCGAAGAAAACAATTCTTTGAAAGTCCATGGACGGTGCACCTTCACGACGAGTGTTGTTCCATCCCTTTGCTCTTACGAGTAAATCAGTTTCCAAATCGATTTCCAACCACCACGACTGACCTTGGGATGGATTAACACAGGTTATAAAAGCATAATCTCGACCGGTTGCAGCATCTTTTCCGTATAAAACCTGCCAATCCTCCATAAACTCCTTTGCTTTGTGTAAAAACTCACCAGAAGGCCAAGGGCTTAAACACACACCTTGGCCACCTTGAACTTGGACCGTATTATTATTAGGGTCATATCGGTAGGTTGTGTTGTTGTAAACTGCCCCAATTGCTCCATCACCAGTTTCCATTCGGATATTCCCTGACCTTGTCCGCTGCTCGTTCGCTTGTGCCCAGATTTCTACAGTCATTTTTGTTTCTTCTCGAAGCACCAAATCTTCACCACCTCCAAATTCTGCTATAGGTGTCCCTACTACGCCAGAAACATAAATACCATTAAATTGGTCGAGTGCTCTGGCTGTATCTTCAATCGCCCACACCGGTGCTGTTAACCGGTCTAAGACAGTTACGCCAAAAATAACAGCTAATATTACTACTGCGGCGGTGGCGAGTTTTGTAATTGGTCTATTCATAATTATTCTCCTGAAATTCGGTTTGTGTTTGGCCGACGTTGTTTGTTCCAGCGCGTTTAGGGTGTCGTTTAGGATTCTTTTATCCATTTCGGGGTCGGTGGTATCATGTAAATTTTTAATCAAACGTTTTATATTTTCCGCAGGTTTCATTTTTCTACCTCGCTATTTAAGAGCGTACGCAGTTTATCCAGGCCATACCGGTATCGGCCATGAACGGTGCTGACCGAGACGTCCTGGAGGCCGGCAATTTGTCTGAATTTCAAGCCGCCTTTAAGGTGCAATACAATTACTTCCCTCTGCTCGTATGGCAATTGACTTAATGCTTGTCTGGTTCGCATCGCTTGCTCTGCTTCTATCAGCCTTTGCTCTGGAGTTGCGATATCTGAGCCTGCCGGCGTATAAGAGGCCAGTTTCTCGGTTTTGCGTTTCTGGGCCCGTAATTTATCGCGTGCGAGATTGCACACACATACCGAAAGGTAGCCCTTTAGGCTCCTCTTAAGCTCAAAGCCTTCTATTGACCGGGCGAAAGAGACAAACACATCATGCACAACGTCCTCGGCGATTGTTTTTTCATTTAAAAGAGCTTTTGCCATCGTCAGCAGATAATCTTTGTACTTTTGATAGATCGCGCGCATCGCATCCCTGCTGCCGCCCTTACATCTTAAAACAAGTAATTTGTCTTCCAGCATTTAAGGCCTGCCTGTTAGTTTCGAAACTGACGATCGTCTATAAATATAACGAATGAACCGGCTGTTTTTATATAAAGAAATTAATTTTTACTGGAAAGGTGGCGGTGTTTGCAATTTTTTGTCTATTTTAGCAAAAAAACGCGGTTAATTAGAACTGCCCCCCTGCTTATGTGCAGGCTTCTATCCGATTGGAGTCAGTGTATATTCGGTGATGTCTTTTCTGCTGATAATGCCTGCCGGCTTTGCATGTGATGTTTTCAGTCAAGGGTTTTGTTTTTCTGCCTTAATTCTACGATATATGAAATGATGTCCTTTCTGCTGATGATTCCAACGAGTTTGCCCTTCGATACAATCGGGACGCGTCGGAAATGACTTTTCATAAAAGCCTCGCAGATATCAACCAAACTGTCTTCCGCGTCGAAACTGACTATGTCTGTTGTCATAAAGTCTTCGACCTTGCCCGGCCTGTCTTCGATGTTGTACAGCAGCTTCAGTACATCTTTTTCCGTGACAAGACCAACCAGGGTCATATTGTCGTCAACAACGGGCAGGCCGGTAATATTATTTTTCACCAGGATTTTTATGGCATCGTATATCCCGGTCTGCCTGTTAACGGTGATCAGGTCGGTTGTCATAACGGTTTTTGCTTCGAGCATATCAACCTCCTTATATTGATTTGCTTTTTCGCTTTCAACAACTCAAAAAACAGAAAAACCATGGCGGCAGCAGAGAAGTTGAAAAAATCTCAGGTCCACCGCATACATATTACTTGAATTATAGAACCTGCTGCAAGAAAAAAAATCCTGAATTTTATTGCAGAATCGGCAGATTTTGGCTAAACTGTGGAATAAATTCGGAGTTGGCGGCGTAGCCAAGCGGCCTAAGGCGACGGTTTGCAAAACCGTTATTCGGCGGTTCGAATCCGCCCGCCGCCTTTTTTTAATATCCCTGCGAAAGTTCTTCGCCGTTCCAATCATTTATGTTGGTTCGCAGCATATAACAGCTTTCGCTCAAAGCAGCCCAATTGCGCCATGATTCAATTTTATTCCAAACCAGTTTCGCGCCGCCGTCACAGCGTTTTTTTACATCAGTCTCAAACAAGCCTGCCGCTCTGCAGTTTTGAACACGCCCGGCAGGACTCGAACCTGCGGCCTACGGATTAGAAATCCGTTGCTCTATCCAGCTGAGCTACGGGCGCTTTAATCATAACTTCTTTTAGCACAAGGACTCTCAGTAGATACCGCCAATGTTTTTTGTGGCTCAGAGGCACTTGCAAAAGATTTGCAACAGATTTCGCCGATAGCCTGGGAAGTTGCTTGCCTTGCGCGGTTCACCAAATCGTCCGCTACTGCCAGATAAAATCTATGGGTTGTGGCAAAACTTGATTGTCCCGCAAGAACCATCACATCATGCTCCTTTCTGATGCTGGCTTGGCTCGGATTAACCCAAGCCGAATTATAGCCAACAATTCACTAAAGCACAATATAATTATCTGCCGTTAGTCGTTTTTCCTTTGATCCATTGCCTTATTGCCTCCAGTGGATAGAGTGCTTTCCCACATATGTGAATCCGCGGCTACAGTTACCACTACAATAGTTCTGCGTTTCAAAATGTCCAAATTATGGTTAAACACATTCCTTAATGCAGATCCCTTTTTTCTGCTCTTATCACAGCACACAGGGCAAGCTTATGGCCTGTTCGAGCGTTTCGGCCGGTCCAAAGTACCTTTGGGTTACTGAATCCCGCCACACTGAGAAATTCAAGAAAATCGTCTTGAGGTAACGCCCCCCCTATGCAACGAAACCAGTCATTGATATTCTTGCGTATTTCTTTCGGCAATGGGGCCTTGAGCACAATTTCGGCAAAAATGGTACGACCTCCAGGACGTAATACTCGGAACACTTCTCGCATAACTGAATTCTTGTCCGGCGAGAGATTATAGATGCCATTAACTGCAACAAGATCGACTGAGCCGTCAAGCAATGGTATACTGTCCGCTGCTGCGCAGAGAAAATCAACATTTTGCACGTTGAGCATCTCCATATTTCGTCGGGTTTTGGCGATCATGTCCTCCGATATATCAAGACCATAAACCTGGCCCTCGGGGCCGGCTGCTTGAGCATATAAATAGAGGTCAAGTCCTGCCCCACAACCTAAATCGAGAATTTTTTCGCCAGGTTTAATATCGATATAAGGTTGCGGGTTACCCGCTCCTGTGAACGATTCCCACATTGAGGCAGGCAGTTTATCTAACAATTCACTGGAATAGCCAACACTTTCCGCAAATTTCCTTCCTACCGGAAAATTGAACTTTGCCTGCGGATTAGAAGCTACCTCGCTGTATTTTTCCTTGACGGCCTGTTTTATTTGCTCTGGGGTCATCTTCTGAAGGTCATTGCTGAGGGGACCGGCTGGCGATATTGAGCACGACGCCCCGCTAATGGAGATTTTAGACAAAAGCTTCTCCAGAAAGCACACACCCGTCAACCCTGCAAAGATCATCATTGCCCCGGCAAAATATGCCAACGGCCTGAAGAACACCAGTCCCACGATGACAATTATTCCCATCACAATTCTCGTAAGATTCAAGGACCTCATTTTTGCTTTCCTCTCTGTTACCCCACACTCGTTTCAGAGTTTTGGTTGCATACTACCTTTTTCTGGGTTTTCCCCTTATATGCGCTCAGCTATGCCACTGAGCCTCATTTCCAATAGAATATCAAGTCTGCCTTGAAAACTCAAGTTTTCTTAATTAACTGAGATTTCCCATTTAAACGCTCGAAAAACATAATTCAATCCTTTCGAATGAGAATCTTCTACGATAGCTTCATATAATACCCAACCCCGCACTTGCCGCCTTTCAATTGATTCCTTCGATTACACTCAGGGCAAGTATCGATTAATGATTCCTTCGACTCCGCTCAGGACAGGAATTGATTATTGTTTTTTTCTCCATGTTAATTCGTGAAATTTATGCCCCTGTGCCCCTGCCTTAGGTATTAGGTATCTGTGGTTAATATAATTCCTTTTCTCTGAGACCTCTGTGGCTAATTTTTTTATGCCTTTTGAGCTTTTTCGTGGCCAAAAAATCTGTGAAAATCGTAACACTTTAGCTAATTGCCGCAATGCTGAAAAAAAACTTGCATAAATGCTAATCGAGTAGTAATTCCGGCGAGAATGGGCCCCGAACAAGCTCGCCTGCCATGAGCATAGTCGAAGGGTCGCAGCCGGAATTACTACGGTCGAGGCCGAGACACCACTCGGCTAAAGTATTACTGAAAATCAAGGATGTTAATCTGTGAAACCTGTGGTTGCTTTTCGATCAAATGCGCCGATTATCAAAACCAGAGACCAAAACACCCCAATTTTCCCCCATTTTTACGCCAAAAAACGCTAAAACTTTAAAAAACTTCCAAATTTTTCGCTAAAAGTCACGCTTTTTGCCTTACCCATCTTAACACTTGCGCATTTGATTGACACACCTGTCCTGAGTCTAATCGAAGGATTCCATTCACTATCCACTATTGGTTTTGCCGAACTTTGCCCGCTACTTTTCTTCAGAAGCCTTGACGGTTTCTTCGGCAGAGACTTTAACCTCTGATTTCTGCTCCTTATCCGAGGTATCCTCTTTCTTTTTACAGCCTGGGGCAAGCAAAGCAATCGCCAACGGCAGAACACAACTTAAAACAGACAGTTTTTCATGTTTTCAATCCTTTCGTAAAGTTATCAGTATATTCCAGTATCTCTACCGTAGAAATCAACTCTATCACAGCGTAAACCGGCTCAGAAAATCAAATTATTTTAAGCTTCTAAAAAGGAGCGTTTTGTTTTATACTGTGGACAAATCCGGGTGCTTAGCTCTTTGCAAAGTCACGGATAGTTATACAGTTTGACTGAAAGGAAACAATAGAATATGAGTCTTAAGAAGATGCCAGCACTGCGGATAGGGGATTGGGAAGCGGATATACCAATTGTCCAGGGAGGTATGGGGGTCGGAATATCACTATCAGGTTTAGCTTCTGCGGTTGCAAGTGCCGGCGGGATAGGTGTTATCGCCACCGCCGGGATCGGGATGTTCGAGCCGGACCACTTTACAAATTTCAAAGTAGCAAACAAAAGAGCCTTGCAGAAAGAAATAAGAAAAACAAAAGCCAAAACAGACGGGATTATCGGTGTAAATATAATGGTTGCACTTTCAGATTTCAACGACCTTGTGCAATGTGCTGTGGAAGAGAAAGTAAATATGCTTTTTCTTGGGGCAGGCCTGCCGATAAGGCTTCCTGAGTCATTGCCATTAGACAAATTAGGCCAACTGCCTACTAAATTTGTCCCTATCGTATCTTCCGCCAAGGCGGCTAAACTTATATTTAGGTCATGGGCAAAACAGTTTAACCATGTACCTGATGCAGTGGCTATAGAAGGACCATTAGCTGGTGGACACATCGGTTTCAAAAAAGAGCATATCGATAACACTGACTATTCGCTGGAAAAAATACTGCCGGAAGTAATTGCTGCAATAAAGCCTTACGAGGAACAATTTAATAAGAACATCCCTGTAATTGCCGCAGGAGGAATATACACGGGTGCGGACATTCATAAGTTTATGCAGTTAGGTGCTCAGGGTGTACAGATGGGAACCAGGTTTGTCGCAACTTGTGAATGTGACGCTTCGGAAAAATTCAAGCAGGAATATTTAAACTGCAAGAAAGAAAATATAGTCATAATTGACAGCCCCGTAGGACTGCCGGGAAGAGCTATAAAGAACGAGTTTCTTGAGCGGGTCTCATCAGGAATTAAGGAAACTTTCAAGTGTCCCTGGAAGTGTCTGAGAACTTGTGATTTTAAGAATGTTCCATATTGTATCGCTCTTGCATTGACGAATGCAAAAAAAGGTGATCTTGAAAACGGTTTTGCTTTTGCGGGAGCTAATACCTATCTGGTAGATAAAATCATCCCTGTTAAAGAACTTGTTGAGACTTTAATAGAAGAATATGGCCGCAGCAATGCGGCGGTAGATACCGGACAGAGAGATGATATCGAACTATGAGTCAAGCAGTGGTGTAATCTATATCGGCTTTGTAGTTTTAGCTGTGAGTGAGGACAGTAGAAGGCAGGTATACCGGCCTGTACAAATCAGTATTATCACAGCCGTTACCAAAGCAACCGCCTGTCTATAATGTGTTATTTGTGCGAGCATTTACTTCTTTTCTGATTTAAATCAACTGCCATCAGGGTCTTTAACAGTTGTCCCCTGCCGGTATTGCCGGAGATGATTGCGCAATTGTTTTGCAAGATTGTTATTGCCGGCGGTCCCAGCCAGTTGCAAAGCCGATTCGGCTGTCGTCACGGCCAGGTCAAATCGCCCTGCCGCTGCGTAAGCCGCTGCCAAAGTACTGAGCATTTCAGGATTTTTATAGTCGGTGAGCTGACAAGCCTGCTTCGCCAGTTGAATCGCCTGGCTGGGATTATAACCTTGAGATTTGGCATCGGTCAAAATGCGGACCAGCCGGTCCAGTGCATTGATGCGAACGTTCAACTGGTCGCGTTCAAGCTCAAGTGTCTTGTAATAATTCTCAACAGCCAGCCGCGTTTGGCCGCGTCGATAATAGATGTTAGCCAGGCTGTAGTACGAACCCGGCCAGTCTGGTTCTGCCGAGATGACCTTCTGAAAATACTCAATAGCCTCATCATACCTGCCCTGCCTGGTCAGGGCCGTGGCCATATTGAAGTGAATGTTTGAATAGTCGGGCTGAATCCGAAGAGCCTGGTTGTAGCTTTCGATGGCTAAATCGTATCTGCGCTGGCTTGCATAGGCCCTTCCCATATATTCATATGCCTCGACCATGTCCGGCTCGCTCTGCAAAGCGGCTTTGCAATGTTTGATGGCCTCGGGCGCCTTTGCCTGTAACAGAAACGCCCTTCCAATATTGCACAGGACCCTATCAACTGCCAAACAGGTTCGCTGCCGACCGGATGCGGATACAAAAGCGCCAAACGCCCGGGCCAAATCATCTTGCCGAGATAGCTGACGTATGAGACAACGGCGTTGGAGATGCGAAACTTCAATGGAACGTTCGATATCTGTGTCACCGCACCATAGTTTCGCTGAACGATAAACGTGATAACACTTGATACCGCCGCCAGAACAAACAGCGGGATCTTTTCACCAATTACAGCCAATAGTTTCGACCTTTCCAATCGTTTTAACGGCCAATAGTCCAGCAGCAGCAGTACGAATGGCAATGTCACCAGCATCGGTTTGGCCATCAGTCCGAGTGCGAAAATCAAAAACACCAATAGATACCTGCCCAAATTCTGCCGTTGCGCGTATCGAATGTAAGCGGCAATTGTCAACAGGGCAAAAAGACAGCTAAGCACATCTTTACGCTCAGCTACCCACGCAACAGATTCGACATGCAGCGGATGCAACGCAAAAGCGGCAGCGACGAATACGCTCGGCCAGATTATGCGAGTCATGCGTTTTAGAATCCAGAACAGCAGCAGTGTGTTTGCGATATGAATAAATAAACTGGCCAAATGATGCAGGCCTGCCCGCAGGCCGAACAGTTCACAATCCAGCATGTGACTGAGCCACGTCAACGGATGCCAGTTGCTCGCATGGCCTGTGGTAAACGCCCACAAAACCGATTCCGTGCTCAAGCCTTTATTGACGTTCGGATTTGCCGTGACATAGGTGTTATCATCGTAGTTAATAAAGTCATTGTATGTGGTCCGCTCAAAGGCAGCAAAGGTCGCCGCGGCAAGAGCGGCGTATATCAAAATCAGATACAGCTTTTTGTTCTTTCGGTTCGTTTGGCTCATAGTTTTGCCAGAGAAGTTCTCTTTCACCGCATCATTTTAACGGTTATTACTCTTAATTCAATCCTGCTTTATTCTTTTCATACTTGAAACAGAACTCTGAAAAACACTTTTTTTTCAACAGAAAGATTTGAAAAACAAATCATTTAAGTTTTTGGCACGGAGTTTGCGTATTACTTATGAGGCTTGATGTATTTTGAAAGAGGTTATGTATAAAAGCAGGATAAAAGCTGTGTGTAACGGAAGAAAACAAAAGGCTGTTAGTCGTCGTTAAAGCGGGATTTGAACGCTTTTGCAGTTTTAGTAACAGCTTTTGTTAGTAATAAAGACAGACAAATTCAACGGCTGAGAACAGCCGCTCGACCGACCATTTTGGTACGTCCCTATCGACCAATATGGTACATTTTTACTTTTGCGCTTTACCTGCGCCTCAAAAATCACTCTTTCACAACTCCTTACCACAAAAGCAGTTAAAGAAATTTATAAAAAAACAAACCCTTTGGCATACCCCTTGCTTTTTAGTTATTCGCCAGCAGTTATGTTTCTCGAACCAGGCGATTGAGAAACATGTGAAAAAAGAGAGTTGATTAGAAATTTATTTAGAGGAAGAGAGTGAGGAAGAGAGTGATGAAGATCAGAAGTGTAGTGATATTGGTTGTCTGCTGTTTTGCCTTTTGTTTTCAGTCTACAATTTCTCAAGCCGTTATTTTTCCATTCGAGCTTGTCGGTGCCGGTGACTACGACCTGGATATAACTGTAGATGTGTCCGGCAACGGCGACAACGCCGAATTTACGTTCTACAACAACAGTCTCGACAACTGTTCGGTAGCCCGAATATACTTCGATGATAGTATACTTTCGGGCATCTACAGCGTAACGAATGGTCCGGGGACAAATTTCGCCGGCGTCTTTCCCGGTCCGGGAAATCTTCCAGGCGGCCAGAATATAGACTTCTACGCGGATAAGGAATTCAGTATCGGTGCCGGCGGTCCACCGCCGGAATATGGCATCAATAATGTCCCTCAAGGTCAATGGGCTAACGTAGCCTTTAATTGTGACAATAGCGGTACGTTTGCTGAAAGAGAGTTGATGAGAAATTTATTTAGAGGAGGAGAGTGAGGAAGAGAGTGATGAAGATCAGAAGTGTAGTGATATTGGTTGTCTGCTGTTTTGCCTTTTGTTTTCAGTCTGCAATTTCTCAAGCCGTTATTTTTCCATTCGAGCTTGTCGGTGCCGGTGACTACGACCTGGATATAACTGTAGATGTGTCCGGCAACGGCGACAACGCCGAATTTACGTTCTACAATGACAGTCTCGACAACTGTTCGGTAGCCCGAATATACTTCGATGATAGTATACTTTCGGGCATCTACAGCGTAACGAATGGTCCTGGAACGAATTTCGCCAGCGTCTTTCCCGGTCCGGGAAATCTTCCAGGCGGCCAGAATATAGACTTCTACGCGGATAAGGAATTCAGTATCGGTGCCGGCGGTCCACCGCCGGAATATGGCATCAATAATGCCCCTGAAGGAGAATGGGTTACCGTGGCCTTTAATTTAGATAATGGCGGTACGTTCGCGGATGTACTCGACGAACTTTATGACGGTCGATTACAAATCGGCCTGCATATTATAGCGTTTGATGACGGCTCCAGCCAGACAGCGGTTTCGGTCCCTGAACCTTCAACAGTTTGTGTACTGGGGCTTGGTACTTTGGTCCAGGTGCTTAGAAGGAAAAAACGCCGGAGATATTTTCACTGACGTAAATAAGTGTCCTCATTATTGGCCGAGTGGTTTCTCTAATCCGGCAAAGCGTTTATTGCCTGACAGGTTTTTATTGCGGATATTATATAAACAATGAAATGGCTGATACCCGCTGTGAGTGCAAGAAAGAACAAAAACCACGATGCGACCGGATAGATAATAAAGGCTCTTGGTATCAGAGCCGTGAACGGCAATACACATATCAGAGGCATCGTAACAGCTACCGCTGAAAATAGAAGCACAGCCGCGTATGATAGAAACAATGCAATCGACAACTTCTCGGCCTGTACTCTATGCCGCCGAATAAAGGCGTTGTAATCTTCGGCAAATCCCACGACCGCGTACAACGCCCAGTAAATATTAAAGACCGGGACGAACAGCAAGCCGACCGCCTTGCCCGCAGAGACCGATGCGTCGCCATCCTGAATAGCTGACCACATCTTATAATGCAGCATAAGCTCAATTACTACACTGCCAATGAGAAAAATATTTCCCACAGCGAAAGTCAAAAACGCCGCTGAACCGGCCTGCTTTCCCATCGCCAACGCCAGACCTAAAGCACAAAAAATCCCCGCGATGACCCGGGCCGCTGACCAACCATACACATACACGGTTTTCGACAACTTCTCCGATTCAGCCTCTTGTTCTACAGGTGTCTGGGGCACAGCCGGGGCCGGGGCCTTTTGCGGTTCAGGTTTTTCTTCTACAGGCCTGGGGGGCACAGCCGGGGTCGGGGCCTTTTCTGGTTCAGGCTTTTCTTCTACAGGGGCTTGGGCCGGGGCCTCTATTGGAGTTTCTACCGGGGCTTCTACAAATTCCTCGATTATGAAAGGCTGGCTGCATTTGGGGCATTTCGCTCTTTTCCCGACGTTTTGCTCCTTTACAGTAAATCTCGCATTGCAATTAGGGCATTGTGTTCTCATAACATAAATCCCTTTTTAGCTATCTGCACGCATCTGCCTTTTACCTGCATATCTTTATTCTTTATCGGCTCAAATCCTATAGGACTTTGGCCCGCTTTGAACAGGCCTGCAACAATTTCACCCTGCCTTTTTTCTCCGCCGGGACAGAGAGATTCCGGCTTCGCCAACCCTGCTTCGCCAAGGCTTCGCCGCGGCGAGGGCTACGCCGCGATAAATTGGGTTTGTTTGGCTTTGTTTTTCTTCACAATCGCCACTTACGGCCCAAAAAACGCATAAATTGGGTTTGTTTCGCATAATTTGTTATTTTTGATTGATTTGTCCATCGGGCACCTCGGCAGGCTCAGTGTAAACTCCGCTCGGGGCTGTTGGCTAAGCCTTGTATCCGAAAAAAGCTCCTCGCGAAGAAAAGAAGGGTTACT
>SDBV01003638.1_pt1 | contig 22542 bp, 17 predicted proteins | sample 2277081 | NCBI WGS metagenome assembly SDBV01 (sample SAMN10402039, study PRJNA504765) | marine sediment metagenome | isolation source: marine sediment core GS10_PC15, 223 cmbsf | place: Arctic Ocean: Southern Knipovich Ridge | collected 2010 | reverse complement strand
TGAGACATTTGACTTTTCGTATAACATCTTGTCACATAAGTCTTTTTGGCTTAACGAGCCCTGCTCGGAGATGCGTGAGAGCACCAGTAGCTGCTGGTGTGTGAGGTTCAGGGCTGTGAGGGCCCTGCTTCCTTCGCGTTCCATGAAAGCCCCCAGGCGCATCAGGTGGCGCGCTATCATGACCTTCTCGACCTTCATGGATAAATAGTACCAGAAATTAGTTGATATGACAACTAATAAAGTCTGTGCGTTTTAAGTGCCTATTTATTAAGAATAATTATGAATAATTATTCTCCTATTCTTCTCTAATTCTTCTCCAATTAACTACAAACAAACCGTGACAGGGCTAGGTTCCGTGACCAAGCATATGGGGGATGAACAGGAACGAGTTGGGCTATCTATTTGTCCAGAAGATGATGCTGAGCCTCATGGCTCATTTAGCTGGTCATTTCAAACTCTTTTTGGGGAAGTTCTTGAAATACGAATTCAGGTACCGCTCAATAAAGGGCTTGCCGAAATGCACTGTAGCCACCATATCGTCTATCTCCCTGGCTATGGCTTCGGTGAGGTTTGCGGATATGAAAACGACCGGTGTTTTATCGGTCTTTCTCAGCTCTCTTACAATATCCAGCCCGGTGACCGTGTCGTTTAAGATAATGTCCATGAAGATGACGTCAGGCTTGTCCTTTTCAAGGGATTTCCAGAAGCATTCCGAGTTGGTGCATATGGCAACAACCTGTTGGCCAAGATCTTCCACCTGGGCCCTCAGCCCAAGGGCCACCACGCCCTCGTCCTCAACTACCAGCACCTTGATCTTCCTGTCCATACCCCTACCCCTGATTTTCGGAAATTTCTTTTAATCCATTATATCAGCTAGAGCAGCTAATGAATAGTAACATGGTCTCCCTCCATTTATAGAATATACCCCCAGGCCGTTAGATAGAGGGTGCCTTAGATAGAAGATCCCTTGCCCTCCCTCCTCGCACCTGAGGCAGGCGCTCACATGACTACAGACCCAATTAAAGACCCCTCACGGAGGGGTTTTATCCCGGCTGGTAAATCATAGACCCAATTAAAGGGGGTTCGTGACCCCTCACGGAGGGGTTTTATCCCGGCTGGTAAATCATAGACCCAATTAAAGGGGGTTCGTGACCCCTCACGGAGGGGTTTTATCCTGGCTGGTAAATCATAGACCCAATTAAAAGGGGCCCGTGGCCCCCTCGCACCAGAGGCGGGCGTTTTGGAACATCTTGAGCCAGGGGGAGGCCTGCCAGCTTGAATTCAGCTCCTCTGTAAGCCAGGGCCACTGCCATTTAAGAAAAACCCTCTCAGGGTGGGGCATCATCGCAAGGTGCCGCCCGTCCGGGGAGCATATGCCTGTGATGCCCTCGGGAGAGCCGTTGGGGTTAAAGGGATAGGCCTCTGTGATCTGGCCGGAATCGTCGGCAAAGCGGACAGGAGCCAGGCCCTTAGCTATCATGTCTTCCATCACCGCAGGGTCAGGCGCATGGAATTTCCCCTCGCCATGGGCCACCCACGCCCCTAGCACAGAGCCCTCCATGCCACGGAGCATGATGGACGGGCTCTCCATTATCCGAAGCGTTGAGAACCTGCTCTCGAACCTGTCCGAGTCATTGTGGATGAACCGGGGCTGGCGCACGTCCTCCAGTCCCCCCCAGGGCACCCAGCCCAGAAGCGCGGAGAGCTGGCACCCGTTGCACACGCCAAGGCTGAACGTGTCCCTGCGCCCGTAGAACCTCTCGAACTCTTCTCTTAATCGGTCGTTGAAGCGGATGGCCCCGGCCCAGCCCTTTGCGCTGTCCAGCACGTCGGCGTAGCTGAAGCCGCCAACAAAGACCACGCCCCTGAAGGGGTCAAGCCCTATGCGCCCGGTCATGAGGTCGGTGACCGTCACGTCCCAGGGCTCCATACCCGCGGCAAAAAAGGCAGAGGCCATCTCGCGGTCTCCGTTGCTGCCTTCTTCGCGGATGATGGCGACTTTAATCCGATGTTCTGGCTCAGACAATTCCGCAGGCTCAAAAGAAGCCTTGTACAGAGGCCCTGTGCGGCTCTTTGAGTTGTCACGCTCCGCCTTCGCGCAGTCAGTGGCGCACTGGAGCCGCTCCAGCCTGTAGCTGGTCTCTTCCCAGAGCGAGCGCAACTCCTCCATTGGCTCCTCAAGCACCCGCTTGCTGTTGACCGTAATGGATATCTGCTTCGCTTCCGTAGTGGCTCCGATATCAGCGCACATGACCCCGCTGCAATGCATGGCGCTCTCCACCAGCTCCACGTCCTGCGAGGCCACCTCGAACACAAGCCCTGCCTCCTCTGCAAAGAGCGTGGGGATGGCATCGGCCCCGGAATTGATATCCACCTCAATACCACAATTGCCGGAAAATGCCATCTCTAAGAGGGTCACCACAAGGCCGCCGTCGCTTACGTCATGGCCGGCAAGAATCACCCTGTCCTTGATAAGCCCCTGCACCGCCTCAAGCGCGCACTTAAATGCCGCCGGGTCTTCGATGTCCGGGACTTCGTCGCCGATCTGTCCCATTACCTGCGCAAGGGCAGAGCCCCCAAGGCGCGCGCGTGTGTTCATCTGCCCGTTGTCGCCGTGTTGCTCCTTTTGCTCGGGGACGAACCCGACATACATCAGCCTGCTGCCGCCAGGGCGCTTTATGTCCGGGGTGACTGTCTTTGTAATATCGGGCGTTGTGCAATAGGCAGAGATCACAAGCGCTCCGGGGGCTTTGACCATCTCCCCTGTCTCCTGGTCCACAGAGGCCATGGACAGCGAGTCCTTGCCCCCGTCCACTGCTATGCCGAGGGTTACCATGAAATCACTCATGGCCAGGGCCGCGTCATAAATGTGAGCTCCCTCGCCGGGCAGCTTTGCAGCCCACATCCAGTTTGCAGAGCAGCGCACGTCTTCAATATGGGTCAGCTCTGCCCAGATAATGTTGGTCATAGCCTCGGCCACGCTCATGCGAGCCATTGCCGCAGGATTTACCAGTCCCTTAATAGGCTGCTCCCCTATTGAAGTGGCCGCTCCGGTAACGCCAAAATGGCTCTGCGCAATTACAGCTACATCAGATACCGTAAGCCCAAGGGGGCCGCAGCACTGCTGGCGCGCCACAAGTCCGGTCACCGAACGGTCCACCTTGTTCGTAAGAAAACGCTTCGAGCCCACGGAGACGAGCTTTAAAACCCTCTCAAGCGCGGTCATTACCTCAAGTGCGGGCGGCAACCTTATTGGCTCCAGCACGGGAGCGCTGGTCTTGATCTTGAAAGTCTTCTTAGGCATATCGGCAAGCACATACTTGAGATCCAGTTTCACGGGGGTGGAGCCGTCGGTGCTGTCATAGACGACCACCTGGCCGTCTCCGGTCACCTCGCCTACAAAAGAAAACGGCACCTTCTCCCTCTTGCACAGAGCCTCAAAGAGCGGGGCGTTTGCACGGTCAAGCAAAAGCGCGTTGTTTTCCTGGTACTCAGCGCCCCATATCTCAAGCACAGAGAGCGTTGAGTCCCCCACCTCCACCTTGCGTATATCGATCCTGCCCCCTTCGGGGTCGACAAGTTCTTTAAGAACATTGCAGTTGCCGCCGGCGCCCTGGTCATGCAGGCTCACCACCGGGTTTTTGTCTCCAAGCTCCACACAGGCGCGAATCACGCGGTTCATCTTCTGCTCCATCTCCGCGTCCCCGCGCTGTACCGCATTGAAATCAAGCTCAGCCACGTTCTCGCCCTGGACCATTGAAGAGGCGGCCCCGCCGCCCATGCCGATGCGATAGGCCGGGCCGCCGACCTTTGTTATGAGCATGCCCTCTTTGGGACGTTGCTTGTGGCGGTGGCGGGCATCCATCTGCCCTATGCCGCCAGTGAACATGATAGGCTTTATCCACTCACGGCGCTCGCCGCCAGGGAGCCTCATGCCAAAGGAGCGCGTAAAGCCCAGAATAAGAGGCTCGCCGAACTTGTTGCCGTAATCCGAGGCCCCGTTACTTGCCTCGATCTCGATCTTAAGGGGGCTTGCCAGGTTGTCCGGGTATGAAAACTCGTTCTTTCGCGGCTCCCAGGGGAGCACATAGCCGGGAATCCTCAAGTTACCCACGCAATAGGCCGCAGTGCCTGCCACCACAAGACCTCCGCGCCCCACACCCTGTACGTCGCGAATCCTACCGCCCGTGCCGGTCTCAGCTCCCGGAAATGGGGCAACTCCCGAGGGGAAATTGTGGGTCTCCGCAGTAAAGATCACGTCATAGTCAAGATCATGCCACTTGTAGGCAGATGGTTTGCCCGGCTCTTCCGGGAACACTGTGCGAATAACGCTGCCTTTGATGGAAGAGGAATTGTCACTGAATGCGATGACCGAGTTGCGCTGGTTCTTCCTGTATGGGTCCCCTATCAGATCAAAGAGGTCCACGGGCATCTCTTCTCCGTCAATAATCAGGCGGCCCTTAAAGAACCAGTGCCTGGAGTGTTCGGAATTGGACTGGCCCAGGTCAAAGAGTTCCACGTTCGTGGGATTCTTTTTCATGATATTCTTAAAGAGGTTCAGATAGTAATCAATGTCCCAGTCGTCAAACCCGAGGCCCATGCGGCGGTTTATCTCCTCTATGGCCGCACGTCCCTGCTCAAGCACAGGCACCACCACCACAGGCTCCGGCTCCACACCAGGGTCAAAGGACTCCAGTGTCTTTTCATAGACACACTCCGTCATCCTGTCATACAAGGCATCACGGATGCCTTTTACATCTTCATCCGAGATGTTTCCGGTTAGAAGAAGCCTGCGGGAGCGCTCGATGCGGAAGACCTTTGAGAGCCCTGCGGCCTGGCAGACACTGACCGCGTTCGTGCTCCAGGCGGTCTGGAAACTCAGGCGGGGACCCAGTTCGATAACTTCTCCTGCGAGACCATCAATAAAGGAGGATTCCGCGAATCCCTCAGGCTCGAAAGTCTCTCGCAAGAGCCAGGACAAGGATTCCAGTTCCTTGCCAGTGAGCCCATCGGTGACCCCCACGTTATAGCAAAACTCGCTCTGAATCGATCCAGTTGGCTCTATGGAGCTGAACCTGGCCTTGAGGGCTTGCTCCTGGCGGGCCGTGAGAACCGGCCTTCTATATAGGTGTATGACAGGCATTGGCATATATATTACCCGAATGCAGGGTAGGATTTGAAGGATACTTGTTTCACCAGAAAAAAAACCGGCGGCAAGGGCTCGAAAAGAGCAGCCCGTGCCGTCGGTTCGTGTTTACAGCGTGTTGCCTGGCTCGTATTCCTCTTCATCCATCTGGGGAAGGCCCTCGAACAGGCTGGGGGCCTCTTCCGGGCTCACCCGCTTGATGCCCTTTGCAGTGGGCTTGTCAGCTCCGTCGCGCGTAACTCCCACGTCATTGAAAGACACGGCAATGGGGTGTTTCAGGCCCTCTGACTCGATCTCCGCGTTTGGCAGTATCACTGTCTTAAGGTGCTCGTCCAACACATCGGAGATGTGGAAGAAGAAGTCCCCGGCCTCGCCAGAGATGAAACCGAACCCATTATTGGGGAAATACTTAAGTATCCTCCCCATGAGGCCCGTGGCCAGAGCCACTCCAGTGTTTCGCCTGACAGAGGCCTCACCAAGCGTGAAGAACTCGTAGGACACCTCCTGGTTGATCTTTACTCCCATCACATTGTGCTTTAGCATGTCCTTCTGGAACGCAAAGGTTACGATGGCATGGTAGATAAGCTCCGCGCCATAGGAGTCGATGTCCACTCCGGGGTCCACCTTGATGTAGATGCTGCGGTCAACAAGCGTGCGCTTGTTGCGTTCAGCAAGAAATACCTGCTGCTTGTGGGCGTCATCAGGATTGATAGTGACCTGGACACCTATTGGAAGTAACTTGTCGATCTGCTGGAAACGGTCAATGATGAAATCCAGCTTGTAGGTGTGATCGTATTTCGGGTCTCTTTTGATGTCGCATTTTTGCTGGATTTTAGCAATAACCAAATCTTCTGTTAATTGTCCCCTCATTTTCTTTTCCTCCATGTGGCGGCAAATAAGCCGGCCAATATATTTACTTCAAAATATTTCACTTCATCCCCTAACGCAAATATCTCTTTCATTTACATTTGATTGTAAATGCGCCACTATATACAACTCCTGTTGTCAAAGAACGTGCTTCAATATCTTTAATATATACTTTACCCTATTTTATTCAATGGTTCAAATACTTTTTAAAAACAGGCTGCTGCCTTGTGCGGGAGCCGGAACGCCAAAAATATCCGCCACGGTAGCCCCAATATGCATAAAGCCATCAAGCACGCCAAGCGGGCGCGGCTTTAGAGAGCTGTCCCTGCCTGCCCTATCTGCCCTACATGCCCTATATGAATATAACAGAACAGGGATCTGCTCGCGAGTATGGTCAGTGCCGGGGTAAGTGGGGTCGAGGCCGTGGTCAGCGGTTATAAGAAGAAAGTCGTCTTCAGAAAGCCTGCTGATAAACCCGCCAAGCCACCTGTCAAACTCTTCAAGCCCGCCTGCAAACCCGGAGGTGTCGTTTCTGTGTCCCCACAGAGTGTCAAAGTCCACAAGGTTCGCAAACACGAACCCGGACTCAAGCGAGCCGGCTACCTCATCAAGCCCGGCCATGCCGTCTGAGTTGCCAGCGGTCTTTCTGGTCTGGCTGAAACCCCTGCCAGTGAACATGTCAGAGACCTTGCCCACAGAGACCACCGGCACGCCCGCTTTTGACAGATGGTCTATAACCATGCCCTCAGGGGGCGGGACAGGGAAATCCCTTCTGCGATAGGTCCGCTCAAAGGGAGGGCCCACGAAGGGACGCGCTATAACCCGGCAGACATTATGTGGGCTCACCAGCAAGCGGCGCGCCTTGAGGCATATATCGTAAAGCTCATGAGGGGGGATGATATCCTCATGCGCAGCTATCTGGAACACGCTGTCAGCCGACGTATAGACTATCGGGCTTCCCGTGCGCATATGTTCCCGGCCCAGGCGCTCAAGTATCTCGGTGCCGGAGGCCACCTTGCCCCAGAGGGTGCTCCTGCCGATGGCCTGCTCGAACTCCCTCATGAGTTGCTCAGGGAAACCGCCGGGGTATGTGGGGAAGGGGGTCTCAGTGACAATGCCCATCATCTCCCAGTGGCCGGTGATCGTGTCCTTGCCCTTTGAGCGTTCCTGCGCAATTCCCCAGGAGGCGATGGGGCTGGGAGTCTCTGGCACTCCCGCTATGGGGAGGATGTTGCCAAGGCCCATGGAGCCCATCACAGGAAGGCTCAGGCCGCCTTCGGCTTGCGCAAGATGCCCAAGGGTGTTTGCGCCGGCATCGCCGTACTGGGATGCATCGGGCATGGCCCCCGCACCGACCCCGTCAAGGATTATAAGGAAAAATCTTGGCATGAAAGTATTTTATCATTTCTGTTCAGTTTGGCCGGGGCCTGGTCTTATTCTAAAGGACGTTTATTGCCCTCAGCATCCACGCACACGTAGGTGATGTTCGTTGTGAAGACCGTCTTTTTGTCCCCAGCTTCAAGGCTGCCGGAGGTGACCTCCACCGTATATGTCACGCTGGAGGTGCCGGTGCTTTTTCCTTCCACCGCGAACCTGAGCGTGACCCCTTCCCTGACGCTACTTTTGAACTCCACACGGTCCATGGCCCTGGTGACGAAGTTGCAACCGGGGTGGTCTTGGCTTGCCGCTATCCATCCCACCTCGTCAACCCACTGAAGCAGGTTGCCGCCAAAGAGATAGCCGTATCGGTTCAGGTGCTCCGGAAGCACCAGCTTCTGGCTCTCCATTTAAACCTCCTTTGTAATGCCTCTGTCTGACAACATTTTACCACGGGTGCCACGGGTGCCACGGGCACCTTTTAACTGGGGTGCCACGGACACCTTTTAACTGGGGTGCCACGGACACCTTTTAAATGGGGTGCTACGGACACCTTTTAAATGGGGTGCCACGCGACTTTCCTTCTAAAGAGAAGTTTCCTTATTTAAGGTTTTATTTCCCAACGCTGGATTTCTTGTATTGAGCCTGATTATTTTAGAGGGATGCTTATGCGGTCGTCGCGCCCTTAGTCGGAGTGCCCGTTGGCACTGGGGTGCTATACGCTACTACGACAAAGAAAATATTGTTGTTATTTTTCTTAGAGGAAAGTTTGCCCGCCTGACAGAGGAATTCGGGGTTGAGGTGAGGTAGGTACAAAGAAGAAGTCGCGAAGGAGTACTTTAGTACTTCGAGTGGCTTATTCTGCCGTAGATGCCTTGCCTCAGCCCCGAAGTCCGTCTAAGTAAGATCAGTCCCAGAAGCTGCTTTTGCGGGGTAAGTGTAGGCGGACGAACTTGTAGTTTGCTACCTCTAAAATACCGGTGATGGCCTCATCTGTAATGCGGCCCCTGAAACTGCCTGCCATTGGCCCTGAGGGAAGTTTAAAGAATATGTCACCCACATCGTAGCGGATATCTGCAAGCATGAAAAGATTCCCAGGCCAGGCGTTTGCGCACTGGAAGGTGCCGGAGTAGCCCTGGGCCGAGCCCACTATGCGAATCTCGCATCCGGTAATGTCCCCGGAGTCAGGGTTCTTCTCCATGTCAGAGAAGGTCCCGGTCCAGTGCGAGCTGCTTGTAACAGCAAGGGAAATAGTGGAAGTGACTATCAGGGCCAGCAGGACCAGCAGGGCCAGGATCAAAAATACACTTATATAGCTAATGTGTTTCATAATGTTTCATAGTCTTTCATGCTGTTTTATAGAGCTTTATTCTTATTTATACTAAGTTTCATTTTAACCTATAATTCGAAATAAATCAATACAATTCCTTATGCGCGGCTCTTGCGCCCGGTGCGTGGCTTTTTTGGGCTTTGTTGATACCGCTCTGGCCGCAATGCTATATTACAAAGTTATGCATTTAAAGGAGATCCAGCGGCCAAGCCGTTACATCAACCATGAAGTGAACGCGATCCACAAGGCCAATATGGACAGCGTGGAGGTGCGCGTGGCCCTGTGCTTCCCGGACATCTATGACGTGGGCATGTCGCACCTGGGCCTGAAGATCCTCTATCACATAATAAATGAACTTCCCTGGGGCTCTGCCGAGCGCGCGTTTCACCCCTGGACGGACATGGAAGCCGCCATGCGCTCAGAGGGCGAGACGCTCCGTTGCCTGGAATCAAAAACCCCACTGGTGGGGTTCGATGTTGTGGGGTTCTCGCTCCAGTACGAGCTTTCCTATACCTCGGTGCTGAATATGCTGGATCTGGCTGGCATCCCCGTAAGAAACTCAGACCGAAAAGACCAGCACCCTGTGGTCATTGGCGGGGGACCCTGCACTGTAAACCCTGCGCCCATGGCCCCGTTCCTTGATGCGCAACTCATCGGCGACGGCGAGGACGCTGTGCTTGAGATAATGCAGGTGGTGCGCAGCTATAAAAAAGAAGGTGATGGCAAGCGGGACTCGCTGCTTCGGGCCCTTGCCGGGATAGAGGGCATGTACGTGCCAGCCATTCACGGCAAGGACGACAGGGTCAGGCGCAGATATATTGCTGACCTAAATACAGCTCCGGTGCCCACCTCCCCAATAGTGCCCTACGCTGAGATCATTCATGACCGCGTGGCGGTTGAGGTCTCACGCGGCTGCGCCATGGGGTGCAGGTACTGCCAGGCAGGCATGATATACCGCCCTGTGCGTGAGCGCTCACCGGAGAGGATCCTTGAGATAGCAAGCGAGTCCATAAAGAACACGGGTTATTCCGACGTGGCCTTTGTGAGCTTAAGTGCCGGTGACTACCCCTGCCTGCCACAGCTCATAAAAGGGTTCAACTCAAGGTTCAAAGACCAGAGGGTTGCGGTGTCATTGCCCTCCCTTAGAGTTGCGGCAGTAAACGACGAGGTCCTTGCAGAAATACGCTCTGTAAGAAAGACGGGCTTTACCATTGCCCCGGAGGCCGCTACAGCGAGGCTGCGCACTGTCATCAACAAGGACTTCTCTGACGAGGATTTCGAGCGCGCTGTGGACATGCTCTTCAGGGAGGGCTGGCAGAACCTGAAGCTCTACTACATGATCGGCCTGCCAACGGAGACGGACGAGGACATCGAGGCTATCCCCGAGATGGTAAGGCGTGCCATAAAGATCGCCAGGAGCCACAACAAGCGCTTTACGAACATGAGCGTGAGCGTGTCCCCCTTTGTGCCAAAAGCACACACGCCTTTCCAGTGGCACGGGCAGTTCACGGTTGATTACATGAATGAGAAGAAGCGGTACTTGATGAAAAACCTGCGCAAGGTGAACTACCGGGGGCATGACGCGCGCCTGAGCATGCTGGAGGCCGCCTTTGCCCGTGGGGGCGAGGATTCATCGTCTCTTGTAGAGTCTGCATGGCGCCAGGGCGCGCGCCTGGACGGGTGGAGCGAGCTTTTTGATTACAACATATGGACGCGTGCAATGGACAAAAGTGGCGTGGATGCAGAAGCGCTCGCCCGCAGGGAATTCGGGGCGCGTGACCCCCTGCCGTGGGATATGGTGGACACGGGCATCAGCAAAGAATTTCTGTTAAAGGAATACGGCCGGGCTGTTGACGGCATAAAGACAGCGGACTGTATCAGTTCCTGCACTGCATGCGGCCTCAAGTGCAGGGGCGAAGGAGAGACAGCGCGCCGGGCCGACTGCGGGGCCCTGGCCCCTCTAATGAGCAGAGAAGGCCGTAAGCAGATGCAAGGTGTCCCGCGCATGCCTATCAAGGTGCGGGCAAGGTTTACAAAGACAGACCCATTGCATATGCTTGGGCATCGCGAGCTAATGAACCACTTCATGAGGGCCATGAACCGCGCCGGGCTGCCCTTAGAGTACTCAAAGGGCTTCCATCCCTCGCCAAAGCTCTCTTTTGGGCCGCCCCTTGGCGTAGGGGTCGCAGGCGACTGCGAGTACTTTGATATGGAGATGCAGCCGCTTATCGTGCTGTCCGAGGTGCGCCAGCGCCTGAACGCGGCCCTTGGGCATGGGCTGGAAGTCATTGATATCATCCCCGTGCCACCTAAAACACGCGCAGTGCAGAGCTTTGCCACACGATACGTCTACGAGCTTGTCGATCCAGGGGGGCAGTCCCCCGAAGGGCTTGAAAAGTTTTTACAAATGACGGAGTTCGTGGTAGAAAGAAAGAAGGGGCCTGTGGACGTACGACCCATGGTGGAAGAAGCAGAGGACCTTGGAGAAGGCCGCCTGCGCCTGACCCTGGTGGACCTGAAGGAAAAGAACGTCAGGCTGGACGAGATAGCAAGGGCGGTATTTGATAAGCCGGCCACTGCACTTGAGATAACTCGCACTGCCCTTTTCGGGCGCACAGGGGACGGTAAATGGGCCATGCCCCATGAGGCCGGAGCGCTTGAGGACACCAAGGCGGGAAGTGCCAGAGGCAAAAGAGCCAAAGGCGCCAGCGCCAGGGGCAACGGACGGAGGAATCGTTAATAATGTCCAATAATATACTGATAAACGTAACGCGCGACGAGGTGCGGGTGGGCCTGGTGGAAAACAGCCAGCTGGTGGAACTCTATATCGAGCGCAAGCGGGACGAGAGCATAGTAGGCAATATCTACAAGGGCCGCGTGGCAAAGATACTTCCTGGCATGCAGTCCGCTTTCGTGGACATCGGGCTTTTAAAATCCGCCTTTCTTTTTGTTGGCGACGTGCACACAGACACGAGCGAGGACTTTGCCGAGATCTTCGAGGACGAGGAGAGCAATGAATCCCTTGAGGTCATCCCCTACAAGCGCAGGATCGACCTGCATATAGAGGAGCTGCTCCAGGAGGGGCAGGAACTTCTGGTGCAGGTATCAAAGGACCCCATCGGCACCAAGGGAGCGCGCGTTACATGCTACGTGACCATACCTGGCCGCCATGTTGTGCTGATGCCCAATGTTGAGCACATAGGCATCTCGCGCCGGATAGAGGACGAGGACGAGAAGACGCGCCTGAAGGAGATAGTGGAGGAGATCAGGCCCGAGGGCGCTGGGATCATCGTCCGCACGGTAAGCGAGGGAGCCCTCCGCCCTGAACTTGAGAAGGACCTGGAATTCCTCTCCCGCGTATGGGAGAACATCAATACCCGTTATGAGGGGTCAAGCGCCCCGGCAATGCTCCACACTGACCTGGACCTGCGCTTCAGGAGCGTGAGGGACCTCATGAGCCAGGACCTGCACACCCTCATTATCGACCAGAAGCAGGATTACGCGGAAATTAAGGACCTCGTGGCCAGGTACTTCCCGAAGCTCCTGGACCGGATAGAACTCTACGAGGGCACCGAACCCCTCTTTGACCACTACGGGATCGAGGTGGACATCGAGCGCGCGCTAAACCGCAAGGTGTGGCTCAAGAGCGGCGGCTATATTGTGATCGACCAGACCGAGGCCATGACCTCCATTGACGTGAACACCGGGAAATACGTGGGCAAGGAAGACCTTGAGGACACCATACTTAAGACCAACCTGGAGGCTGTCAAGGAAATAGCCTACCAGATAAGGCTCAGAAACCTCGGCGGCATAATCATCGTGGACTTCATTGACATGGAGCGCCTTGAGAACCGAGAGAAGGTCTTTGGCGCGTTCCAGAGTGCCATGAGCAAGGACAGGGCCAGAAATACCATATTCAATATCACTGAGCTGGGCCTTGTGCAGATGACCAGAAAGCGCGTGCGCGAGAGCCTGGGTCGCATTCTCTGCGAGACGTGCTCTTATTGCGAGGGCAAGGGGTTTGTCAAAAGCGCGCAGACCGTAAGCTACGAGATACTGAGAAACGCCAGGAAAGCCGCTCTTTCAAACGTGCAGCGCATAATAATAACAGCCAACACCACTGTGGCCGAGATCCTCTCTGACGAGGAAAGGGACGAGATCGAGGACATAGAGCTGCGCCACAAAGTAAAGGTTATAGTTACCGCGGACCCCGGCTTTCACCAGGAAACATACGACATCGCTACTCTCTAAGGCCGGACTCAAAAACAAGCCGAAATCCCTGAGGAGGGCTCGGTCCTACTGAGGAATCAGAATTAAAGTGGAGAGTACTGGCTACTTATGTTTGGGACTCAGCGCAGGATGAAGACAGTGAGCACGGCAGCCAGCACGCCAAGCACGATTGACCAGATGATCTCGCTCTTTTGCTGCTTTTCAACAAAGTTCCCTTTGCTGTCTCTGCCTAATACTTCCCGCCTATCCATCTCATCCCCCCGAATGATATAACACACGTAAAACAAGAATATCACCTCTAACAGTTGCTGTCAAGCTTATAAAGCACCTGTATGAGCACATTTGCGGATCGCGCCGGAACACGCAGCGAGCAAGCCCCTTTGCTGTATTGGGCATGCCCCCTTGCTGTATAATAATAAGTTATGAAAAAACTCTCGGAAATCAAGGGCCATGATGCGCCTTTGCGCATGATAGAGGGCGCTCGCAAGCGCGGACGCATAGCCTCGGCATACCTTTTTGCGGGCGAGGACGGCATCGGCAAAAGGAGCGTTGCCCTTGCTTTTGCAGCCTCTCTTAACTGTAGGGAGCCTCAGGAGAATGAGGGCCGGCTCGACGCCTGTGGCAAGTGCTCTTCGTGTATAAAGATCGAGAACGACACCCACCCTGACGTGCTGGTGGTGGAGCCCCTGACCAACGACATACTCATCTGCCAGATACGCCCCGGCAAGGACAGGGACAAATGCGACCAGGAGGGCTATATAAAGCCCAGGGTAGTGGAAATGCTTGCGTTCAAGTCTTTTGAGGGGGGCTTCAAGGTGGTCATCGTGGACCAGGCCGAGCGGATGAACAACTCCGCTGCAAACGCCTTCTTAAAGACACTTGAGGAGCCGCCCGAGGGGAGCGTGATCATACTTGTGAGTTCGCAGCCTGACAGGCTTCTGCCAACCATACGCTCCAGGTGTTCCCGCCTGAACTTCCGGTCGCTCTCGCTTGAGGCCTGCCGCGCTGTGCTGGATGGGCCCGGGGGCCCTAGTGCGGTTTCGGACACAACGTTGCGCCTGGCCATGGGAAGGCCCGGCCTTGCCGCCTCGGAGGACCTGATGGCAGAGCGCGACAGGTTTTTTGGTACGCTGGACATGATGCTTGGAGGCGAGGTAAAGCCACCCTGGAAGGACCGCGCTGAAACAGAGCGCTTTTTAGATTCCACAATGCTTCTTTTAAGAGACATGGCAGTGGCAAAAACATCGCCTGAAGCCCTTGTGAACTTTGACATGGCTCGCGAAGTGGCCGAGATGGGCGCCCGCACCTCCATGGAGGGCATACTGCACTGCTATGAGCGCCTCCGCACACTTCGTGGAACGCTATTGTTTAACTTAAACCGCGGCATAACCTGGAACTATGCTGCTTCGCTTATGGGAGAGCTGAAGATACATGGTTAATACCGTAGGGATAAGGTTCCCAAACTCTGGCAAGACGTATTGCTTCAATGCCAAAGATATGGAACTTACCATAGGAGAACGAGTGGTGGTGGAGAGCGAGCTTGGAATAAGCATCGGGTCCATTGCCAAGACTACGCTTGAGAGCAACACCCCTGAGGACAAGATAAGGCCTGTGCTGAGAAAGGTCACTGCCGCAGACCTCAAGCAGGAAGAAGAGAACGACGGGGTCCGCATCGAGGCCAATGCTTATTGCAAGGAGCGCATTAAGAGCCGCGAGCTTTCAATGAAGCTTATAAGCACTGATGTCACGCTGGACAGGAAGCGGTTCATTTTCTATTTTACGGCTGACTCCCGTATTGATTTCCGCGAGCTTGTAAAGGACCTTGCATCAAAGTTCCGCTCGCGCATAGAGCTAAGGCAGATCGGGGTCAGGGATGCCGCGAAAATGGCCGGTGGCTACGGTGTGTGCGGCAAGGAGATATGCTGCAAGACATGGCTCCGCACCTTTGCCCCCATCTCCATCAAGATGGCAAAACAGCAGGACCTGATACTGAACACCTGCAAGCTCTCAGGCCTTTGCGGGAGGCTTCTGTGCTGCCTGAACTACGAGTACGAAGAGGGCGCTGTAAAACGCAAGCGACAGAAAAGACACGTGCCTGCATCTGCCAAAGTTCAGGATGCCGCCCTTGATACCGCCCTGGCCGAGGCTGTGAAATCACCCCAGAAAAAAGAGCCTGCAAAAAGTGAGCCCGAGGCTCAGGCATCTTCGGCACAACCTGCCAAGCCAGACAGCGCCACCCCTGCCGACCCTGTAGAGAAGAAGCCTTTCAAGAAGAGCAGGCGCTCCCACCGCTCCCGAGCCGCTCGAAAGGCTAAGGGGACAGGCCAGGACGCTGAAAAAACGGCCACGGCCGGGGCTGGTGTTCCGGCTCAAAAACCCGGCCAAAGCAGCGGGGATTCGGCTGAGCCAAAGCCTAAAACCAGGCGCAGGAAACGTCGCAGGGGCAGGAAAAGAAGGCCCGGAAGCCCTGAGGGCTCCGGCAGTGCCGGGGGGCCGCAGAACAAGGGCGGCCCGGCTGCACCATCAGGCCCTGGCGGTTCAGGCCCAAGCCCTGGGACATCAGGCCCTGGAGGCTCTGGCGGAACCAGTGGGCCGGGCAGTACCGGGGGCCCGCAGGATAGCAAATGAAATTCTATGTAACTACTCCGATCTACTACGTGAATGACCTGCCCCACATAGGGCATGCCTACACCTCGCTTGCAGCGGACGTGCTGGCAAGGTACTACCGCATGCGCGGTGACCATGTCATGTTCCTCACCGGCACGGACGAGCACGGGCAGAAGGTCCAGCAGGCAGCGGCCGCCAGAGGCCTCTCGCCCAAGGAACACGCGGATTCCATGATGAGTAATTTCAAGGGCCTCAGCGAGAAGCTCCACCTCACAAACGATGCGTTCATCCGCACCACTGACGATGAGCACATGCAGGTGGTGCAGAGGCTGATGCAACAGCTCTGGGACAATGGCGATATAGAGCGCCGCACCTACAGCGGATGGTATTGCACCCCGTGTGAGCGGTTCTGGACCGAGAAGGACTTGCATGGAGGCAACTGTCCTGAATGCTCCCGCCCTGTGGAGCAGATCGACGAGGACAATTACTTCTTCCTTATGTCCAGGTATGCAGAACGCCTGGAGCAGCATATTGTGGATAACCCTGAGTTCATCTTGCCCGAGACCAGAAGGAACGAGGTGCTCGGGTTTTTAAGAAGCCAGCCCTTGCAGGACCTCTGCATATCAAGGCCAAAAAAGCGGCTTGACTGGGGCGTGCCCCTTCCCTTTGACGATGAGTATGTTACATACGTATGGTTTGACGCGCTTATTAATTATTTCTCCGGCTCACAATACCTTGCCCCCGAGATATTCCGTACGGACGCCTGCGATGTGGACGAGGGTGCGGGCGCGGTTCTTGCTGGCGAGGGCGGCCTGAGTGCAGATGATAAAGGCGTCCGTGACGCCGGGGAGGGCGGCGGCGAAAGCCACCAGTCAGATGGGGCCTTGCCCCCCTCAGACGCTCGCGGCGAAAGCCACCAGTTAAAAGGGGGCCATGCCCCCCCGTGGCCGGCGGATTTGCATTTGATCGGCAAGGACATACTTACTACGCATGCGGTGTACTGGGTAACGATGCTCATGGCCCTGGAGCTTCCGCTTCCAAAGATGATATTTGCGCATGGGTGGTGGACCATCGAGGGGGCTAAGATGTCAAAGAGCCTCGGAAACGTGGTGGACCCCTCGGAGGTTGTTGACAAGTATGGAAACGACGCCTTCCGGTTCTTCCTGTTCAGGGAGGTGCCTTTTGGGCTGGACGGCGACTACTCTGAGGCCTCTCTGGTTGCTCGCATAAATACCGACCTTGCAAACGATTTCGGGAACCTGGCAAGCCGCACGCTCAAGATGGCACAGAGCTATTTTAAGGGCGATGTACCGAAACCTGGCGCTGAGCTTACAGAGGCTGAGCATGACCTGAAGGCCATTGCCGAGGGCCTGCCCCACAGGGTGGAGGGCATGATGAGGGTCTTAAAGTTCCAGCGTGCCCTGGAGGAGATATGGCGCCTGCTGTCTCGCGCCAACAAGTACCTCGACGAGCAGGCCCCCTGGAAACTCGCCAAGGACGAGGCCAATGCCGAGCGCCTGGGCACTGTTATGTACAACACGCTTGAGGCCTTGCGGTTGCTGGCTCTACACCTGCACCCCATCATGCCTGATGCCACCCAGAAGCTCTGGCACGCACTTGGGCTTGAAGGGGACTTGGACACTTTGGACCTTTTTTCAAACGCCGCGTGGGGTGGGCTCAGGCCCGGCACCAAGCTCCATAAACTGGACAACCTGTTTCCTCGAATTGATACTAAAAAGAAAAAAGAGAAGAAAGTAAAACAGGAGAAGAAAAAAGTGCAGCCCAATAATAAAAATAATAAGGATAATGACGAAAAAAAGAAGGACGACGGACTTATCAATATAAAGGATTTCGCGAAAGTGGAGCTAAAAACCGCAAAGGTCATTGAGGCCGAGCGGGTTGAGGGCTCAGAGAAGCTCATTAAACTTCAGGTGGATTCCGGCCAACCTGAACAACTCAGGCAGATCGTGGCAGGCATTGGCAAGGCCTATGCGCCGGAGGATTTAGTTGGGAAGGTTGTGGTCGTGGTGGCTAACTTAAAACCTGCAAAGCTCATGGGCGTTGAGAGCCAGGGCATGCTGCTTGCGGCCACCGGCGATGATGGCGAGCCAGTTATCCTCTCGCCTGAGAAAGAGACCAAGCCGGGGCTTAGGATAAAGTAGGCCCGGGCTACGGATGTTTTTATGCCTGGAGTTGGCTGCACCTTTGTTTGCGAGTATTCATTTGTTATCCTAAAGAATGGACAACATGGCTGATAAGCGCTCCTCAGGCAGAGGGTTTGCGCTGAAGTTCTCTCTTTTTGTCCTCTTTATTATTTTTCTCGTTGCCGCTTATATATGGATCAATCCCATGGAGTTCCTTCGCCCTGAGGCCCTGAAGCAGTGGCTTGATAACGCCGGGCTGCTGGCCCCGCTTCTTTACATGGCAATAATGGCCGCTGCCATCGTGATAAGCCCTATACCAAGCCTGCCGCTTGATATTATGGCAGGTGCTTATTTCGGCCCGTGGCTTGCCACACTGTACTCAGCCATTGGGGCCCTTATAGGGGCTGTCATCAGTTTCCTGATTGCCCGGTTCTTCGGGCGCGCTCTTGTGGAGCGCTTTATAAAGTTTGACAACACTTTCTGGGATGACTGCTCCGAATCCATCCTCCTGAAGATCGTCTTTGTCTCAAGGCTAATTCCCTTCATATCCTTTGACGTTATAAGTTACGGCGCAGGGCTTACGCGCATGAGCCTCTGGAAGTTCTCCGTGGCTACCTTCTTTGGCATGCTTCCCATGACCTTCCTGTTCGCATATTACGGCTCTATCTTTAAGATCAACAGCACGCTTACCTACGTCCTGGGCATCATAATGGTCACAGCATTCCTGCTCTTGCCAAAGTGGCTTGCGAGGTCCGATTTCAAGGACAGGCTCCTGAATCGGAATGTTGCCGGAAAGACCGGACCCTGCAAACCTGGTGAACCGAACGAACCGAACGAACCTGATGAACCAAACGAACCAAATGAACCGAATGAGAAGGGGCCGCCTGTTGTATGAGAAAAGTATGAGAGAAGTTTAAGTAACGCCGATCCCCTGAAGAGTTCCCCCCGCCCTAATGCAAAAGTGCTTGACAAATACGAGACGCTCCTGATAAGCTTGGACTGAGATTCAATCTCAACAACGCCTTTGGCGACTACCAGCAAATAAAGGAAATATTCTTTTATGGATTGCCATTCGTCTTCGTCCTCACAAAAGAACAAGCGCCAGGCGCACGAGAGTATTGAACGCGTAGTGCTGGTTGGGACCCCGAATGTTGGTAAAAGCGTCATTTTCGGCCTGCTTACAGGCAAGTATGCAACAGTATCAAACTACCCCGGCACCACTGTGGAGGTCTCCTACGGAAACGCCTCCATACATGAGCAGTCCTACGTGCTTGTGGATACTCCAGGGGCAAACAGCCTGATGCCCATGAGCGAGGACGAGCAGGTCACGCGCGATATCCTCCTGGCAGAGCGCCCTCAAAAGGTCGTCCAGGTGGGGGACACCAAGAACCTCACCCGCACGCTGGGCATCACCATACAGCTTGCCGAGATGGGCCTTCCAATGGTCCTTGACCTCAATATGGAGGACGAGGCCAGGGAGCGCGGCATAAGCGTTGACATCGAGGCCCTGAGCAAGATACTTGGAATCCCTGTGGTAAGCACGGTGGCCCCTGAGCGCAGGGGACTTAGAGCCCTCAAACAGGCCATTACCTCTGAGGGCGGGGTGCCTGAGGTGGGCCTGAGGTACCCTGCGCTGATAGAGGAGTACATAGGGCTGGTCAAGGGCCTGCTGCCAAAGACCACTATCTCCCGCCGCTCACTTGCGGTCATGATACTCTCAAAGGACGAGACACTAAAGGGCTGGCTCACAGGCACTGTGGAGAGCCATGCTGTTGTGGAAATAGAGCGCCTGAGGGCTGAGTGCCGAATGCGGTTCGGACGCTCGCTGGGTGCCACCATCAACGAGGCCCGCATTAATCGCGCCTCGGAGATCTCCGATGTCGTCATGTCACGAGAGACGGTGGAGGGCTCCTCCGCCCTTGCATGGCTTGGCAGTGTCAGCATGCATCCGGTATGGGGCGTGCCTGTGCTGCTGGTCGTGCTCTACGGGATATACCAGTTCGTGGGGGTGTTTGGTGCAACCACTCTGGTGGACCTTGTTGAGGTGACCTTATTTGGCAAATACATTAACCCCACGCTTACAAGCCTCATCGAGTCCACGCTGCCAATTGCGTTCTTCCGTGATATGCTGGTGGGCCAGTACGGAATTATTACCATGGCCCTGACCTATGCCATCGGGATCATACTGCCCATCACCACGACGTTCTTTATAGCCTTCAGTATATTAGAGGATTCCGGCTACCTGCCGCGCCTTGCCATAATGAGCAACCGCGTTTTCAATATCATGGGATTAAGCGGCAAGGCCGTGCTCCCCATGGTGCTGGGCCTCGGGTGCGGCACCATGGCCGTGATGACCACCCGGGTGCTGGAGACAAAACGCGACCGCCTGATCGCAACCTTCCTGCTTGCCCTTGCCGTGCCCTGTGCTGCCCAGCTAGGCGTTATCATGGGCATAATAGGTGCGCTTTCGGCCAAGGCCCTTATAATATGGATGGGCGTGGTCATGGGCCTTCTCCTGTTTACCGGCTTTCTGGCATCGAAGATAGTGTCGGGAGAGCGCTCTGACTTCATGCTGGAGATCCCGCCCATGCGCATGCCATCAGCGATGAACGTGATTAGAAAAACCGCTAACCGCGCGGTGTGGTACCTGAAGGAGGCTGTGCCGCTTTTCATCTACGGCACCCTGGTGCTCTTTTTCCTTGATAAGATGGCTCTACTGGGAGTGCTTGAAAACATGCTCTCACCTGTTATTGTCGACGTGCTGGGGCTTCCAAAGGCTGCCACCGCCGCATTCCTTATAGGGTTTTTCCGCAGGGACTATGGCGCGGCAGGGCTCTTTGCCATGAGTTCCGCTGGAATGCTCGCCCCTGTGCAGATACTTGTGAGCCTTGTCACTCTCACTCTTTTTGTGCCTTGCCTTGCGCACTTCCTCATGATGATTAAGGAGCGCGGCGCGCGCACTTCGTTTATCATGCTGGCTATCATAATGCCCACTGCCTTCACCGTGGGCGGCGTACTTAACTGGGTGCTCAGGACATTCAACATTTCGCTCATATAAGGAGAACGCAAAATGTCAAAACCATGCAAGCTTACAGACCACGGCTCTGACGACAGCCTTTTTGAGGACGAGGCACTTGAGACCATATGGGAGCTCCAGGAACAAAACGGCTCTGCATCGTTTGCCAGCCTGACCAAGGCCCTTGGCAATGTTGAACATCTAAAGGGCATGCAGGACTCCAGGCTCTTCAGCTTGAGCGGTGACGCCATCACCCTCTCAGAGCAGGGGCATGCCAGGGCAAGGGATATCATCAGGCGCCACCGCCTTGCCGAGCGCCTGTTTGCCGATGTGCTGGACATCGCCGACTACGAGGACGACGCGTGCCGGCTGGAACACGCACTCTCAAGCGAGGCCGAAGAGGCCATCTGCACCTTGCTTGGCCACCCTCCACGCTGCCCCCACGGCAAGGAGATCCCCAGGGGCGAGTGCTGTGCGGTCTTTACCCGCAAGATAAAGCCCCTTGCCCTTAACCTGAAGGAGATGGAAGTGGGCAAGGAGGGCCGGGTGCTCTTTATCAACGTGCCCGCCATGGACAGGCTTGCCAACATGGGCCTGGTGCCTGGTGCAATTGTGCACCTTCATCAGAAGAAGCCCTCCTTCGTGGTGGTTGTGGACCAGACCACCCTTGCCCTTGACGATGACATTGCCCAGGGTATATTCGTCAAGCAACAGGGATGACCCTGAGGAAAAACCATGGCTAATAAACAGAAAAATGCCTTCAGGAAGTTTCTCGTATCCTCCGGGCTTCGTCTCACACGCGAGCGCGAGGCTGTGGTGGACGAGGTTGTGGACCGCCGCGGACACTTCGACCCTGAGGAGCTTCACTATGCTCTCAAGGGCAAGGGGGGCAAGGTCTCCCGCGCCTCCGTCTACCGCACGATCCCGCTGCTGGTGGATGCAGGAATAATCCAGAAGGTGGAGAACACTGACAAACACGCGCATTACGAGCTGGTACTTGGCAGGCTCCACCACGACCACATGCTATGCACCCGGTGCGGCAAGGTCATAGAGTTCTACTCCGATGAGCTTGAGCGTTTACAGGAAAGGCTCTGCAAGGCCGAGGGGTTCAGAGGCAACTCGCATACGCTTGAGATAAAGGGGCTCTGCAGGGAATGCGCCCGCGGGAATGTATAGCGCCGTGCTTTACATGGGCTTTGCCAGCATGGTAGATTGCATAGCATGAAATACGGTGAAAAAGAAATAGGGGAAGCGGCTGGAAAACCCCTTGAGGTCTGGGACAACCCCAATCCTGACAGGGACTATGAGATAGACCTGAGCTTCCCGGAGTTTACCTGCCTCTGCCCGCGCTCGGGCTATCCGGATTTTGCCACAATAAAAGTCACGTACGTTCCTGATAAAAAGATCGTCGAACTAAAAGCGATAAAACTCTGGCTGAACTCCTTCCGCAACCAGCACGTCTCACACGAAGCGGTCACGAACCTCATCCACGATACCCTGAAAGATGCTCTCTCGCCCAGAAAGCTCAAGGTGGTAGGCGACTTCAACCCGCGCGGCAACCTGAAGACCATCATTACGGTTGGCCATATTTAAAGGGCCACAGGCCCTCGTTAACTTGAGCGTCCAGGGCCATAGGCCCTTCTTACTGGAGCGTCCAGCTTCGAACGTGTTCAGATAAAGTAACGCAGATTATTTTCTTTTATGGCTTAATTACTTTTTCGTATTGCTTTTTTGGAGGATAGAGTTAATGATTTTGCGTTTCAGGTCTGGCTTGATGCCACGGTGAACACGAACTAATTCTTTTAAGTAAGCGAACGATCCTTCG
>SDBV01003637.1_pt1 | contig 22549 bp, 11 predicted proteins | sample 2277081 | NCBI WGS metagenome assembly SDBV01 (sample SAMN10402039, study PRJNA504765) | marine sediment metagenome | isolation source: marine sediment core GS10_PC15, 223 cmbsf | place: Arctic Ocean: Southern Knipovich Ridge | collected 2010 | reverse complement strand
CGTTGGAGAAACTTGCCGAAGATCTGATCACAGCAACGGGACGGAATTACTACCTCACCGTTGCCCAAGAGCTTCGTGCAGAGGCCGAGAAATAGGAAGCCGAACCAGCGCATGCAGCGGACTGTCGCCGCTGACGCGCGAGACGTTAGCCAACCGTTGTGGCTAGGTATTGCCAGGGAGAGGGTGTAGTCTGGTTTGCGCTGGTCGTCTGGGCTTGGAGACGGAGGTGAGCATGATGAGGTCGCTGTTGCCGATCGCCGGCTGGGTGCTGGCTGCACTACTCCTTGGTTTCTTGGTGACGCGTCAGGTGAAGGTCGCACAGCTCGAGAACCGTGTCGAAAGCTTGATGGAGTCCGCTGATTCTCTGACTGCAGAAGGCGTGCGCGTCACCGGGCAACGTGATGAAATCCCAGGCCTCAGAGCACGCCTTGGAGAGGCTCAATCCGAAGTGATTCACCTGAAGGCACGCCTCGAACAGGCTCGATCGAAAGAGGATGCAGTTCAAACACCCGCGAATGCGAGCGAGGAAGCCCCTTTGGTGGACGAGGGCCCGCCACAGGCGGTGGCCGCTGCGACAAAGCCGGACATCGGCCGTGCTATTCTTGACGCGCTTCGCAGTGATCGCTCCGGAGAGACCGCCGAACGGTTTGCCCACTCAGCGGTGCAGATGAATTACGGTGAATTCCTCGAAGGCCTCGATCTTGACCCCGAGGTTCTCGAAATGGTCCGCGCCGCCCTCCTCGAAGTCATGATGGATATGTCCGTACACGGCGTTCGCGGGCCAGGGGATGTGAGCAGAGAAAGACTCAGTGAGGAAGAATACGATCAACTTCTACACGATCAACTCAGCGGGCTGCTTTCACCGGAAGACTTGTGGCTCTTTGATGAGTATCAGGAAACGCTCGAGGAGCGGGGCCTCCTTCGAAATTGTATGTTTCAGATGGACCTATACGGCCACGGCCTCTCTGAAGAGAACCGGGTCCTGATCGCTGACGTGCTTGTGGAAGAGCAATTGGCTATGTTAGCGGCACAGCGCGCATCTGCGCGAGCGCTCACGCCTGAGGAGAAGTCTGACGCTTTGCTCGATCTCTACGACCGTGCTCTTGAGTGGCTCTGGCACACCATGGACGAAGAGCAATACGCCATCCTCGAGCGCTTCATCCGCCAGGTCATAAACCAAGACGCGCTTATACAGCAAGCAAGGGAGTCAGTCAACGAATCACAATGATTCTTTTTGGGTGTTCGAGGTGGAAACGATCAATCATGAAGACTTGACCGAAACGCTTCGGAGACGGGTGCCAGTATGGCTAACCAGCGCATGCAGCGGACTTCGCCGCTGACGCGCGAAACGTTAGCCCTTGTCCGTGGGCCTATATGAGAAATCTCGGCCTAATGCAACCAGCCGCAATCGACAGGTGGAACGCTGAAATGAAACGCGGGATTCTTGGAGTAATACTGCCACTCTTTCTCGTCGGATGCGCAGGAAGCAATCATCACGAACGTCATCATGAATATGTTAATAACCTGAAGACTCAATCTCTTGAGAGATACGCTACAGATGGTATTGATGCAGTCGTTCATTTTCCTGAACGCGAAGGCAGTGAAGACGAAATGCGGAATATCTCCGTCAAGGACTATCTTATGATCCACACAGGTGGGCTATTCATCGGCGAGCAGCTTGACCCTGTGGCCTTCCAAGAAATCTTCTCCAAGAGAGAGGAAACTCATTCCGAGGAAGGAATGTCCATAAAGCTGGACGTTCTTGAAGGTGGCCTTGCCGCTTGCGTAGCCATTAGCGACGATGGCTACTTTCTGACCGCCGGACACACGATGGATTACGAAAATGCCCATATCATGTACGCGACATCGAATGAAACGCGGACCTTTTTCGCTGCCGAGAAATGCCGTCTAGTGTATCGCGACGAGCACGTAGACATGGCCATTCTGAAAATCGCTGTGGACACACCAAGGTATTTACGATTCAGAGAGATTCAATTGAGCGAGGGAGATATACTCTTCGGTGGAAACGCCTGGTCCGGTTATGTTGCAGCCGGCGAATACCTTGGAGAGGGCAACATGAAGCTCTTTGACAAAGGTGAAAAACTCCATGAGGGGCCAACCATAGTAACTTCAATTCCAGCAGTAGATGGGGATAGCGGGTCGCCCGTGGTGGACGAGAACGGCTTGCTCTGTGGGCTCTTGGTTGGTACCAGAGTTTCGAGGCCTTGGCGCAAGGACCTCGCTCTCGCCGTTGACTTGGATCGCAAGAGCATCATGGATAGGATAGCGCGCGATCGAGAACAAGCCGTGCCTGAGGCCAGCACAACCGTTGACCCGTAAGGAGCTTTGGCCGCGGGCAGATCCGTATGGAAAACGTCGGTCAGGATACAGGAGCAAGCGCAATGTAGGCTAACCAGTGCATGCAGCGGACTTTGCCGCTGACGCGCGAGACGTTAGGCTACGCGGAGGAATACCGCACGCCGGCCCTGTGTGGGCGCCAGGTGGGATAGACCGCGTATGGTTAAGATATTCGGCCGAACTCTGAAACCCTACCCAACAGGGACTCTCTTCATACATTGGCAGGAACGCTCAATCGGTTGAATTCCAGTCGTTTCCTCCGGATGATGCTCTATTCCGGTCCTGTGAGGAGAATCTTAGGCAGCATTGGATCTGATGCAGTTGAAGCTGCAAGTTCAATCATGCCAATGCGTACAAGTGTTTGCGGGGCACAACAGCTGAAGTTGAGCGAGAGCTTTCGCGATCACGTCGCCCATTCACCGCGAGGCCACAGGATAGAACGTTGAAGGCTTCGAGACATACACGCAATTCTCTATGGGAGTCTTTCGTTGAAAGACCTTTGGTTTGGCCGCTCCATGTGGGACGAGCATGATCTTTCGACCGATCGGATCGTAGCGTCGGCTTTCGTCTTCGAAGGCTTTGCCGAAGAACCGTTGGTCTTCGTTGAAGTCAAAATAGAACAGATAGGGATAAATCCAGTCAAAGTATTTGTAACTATCCCTTACCTGTACCGAGCGCAGGACAATCTCCTCTCTCTCGTCCGCCAACGCTCGCTGGAATTCCACGGCATTGAGGGGCGTGCCCCGAAGTTCCGGAATAACACCCCACTGCCCATCCACGAAGACCCACTTCTCGAACTGCGCGACCCATACTTCGGCAACGACGTGGCCGGCGCCGGACTGTGCCGTCTCTACATCGGTTCTTTTCAATGACAGCACCCTTGATGGCATGCCATACGCCCGCGCACACGCAGCTGTCACGATGGCGTATTCCACACAACGAAACCTCTGGCCTTCTTCGGCCTCGTCCAAGATCGTAATGGGATCCGATTTGGACGGTGTATTGTTGCCATCGTGATCCCAGCGTGAGTTAGTCCAGCGCAGCAAACCAAAGAGCAGATCGTATTCGTCCAACCCCTCGGTGACGTCTTGTTCGAGCTGAGTACGCCTGCGAAGTTCCGCCATCTTGGGATGTGCGGGATCCTCCTGAAGGATCTCAACAGGCCCCTCCGGAGCTGCGGTGTCCCACTCGAGCGGCTTCCATTCCTCGCGTGTCCTCTCCCTTTTCCGTTCCCAAGACGCCCTGAGCTCGCGCAACGCTTCATCCGAGAGATCACGCGCCCAGAAGCTGACAACGGCTTTTTCCTCTTCTCCGTGCCAACTGTATCGCCACTCCGATTGTGAGTCCATATCCTTGCCTGTTACTCTGTAGCCACGTTCGCCCGCGTCAACCCAGAGCACATCGCAGTTGGGCTCGCCTTCAACACCGTAAGTCAGATTCAGCCGGTCTACGTCCGTTGGGAAGAATCGATCTCGTCCGAACCAGAAGAAGATGTCATTGATGCCCGCCCTGTTTTCCGGTGTGCGAAGATATATGGCCTCCCCTATCCCGAGCGTGAATACTGCCTCTGTCTCCCACGTGTAGGTCTCGATGCGCACCTCGCTGATAACGCCGTTGTGCATCTTCTCATTCACGTAGAAGGTCAGCCCGCCCTCACGCACTCCTTTGAGATAGTCCTCCATCTGAAGTCCAGTTGAACTCGCTGGCACCCGAGAGACATCCTCCTGCCTTTCGGCCGGCGGGAGGGTAGGCATCGTTCTCAGTACTTCCAGACCCCTCACGAGAACAACATCCGTACCCGCCGCCAAGGTCGCCTGTGTTGGACGCACTTCGACGTCTGGGATCACTCCCACGCCCACAAAGTCACGTCCGTCCGGGTACGTGTCCCACTTGGTGCAGATCCGGGCGCTGCCACCGGGCAAATCGATGACGAGCGGCTGGCCGGTTGTGCCGGCAGTCTTTTCGCCTACGAGCGTGGCCCGGTCTGCGGCATGCAGTGCCACCACGAAGTCTTCGGCGGCGCTGACCGTTTGAGGACCAATCAGCACAACGACAGGCCCTAGATAAGGGGCTCCCGTTCTTGCCGGTTTGATGATGCTGGGATCGCCCTCGTACCATCTCTCTTCATTTCCCCAAGCACGGAACGCCGGCATGTATTGCCGCGTCTTCCATTTCGAACCCCGCACCGGTTTATCGATCAAATGGCTTATGATCGCGTATCCATTATTAGTACTCCCGCCACCATTCTTTCTCACGTCCAAGATCAGACCTTTCGCCCGCTGCACTTTGTCCAATATCCCGGTGAACGCTTCAGCGATATCGCTCCTGCCAAACGTGTTCAACGCGACGTACACGATGCCACCGGGCATTTCTCTAAACTCCAAATTATCGCGCGATGCCGTCCAAGGCATCTCTTCCCATTTCGAGCGTCTTATCAGCGTCACGTCGCGCGTTGAACCGTCCATGCCGCGAACGCGAATGGACAGCTCGGTGCCTCTCGGACCCTCAAGTAGCTCTCGATAGGCCTTCCGATCCCGGTCTTGAGGCGTTGACGCGGCGATGTAGGGATAGAGGTCTTCTTCCAGCAGTTTCTTGACCGCGCGGCCATTGACGTGCGTAACTTCATCGCCCGCTCTCAACTCGGCGTCGAGAAGCTCCTGCGACGTGCCCACTTCAGCGATAATGGCCTTACCCTCTGCGGGCTGGATGCGCAATGCCGGACTATCCAAGCCGTGGGGATAGAACTGCTCTCTCCCGTACACGTTCGTATGGCCATCCTGCAAGAGCGCTATGCATCGTTCCAGTAGCCGGTAGTACTGCAGGCCGGTCTGTTCCCGCTCGATCTGTGGAAGATACTCGACGAGCACATCGTCCCAATCGAGATCCGGCACCTGGTCGAAAAAAGCGAAGTTGTACTTGACCTCACTCCAGAGATGGACAAATCCGGCCAGACGCTCCTGATAATCAAGCTGCAGCACCGGTTTGCCCTGCGCGCCGAACAACGCCTCGTAGTCATGGAACTGTATGGACCAACGTTCGCCGTTCTTTCCGGCAGTGAGGTACTCCTCATAAGCGCGTCTGATTTCCGCTTGGTCGGTCAGTGCACGGAACCGAGTCGTCACCGCGCCGTCTTCTACCGTCCAAGTGGCGACAGCAAGGCATGGTGCGTCGCCCGCCTGCTTCAGTGCGCCGACGATCTTCGTGAGGTCCGAGCCACCACCGCTGATCCTCCCATCGGGCCAAGTCCAATACACGAAAAGAATCTGTTTGTCGTCGAACTCGGAAGTGTTGCCGACAATACACTCACTCAATCCATAGGGGTTGTCTTCGATCTTCAGCCGGATTGCTTGCTCCTTGTCGAGAATGAGTTCGATTTCGGTGTCCAACCGATACACGCGTTCCTCCGTCGTCTTCTCCTTTAGCCGTTCTACGACTTCGGCCTTCGCGGCCCGGGCGCATTCACTCGCGAGAATGTTTCCGAACAACGCAATTACCAGTAGAGTCGTTAGCTTACGCATCTTCTTTCTCCTCTGCATTATCCGGAACGGGCTCAAGTAGAACCGTACCCAGATCGACGACGCTGTCGAGGATGACCTCGATATCGTTCAGGACGGTGCGATAGTTCGTTTCATTCGCCTCTGCGGTGAGTTCCAGCTCGGAATATCGTGCTGGGGGGAACGCGCGTAGGATTGCGAAATAGCCGTTCTCATCCGTTCTTGTGCGGGCTCCCAGGCGCTCTCCGTCTTGGTCGTCCACCGATAGGGTGACCTGCGTGTTTCGCAGCGGTTCTCCCGACGGGCCCACTACATCGCCCTCAATTCCACCCATGTCCGCTACGACAAGGACCACTTCGGGCAGTGCTATGCCCGGTTCAGACATGAGGGGGCCGCTTCTCGCGAGAATGAAATCAAAATACCGTTGGTTCCACGGAAGCGCGGCGTGCTGCGAATGGATTAACCATGCGAAATAGACGCCTTCCGGATCCAGGTCATGGCACGCAAGCCGCCCATCTTCGTCGGTTCTCCCCATACCAGGCCAGCTGTAGTTCCAAGTCCCGCCTTCGCGTATCTCGCCGACGCCTACCACCATTCCGGGCAGGGGATGTCCGTCTTGATCCACAGCACGGATTGGGATGGTGAGGGGCGGGTGAATACTGAAATCAATACGCTTCTCATCGCCAGGCGATAATTCAGTCGTCTGTGTACCATTCCTGGCCGTGCTAGAAGCATTGGGGTGTATGTAGCGAGCGTGCACGGATACGCTCGTACGTTCGGCGATGGTCATCGTAACCCTATACATCCCATCGTTACCGCTGATGTCGTGTGATTCGAGACCAATCGAATTCGATGCGGAAACCCGAATCCCCGGCAGAGGGCCTCCGGTCACCGAATCGCTAACTTGGCCCATCACATAGGCGTGCGAACCAATCACGAGGTTGACCTCCGTGATTGCATTGGGCTCGACAGTGACAAGAGGAATTGCGGCGAGCAAGGTGGGATCAGCCATCTCGCCTGGGCTTTCCACGGCCTGGGCCAGTTCTTGCGCCGCTCCTGTTGGGAGGACCGCCACGTGATGGGCGCAGTTCGCCGACAGATCATCGACACGATAGGCTCCCCGGGAATCGGTTATGGCCATTTGGAGTTCGAGGTTGTACTGGCGGTCATCGTTCCGGCCATCCATCCCCCCTGCGAATACGACACCTTGCACCACAACGGGGTATCCGACGGCGGGCTGTCCGTTTTCCACCGTGACCGTTCCCGCAATCGAGCCCGTTTCCTTGTTGATAACCAGCAGCGCGTCCTCTGTGCCGCTGGCGATCCCGAAGAAGGCCTTCGGCGCATACCCGGATTTCTCCACCTTCAAATCACAGAGTCCAGGTATGGCTGCGAAGATCTCAAAAGTGCCATCCTCCTCGGAAAAGGCAAGTGAAAGGTGATCAAACGTGCGGTTTTGCTTGACTTGGCCCGGCGTCTCATACCCCATGTTGAGGAGCACAATGCGTGCGTTGGGGATGGGTTGCCGCGCCTCATCGAGAACCGTGCCTCGAATCGGATGTTCGCCACGCGACAGGACAAAATCGATGCCTGCCTGTTCCATGCCCGCAGACAACGCTTCCACCGGCTTCAGGTGTGGCGTGAAGCCCGGTGCGGAGGCGGAGGCCAATCCCGAACCAGACGCATCGATATCGGTGAGAAAGTAAGAGCCGTCATCGGCGCTTGGTGTCTCATAGGAAGCGAAGACGCCTTGTGCAGCGCCCATGATGTCTAAACGAACACTTGCGTCTGCGATGGGATAGGCAGCATCGTCCAGGACCGTCCCCGAGAGGGAGGCCGGCGGCGAGAGGCCCTTGCTGTCGTCATCGCTCGCATCCGCTGCTGCGGCGTCGTTACTGGGGCTGGCGGGAAGAATCGCATATGTCTGGCGAATGTCCTGCTCAGCAATCGGCGATTCGTCTTGGTGCTCGGTATCCGTGTCCATGGGCGATTGGGTCAATGACGCCGCGGCGGATGTATCCTTCTGCCGATCTGAATCGGGCGACGACCGCCTGTTGACCGGGGAAGCAATAAGAAGCCCTACAATCAGGAGGGCCGCGAGGCCGGAAACAAGCATGGTTTTCTTGGACATTACGATTGCTCCTGTCACAATGGCTTTGGACGCGGTAGACAAAGGCGGATACCCCGCGATGGCACGTTCACCCAGTGCGGTGAGCAGGGAATTAGGTGTGGCTTCGGCGGCCTGGAATGGCAGCATTGCAGAGAGTGCAGTTGCCGTCAAAGTAATGCCATTACGCTTTAAGTTCCGACGGATGCGTTCGACACCTTTCTCAATGCGATCTTGTACGGTCGTTCGGCCGATCCCCAGTTTAGTGGCTATGGCCTCGTGTGTTCGTGCCTCGAGAAAGCGCTGAACAACAGGCACGCGGAACCTATCCGGCAACGCCGCAATGGCCACGTCCAAGTGCGGCTTGATATCATCCCATTCCTGCTCAGAGTCTCCTGAGTACTCCTGCATGAAGCGTGCGTCACGTTTTCGCCGGCGGCGATCCGCCCGGATCCGGTTGAGCGATAGGTGAACGGCCACCGCATGCAGCCATGCGCCGAGGGACAGAGTTACAACGGTCTTCTCCCGAGCCAGGGCAATGAAACATTCTTGCGCCGTGTCCTCTGCCTCCGTAGCGTCCCCTAACACGCGAACGCACGTTGCGTAGACCATGCCTGCATGCCGAGACACCAGTTCGGCGAAAGAATCGGCGTCCCTCTGCCCAATCCACTGCTCCTGCATGGCTTGGTCTGATGACATTTGGTCTGATGACACGTCCCTAATCCTGGAATTCGGGGCTTCCGTGGGAATCTCAATGAATCCTATCCTTATAGCACCACCCAAGGCGAAAGTGCCGGAAAATCTGCGTCTCGGTGCGCATGCACGGGAAGCCGCTTCGGTGGAGGGCGGGGCTGCAGTTCCGCGGGTGGAAGTCACGCGGCGCCGGGCGTTTCATTCAGGCACGTATGCGCAATCGGGTATTGCGGCTATTGGAGCATCCTCGCCAACTCAGCCATGGACACAGGTCGTCCTGAGAGCACGCCCACGTCAACAATGGTGTCGGCGCCGATCTCCAAGCCGGAAAGTTCCGCGAGGTATATCTCGTCACTCCCCTCGTAGGGCTGCACAGTAGTCACCAGAACCCACGGGTACTTTCCCTCTGGGAGAGCATACGGAAACACAAAACCACCGTTCTCATTGGTTACTGCCCTCCCCTCCTTGCGCGGGGGAAACAAAATCCCGTCTTCCTGAAAGGCCCTGCATGTGACCAGCACCTCGGATATCGGTCTGCCGTCCGTTTCCGTGAAGACACCTTCGAACCCACCAGGGTACGCACAGACCACGACGACATCCCCGACGGTCTCCGCTGGTTCCCCGGTAAACGGCTCGCTTTGGCCTATCCATCTGACTTCCTGGTCGCGGCCAAGTGCAACATAGGTCTGGCCGGCCGTTAGGCCCTCCCAGGTAACGCGGCCGTCCTCCTCCGATGCCATTGGCGATCCCTGCATGCCCCAACCCCCGCCTTCTTTGGGGTACTTGATCCCTGCCCGGACGTCCGGCAGCGGCCTTCCGTGTTTGTCCCCGAATAGCATAACCACACTGAATGGCGCTTCCTGTATGCTGAAGTTCAGCTCCTCTTCCGAGTTAGGTTCCAGTTCCAGCGTCGCGACGTCGCTATCTTCCGTGAGTGGCCCAAAGCCGCTACTGTGCATGTAACGCCAGAAGATGCGGAAGGAGGCCGACTCTGTGAGGCCGAGTCTGAGTTCATACCGGCCATCCTTGTCGGTTTCTACTTTTGCCATCTTCCCCAGAGTTCCTTTGGCGTCCGCCTTCAAGTTCGAGGCAAACACTCCGAGTGGATGGACCGGTTGCCGTGTACTCGCATCCGTGACCTTCCCGTACACAACCGCCCAGCCTTGAGTGCCCAACACGAGATCCACATCTTCTGTGGTCTCTCCGGCCCAAACCCGCACCTCGCCTTTTGCTACCCTTTCGTTGGTTCCCAGTGCGCTGGCTGTAACCCGGTAAACGTAGTCCGCGCCTAGAGCCCCGATCTCGTAGCGGCCGAACTCATCCGCCTGCCCGGCTATAGTCGGCAACCGAAAAGCTTGTATCCTCACGTCGCTGGGCTCCAGGCCGCCGGGGAGGGCATGACCGGTCACCTCGACCTGTGCCCCGCGAACGGCGCTGCCGTCCTTCCGAGTGACTTTTCCGGATATCGCACCCGAGGAGAGGAGGACAAACAGGGCATCTTCTGTTCCGGTTGGGATGCTTGCGAAGAATGCAGGGCCGTATCCAGTCTTGGTCACTGTGAAATCGCACAGGCCTTCTCGTTTTATGGCAATCACGAAGTACCCCCTTTCGCCGCTGGTGACAGAGGAGGCCTTGCTGTCGTCGATGGTGCCGCCTGTCCCGCCGGTTTCGGCGGTGCGCTGGATACTTGCCTCGCTATAGCCATAGTAACGCAATTGGACGGTGGCGCCAGGAACAGATTGCCCGCTCTCAGTGACCACGCGTCCCGCGACGAAGTGCCTCGCCCTCTGAAGAATAAAGTTTATGTTCTTGCGGTCCGTGCCCGGAGCTATGGGATTTCGGAGCCAGTTCACTTCCATAGCGTACCCGTCGGCAGAGGCATATAGACCTCCATCACTGCCGAATGTCTCAATCCCAGTGATGGCGTACGTTCCATCGCCACTGGTTCGTGCACTGTAGGTCTTCAAGACGTTGATTCGTGAAGGGTCCTGAGTGACTTCGAGCTGGATCAACGCCCCCTCAACCGAATAGCCCTCGTCGTCCATGACGTGTCCTGATACGGAGGCGGGTTCGACGGGTGGTGGGGCTGTTACCTCTTCTTCCCCGATCTTCTCCTGTTCTTGAGCCAAAGCAGGCGTGCTTGGCTCAACTTCGGCGTGGTCCTCCTGTTCACCGTACTCACCTGGCTGCTCGGTCGATGTGGCGACCTCCGCTGCGGCGGGTTGGTTCTCTGTAGGACCTCTCTCCTCGGGACGAGACGCAACGAAGTAGGCGCCCAGAAACAGGAGTATGGCTACTCCAACACTGACTATGATCTTCTTACTCATGAGTGCGATTCCTCCTATTGCCGTTGATTTCGCCCCGATTGAGGCCCCCGCACTCGCAATCGCGGCACTGGGCAAGGCCTCAGTGCCTGCAATCGCCAATTTGGTCAAGGCAATTGTGAGCGGAGCGGGCGCCGCTTCTGCTGTGCCAAGTGCCAAAGCGGATGCTACAGCCGTAACCGATGCCGAGATTCCCTTCCGGTTCAGAGTCTTGCGAATGAGAGAGATGCCCCGTTGGACACGGCTTGCCACTGTTGAGCTGGGAGCGCCGGTTTCTGAGGCAATCGCGTCGTAAGTCTGGCCTTCAAAGAGATGAGCCACAATGGGGTCGCGGAGTTTATCAGGCAAGGCAGCGATTGCCTCGTCGAGATGATCCTGGATATCACTCCAAGTAGGTTCTGTATACGACTTGCTCTTCTGCACGAACCTCTTCTCCCGTTCCTTTCTACGCTTTTCTGCGCGGAGCCGGTTGAGCGATCCGTGCGTTGCGGCCTTGTGAAGCCATCCGCCCAGCGCAGTCCTTATCCGTGTCCGCCCAGTAGCAAGTCCGATGAAGCACTCTTGGGAGACGTCCTCGGCGGCGGCCGGGTCCTGCAGAATTCGCATGCACGCACCGTAGACCATGCCCGAATGGCGGGAGACGATCTCGGAAAAGGCGTCGGCATCGCGCGTCTCGTTCCATCTGTCGAGAAGGGCTGTATCTCTCAAGCTCATTGGGGCTACCCGGAGGCTCTCCTGTTGTCGGTGAAAGCACTCTACTCCATATGGCACCGCTGGGAGCCGGATGTGCGAAAATTTCGTAGTGCACGCGAGAATGTGCTCCCATATTGAGCACCTGGGGGTACTGATGCACCGGGTGCTTCACATCTTGATCGCTGTTTCCAGCCTGCCTATACGTAAAGAAAGCCCCTATTGAGTGGAGTTTCAGAGTTCGGCTACTCGCCCCCGGTAAAGGCCTCGTAAACCTTAAGCTCCTCGTCTTCCAGGGGGAGCCCGAAGAGCGCCCTGAGGAATACGATCCAGTTACGCCATGTGTCCCACTTTCCCTGACGGTAGACAAGGAGCGGTGACCGAATTTCAGGATCTTCAGTAGTTCTTTACGCGTGTACAATCTGCGGAAATCCATAGGAGCTGTAAGCCGAGATTCCCATGTGAACCCATCGGCGACCACCGATGGGTTTGAAGCAGTATGTACTCTGTCAATTGCTCAGCCCTGCTTCTCGATCACCATGCGTGCCGGCCACTCGCGAAGCAGCTTACGGTTGTGCGAAAAATAGTCATGGCCACAGGAGGGAACAGAGCACTGGCAGACTTGCGACCCCGTCCAGCCCCTGGTGCGCGGATTCGTCCTTTCGCCGAACGATCTCTACCCGACTGTCCATTCTTGACAGAGCGCCGTCGCCTGTTCGAGCACCAACTCTGTCGCCCGCGCCTGCTTATCCGGCGGGTATCCGTATCGGCGTAGGATGCGCTTCACCATGACTCGGATTTGGGCACGGGCGTTTTCACGTTTCGTCCAGTCAACGGAGACGCTCCGCTTAACCGACTTCACCAACTCTTGTGCGATCAATTTTAGGGTGTCTTCGCCGAGAACCTTGACCGCGCTGTCGTTCACTTCCAAGGCATCGTAAAAGGCGATTTCGTCGTCGTTGAGCCCCAGGTCCTCGCCGCGCTTCTCTGCGGCCCGCAATTCTTTGGCAACCTTGATAAGCTCCTCGATACCTCCGCCGCTTCGATGGCACGATTCTGATACTTGTTGATGGTCTCTTCCAGCATCTGGGCAAACGAACGCGCCTGGACATACGGTGTTGTTGTGCGATGGCTGTAGATATTTGCCCCATACACCTTAGTTTGCGCCCGTACGCGGTGAGATGGCACCGCGGCATCGACGCCCCCAATCCACCGGTACCGCGCGGCGCCGTAAGCTACAGACGGCCGTCATGACTCGCCGTGCCCATCTTCTGGCTCGTATTCAGTAATCAGGGCATCGTGCAGTTGTCGGATGCTGGCGTGCTTCTCGTCTTCGGCCAGGCTGGAAAGATCGCATGCAAGGCAGAAGTCGATATCTTCCTTAGACAGATAATTGCCGTGGATGAGGACCTCGCGGATCTGATCGGCGGCGTCCGGGTATTCGCGCTCTTCCTCGTCGTGGTTCTGGAGCAGGAACTCCCGGTAACAGTCCTCGATGACGGGCTTCGAGTGGCTCTGGATTTCCTCCACCACGCGCATAATCTCGCGAACCTTAATGTCCAGGGCCTCCTGCGTGCTAAAGAAGATGTTGCCATTGGGGTGGGCGGACTTGTTGCGGTCGTCTACCAGCTTGGCATAAGTGCCAATCTTGCCGTTGTCGCAGGCTATGAGCTTGAGGAAGCGCAGGATCGTCCGCTCGTTCACGGCACTGAACACGAAGGGCGAGGTGGCTTCGAGCAACGCCTTCTCGTCCCGCGCGAAGCCTATGAGTCCCTTCTCGAAGTCCTCCGGCCGGGACTGTCGGATCTGCCAGATGTTGAAATAGACAAAGCTCATCGTAAGCATGTGGTAAGCGAGGAAGGCGAACTGGTACTTGCCGTGGGTGTAGTTGGACTCAAAGGCATCCCACAGGAACGCGACGTATTCCTGCTCACTACGGGTCTTGAAAGAGAGGGGCAAGTAGTTGCCCAGCTCGGCGGCTTCTTCCATGGACTTTATCCTTGAATCAACGCGGAGAACTCCCCCCAAAAGGCGACCGCCGCGTCAAAGTAATCGACGAGATCCTGCTCAGTAGCGAAGAGGTCCTCGCCGGCCGCTGGGCGCATAACTTTCAGTGCGCCAGGAGGGAATCCCCCGGTGATATCTCCGATGCCGGGTGGCGAGAATAGGTCAGGCCGAAGGCAGTGAAGTTGTTTCGCAGAGACGCCTGCTCCGTGCTTTACAGTGTTGGCCAGCAGGCGAAGCTCGTCCACCTTCGCCCATACGCTGATTCTGTCCAAGCCGAATCCCCCCTCTTCCAGTCGATCTTGGAAGGCTGTCAACGTGTAGAGTTTTCGGTACACGTTTGGATCGTTCAAAGCTTCATCTTTTTCATCGACTGTTAGGACCTGCCCATGGTGAAAAGACAGGATTTGCTGTTCCAGGAGGTGCCACAGCATCACCGCGGCCATGTTGATTGCGGCTTGTCGAACACCTGCCAGGTGCCTAAACCTCTCAATCCCCTTCTCCTGTGCCCACTCCGCCAGATCCCCTGGATCACCACTCCCATCCGACGCTTGAGACATCGCAGCATCCCACACTGCCTGTTGATGGGCCTCCGCTTCCCTCGCGGCGTCGGGGAGTGCTGGCAGCATCTGCATCAGGAGTGCCTCGCGCACGCGTTCGATTTCCGGAATATTGTCGAAACGAAACCAAGGCCCCCAGAATTTGCCTTCGAGAGATAGTGCCATCATCAATCCGATCCGTTGGGCACTACGATCAGCCCTTCCCGTGCTTTGCCATGGCACCTATAACGGCCCTCGTGAAATCGGGCGGCCGCGACAGCGCACAGGGCTGCATCAAGGAAATCAATGTTTGAGAGCGAATCCGTGTCATATCCCATGTCGCACAGAGCGCTGCGACGCACTTGGGATTTTGGCTTGGCGGCAACCACTCGCCCTGTCAAGGCGCACACGACGGCGTGGGGGAAGGTCTCGATACACATCGGCTTCTTGGTTCGCTTCCCGTCAAAGAGTTGGTAGTGCTTCCTGAGGCTTTTGTAGAGCCGTTCGCCATTGACCACCCACCCGTAGAAACTTCGGCCCCCTGCGATTTCGCGAGTAGGGGTCGAGAAACATCCGATGCGTTTGCCCATCAGTTCTCGCTCGGCCTGACGGGACTTTCTGTCAGCGCTCCATCCACACGGCGCGTCTACTGCTATCGCCATCGCTTTGTGGCCAAGACACCAATCGGTGATCGCGGTAGGATCGGGGTCTTTGATTCGGTCCACGAAGAGGCCATCGAGTAGCGCCACGGCGTGGAACCCTTTGGCCTTTGCGCCTACGTCAATTCCCACGACCACTCGGCTGGACACTGTTCATGCCTCCGCAGTGCCTTCTTCGTCCTCACCCCAGATGCGGGCGAGGGTGGCCTGAATCTTCTTCTCGAAGCGTTCGATCAGCTCGCGGTTGCCGGCGACCAGCACCTTCTCGGCTTCGATCTCGCCGACGATGGATTGCTGAGTTTCAAGGGATGGAAGTGGGACTGGTATTCGTGTGACGACAGTCTGGTTAATCTTGGGCATGCTACCGGCCGCGCCAGTCGCATTCGCGGTGAGAAACTCTCGAACCGGCTGACTTTGAAGGACATGGAGAAGAAAGCTCGTGGCAACTCTCTCCTCGTTGCCTCGAACCCGAATCATCAAATCTGGGTAGATGAAGTTTGGATCGTCGAGATCAAATAAAGCAGCAGTCCCAACGAGATCTTTGGTGTTGCCGCGTTGAAGATATATATCACCCTCTTGGCAGCGGCATTCTGCGTCTTCGGGGATTTCTTCATCCAAGTATTTAAACTGAGAGGCATCCAAGGTTCCAGAGGTTGTAGCGCTGAGTGATAGTACTTTGAGATTGGTTTCGTAAGGAACTGGCTTGCCTGAATAACCGTTCTTTGGTTTGCCCTCAAGGACGCTTTTCAGGTCTACCATCGGCCAGTCGGGGTGGATGGGGATGTGGGGACGGTAGTTGTCGAGGACGGCGCGGGCACCGTCAATGACCCTCTGGTGGGCCTCGATCTCCGCCACGATCTCCTTTTGAACCTCAAGTGCCGGCAGGGGGATTTGAATTCTCTCCAAGTTACCCTTTGTGATGTGGACGAGCCCGACTCCTCCGTGGAGGTTTTCTTCAACCTCCGTGACGGCCTTGTTCAACGCATAGAGCAGATACATCTTGATCGCACGCTTATCGAAAACGACCTTGAAGATGTGCTGATTCAGTACAGCCTTGCCGCCATTCCAAATGTGCGCGCCAAAGGACGTGCCACGCGAACCCGACCATGAAAACAACAGCTCGGCTTCGTTGATAATATGCCGGTCCCTCACTTCCCCGGTGTAGTAGTTGAAGTCACTGTCTGGATTATTAAGGTTTTGAATTCGAACAATTGGAAGACCGCCACTATCGGCCCTCTCCCAGTCGTCGGGTTTGAAAGCACGCCCATTAAGAAGATCGCAAATCTCACCAATTGGAACGCTCGGATAATTTGAGGTTCGGTGTCCAATGTCCCGATACCGCTCGCCGCTCAGGTTGTATTCCCCATTCTCAGCTATCTTCTCCTTCACCACTATCAGTCCGCGAGTGGGCTGCAATTCGTCAATCGACTCGCGGGAGCGAAGTCTTCCAAGGTAGTCAGCAATCTCGGAGGTGACTTGCGGCAGGTCGTTCTTGTCAATCTCGCGGCGCTGGGCACCGAGGCCGAAGCCGTCGTTTTCCACCTTGAGGAAGGCGATGGTGCCGCTCTGTTTGGCCAGCGACTTGTCGAGGATGAGGATTGAAGTCTTGACACCGGAATAGGGATTGAATACGCCCGCCGGGAGGGAAATGACGGCGACGAGGTACTCCTCCACCAACATCTTGCGCAGTTGTTTGTAGGCGTTCTGGCTCTGAAAGATGATGCCTTCGGGCACGATGATGCCAGCGCGGCCATTGGGCGTCAGGTGTTCGGCCATATAGTCAACGAATAGTACTTCGCTGCGCTTGGATTGCACGGAGAAGCGCGTATGTGGTCTGATGCCGCCTTTCGGCGACATGAAGGGCGGGTTAGCGAGGATCACATCGGCGTACTCGTTCCACTTATCGTCCGAGGTGAGCGTGTCGTACTCGTCGATGTGCGGGTCTGTGAAACCGTGCAGATAGAGGTTCACAAGCGACAGGCGCACCATGTCGGGCGAGATGTCGTAGCCCTTGAAGTTCTTCGCGAGGCGGCCTTTGTCGTCTGGCGTCAGGGTCGAGTTCCCCTTGGCGTCCGTGTTGGCGCGAAGGATGTGCTTGTAGGACGAGATCAGGAACCCGGCAGTGCCGCAGGCAGGGTCGAGGATGGTCTCGTTCTTCTTCGGGTCAATGACCTCGACGATGAAATCAATGATGTGGCGCGGCGTGCGGAACTGCCCGGCGTCGCCCTGGGAACCGAGAACTGAGAGCAAATACTCAAAGGCGTCGCCGAGGCGTTCTGAGTGATCGTATTCGAACTCGTCGATGATCTTAAGAAACATATTGAGCGTCTCAGGATCGCGATAGGGCAGAAAAGCGTTCTTGAAGATGTCCCGGAAGAGCGGCGGAATGCCGGCGTTCTCCGGCATCTTTGTAATGGCCTCGGCATACAGGTTCAGGACCTCGTGACCGCCGAGCCCAGACCGCATGAGCTTGGCCCAGCCGTAGCGGGCGAAGTCGCCGGAGAAGAACTTGCGCTTGCCGCCCAACTCTTCACTGTCGGCGTCCATGTCATCCATGAACTTGTAGATCAGGGCGATGGTGATCTGCTCGACCTGGGACTTGGGATCGGGCACCTTGCCGACGAGGATGTCGCGGGCGGTGTCGATGCGGCGCTTTGTGTCCGTGTCGAGCAACGGGTCTCCTCTATGTGACGAACTGGTTCAAGGAGACGTAATCCTTGACGTATTCGGGAATGAGCGTGCGGTACTTTTTGGGCACGGCGCGAAAGTCGCGGGTGGAGAATACCGGATTGGTAGCCAGATCCGTGAATTGCTTGCTTTCGATGATCTGGCGCACCTGACCGCTGACAACGTAGGCCTTGAAGTAAGTCTTGATGGCCGGAATGGCCTTGGCCTCTGCGGGCTTGTAGTCGGCAACGAACTTGGCAAACTCTTCTTCCAGCAGCTCGTCCTTGGACTTAAAGCGCGGGATGAGACCGAAGATCTTCTCTAAGATCTCGCGCAGGCCTAGGCGGCGGTCCACGGCGGCCGCCTTCCGAAGCTTGTTGAGCGTGTAGTACTCCTCGGGTTTGTCGAAGACCTTGCGATTCACGTAGTCAATGACGCGATCCCACTGTCCGGCCTCAACGGCAGCGACAATGCTCGCGTTATCGCGCACGGTGTCCTCGAATCTGTCAAAGAACATCCGGTCGATCTTCATCCCCTCGTATCCGACGGTCTCTTCCTTGATCATGGAGAGGATGTCTGCACCCAGATGTTCGTAGGTGCCGCCAATCACTACTGGATCATCACCGTCGTCTCCCTCCCCGGCCTTTCCCTTGCCCTTGGGGCGGGGAAGCTCTAGCACCTCGTCGTAGTTGAAATCTTCTTCGAAATACTCGCAATTTGCGAAGAAGTCGAAGAGCTTGAAGGACGACTTCTCCGGTTCGCTTACACCATCCCTCAGGTCATCATCGAATAGTTGTTCGAGAAAGTCGTGCTTGCGAGTGCCGCGCCCCTTGATCTGGATAAAGTCCGTGGGTGAGAAGATCGGGCGGAAGAGCCCGAGATTGAGGATGTCGGTACAGTCATATCCGGTGGTCATCATGCCAACCGTCACGCACACGCGCGCCTTGCTGGTCTTGTAGGCGGGCAGGAAGTTGGCCGAGCCCAGCAGGTTGTTGTTGCTGAAGTTGATGCTGAACTGCTGGGCGTCGGTGATCTGTGACGTGACCTGCACGGCAAAGTCGGATTGGTACTTGCCGGGAAACATGCGTTCCGCCATCTGATTGAGGATTTGCGCTAACTTCATGGCGTGGTTCTGGCTGACAGCGAAGATGATGGACTTGCCAATCTCACCACTCACAGGATCGCGCAGAGCATTCTCCAGAAAGGTCTTGCATAGAAGCTGGTTGGTGGCGTCCGCGAAGAAGCGCTTCTCGAACTCCCGTTGTTTGAATGCCTCCTGTTGGTCTTCGCCCGTATCGTCGGTGATGTTGACTACGAAGCCCTCGTCGGAGAGCAGCTCGGTGGTGATCTCGGTGCGGGCATCCACCACGGTCGGGTTGATGAGGTAGCCATCCTTTACGCCTTCAAGCAGCGAGTAGCGGAAGGTGGGCTGGCTGTCTTCGCAGCCAAAAGTGCGGTAAGTGTCGAGCAGTAAGCGGCGCTCCAATTCCCGCGGATCCCGGGTGGTGCGCTGCGCCTTGTCGAATTTCTTGAGGTAGTCCCGAGGCGTGGCGGTGAGGCCAAGCTTGTAGCCGATGAGGTAGTCGAAGACAGCGCGGGCGTTGCCGCCGATGGAGCGGTGAGCTTCATCGGAAATGACCAGGTCGAAATCGGTTGGCGAGAAGAGCCGCTGGTACTTGTTGTTAAAGAGCAGTGATTGCACTGTGGTGACGACGATTTCTGCCCGCCGCCAGTCGTCGCGGTTTTCTTTGTAGACGACCGTCTGAAAGTCGGCGGATAGTAGCGCCGTGAAGGCCTTCTTGGCCTGATCCTCCAGTTCGAGGCGGTCCACCAGAAACAGAACGCGCCGGGCATTGCCGGAGCGCAGGAAAAGCTTGATGACCGCACCGGCCGTCAGCGTCTTGCCCGTGCCTGTGGCCATCTCGAACAGGAAGCGGTCCTTGCCGTCCTTCACGGCCCGTTGCAGGGCGTGAATGGCCTTAAGCTGATAGGGCCGCAAGAAACGTAGCTTGTTCGCCTTGATGTACTCGGGACGCTCCTCCTCGTTCCGCCACCAGGCTTCAGATTTATAGTTCGGGCGCGAGGTCAGCACTATGTAGTCGTCGCCTACTTCGTCTTCGATGAGGCGCTGCGGGTTGGGCTTGACCTGCTGGTAGCCGATCACCGAGTCCGGTGTAGGGAAGGAAGTGATAACGTACGGATTGCCGCGCTCCAGGTCCCAAAAGTAGTGCAGGTTGCCGTTTGAGAGGATCACGAACCGGCAGTCTTGAGACCTAGCGTATCTGCGCGCCTGCTCCTTGCCGACGAGTGGGTTCTTGTCCTCCGATTTGGCTTCAAGGACGATGAACGGGAAGCCTCTGGTGTCGAGCAGCAGAAAGTCGATGAAGCCCCTACTTGTCTTTTCGAAGTTGTCTCCAAGGGCATCCAGATCGGATGATCTGATCGTGACGCTCGGCTCAAGGCTGATGTTGGCGGGCAGACTCCCTTCCGCAAAGAAGCGCCAGCCTGCAGCTTCAAGCAACTTGTTAATCTTGATTCTGGCAGTGGCTTCTGACACTGGCACAGGCAATTTTCCTGATCAAAGTTGCGAACGCCCCTTCGAATCACGCCCACAACTCGACTGACGCCCTTTCGAGCAGTTCCCTCAGGACAGCCATCCGATCTAGCACAGGGACGTACGAAACCCGTATGGTACATTTTTCCTGGTTTCTTCTCAATCGCAAGTGAAGTCGATCAGCGTGTCTTCCAGTTGGGAGCCATACGGGACGCGCGGTCTTGAATCGCCGCACCTGGTACGGTTCGACCCACCATCAGAATCATGATCCGAGCCACGAACTACGCTATTAGGCCCGCCAACAGACGCTTCCCCAGCCAAACTGACTCCCTAGACTCTCGGCAAAGGTTTGCTGAACTAGTCGGTGCTCGCTGTTGATGCCTGTAATCATGCAGTCAAGCTCATCCTACTTTACCCCCTGCTGATCGGAATCGGAATGACGACACCTAGTTGCACGGCGACAGGCGTGTAGATGTCCACTTCCTGCTCTTGCGTTTCAATCGAGACGATTAGAGAGTACCTGCAGCGGCTATCCCACCTCTTCAAATGCGATCGTTCGCGCCACCAGCCGATGGTTGGATACACGGCTATCAGATTCGATGCGGCCAGATCTGCCGCAGTTCCCTGCCAGATATCAGAGTGAATTGAGCCGACGTTTCGGGCTTGGCTGCCTATGACCCACTTATCGCCAGGCCCTGACGTTTCGTCATGGTCTTCACCTTCCTCCCTCACCTGGGTGTTAACTCTCCAAATGAAATCCTCTTGAGATTCCTGGGGTCCATTGAGTGCAAACCGGAGTCCGTGCGAGGCATACCTATAGCGGTTCTTGTACCCAACTTCCCCGGGCCCCGGCTCCACGAAGTAGGAGAGTGTCACTCGCATGGACACCTTGGCCCCGCCCAATACCGCCAACTCATCCGTCGGCCAAGGCAGGTCGTAGAGATGCATATCCTTGGTCACGTACCGGCTATCGCGCTTGTCAAAGGGCTGTAGCTCGGCCTGTGAGATCAATGTCAGTGAACTTGCCAGCGAATGCAGCGCACGCGAGAGGCTCGGCACGCCGAAGCCGCAAATCCGCAAGAGGATGGCCACCTCTTTCTTGCTCGGGTTCTTCGTCGGCAGGAATTGTTGACGCATCGCATCGGTCCAAGTGGCGGAATGCACAAGAAGTCCGCGTACCGTCTCCGGCCACGCGTCGGGGTAAGTAGCCTGAATCTGTGCGGCCATCCAGGCCGCCTGAGCGGCTGCGGCGCTCGTGGCGCAGAACGGCGCAAACTGTGCCTGCTGAAGATCATGCCATGTCGAAAGCAACTTTAGGTCTTCGGTATCGAATATAGAGTCATTTGGACCACGGGCGACGTTGCCCCCCTCGAGAACCACCTCGGGCTTGATGGGCCAGCCTTGTTGATGCCAAGTGCTCGATGTCGTGCTGTAGGGCGAGAGGCCACCCTCCGGAGCGATAGGCGAATACGAAGCCAGTGTGGGGTCGGTAATCTGTACTTTTTCTGTACAGGCCCCCACCGTTAAAGCGTTCCACGCTTGACCCGGGTCATGCACCTCGTTCGTCAGATTATCATCAGGGTAGTTGCGCCAGCAATCTGAGTCATTGACATTACCGGCACTTACGACGATGAGCCGCTTGGCTTCTTCTCCGCGGCCCGCTGCAATCGCGTCAACGGCACCTGACCACGAAGAGGGTCGGCCACGGTCTCGATCCTCATCCGAGGTGATCGCGATACAGATAACTCGTTGGCGCTCCGGTGCCTGAGTTTCTGCCAGGCTGACGCCCTCTGCTGTCCTATGCCCCCAGAGTTCTTTGGGGTTCCGCGCTGGTGGTGGCGGGAGTATCTTGGAGGATTCCAGTCGGTGGACTACCCGCACGCTGGAGGAGCTGTTGAGAATCCCCAGGAGATCCCCGTAGGTTGCGATGCCCGCCATCAGTGTCCCATGGCCGTCATGGTCGTGAGTGCCCCACTGCGGAATCACCGTGTGCATGTCGCTCCCGTCCAGCACCGGCTTGAGCAATACGTGGCCATTGTTTACGCCGCCGTCCAAGATGCAAACGGCCACATCCCCATTCTCCTCGAACCGTGTTTTGCGCAGCAGTTCTTCGACGAGCTCTGCTTGCTCTCGGTTCGTCATTTTGATGTAAAACGTGGCCACCTGCTTTGCAAGACGGAACTCGACGATGTGGTCCGACTGCTGAATCAGCACTGTGAGCTGTTTCCCGTTGGCCTTGATGAGCAGCACAGAACGTTCAGGGAACTTCAACTCCCCTTCGTCAGAGGTGACTCCCTCCTCGCTCAGAAGTGCTCTGAACTGCGCGATCTCCTCATCCGATTCGGTGTTGAGCCATACTTCCACCCAATCAAGAGCGTCACCTGGAATCTGACCGCGCTCATCCTCTCGCCAGAACGATTCGAGCACGGCGCGTCGGATATCTGAAATGCTGCGTACGAG
>SDBV01003636.1_pt1 | contig 22550 bp, 21 predicted proteins | sample 2277081 | NCBI WGS metagenome assembly SDBV01 (sample SAMN10402039, study PRJNA504765) | marine sediment metagenome | isolation source: marine sediment core GS10_PC15, 223 cmbsf | place: Arctic Ocean: Southern Knipovich Ridge | collected 2010 | reverse complement strand
GATAAAACAATTGCCCAGGTGCTGGACTACAGGCCGGATGCGGTTATTTATTACGGTGGCTACAACGACGCCGACAAGGCGGACTGCCTGGCCACCGAGCGGCTGGGCCGTAACCTGATAAAAGATATAAACCAGACAGAGAATGCGGTGCCGTTGCTGGCCGCGCTGCACAATCTGCTGCATGCCCGCTGGTGTTATCTCTATACGTACCTGTTTGAAAAATATATGATTTATAAATACATCCAGTCGACAGGGTATCCTGATATCGAGGGCTATGCAAGTTTGCTCGAACGGCTGGTGCGGACTTGCCGCGGCAGTGGTATCGAATTGGTTATGGTCAGCCAGGTGCTTAACAAACCCCGGTATCCGGAGGGATTCGGCAGTATTGGTTACGATGACGAGGCTGCGGGCCAGAGGTTCTACCGCGAAAATGCCGGCAGGGATATTGCCGACCACTCGCAGTGGATCACTTTTCGCCAGCGGACGTTGCTCAAGCAGCAAAAGGAATTTGCGCACCGAAATGGTTTGCAGTACATTGACCTTCGAAATAGCTTCCACGCCGAAAGCACGGGGGACGGGGAAAAGTTTTACGATATTGTCCATCTGAGTTCGGCGGGCAACGCTATGATGGCCCGGATGATCTGTGATAAGCTCGCGGACGGATTCGCTGGTGCGGCAAAGCCCTCGGGGCGCTGAGACGAGATTGAATTGAAGCAGCGAGGGTTTTTCAATATAAAACTTTTAGATAAAATTGATAATCCAATACGGAGAACAACCGATGTCCAAAATGAGCATGCTGGTTGAGCTGTGGGAGTTCATGCGTTACAACAAAAAATGGTGGCTTACGCCGATAATCCTTTTCATGCTGCTGCTGAGCGCGTTGATCGTGTTTACCGAGGGCGCGGCGCTGAGCCCGTTCATCTATACTTTGTTCTAAAGGGCTGAAATTGAGAATAATGACATTTGGTGGAAATAAAACAGGCTATGCGATTGCAACATTCGCTCTGTTTTTGTTTTTACTTGAAGGCGGTCTAAGGTTGGCATATTTCCAAGTAAGAGCGAAATCGCCTTTTGCTATTGTTACCTCCGTCCATACAGCCAGGAATTGGTATCTACGTAGGCTTGCGGAAAGTAGGAAGCAGAATTACGACTTACCTGCGGGTGTTTACAACGCTTTTTGGACTGAAACAGGATCAGCTATTCGATTCCACTTTTTCAAGCAGTATGAAGAGTATTTTTCTCGATTAGTGCAAGAAGTACAATCAATTCAGAGCAAATTGATTGTACTTTACATACCGTCAGGGTTATCATGGGAAAATAATTTATCTATCGGACAATGCAGGCCATTTTTTCGTGATTTGGCATTATCACATGGGGCCGAATTTTGTGATTTAACAAATGAATTTTTAGCGCTACCGATCGAAGCAGTAACCCTGTTACCCGAAAATGGGCATATGTCTCGTTTCGGGAATATGCTTTTAGCGGAAAAATTAGGCAAAGCACTTCAAAAATACGATGGTTACACAGCTGATTTTCATTTTGATAAGCGCCCTGAATTGTATGGCGACCTAGAAGCAAACCATGATCAGGTTTGGGACTACAATCCAAGTATGTTATACAGAGTTCAAGTCAATAGTTATGGCTTGCGCGGCAAACTCGAAGTCTTGTTCCCTAAAGAGAAGCAAAGAATATTATGTCTGGGAGACAGCCAAACATTTGGACCTTATTTGGATAATAAATTCATCTATACAGAACTGCTGAATCGTAAGTTTGAAGGTAAAGAATTTTTTAACGCCGGAAAATCTGGTTATGGGATAGTGGAAGAATTATCACTCCTTGAGGAAAGGGCAAAGTATATTGAACCGGATATAACGGTCTTACAAGTGCTTGATAACGATATATACGGATTGTTTTATTTTAAAAGAACGGATTTTAACCGTAAGTCCGAAATTTATAAACCAACGAAACTCGAACTTGATTTTTTGGAAGCAGTAAGACAACAGGCTGATAAGCCATAAATCTTAACTCTTATACAACCGTTATTAAGGTCTTGAATTTAGAGCTCGTATTTGACTGAGGAATTCGATACATGTACGTGCTGGGAATATCCGCTTATTACCACGACAGTGCCGCGGCTCTGCTGTGCGACGGCGAGATTGTGGCCGCCGCCCAGGAGGAGCGCTTCACCCGTGTCAAACATGATTTCGCTTTCCCCGCCAACGCCGTGGAGTATTGCCTGGGCCAGGCCGGGATCGGGGTGGATGAGCTGGACTACGTAGCTTTCTACGACAAGCCGTTCCTCAAGTTCGAGCGGATTCTGGAAACCTACCTCAGTTATCCGGGCCGTGGTCTCAAGTCGTTCCTGCAGGCCATCCCGATGTGGCTCAAGCAGAAGCTGTTCCTGGGCGAGACTATCAAGCGGGAGCTGAGCTACGAGGGCAAAATTATCTTCCCTGAGCATCATGAGAGCCATGTGGCCAGCGCGTTCTATCCCTCGCCGTTCCAGGAAGCCGCGGCGCTTACCGTGGACGGGGTGGGGGAGTGGGCCTGTACAACCGTGGCCGATGGCACTGATAATAAGATCGAAATGCTCTACGAGCAGCATTTCCCACACTCGCTGGGCCTGCTCTACTCGGCGTTTACTTATTTTACCGGTTTCCGGGTCAACAGCGGCGAGTACAAGATGATGGGTCTGGCGCCCTACGGCGAGCCGCTTTATGTAAACCGGATCTACGACAACCTGCTGGACCTGAAAGAGGACGGTTCGTTCCGGCTCAATCTCGACTATTTCGATTTTCTGGTCGGCCTTAAAATGACCAACGAAAAGTTTGCCGGGCTGTTCGACGGGCCGGAGCGGAAGCCCGAGACAGAGATCACAAAGCGCGAGATGGATATCGCCCGCAGCGCCCAGGTGGTAACTGAAGAGATCATGCTGCGCCTGGCAAATTTTGCTCACGCTGAGACGGGCAGGAAAAACCTCTGCCTGGCCGGTGGAGTGGCCCTTAACTGCGTGGCCAACGGCAGGATTATTCGTGAGGGACCGTTCGAGAATGTCTGGATTCAGCCCGCCAGTGGCGATGCCGGCGGTGCGCTGGGCGCGGCGCTTTTTACCTGGCACCGTTACCTGGACAAGCCCCGCAAGGCCGATGGCCGCAGAGACAGCCAGCGCGGAAGTTACCTGGGCCCTGAGTACACTGAGAGCGAAGTGACCTCATACCTTGAGAGTAACAGCTATCCGTACAAGCGCCTGAGCGAAGCGGAAATGCCACAGCGCGTGGCGGAGCTTATCGACAGCGAAAAAGTTGTCGGCCTGTTCCTGGGCAAGATGGAGTTCGGCCCGCGAGCACTGGGAGCACGCAGCATTATCGGTGATGCCCGCTCGTCCAAGATGCAGCGGATCATGAACCTCAAAATTAAGTTCCGCGAGAGTTTCCGCCCGTTTGCGCCCTCGGTGCTGGCCGAGGACGTGGGTGAGTATTTTAAGATCGACTCTGCTAGCCCCTACATGCTGATTACAGCCGATGTGCGTGAGGAGAAACTGGTTGGCGGCGGCGGCGATGGCGGAGCCGAAGGACTGGCGAAAGTTAACGAGGTGCGCTCGGAGGTTCCGGCGATTACCCACGTGGACAACTCGGCGCGGATTCAGACAGTCGATGGCGAGAGCAACAAGCCATATTACGAGATCATCCGGGCGTTCCGCGAGCGCACCGGCTGCTCGGTGATAATAAATACTTCGTTCAACGTGCGCGGTGAGCCGATTGTGATGAGCCCCGAGGACGCCTACCGCTGCTTTATGCGGACCAACATGGATTATCTGGTGCTGGGCAATATCATATTAGCAAAAACCGAGCAGCCCGAGTGGCCCGAGAAGGATGACTGGAAGGAATCAATCGTGCCCGATTAAAGCGGGCCAGGTGGAGGACTGAAGTGGCTAAACCGGTAGAGAACAATAAAGAATACCGCAAGTTCGGGATTAGCGTGGGGATTGCGTTCCTGTTGATATCCGCCCTGTTCTGGTGGAAAGATGTCCAGAATGCGCTACGGGTTACCGGAACACTGGGCGGCGTGCTGCTGCTTGGCGGCCTGGTTGCACCGGGGTTGCTCAAATGGCCCTACCGCGGCTGGATGAAATTTGCCACAGTGATGAATTGGTTCACCACGCGCATAATCCTGACCCTGATGTTCTGCCTTGCGATAGCTCCCATGGGCCTGCTGATGCGCCTGCTGGGTAAACGTCCGCTGGCCACGGGTTTTGATAAGAGTGCTGAAACATACTGGATCAAGCGCGAGCGCAAGGAGTACGACCCGGTGCGCAGCGAGAAGCACTTTTAGTGGGAAAAGTACAGAAGATATAAAAAAGCCGCGAACACTTGTCCGCGGCTTTTATCATTTACTCGGATGTATTATCAGATACTCTGTTTTATCGGTAAAAAATGTCGGCAAAAAATATCGGCAAAAATGTCGATAAAATTAACCCAGCAGGTCACCGAGCATCTGCTCGGCTATCGACTCGGCCACCTCGGGCGAGTTGTAGAAGCCGGAGGCGACCCGTTGACGGACCCTGTCCAGATTGTCCGGATCGGATTCCAGCGTTCCTGCCTCAGCCAGACGGGCTCGTGCCAGCGGATGCTCGGCATTGACCAGATCACCCAGAACGCCGCTCTTGAGGATTGCCTCGGCGGTTCCCTCCACCAGCTTGTCGTCCATAATGTACTGGCCGCTTGTTACCTGCGCCTTGAGAGAATCAATCCGTTGCTGGTTGCTGTCCAGACCTTCATTAAGGGGCTGCAACGTGGGTTGTGTGCGCTGAAGGCTGCGTGCCTGGTCGCTGATTGTCACAGTGTCGACTTTCAACGTCCCGTCCGTGGCAGCCTTGGCGCCCTTGGCCGTATCCTTTCCAGCAGCATCGAGTTGCTGGTTTTTTTGCGGGTCCTGAGCCTTGGTACGCTGGATCAGATGATCAATTTTCATCAGGCTTGGTCCTTTAATGCGACACCCCGTTACCGCTCCACTATCCGTCGGGAGGGTGCGGGTCTGAACTATCCATCCGTGAATAGTATATTATTTGTCCACTTGTTCTTCAATATCGGCCTGTGGGCCGGATTTCTTTAAGCCCTGCTTCAGCCTGTCACGTCCTTAAATCGGGCCTTTCCGGCCTGGGGAGCGTGTGAGTATTTGCGCAGCATACGCTTACCCTTGCGGAGGGTGTAAATCCGCTCGGCAAGTTTTGCCATTGCAGAGGAGGCTTTTGCCACGCTGTCTCCCTCGCGGGAGGAAAGAATGTCCAGTTCGCCCACCAGTTTGCCGAAAAGCTCCTCGGTATGACGGCGTTGGCTGCCGGCTGAGGGTTGAGCCTCACCGGCCAGCAACTTTATTCCATCGGGAGGGCCAAGACGCGCGAGCACTTTCTCTTTTTGTGCCAGCACACGCTGCAGACCCTCGTAATCACTAAGTTCTATCATCTTCTGCTGCGCGTCAAGCAACTTGTCGTACTTTTTCAGTTGAGTGAGCTGACGCGTAAGGGTTTCGTCCAACCTGGCGTTCGGCTTTCTGCCCATCTTCCTCTCCGGCCTCCCATACAGCAAATTATCAGAACTCGTTTGCCGTCATTCTTTGCAAGAACCGAGCCGGAAAAGGAATATTTTGACGACTCATCGCATTAAGTTGCCATGGCCCTTTATTTCAAAGATATTCCTGATTAATTGATATGCGCGCTGTGCATTTTAACCGTCGATAGCAGCCTCCAGCGCAGCGCGACGGATATCGTCATCCAGCGGACGCGGGTTGGTGCCGATATTGGTGCTCAGCTTGCTGGCTTCCAGGATCGAGGGAATCTCGTCCTTGCTCACACCCAGTTCGCCCAGGTTCAACTTGCATCCCACCCTTTGCTGAAAATCACGGACAAGCTGGATAAAACAGCGGGCCTTGATCTGTGGCTCATCGTGGGTGCAGTCAAACGCATCGGCAAGCTCGCCCATCCTGCTGTCGGCCCAGCCCAGACTCGGTTCCAGGCACCAGGGGGTAAGCACACCCACCAGCAGGCCGTGGCTGATCCCCTTGTAGCTGCCCACCGCCATCGCCATCTCGTGGCCCAGGCCCACACCGGTGTCGATAGCAACTCCACCCAGCAGCCCGGCGATAAGCATGTTGTGGCGCGCCTCGATATCGTTGCCGTTTTCCACGGCCCGGGGAAGGTACTCGTGGACCAGCCGCACGGCGCGAATCGCGGCCCCGGCGATAATCGGGTTACTGCCCGTGGACAGGTGGCCCTCGATAGCCTGGCCCAACACGTCGAGACCCGTCTCGCGGGTTACATCCAACGGCATATTGACACTGGCCTCGGCATCCAGCAGCGCCACCGTGGAAACCATCTCCCAACTGTAGAACGCTTTTTTCACTCCCAGGCTTTTGTTTGTTATCACACTGACCTTGGTGGCCTCGCTGCCCGTGCCCGCCGTGGTGGGGATAGCGATCCAGGGCCGGCAACCGCTTTCCCAGTTTCGTTTACCGAGCTGGTAGTCTTCGGCCGGGCCGGTATTGTCGCATAGCATGGCGATCACCTTGGTGGCGTCCAGGGCGCTGCCCCCGCCCACTCCGATAAATACATCGCTACCACTCTTGCGGGCAAGTTCGGCGCCCTGCTCGATAGTTTCCAGCGTAGGCTCGCGCTCCACCTGCTCAAACAGCTCGAATGGCACCCCGGCGCTTTTCAGCGATTTCTCGATTTTATCCAGCAGGCCGAACTTGCGGGCGCTGCCCTGTCCACTGACCACCATTGCTTTGCTGCCGAACTTCGCCGCCCAGGCCCCTGCGTTATTAATACATCCCGGCTCCGCCTCTATCCAACGGGGCAGGGTGAATGCTTCCACCAGTCCTTGCATTGTTTCCTCCAGCGTTTCAAATAATTTAATCGCTCAACTGTCCAAATCTTCCAACTCCACCCAACAGCCTTTCTCCCAGCTTTCCAGCCCCCTCTGGGCCAGTTGCAGGCCTTTGGCCCCCTCCAGCAGGGTCCAGCGGAACGGCTCGCCGTTGGCCACATGACGCAGGAACAGCTCCCACTGGCACTTGAACGCATTGTCAAATTGTTTCTCGTGCCAGAACGGCGTCCAATGCTTAAAATAATCCACCTGCTTTTCCAGGTCCGGGTTCCAGGTTACGTAGGGCGTATCTTTAAGTGACTGCACCCGGCACTCGTGAAGGCCCGCCACGGCGCTGCCATCGGTGCCCTCAATCTGGATTGTGAGCAAGTCATCGCGGCGCACGCGCACCACCCATGAGGAATTGAAATGGCAGACCACGCCGCTGTCGGTAACGAACGTGGCGTAGGCCGCGTCCTCGGCCGTGCACTGGTATTCTTTGCCGTTTTCATCAACGCGGCTTGGGATATGGGTTGCGCCGATGCAGGTGGCGCGCCTCACGTTGCCCGCCAGGTTATCGATCAGATATCGCCAGTGGCAGAGCATGTCCAGGATTATCCCGCCGCCGTCTTCCTTGCGGTAATTCCAGCTCGGGCGCTGGCACTTGCCGCTGCGCCCGTCATGGACCCAGTAGCCGAACTCGGCGCGCATCGAGAGGATCCTGCCGAAAAAGCCGCTGTCGATCAGCTGGCGAAGTTTCTGTATGCCCGGCAGCCAGAGCTTGTTCTGCACCACTCCGTTCTTGACCCCCGCGGCTTTGGCCCTGCGGTAGAGGTCCAGTGCATCTTCCAGGTTGTCCGCGCTGGGTTTTTCGCAGTAAACCGCTTTGCCCGCCTTGATAGCGCGCCGTACACCCTCAACACGGGCCTGAGTGGTCGAGGAGTCGAAATAGACCCCGAAAGCGCTGTCACCCAGGGCGGCGTCCAGGTCGGTGGTGTAATGCTCCACGCCTGTCTCTGCTGCCAGGGCTTTAAGTTTATCCTCGTTGCGGCCCACCAGCAGGGGTTCCGGCATGATAACGCTACCGTCATCCAGCTTCACCCCGCCCTGCTCGCGGATAGCGATAATCGAGCGTTTGAGGTGCTGGTTGGTGCCCATCCGGCCGGTGACGCCGTTCATGATAACGCCGATTTTTTTTATCGCCACTGTCCCCCCTGTCATCCCATTTCACCATTATACGCTGCCGGCGGCAACGGTCATTGTTAACTCAATCAGGAACATTCCCGGTATGCCCGGACAATTTCCTCCAGGAAAAAATCCTGGTCCCCGGCCCACCAGCGGTTGGAGAAAATCTCCACCTCGTTGTACCCTTCGAACCCGTTACGTTCCATCATGCCGCGGATACCCCGGATATCTATAACTCCCTCGCCCATCAGCCCACGATCGTTGAGCATGTCTTCCGGCGGTGTTTTCCAGTCGCAGATATGGAAGCTCAGCAGGCGGCTGGCCGCTGCCGCCCGCTCTATTTCACTTTCCAGGTCCGGGTCCCACCACACGTGGTAGCAGTCCACGGTGATGCCCAGCCACGAAGAATCTATCTGGGCGCAGAGGTCGTTGGCGGTTTTCATTTTCACTATCGCGCTGCGGGTATCGGCGTACATCGGATGCAGCGGTTCGATAGCCAGCCGTACTCCGGCGGCTTGGGCCTGTGGCAACAGCGTCTCTATCCCATCGCGGATCTGGCCCAGATCGGTCTCGATGCTTTGCTCCGGTACGGCCCCGCAGACCAGCACCAGAACCGGCGCACCCAGGATTTCACATTCCTCTAGAGCCCGACGGTTCTGCTCGATTGCCGTCTGCCGCGCTCCTGCCGTGACCGCCGGAAAAAATCCGCCGCGCGCCAGCGAAACCACCTCGAGGCCGGCGCTGGCCAGTGTCGATGCCGCTGCGCGCGGAGTGGTGCCATCCAGGGCCTGGCGCCACACAGTGATACCCGCAACCCCGGCAGCCGAATACTTGTGCGCGGCGGTCTCGATACTCCACGCTCTGGTGGTGATAGTGTGGATACAAAGCCGTGAGAGGTTATTTAGCGGGGTGATGCTCATCGGCTGTTATCTCCGCCTTTGGCAAGCGCCTGCTCCGGGAAAAAGCGGAATGCCGTGCCGTTGATCGCCATCCGCCGGATCAGCAGGGCCAGCTCGCGAAGGTGGTAGTCGCCCCACATCGATGACTCGCCGCGGGGAGTCCTGCTGCCCTCGGGGACATGGTCCCAGCCGCCGGGGCGATGGTAGACGGAGTGCAGCAGCAGGCCGTGATGGTCCGCGTCGGTGGACAGGTACGGTTCCTCGAGCAGGGAGGAGGCCACTGTCAGCCCGGCGGCTACATACTTGCTGCCCTGTCCAGGATCGCCCCTGGAGGAGATATATTGACCCAGCCGCAGCAAAGCCTGGGCCGCGATAGCCGCCGCCGAGGAGTCAACTGGCTCGAATTGGTTGAACGGGTCGGACTGGCGAGAGAGATAATCTCCCATTTGCGCCAGTCCCGGTGCGCCGGTGTCCCAGTACGGCACACCGTCGGTGGGGCAGTTGTCCAGGTAAAAATCGGCGGTAGCCCTGGCCACTTCCAGAAAGCGCCTGCTAAATATTTTTTTGCCGGTCAATTCGCCAGCGTGGATATTTTGGAACTCCGCTGCCGGCAGCATCTCCAGAAAATCCAGTTGCTCGGTGAAACCGAGCATGATCCAGGCCAGTCCGCGTGTCCATGTGCTGAACGGCGAATAACCCTGCTGTGAGGACGGGCAGCGATAGCAGCCATTGCTGATATTGAAAATAGACTCGTGGGCCACCCGGCCCCGGATGTCAAAATTGTCGCGCCCAGCGCCGAAATACACATTATAGCGCGCGGTGGTTTCCGCGTGGCGCAGCAGGCGCTCCAGCAGGTTGATTTTTTGGTCCTGCTCGCCCAGCAGCTCGTGGCCCAGCAGATGGCTGAGCGCCAGAGCGCGCCCACTGCGGATAGTGTCCGCGAACAGCGAATGAGGGCCGTTGAAACTGGAGATAAAACCCAACCCTCCGGGAATATCCGTCCAGCGGGAGGCCTGCACCGCTCCGGATACTTTCAACGCCAGCTCGAAAAAAAGTCTGTCGCCCGGTGTGCCGCCCAGGTGCCCGGGCAGACGGTTCTCATGCCAGAGCCGGAGCAGGTTACCGTAGGTGGACACGTTGTTGAAACCGTGGTCATGCACGCCGGTATGGGTCAGGTGAGGCGCCATGCGGTTTCGCGTATTCTCCAGGGCATCGGCCAGGAACTTTTCCTCCCCGGTGGCGTCGTACTGAAGCAGCGAGGAGCCGAACTGGAAACCCTGGGTCCATTCGGTCCATCCGCGAGTGGCCCAGCGGCCTTCCACGGTGAACACCGGAGCGCCATCGGCCGGGTCCCAGCTTTGTGCCGTAGCCTGGATTTTAGATTCCGAGAGCCGCCACATTTTTTCCAGCGCCGACAGCATGTCCAAAGGAGAGAGGCCGATATTGATATTGAGCATTGGTGCTCCATGTGCATTTAGACGTTTATGTTAGTGAGACACGGCTTTTAATTCTTAAGATTACAACCCCCGCCCACTTTGTTAAAGGGGAGTCAGGGGCCGGAAGAAGCTTAAAGCCTTTTGATGTTAAATCCACCATCGATATAGATTGCGCTGCCGGTGGAGAACACCCAGTCCCCGTCCAGCAGAGAGCGCACCGCCCGGCCCACATCGTCCGGAGTGCCCCATCGCGCCTGCGGCACCAGCCCACCTTTGATCAGGCTGTCGTACTTGTCCCGCACACCGCTGGTCATGTCTGTTTCCATGATCCCGGGCCGGAGTTCGTAGACCTGGATATTGTGCTCGGCCGTACGTACGGCCCACAACTGGCTGGTCATCGCCAGGGCCGCCTTTGCCATGCAGTACTCGGCACGGTTCACACTGGCCGTGTCCGCGGAGATGGAGCCGATAAACACCACCTTGAAGCCGCCTCTGAGCACCGGCTCCGTTGTTTTCTCCAGCCAGCGGTTGACCACTGCCTGGGTAAGAAAGAACGCCCCCTTGAGATTAACTCCGATAACCCGGTCGAAACTCTCCTCGCTCAGTTCGGTAATATCGGCGCGCACCGATGGCGCTACTCCCGCGTTATTAACCAGAGCGTCGATCCGGCCCAGCCTGGCGATACACTGCTCCACCAGCCGCGCACGGTCTTCGGCCGAGCTGATATCCGCTTTCAGTGTGACGAAAGACTGCCTGTCCGACATGCGGGCTTTCTCGCATTCGGCGGCGGTCTGCCTGGCGGCCTCGGAGTTGGCCGCGTAGTTGATCGCAACCGAGTAACCCCGGGCGGCAAGCTCGACCGCCACACCCTTGCCCAATCCCCGGCTGGCCCCGGTAACCAGCGCCACCGGTACGGTGCTCTGCATATTTGTCCTCCGGATTGAGCAAAGAATTAATTTCAGGTCGCATACAGCGGGTCCTGCCGGGCCCTGATGCCGCAGGGCAGATAGCAAAATATTCGCAATTACAAATTGATAAATAGTTGCAAATTATTCAAGTTTTTTACCAATTGAAGGATGCAGTGAACAGTCTTTGAAAGAATGCCGTCAAAGAGCTTCACATCGGCTGGCGGATGGATTATACTCAGCAGAGAATCTTGAACGCCTTCGCCGCATAAACTCGGAATCGTTTATTATCGAATTCAATTTATTTATACGGCTACCCATTCCGGAGAGACTGATGGACAAGCACAAAAGCAGTAACAGCATTTCCCGCCGCAAGTTTCTGGGCACAGCCGCCGCTGTGGCAATAGCGGGCCGCGCCGCCGCGCAAAGCCAGGCGAAAAGTGGCAAGATGCTACGGGTAGGCGTTATCGGCGGAGGGTTTGGGCAATCGTTTTACTGGCATGAGCATCCTAACAGCAAGGTGACCGCTGTCTGCGATTTGCGCAAGGACCGTCAGGCTGAAATGAAAGAAAGGTTCGGTTGTGATACGGCCTACACCGGCTGGCGTGAGCTGGCGCATGATCCGAACGTGGACGCAGTGGCCGTGTTCACCCCGGCGCCGCTGCATGTTGAGATGGCCGTGGGAGCGATGGAGGCGGGCAAGCACGTGATCAGCGCGGTGCCGGCGGGAGTGAACCAGGAGGAATGCGAGCGATTGCTGGAGGCTGTTAAGCGTACGGGCAAGCTCTACATGATGGCCGAGACAAGCTACTACCGTCGCCAGATAATCACCGCCCGCCAGATGGCCGCGGAGAAAAAATTTGGCGAAATTTTTCACTCCGAGAGCGAGTACCATCACGACGGGCTGGAGAGCCTGGCGTTCAACCCGGATGGCTCGCCCACCTGGCGTCACGGTTACCCGCCGATGCTCTATCCCACCCACTGCACGGGAATGATCGTCCCGGTAACCGGCGAGCGTCTGACCGAGGTTATCTGTACCGGCTGGGGAGATGCAGAGGATAAGATGCTCAAGGGTAACCGCTGGAACAACCCGTTCTGGAGCGAGACGGCATTTTTCAAGACCAGCGGCGGGCACAACGCTCAGGTGGCTATCTACTGGAAAGTGGCCAGCGGCGGTACGGAGCGCGGTTCGTTTTTCGGCAGCGAGATGAGCTTCCAGATGCCGCGTCCGGGTGCGCACGGTACACTTGTCTCCCATCGGGAGAAAGGTGAACAGATCAGGAACACATTCGCCGAGAGCAGGATTGTTACCGAGGAACTGGAAGTGGGCGACCACTACGAGTTGTTGCCAGAGCCGTTGCGCCACTCCTCGGGCCACGGGGGCAGCCACACGCATATCACCCACGAGTTTGTCTCGGCCTGTATTGAACAGCGCCAGCCTTCGGTTAATGTTTATGAGGCGCTGGCCTACACGGTACCCGGTATTATCGCCCATGCAAGCGCTCTTGAGGGCGGCACGCTGAAGAAAATCCCGGACTACGGGCAGGCGTGAGTATTTTGGCCGTTCAGATTCTCCGTTTCATTGGATTTAACCGCCCGAGGCCGCCGCGGGCTTCGCCCACCAGCCCCGCTGAGGCGGGGCTGCCGCCGGGACAGTTGCACTGTCCCGGCGGGCGGCGGCCCCACTGTGGTGGTAAACCTGGCTGGTCAGACAACTGGCAGCCGCTGGATAATTATCAAAAAGGATGGATGCGATGCAACGCAAACAATTCCTGAACACTCTGGGCGGCGCGATGGCAACCGCGGCGATGTCTCCGTTGCTCAGTGGCTGCGGGGCCGGGCCGGGTGGGGATAAGCGGCAGAACGTGGTGATTATCATGGCCGATGACATGGGTTACAGTGATATCGGCTGCTACGGCGGAGAGATGGCTACTCCCAATATTGACTCTCTGGCCGCGGGTGGAATCAGGTTCACTAAGTTTTACAACGCTGCCCGCTGCTGCCCCACCCGGGCCTCGTTGCTCACTGGCCTGTACCCTCACCGGGCGGGCATGGGCGGGATGGTCAGCGGGAATTGCGACCGCGAGCAGGGGCCGTACCAGGGCTGGCTCAACGACAGTTGCGTGACTCTGGCCGAGGCCATGGGCCGTGCCGGCTATCGCTCCTACATGTCTGGCAAGTGGCACGTGGGCGAGTGCCGCGGGACCTGGCCTATCGACCGTGGATTTGATCGTTATTTCGGCCTGGTGAGCGGAGCAAACAGCTATTGGGAGATGCAGGAACAGCCGGGCAGGCACCGCAGGATGCTGATCGACAACGACGAGTGGCACCCGCCGCGCCAGGGTTTCTACATGACTGATGCGTTCAGCGACCACGCCGTGCAGTTTCTTCAGGAGCACCAGCAGGGAGATAACTCGAGACAGCCGTTTTTCCTTTACCTGCCCTACACCGCTCCGCACTGGCCGCTGCATGCCTGGCCTGATGATATCGCCAAATACCGTGGGCGGTTCAAGGCCGGCTGGGATGTTCTGCGGCGTGAGCGTCTTGAGCGGATGCAGCAGATGGGCCTGATTGACCCGGACCTTCGGTTGAGCCCACGCGATCCCGAGGTGCCGGCCTGGGACGATGTGCCGGACAAGGAGCATCAGCAGCGGTTGATGGAGGTCTACGCGGCGATGATCGACAGGATGGACCAGGGGATCGGCAAGGTGATGGCGCAGATAAAACAGATGGGCGCCGACCAGAACACACTGGTGCTGTTTCTTGCCGACAACGGAGGCTGTCACGAGCGAATCGACGGGCGCGACCTGAACCAGCCGGGTGTGGCTGTTGGCAAGCCAGGTTCGTTTGCCGCTTATCGCCGTCCCTGGGCCAATCTGAGCAACACGCCGTTCCGCATGTTCAAGCACTGGGTCCACGAGGGAGGAATCTCCACGCCGCTGATAGCCCGCTGGCCGGATGCCATATCATCCCCCGGCACAATCAACACCGAGGAAGTGGGTCATGTGATAGACCTGCTGCCCACGGCGTTGGATGTGGCGGGCACAAACTACCCGTCCAGGTTCGATGGCCGTGAGATTGCTCCGTGCGATGGCCGTAGCCTGATGCCCGTGCTGCGCGGGGCACGGCGAAGTGGCCACGAAGCGCTCTATTGGGAGCACATGGGTAACAGGGCTGTGCGAAGGGGCGAGCTGAAACTGGTTGCAAAAAAAGGCGGCCCCTGGGAGTTGTATAACCTGAGAGAGGACCGGGTGGAGTTGGATAACCTGATCGCCGGGCGTGGTTCCGAAGCCGCTGAACTGGAAAGGATGTACGCTGCCTGGGCGGATAATGTGGGGGTTGATCCGAACCGCTGAAACAAGTGGGGAATCAAATGAAGGGGCGACGTATGCGTCGCCCCTTCATTTCAATCCAGCAGGGGCAGAAACGCCTCGGTTACCAGCGCGGGGCTGCCCAGCACCGCTATCGGTTTGCGTTGCAACGGGGCGCTGAGAGTTAACTCGCGGTCACCCTCTATAAACAGGTTGGTGCACAACCGCAGGGCGTATTGTTTTGAATATATACCCGGCTCCAGAGTGAAACCCAGCCCGGGCATGATCTCGCGGTTGTCAATATAGAGGTAGTTGTCGAACCGGACGCCGAACTTGTGTCCAGCGCGGTTCAGGTTATAACCCAGCGCACGGGGAAGCACGTGTGGGTTGCCGCCCAGCAATGGCCGCGCCGCCTTGTCCACTTCCAGTCCTGTCAGCGGTATGCTGCTTTTTATCCGTCTTGCCACAAGCGCCAGCACGGTGTCAGCGGCCGCGGCTATTCTGTCCCACGCCTGCTGGAGTCCGGGGGCAATCGTTTCGCTTGCCACCAGGGTCCAGCCCAGCCGGGCATGCATCGCCTCCGGCTGTTTTTTGCGCCGGGCGGCCACCTCGATATAAATCACATCGTCACGCGCAATCTGGATCCGGTTCTTTTTATCGGGAACGTAACTTTCATTCAGGGTGTGCTCTCCGGCCGCCACAACCACCGGCGCCACCAGTTCCAGATCGAGTTTGCCGAGATATTTACCGATATGGCGCGCCAGATCGTAGTCGCTGATTTTCCTGTTCCGGCTCAGCCTGTCGCGAAGCCGTTCCACGGCCACAGGCAGCACCGAATCCAGGCGCGCGGCGGCGTACTTGTGGCTCTCAGCCTCCTCTACAGTCCAGCGGGTGTGGTAGAACGAGAGCATCGAGGCGGCGGGCCTGAACCGCAGACCGATTTCCTGCAACAGTTCAACCGTGCCGATATCGACCTGCGATATTTCCGGAACCTTCAGCCCCGGAGAATAGTTGATCGCTATGTCTCGGGCGGCACTGAAAATCCGGTCTTTCAGCGCCTGTTTCATCTCTTCGTAGCTGCGGTAGACAGTGGGATAGTAGGCCACGCCCTCGAACACGTGCTCGTCGTCCTTGTGGTAAATCAGGAACGGCTTGTGCAGCGTGGCCAACGCAGCATAGAAAATAAACCAGCGGTGTTTCGTTTTCCCCCGCAGTCCCAGGAACTCACTCTCCACATCGTTAAACACGCCCTGGCCGGTAAACAGCCAACCGTCGAACCTATTTTCCATCATCCAGCTCTGCATGTCGGTATAAACAGGCGGCGGGATCAGTTCACGCCCGGTGTCCGGCCTGATTTCAGCGGTTGCGGAAGCGGCGGGCAAGAGGGCTAGCCAGATACACAGCGCCGCCAGGACCGTCCTTGTCCCAGAAGTCATTTTTCTATCTCCGCAAAACGGTTAACGTGATCAGTCTGTTAGAATCAGGGTTCCGTAGACAGTGGGCTGACGGAACGGGTGGGCCCCGCGCCAGTCCCAAAGATGCTCGTCCGGTCCCTCGGCGTCTCCGGCTGCAAAATTTATACCGAGCCGTGTACCGTTTTCAGGTTCTTTGCCTATCTCCTCCCAGGGGATCGCCAGTTCAACGCAGTATCCACGGTCCGAGTCGGTGCTGTCGTTGATTGTCCCGTCAAGGTGTACCGCGAACAGCGCCCGGCTGTCCCAGGTGGCGTCACTGACACCCTCCGGTGTGCCGCGGTCGTCCTTAACCTGGCCCAGGGTATTGATATGGTAAACAATATCGTCCTCAAGCCACTGGTCCGTACGGTCCTGTCTAGGATCGAGCAGGACCTCTATCATGTCGTCCTTGTAGAGCGCCTTGTGGTCGCGCTCGTACTGGTAGCCCACCAGTTGCCTGTCGCTCACCTCGAACGCCACATATAGGTATTGCTCATCCCAGAGAGTGAAAATTTCGATCCCGTTCGGGTCGGCAACATCTGCCGGATCGTCCAGCCGCATTGCCGCTCCGGAGCGCCACGCCTGCTCCAACTTACCATCGATAGCTATCTTCTGTTGGGCGCGAGGGCAGATCACCACGCCGGCGTCGTCCTGCTCTGAAGCGGGAGAGCCGCCGCCGCCACAGGCCACAAGCGACAGCAGTAAAACCAGAACTAAAAATGCAGCAATTTTTGAGCTGAAGCAGGACATGAAAGATTCTCCGGGTGGAATTATGCGGTGACAGCGGTTTGTCAGTCTCCGCTTTGTGCAGTGCGCCAGGCTTCGCGAAGTTTTTCCAGGGTCACGTTCGGGTCCTCCACCATCACCCGTGCCCCCCCGGACACCATTTCCAGCACGCCGGTCTCGTTGCGATGGCGCGGGACGATGTGGCAGTGAAGGTGCTCTATGCTGGCCCCGCTGGTGTCGCCCACATTGTAGCCGATATTGAATCCGCGTGGCCCGTAAGCCGATTCCAGTATATCCATCATTCTGTGAATCAGGCGCTGCATTTCCTGCACCTCGTCCCGGCTCAGCTCACGGATATCGGTGATGTGCCGCAGGGGAAAGATCATCAGGTGCCCCGGGTTATAGGGAAACAGGTTCAGCGAGACCACCATCAGTTCCGTGCGGCCCACCTCCAGGCGTACCACCCGCTCGTCGTTGTCGCGGATCGAGCACAGGATACAGGGCACGTCAGGCTTGCCGCCACGCACGTAGTCCAGTTTGCCGGGGATAATCAGGTTGCGCTCTATTTTCATCTGCTGTCCGCCCGAAAGTTTGGTTGTTTGCTGTGAAGATGGCTACCTGGGTAAAATAACTCGTACGGATGCCCCGGCGCAAGCAGCGAGAAACTTGACAGGAAGCCATAATAATGTATAATTATTCTTATAACTTGAATAAATATGCATGGAGAACATCGATGCCCGATATAAATAAACGGCGGAAGTTGATTGTCGAGCTGGTTTCAAGCCAGAGTGTCGGCAGCCAGCGCGAGCTGGCTCAGTTGCTGACAGGCCAGGGTATAACTGTAACCCAGGCCACACTCTCGCGGGATATCCGCGAGCTGGGGCTGGTCAAGAAAGCAAGCAGCACCGGCGGGTTTCGTTATCAGCAGTCCAGCCCGATCGGGGGAGTGGGAGCGCTTGCCGCCGGGCCGGTGGTGCTGGGTATCCAGTGCTCGGCCAACCTGATGGTGATCCGAACCCGGCCGGGATTCGCCCAGTCCGTGGCGGCCGGGATAGACCAGGCTCGCTGGAGCGAGGTGCTGGGCACGGTGGGCGGCGATGACACCGTGATAGTTGTGCTGGCTGAGTCCGCCGAGGTGGAGGAAGTGGGGCGCAGAATGCGGCTTTTCTTAAGCTCATAATCATTGTATAATAAGCGGTACCTTTGGAAAGGATAGCGGATTCCATGATTAAGGTTGGCATTTACGGAGCAAGTGGCTACACCGGCCTGGAACTGGTGAGGATCCTGCTGGGCCACCCGGATGCGGAGATCGTGTTCGCCACCAGCGAGACCTACGCGGGCAAGACCCTGGACGATATTTTCCCCTGCGGGATAAAGCTGGAATTGATTCACGCCGAGGAGGCTGACCCCGCTGAGGTGGACGCGGTTTTTACCTGTCTGCCGCACACAACCGCGATGAACACTATCGGCCGGATTCACCGCCGGGGGCTGAAAATTATCGACCTCTCGGCGGATTTCCGTTTCCAAAACCCGGCCGATTACAGGCAATGGTACGGCCTGGACCACGTTATCCCGGAACTGCTGAGCAGGAGCGCCTATGGCCTGCCGGAGCTGTTCCGCGAGAAAATAAAGGGCGCGGAGATTGTGGGCAACCCGGGCTGTTATCCCACCACGGTGCTGCTGGCGGTTGGGCCGCTGGCCGCCGAGGGCTGGCTGGCCGAGGCGCAAACCGTGATAGTCGACTCCAAGAGCGGGGTAACCGGCGCGGGCCGCAAGGCCAGCCTGGGCACCCATTATGTCGAAGTGAACGAGGATATCCTGCCCTACAAGCTTGGCCGTGGCCACCGTCACGTGGGCGAAATGGAAACGATTCTCAGCTCCCTGGCCGGGCGGGAACTGAAAGTGGCGTTCAGCCCGCAGCTCGCACCGTTCAGCCGGGGGATACTCTCGACTATCTACATCAGCGGCACCGGGCGCAGCGCGGCGGAAGTGGCTGAACTGCTGGCCGGTTTCTATGATGAAGAACCGTTCGTGAGTGTACTGGAAAACGGACGGGCCGCGCAACTGGGTTTCGTGCGCTATAATAACCGTTGCGTGCTGGGAGTCCACGAGGTGGCTGGTACGGAGCTGGTGCTGATCACCTCAGCGATAGATAACCTGATCAAGGGCGCGGCCGGTGCGGCGGTGCAGAATTTTAACCTTGTGTACGATATCGACGAAACGGCTGGCCTGGACGCAGGCAGCGGGAGGATTTGATTTATGAAGCAGGGGTGCAGGCTAGTGCTCAAGGTGGGCGGCGGAGAAGTAGATAACAAGAAATTTCTCAAGAAGCTGGCGGTACTGATAAAAGGAATGAAAGACAGACCGGTGATTGTCCACGGCGGCGGCAAAGAGATCACTCGTCTGCTGGATGGCCTGGGAATAGAGTCGAAGTGGCATCAGGGGTTGCGGATCACCGATGATGTGGCGATTGAAGTTGTCGAGATGGTACTGAGCGGCCTGGTCAACAAGCGGATAGTGGGCGCGTTGGAGGCCGGCAAGGTTCGCGCCCTGGGTTTATCAGGCCGCGACCTGGGCCTGGTGCGCGCCAGGAAACTGCAAGCTGATGTGGACCTGGGCCATGTGGGTGAGGCCGGGATAGTTAATTCCGGGGCGATAAAAACCCTGGCAAAAGACAACTGGGTGCCGGTTATCAGCCCGGTGAGCCAGGACAAGCAGGGAGTAGTACTCAATATAAACGCGGATCACGTGGCCAGGGCAGTGGCTGTGAGCCTCAAAGTCGAGGAGCTTGTGTTCCTCAGTAACGTGCCCTGTATCTACGACGATAACTACGAACTCAGCACGCTCAAGGCCAATCAGGCGGAAACCCTGATAGCCAGCGGAGTGATCGATGGGGGGATGATCCCCAAGGTCCGCTCCGGGATTGCCGCTCTTGAGGGTGGAGTGAAACGTGTGGTTATAACCGATATCGATGGACTTGGACGCCGTCTGCAGGGCGAGGCGGCCGGAACCGTGATTGAAAAATAATTCCAGTGATAGTAATTAACCTGTAAGCGTTGGAGTTTGATAATGAAGAAGAACATCAGGAAAGTAGTGCTCGCCTATTCCGGCGGACTGGACACATCGGTAATTATCCCCTGGCTCAAGGAAAACTACGAGGGTTGCGAGGTGATAGCGTTCGCCGCCGATGTGGGCCAGCGCGAGGACCTGACCGGTCTGGAAGAGAAAGCGCTAAAAAGCGGTGCCAGTAAGTGCTTCGTGCTGGACCTTAAAGACGAGTTCGTTACCGGCTATATCTGGCCCACGCTCAAGAGTGGCGCGGTCTACGAGCGCAGCTACCTGCTGGGCACCTCGATGGCCCGGCCGCTGATTGCCAAGTACATGGTCCAGGTGGCGGAGCAGGAGGGCGCCGACGCAGTCAGCCACGGAGCCACGGGCAAGGGCAACGACCAGGTGCGTTTTGAGCTGACAGTCAAGGCGCTCAACCCCTCGCTGAAAATAATCGCCCCCTGGCGGGAATGGGATATCCGCAGCCGCGAGGACGCTATCGACTACGCCGCCGCGCATAACATCCCGGTCGAGGCGACCAGGAAAAAGATTTACAGCCGCGATGAGAACCTGTGGCATATCAGCCACGAGGGTGGCGATCTGGAAGACCCGTGGAATGAGCCGAAAGAGGACATGTTCATGCTCAGCGTATCCCCGGAGGATGCTCCTGACGAGCCTACATACGTGGAAATCTCGTTCGAGCGTGGCGTGCCGGTGGCGGTTGACGGTAAGAGCATGAAACCGGTGGAGTTGGTTGAGAAACTCAACGAGCTGGGCGGCGCCAACGGTATCGGCCGGGTGGATATGGTGGAGAACCGGCTGGTGGGCATGAAGAGCCGTGGGGTGTACGAAACCCCCGGCGGAGCTATCCTGGTGGCGGCCCTTCAGGAGCTGGAGCAGCTTGTGCTGGACCGCGAGAGCCTGGCCTGGAAGGATACGATTGCCCAGAAATACTCGTTCCTGGTCTACAACGGCCAGTGGTTCACCAGCCTAAGAGAGCAGATGGACAAGTTTATCGACGAGGCGCTCAAGTTCGCCACCGGCAAAGTGCGTTTCAAGCTCTACAAGGGTAATATTATCTGCGCCGGCCGTCAGAGTCCCCACTCGCTCTACCGCGAGGAATACGCCACGTTCGGCGAGGAAGACGTCTACGATCAGCACGATGCCGAGGGCTTTATCAACATCTTCGGCCTGCCGCTCACAGTGGACGCGATCCTGGATATCGAGGGTGCGCGGCGCACCGGACGCAGGGACCAATAAGCTGCCTGGGAGAGATGATGGCCGAGGAAAAGGGAAAAATGTGGGGTGGACGTTTCAGCGGCGGTACTGATCCCCTGTTGGAGCGGGTAAACGCCTCTATCGGTTTTGACCGCAGGATGTGGCGCGAGGATATTGCCGGCAGCCGGGCCTATGCCGCCGCGCTGGAGCGTGCCGGACTGATTACCGGCGAGGAGTGCACGTGCCTTCAGGACGGCCTTGAAAAAGTGGCCGGAGAGATTGAGGGCGGTAAGTTCAGTTGGAGCGAGAAGGACGAGGATATCCACATGGCCGTGGAACGGCGGCTCACTGAGATAGTGGGGCCGGTGGGCGGAAAACTTCACACCGGACGCAGCCGCAACGACCAGGTGGCCACCGACATGCGGCTCTGGGTCAAGCGGGCCTGCCACCAGATTGACCAGGACCTGCGGGCGCTGATGGCCGGGTTGCTGGAGCAGGCGCGGCCCAACACCGGTACGCTGATGCCCGGATTCACTCACCTTCAGCAGGCCCAGGTGGTATCCGTGGCCCACTACCTGCTCTCGTTCTTCTGGATGCTGGAGCGAGACAGGGGCCGCTTCCGGGACACGGCCGCCCGCGCCGATGAGCTTCCACTTGGTTCAGGAGCGCTGGCTGGCAACTCGGTTGGAGTCGATAGAAAATTTCTGGCCAGCAAGCTGGGGTTCGCCTCCGTGAGCGCCAACAGCATGGACGCAGTGGGTGACAGGGATTTCGTGGTGGAGTTTATCTCGGCGGCCTCGCTGGCGATGATTCATCTGGCGCACCTGGCCGAGGACTTGATTATCTATTCGTCCCAGGCCTACAGGTTCGTAAGCCTGAGTGATTCGTTCACCACCGGCAGCAGCCTGATGCCGCAGAAGAAAAATCCCGACTCGCTGGAGCTGGTGCGGGGCAAGTGCGGACGGGTGGCGGGAAATCTCAGCGGCCTGCTCAATACGCTCAAGGGCCTGCCGTCCACCTACAACAAGGACCTCCAGGAGGATAAGGAGCCGCTGTTCGACTCTTTCGATACCCTCAGCGATTGCCTCCGGATAACAGCCGGGGTGGTGGGCACTATGCAGTTCAACGCCGGCAACATGCGCGCCTGCCTCGATGAGTTCCTGCTGGCCACCGATATCGCCGATTACCTGGTGGCCCGCGGCATGCCGTTCCGTCAGGCCCACTCGGTGAGCGGAAAGATAGTGCGCGAGTGCGAGAACTCTAAAACCACGCTCAGTGATCTTCCGCTGGCAAGCTACCGCGAGCAGAGTGAACTGTTTCAGGAGGATGTGAAAGAGGTGCTTAATTTCGACGTGTCCCTGGCCTCACGCGCCAGCGAGGGCGGCTGCGCCCCGGCGGCGGTGAAGATTCAGCTTGCCAGGGCCGAGGAGGTCCTGGGCGGCGGTGGGGAAATCCGTTCGATGGACGTGGAGTAGGGGAGTGCAAGGGATGGCGGGCGAGGCATGCCT
>SDBV01003635.1_pt1 | contig 22561 bp, 21 predicted proteins | sample 2277081 | NCBI WGS metagenome assembly SDBV01 (sample SAMN10402039, study PRJNA504765) | marine sediment metagenome | isolation source: marine sediment core GS10_PC15, 223 cmbsf | place: Arctic Ocean: Southern Knipovich Ridge | collected 2010 | reverse complement strand
ATACCAATCCGCATCCTTGCGCGGAAGCCAGTCTTTTCTAAATTTAGCCCAAAGACTTTCATCTTTATTCTTCCCCAAAAATAAACTCTGCAATACCCAAAAGCGATTCAGACAATGTGTAATTTAGCTTCTTTATCGTTCGAACGTTCAACGATACCGAGTGCGTCGGAAAAGCAATTATCACGCCGCAATCCGATCGCTTTAGACGCTCATCCCTAAACTCAATCATCTTCTCGCATAATTTATCATCATTTTTACTAACAGTACTTACCGCCATCGTAGCGCCAGCCTTTGTGTATGGGTGCATCATACTTATCAATAATTTCTTTTTCAGGAGTGATTCTTCCAGCAAATATCTCTGAATCGGAGTTGACATAACTGTGAGGTCCGGAATTATCCATAACCCATCAAAACTGTTGAGCGATTTGCCTAATACCTTGCTTGCAACTTTCGGACTGCTCACTGGCAGAGGTATAAGATTAATATCGCCCCACTCGGCCAGCAGTGCCTTAAGAACAACTAATTCACTATTTTCAGGGTTATACGGAATCCCTAATCTCAACGGCTTTTGCACGAGTAGCTTAAGCACCTCGAACTGTTCTTTGGGCTCAACAAACATGCTGACGCCGCTAAGATTACCCCAACGGTAAATTTCATTTGTTATAGCTTTGGTTTTAAACGCAACTAACACCAGAGTCTTTCCCTGCATAAATTTGCAGTATTTATAAGAATTAACACCAATGCACAAAATAACACTCGGATTAATACTTTTCAGTTTTCTTTCTAAATCGCCACCTGGCAGTGTTTTACTCAAATCGATTATTTTATCTATTTTTGGCAATCCTCGAGCACAGTTCCATTCCAACTGCTTGTAACTTTCTACACTCCTGTCAACTACTGCAACAACATCACCATTATTGGAAAAAGCCTTTGGCTTTTGTGGGCTTAGCAGCATTACCCCGTTTTGCAATAAAACTGCATCATTTCCGGAAACCAGATCTTTCCACGAAAGCTGACCGTTTTGTTCTATACTTAGCTTAAGATCATATCGACTGGCCAAATCGACCAGCAAATCGCCCTGGCCTTCGGTTATATCTTTCTCAGATAGCAAAATTATTTTTTTCGCTTTTGGTCGCAGGTACTTTAAAACACAGAAAGGATTCTGCTCAATAAGAAGATTGATATCGTAGGCCAGAACAACAGGAGTTTTATCAAGCTTCTCGCAAAGTTTATATGCTCTGTTCCCCATGCACACCACGATAGCAGGATTGAAATCCTTCAGTTTATTAACTAATCTGTCACCACTTTCCCCATTGCTGCCAATTTCAAATGTTCTTATCTCAAGCTTATTTCCAATCGCACGCACCAATTTATTATTAAGGCTTTGATAAGGTTTTATCTGCTCAAGATGAACTATCGCCAGACGAGGTTTCTCCGACGCCGAAAAACCTGTTTCCGCAAAAACAGACAATAACAGCGCAAGCAAAACTACTGCCTTGACCCACTTTCTTCCTGTTGTGTTAAGTGCTGCCCTTATAATTCTTCCCTTTAAATTGCCCCGCCCTTACTGACATCATAACTTTTTGATAACAAACACTTTTACCAGTACTTATTTGACTAAATCGTCAGTTTTATTGAAGGGCTTCTTTAAAAAAGTTGAGCTTTAGAAGGATAAATTCAAAAATCCTGCATTTCGATGTTTTTCATATGTTATCGCCGATTTTATGCATCTTTTGTACCGGCAAAAAATACAAAATTACGCATAAAATCCACCAAATGACCGATAAAACTCAGAGAAAACGGACAGAATTTTTTGCCAAACCCCTTAACTGCTATATAATTGCGAAAAACCAATTATTACTTCGCATAATTTTCGAGGCCAAAATATGAACCAGCTAAACTACACATGCCAAAAATGTTCGAACACCCAATACGAAACAGGAGAGTTTCGTGCAGCAGGAGGATTCCTCGGAAAGATCTTCGATGTCCAAAGCCGCCGATTCACAACAGTAACTTGCACACAATGCCGCTACACAGAGATCTACAAAGCCGACAGCAGCATGCTCGGAAACATCTTTGACTTTTTCACTAACTAAACACCCCCGCGTTGAGTGACAACTTTGAGAACCAGTTGCTCTATCGCCGCTTGCGGCGTCGCTTGCCCCGTCTTTATCGCGTAATCTATCGCCCCGAGTTCCCCCAACAGCCGACCAATTTCGGCAAGTGACAACTTCTCCAACTGCCTGAAAAAACCCTCCCTGTCACCCCATATTCTCAACTCACTGGCCACCTGATTCCTATTCGATCCCTTCTCCAACTTCGCCTTGGCATTGAACATCCTCCGGAAATGATATGCAAACGCCCCAACCACCGTATACCCCGCCGACCTGTCAGCCGCAAACATTCGCCTCAACCGCTCCACCGCCCTGCCTGTTTGGCCCGACGTCATCGCATCGATTACCGTAAAAGCATTGAACATCCTGTTATTACCGATAAGCGACTCGACGTGCTTTGTCGTAATACTCTTTTCGCCGTCCGCAAACATCGCCAACTTATCGACCTCACTCGACAGCCTGCCAGGCTCATCGCCAACCAACTCAACCAGAAGACCAGCCGTCTCCTTCGAAATACTTTTACCCTGTTCGCCCTTTGCATACGAAATCACATATTGCCCTAACTGCCATGGCTTCAATTCTTCAACGCTGACCAACTCCCCAACCTTCGCTAATTTTTTAGCAAGCCGTGTCGTCTTAGGCCAACTGCTCACCGTCAGTACAAAAACCCCCGTAGAGCATGGCTCGTCAAAATATCTTTCCAGAAATTCACGATTATTCGAAACGAACTTCTCCGCCCCCTTTATCAAAACCACTCGCCTGCTCGAAAGAAACGGCAGCGTCCGCAATTCATCAAGCACATCAGCGATATCCGCCCTGTCCGCATCGACGCTGTAAAGTCCCGTCCCCCTCTCTGCCGGCTCAATAAGTCCGCTAAGCACTCGCTCGCACGCAGAATCTACAAGAAAATTATCCTTGCCGACTATTACGTAGATTGGCTTTACCTCAGCACTTTTAGCCTTTACTGCTTTGCTCATCCGTTTTGCTACTACTGGTGCTTATTCTCTCCGCTGCCACCAGTTTATCGCCTGCTCCAAGCTTAATCAGTCGTACCCCCTGTGTATTCCTGCCGATAGAACGAACCTCTTCAAGACCCGTTCGAATTATTATCCCATTCGCACTTATCATCATCAGCTCATCGTCATCGCGCACCGCCTTAAGAGCTACCACCATTCCGTTGCGCTTAGTGGTCTTGATATTTATCAGCCCAATTCCGCCTCTGCCCTGCCTGCGGTAATCTTTCAGCGACGTCCTCTTGCCAAACCCATTTTCGCAAACAGTAAGAAGCGTCGCTCCATCCTCCGCGATAACCATATCAACCACACCATCATCCTTGCGAAGCTTTATACCACGCACGCCTCTGGCAACACGGCCCATCGAACGAACATGCTTTTCATCGAACCGTATCGCCATCCCGCCTCGCGTCCCAAGTATAATTTCATCCTTACCGCTCGTAAGACCAACACCTATAAGGTCATCATCCATGTCAAGCTTGATCGCGATCACACCGTTCGACCGGGGACGACTATATGCATTCAACGCCGTCTTTTTAACGATCCCGTTACGGGTAGCCATCACAAGTTGCCTCTCATCAAATTCGGAAACATTAATTATAGATGCGAGTTTCTCATTCTTAAGCTGTAGCAGATTCACAATATTCCTGCCCTTGCTCTGACGCGACATCTGTGTAACGTCATAAACCTTCAGCCAGTAACACTTCCCACGATTGGTAAACACCAGCAGGTAATCATGAGTAGATGCGACAAAAAGATGCTCTATAAAATCACCCTCTTTGGTATCAGAACCGATAATCCCTCTTCCGCCCCTGCCCTGAGTTCGATAAGTATCCATCGCCATCCGCTTGATGTATCCGCCATGACTTATCGTAACAATTACCTCCTCATCCGCGATCAAATCCTCTATATCGAATTCCTGCACATCCCCTACGATTTGCGTGCGCCTTTTATTAGAATACTTACCCTTTATCTCATGGATATCTTCCCGGATTATATCCAGCAGAATATCTTCACTGGCAAGAATCGCCTCATAACCATCGATCTGATCCACGAGTCCGGAATACTCCTTGGCCAGCTTCTCGATCTCAAGCCCAGTCAATCGCTGCAATTGCATCGTCAGTATCGCATCAGCCTGTGGGCCGGTAAGAAAATGTTCACCCTTGGTTTTCTCTTTTATAAATGCCGCCGGCAAAAGCTTCTTCAACGTCGCTGACTCAGCAAGCCTCAACGGCTTCTTCATCAAATTCAACTTCGCGGTAGGCGCATCAGGCGAGCTTTTTATAAGCTCAATAATTTCATCAATATCACTTACCGCAAGAATAAGACCCTCAAGTATATGAGCCCTGTTGCGGCATCTTTTCAGCAAAAAACTCGTCCGCCTGCGAATCACTTTTTTGCGATGCCCAATAAATAACTCCAGCATCTGCTTGATATTCAAAGTCTCAGGCCGGCTATTCACCAATGCTATATTCGCCACCGCATAAGTCGTCTGAAGCAGCGTATATCTATAAAGCTTATTCAGAACGATTCGTTCATCCATGTCTTTTTTCAATTCGACCACGATTCGCATACCATTACGGTCGGACTCGTCACGAATATCAGAAATTTCCGGGATCAGATTCTTATGCACACAGTCCGCGATCTTGGTAACTATTGTCGTCTTGACAACCTGATAAGGTATCTCGGTTATAATAATTTTTATCCTGCCCTTTTTGTCTGTTTCAATAGCCGTCTTACCGCGAACCCTAAGATGACCCTTGCCAGTCGTATAAGCCTCAAGGATCCCCTTCTTACCGCAAATAACACCTCCCGTCGGAAAATCAGGCCCAGGCAGCTTCGCAATAATATCCTTGAACCCGCATTTCGGATCATCTAACACAAGCAAAAGTGCATCACAGATTTCACTCAAGTTGTGAGGCGGCATATTCGTCGCCATACCAACCGCAATACCAGTCGTCCCATTCGCCAAAAGATTCGGGATCTTCGCCGGCAAAACCGTCGGCTCTGTCCGCGTCTCATCATAGTTCGGCACAAAATCAACCGTGTCACACTTGATATCCTCAAGCATCTCGATCGCCAAAGCACTCATCCGCGCCTCGGTATAACGCATCGCCGCAGGCGGATCCGCGTCAATACTTCCGAAATTCCCCTGCGGGTCTATCAACGGATGCCGCATATTCCATTCTTGCCCCAGCCGCACAAGCGTACCATACGTCGCCTGATCGCCATGAGGATGATAATTACCGCCGGTATCACCAACGATCTTCGCGCACTTCCTGTGCTTGCTCCGAGGACCAAGATTCAAATCATTCATTGCAACAAGAATGCGCCGCTGAGAAGGCTTCAATCCATCCCGAACATCAGGCAGCGCCCGCGACACAATTACACTCATCGCGTAATTCAGATATGAATTCTTAAGCTCTTCAAGAATACGCAAATTTTCAAATTTTTCCACCAGTTCCTTCTGTTCTTCCATAGCTCCATTTTTCCAGAAAAGCTTACCCCCTTTGTCATCTCCATAGCACCAAAATTACCTGCCATAATCTAACCCCAAAACCGATCCAAGTCAAGAAAAGCTTGACGCCGAACCAACACTTTATTAGCCTTTACCACAATCACCGGATTGTCCAGCTTTGAGCCGTTTCGATTTTCGGAAATTAGGATTTAGCATTTGTTGAGGATTTAGATATTAGGATTTAGAAATTGCACATAATTAACTCCCTCGCCCCGGTCTTTCTCGTAATAGCTCTCGGTGCCGTCCTCCGCCGCACCGGTTTCTTCTCACCCCAATTCCTCAGCCAGCTCAACCGCCTCACATACTTCATCGGCCTGCCATCCCTGCTCTTCTATAAAACAGCCTCCGCTGCCCCAACAGACCTCGCCGTCGGCAAAGCTTTCCTCGTCGTCCTCGCAGGAACCACCGCCTGCATCATCGCCGCATACATCTTCGCCCTGCTCTCTCCACTACCCAAAATATCCATCGGCACCTTCGTCCAGGCCGCTTTCCGAGGAAACCTCGCCTACGTCGGCCTGCCGGTCGTCATCTACGCCGCCTCCGCTGAAACCATCGCCATACTCATCATCGCCGCGATCGTCCCGATCTACAATATCGTCGCCGTCACCGCCCTGCTAACAAGCCGCCACAAATTCGACCGCCACGCCCCCGCCCGAATGCTCCGACAGATCATCACAAACCCGCTCCTCATCGCATGCGTCGCCGGCCTGATCTATTCAAAAACTAACCGCACACTCCCAACCTCGCTCCACCGCACACTCGCCGCCATCGGACAAATGGCACTGCCACTCGCACTGCTCAGCATAGGAGGCTCAATAGTGATCACCAGAAAAAGCGGCAACCTCTCCTACGCATTCGCAGCCTCACTCATAAAAGTAGCACTCGCCCCCATCGTCGGCTACTTCACAGCCGCCTGGCTAAACCTCTCGCCACACGAAACCTCCGCCGCAATAATACTACTCGCATGCCCCACCGCCGTCGCTTCATACGTACTCGCCGAACAACTAAAAGGCGACCAGACACTCGCCGCAAACGCCGTCGCAATTAGTTCACTCTTAGCCATCTTCTCCCTTACTCTCACTATCGCACTCATCTAATCCCCTTGTCTTAAATTTTTTTGCAGTTTTGAGAATTCAGATTTTGTCCTAAGGACTCCTCACGGAGAAAATTAGATATTGTTTAGGATTTAGATATTAGGATTTAGAGTTTCCCATTTTACTCTTTACTTGTAAAATATTAGTATGACTTTCTTGCTTGCCACAATACTAACCATCCTCAACACCGCCTGGCTTGCTCTCACGCTCTTCAACCTGCCCGGCAACTGGCTCATCGTCGCAAACGTCGCACTGTTCGCATACTTCCGCCGCGACCCGCAAATGTTCTCGGCCACCACACTAATACTCATCGTACTCTTCGCACTACTCGGTGAATTAGCCGAATTCCTCGCAGGCGTACTCGGCGTAAAAACCGCAGGCGGAAGCACACGCGCCGCCGCCGGCACAATATTCGGCGCTATCATAGGCGCAGTCTTCGCCACCTTCATGATTCCACTGCCCATCATAGGAACCATAATAGGAGCATGCACAGGCGCCTGCATCGGCGCGGTATTAGCAGAACTAACCATAAGCCGAAAAGTAGATCACGCATTCCACATCGGCCTCCGCGCAGCCATCGCACACTTCATAGGCCTAAACGCAAAATTCCTCTGCGGGATCGCCATCTGGATAACCGCCGCCATCGCAGCTTTTCTTCCTTAAATAGTTAGCCCCCAAGTTTACCTTGGGGGGGGCTGTTTATTCGTTATATTTAGTCCCGATATGTCGGGAAATCACTTGATGTATCTTTCTCAGCGTGGTATTTTCCTAAAGATAATATGAAAGGAATGAAAAATGAATATTGAGGCTTTTTTATTATGTGATGCTGCAACAGCCCCACAAGGCAGACTGAATATTTTAGGGGCCTTTGATAGCATTTATACCAGGCAATTGCCTTTCATACACCCTGCTTGTGCCATTGCATTAAGAATAAGATTTGAAATAAGCGAACAAGGCGATCATCCTGTGAAAATTCTTATAATTGACGAAGATGCAAAGCCTCTCGGACCTAAACTCCAAGGCAATATAAATGTAAAGGTTAAGGAAGGTATGGATTCGACAATTGCAAATCTTGTTCTAAATTTTCAAAGATTAAAATTTGAGAAATATGGAACATATAGGATTGATCTGACTATCGACAATCAAAAAATAACAGACTTGCCATTCACCGTTAGAGAAATTCCGAATCAAACTCAAACCTAAAAACTAAAAAATAAAATAAGATATGTTGAAAAACATAATCAATCAAAGATCCCGCACCAAATAAGTTCTTTGTACTGTACATTTGGTGCGTGGACAATAGAATCTGATGGTTAGCCCCCAGGCCTGCCTGGGGGTTGCTTCTAATCTGTCATCCCACAATTGCCGTCAAAGGAAACATATTGAATTAATCCCACAAATTCATATAATTGCAAAACGCAAGAGATTGGACAAGCATTAAAGAAGCAACGGGAACTTGTTATACAGTAAAAAGTCATAGAAGATAAAAATGAAATATTTATTTAGCTTAATAGTGATTTCTTTAAATGTAATTTATTTTAGCTTTGTATCTTCAGCAATAGGCTGGGAGAATATATTTTTAAATTTCTGGGGATTAAATTGGCTTTTCTTCAATAAATTATATTTATTTTTGATGCCGACATATACTATTATTTTTTTATTAAATTTTGGAAAAATTGGGTTAAAAGATTTTGTATTCTTTATAATTCCGCCAATTATATGGTTTGGTCTTTTATTTTTAGGAGGCTCAGGAGCAAATCATTTGATAGTAAATCCTGCTCTAATTGGTGTTATTTGTGGTTTGTATTTACTGCATTTTTATGTTAATTTCTTTGAAAAAAGGATATGGATTTTATGGTCACTTATAATAATGTTTTCTGCAATTATTCATATTGTCTTGCCAACATTTAAAGAATAATTTTGAGAAGAATTAAAAGGCCTGGGATATAAGATTTAATCGTAGGCGGATAAATATCGAAGAACCAACGGAAACTTGTTTGTACACGCAAAATCTGAATTTTTAATTTTAAATTGTGGCTTTAAACTTTTAGTTTTCAACTTTTAATTTTTAGCCCTGCCACAGATACATTACAATCCCACTGGATGCCTTACGGTATTCTTGTCTTTCGTAGCGTTCTTAGTTCTCAGTCTCGTCCTCCGTATTCCGCCGCCCGAGTTTTGAATTTTGTATTTTGACGATTACAAAAAGTGGCTTAATCGAAAGATGGCTCGACAAGACAGTAGACGTTAGATGAAAAGCGAAGGGGTCGCGGCTAATTTTGCTTTGAGAATTTGGGTTTTGGAAATTAGATATTGTTTAGGATTTAGATATTAGAATTGAGGATCTCAACAACAAATCCCTATAGCCTGCCCTGCCTGCTCCGAGCTTGCCGAGGGGACCTGTAGAATCAGTAATTACATGAAAATATATGAAACTTACGAGGATGGAGAAAAAGATATTTTCAAATACCTTGAGGTGTTCTATAATCGTAAATGTAGACATGCTTCGCTGGGCTACGTAAGCCAGGCAGTTTATGAGGAAATGCATGAAATGAAACAGGAACGGGCTGCATAATTGGCAAAGCAAGTGTCCGTCATCTGTTCAGAACCTCAAAATTATGAGCAAACATATAATAAAAAATAAGTTTATAAAACCAGGGCCTATAAGTTTTGTTGTTTTTCTGATTTTATTTGTTCTTTTCTTCAGAATGCTGTGTTCACTCGGTTTTGAATTATCCGACTACCTTGCCATGCATCCTCTGATCAGTCAGGTTGCCGCATGGATATTTATGGTTATCGGATTTTTTGCATGTTACTTTAATTTAGCTTTCTATGCCTCGTGGACTTTTAATCGGGCAGCCCGTGCATATTTATTTGCCGCTTTAGGAATGTCTGGCGTCTACTATATAGTTTTTTCATTACAATTCGAATGCTTCTCATTACCCGATGATATTTCAACATCTCCTTCTATAGTTGATTTTATATACTTCAGCTTTGTTACCGTAACGACCGTGGGCTATGGAGACATTACGCCCTTGCACACTTTCGTTAGAGTTCTGGTCCTTTTACAAGTACTTTTTGGTTTGTATTTGGTACTGAAATGTACCCAAATAAAGAGAGACAAATGATTTTAATGATACCATCTTCCGTCGTCTGTAAGACAGCCATATTTACGTGCTTATAAAGCACCGTTATTTACGTGCCAAAGAAACTTTTAGCTTTCAACCTTTACTTTGCGCCTTGGCGCCTCTGCGGGATTCAATCTTTTTTTCCTGAACGCTGTCCGCTATACGCTGCCCACTATATGAACCACGATTCACGAACAAAACGCGCAAGTTTTAAAATCCAAAATACCAAAAAGGCGCGCGTTTGTACCAATTTTGTACCAAATTTATGCGCAAAAGTGCGCGCTTTTGTCACACTTTTGCACGCTTTTTGCATTACCCATCTTAACACTTGCGCGTTTGGTGTCAACCAAAACCCCCCTAACTGCCCGGGATCAAACAATGCCCCCAAAAATAATTCCCCAAAAACCCAAAAAAACTAAAAAATCAAAAATCCCAAATCCCACAATAGCGAACTAAAAGAGTTTTTTGTGCGATCCCCCTGTAATAAATCTCATCTCACCAATATTTGGCACGAACGAGATCGGCAACTGTTTAAAAAGCTTAAAACCATCCGACCAGTACACAACATACGCTTTTCCAACCAGATAATCTCGCGGCACAACCCCCATCCTATACTTTAAACCGTTATTTCCAATCCCCTCCTTATCCCACCATCTGCTATCAAAACTCGCCGGGCTGTTATCACCAAGCACAAAAAACTCATCCTCACCAAGCGTAAACGCATTCCCTTCGCTCGCCCGACATTTTTCTTTGCTCGGCACCTGCCGGGAAAGATAATGCGTATCACGGAATATCTTAACACCTGAAATCCTCAACTGCCCCGCCCCAGCAATTCTAACTTCAGGTTCTATCTCAACTTGTCGCTCACCCATATCATCGGCACTTTTGCCCAGATCAAAGCTCAGCTTCTCATCTCCAACCCTGAAAATAAGCAAATGATCCACATTGACAAAACTAACATCTACTGCCCTGCCTGTGCCCAAATCGTCGATCTCTTGCCGAGCAAGCTCCACCGTTTCATCACCTGCCTGTTTACTGATCACCATACTGCCTGCAAAATCATACCATGCCTTATAAAACGTTCCATACTTACTCAGATTGACTCCAACCCCGCCTGCCTGACTTTCCACTTTCGCCGAAAACTGCACCATCAGATCACTGCTGTAAGGCATATATCGATACATCCTCGAATTGTTATACGCATAAGCCGTCTTAAAATTATTCCCGATTTTGGTATCATAAAATATCGTATGAATCTTCTCAGGCCAACTATCCAAAACAAAAGCCATCGGATTTTCATCATCAAGCCCCCATTTTGATTCCGCCAGATTCTTAAACGGCTGTCGCCAGCTATGCCCATTGAATCTGTCCTCATCCGGCTTGACCGGCCGATAGTTATTATCATAAACAGGCATCCAAAGCTCCTTCTGAACTTTGGGCGGCTTGCGAGTGATTTGGCCATCGATATAAATATCGCCGTCAATTATTTCAAGCGTTTCGCCCGGCAGAGCTATCATTCGTTTTATATAATCTAAACGCGGGCCGGTAGGATTATTAAAGACAACTACATCCCACCGCTGCGGTTCGAAAAGTTGATATATACTTTTGAATACAAGAATTCTGTCGCCGTTTTTCGCAGCCATTTTCATCCCAGGCGGCAAATGATAACCACAACTCGGACAGCGAGGCGAGCCAGGCTTTAAGGGAAGGTCAAAATTCGGCGCCCTCTCGCTTACTCTGTTATAATATACGGGCGAATAATTATAATCATACCTGTAGCCGCATTGCGTACATCGCAGGCTAAAATGCGCTCCCTTCAGGGTTTCTGCCATGCTGCCTGTCGGGATCGTGAATGCTTCCATGACGAATGTTCGAAATGTAAAAGCGAGTATGAAGGCTATTATGAGCCATTCGAATGTGTTAGCGATAGACTCGCTCGTTGACATGTGGCCGCTTGTTTGGTCTTTGTTATTTTCGTGTGCCCGGGAACTTGATTGTTGCATTGCCCAATCCGTTCGTAATCTGTAATGCTATTCCGTTAAACCTCTAATAATAGCCAGCATCATATTCTATTTTAGCTTTAAATGTAAAGTGGAAAATGTAAAGCCAAAATTTAAAAGTTAAAACTGTAAAAAGAAATATGGCCATGCACCTTTAATTCTTCCCCCATCAGTTTAACTACTGCTACGTTTCATTATGTAACATCGAAATCCGTATAACGCGAACGTAATCAACAAGCTGAATACACCGACAAAGTGTACTTTCCCAAAGACCAATCGGTATATCTCGTATTTTGTCGGTTCCATGTATCGGCCGTATCCCTCATCAAGTATAGGGTCTGCCGGGTTGGTAGTGATAACCTTCAGATCTCCGTAAATGATTGTCATAATCGTTTCCCAGTTGACTTTTGGACTTTTAATTAGTTATTAAGAACCAGCATCATATTCTATTTTAAGCCAACAATAACACCTTTTGCTATTATGGTTTTCATATCGAAAGAAACAAGCTCAAACTTACTGCCTTTATACAATAAATGCTCTGGAGCATCTTCCGACAATAAGCCGACTGTTGTGAGAAATTTATCTTGAGAAAAATCTGGATCACCCTCAAAGGTGACATGAAGATGCCACGCATATCCTTTGTTGAAGCTATCGTCTGATTCAAATTTGACTATAGCCCAATACGTATTGCGTCCTGCCTCCAATATACCTCTGATTTGGAAATTCAACGCTTCAAGTTCAGCGATAGCTCTTTTTGGTTTTTTATTATCCACCATTTTTACTCAGTACTTCTATTCCTTTAAACCTCTAATAGAAGTTAGCATCATATTCTATTTTAGCTTTGTTGGACAGGAATTATTCTCGTGCTGGATTTGGCCCCTGCGGGTTTTTTTGATATCTTCTGAGTTTCCATCTGAGCATGAAAGGCAGATCCTCCCACTTTTTTTCGAGCCATTGGCCATTCACTTTGACTTTGCGCGATACAAAATTCCCTTTATCATAAATCGTAATACGTATTAGATCCCCCTCGTTATCATAAAGTTTCCATTGGCCATCTAAACTTCCCTGGGACCAAGTGCCCTCACCAGTAACTACATTTGCATCGGCTGCAGCATAGCTGATATCCTTGCCATGATATAAGGAGTTTTTGGGATCAACTTCTATCTCAGAATCTAACCTTCCGTCAAAATGAATTCGCTCTTTTATTCCATTCGATCCGTCTGGTCGTTGATACTCAACAATTTTACTCTCTACAAAACCTTTCTGCCCTATAGTAGAAACTATCGCAGAGCCTACCATCGCTACAACTGGAAGACAGAAGACAAGTAAGTATACAATTAATAACGATACTGTGGAAAATATGCCGCTGGGACGAAAGCAGATTTTGCCCCATATTTCTTTAGTATATCTTGCGATTGCACTAAAGTCGACTGGCGGAGGGAAGTAGTCATAAAGCTTGTCGATAATTATTTTTGCAATATTATGTGGAACCGTTTCGGAAACCATATCTCTATCGTCAATACTATCAAGCAGGTCACGATATCTCGCAGATTGACGAACTTCCTTTGAGATTTTCGCAAGCTTAAAAGAAAATTTTACCGCCAAGAGGTTGAACAACCCAAGCAATGCCAGCAACCATGCCCCCAAAGCGTATCCGGCGAAGATCAGCGCCAAAGCAGCAAATATCCTGAAACATAATTCCATGTAACGATTTCTGGAGAAAATAATTAGATGTAAGAACCGCCCGCCATCTAAAGGATAAAAAGGCAAGAGGTTGAAACAGTTAATAAATAAAAACATAGCGGCTGAGTCGAGATAGTCATTGCGACCAGTCGTTGCGAACATGAATAGTAGAGCACAACCAATGATGATGCCCGGCACCGGACCAAGTAGACAGATGATAGCTCTCTTGTAAGTTGCTACGTTTCGACATTCTCCCGAAACAGCTGCACCGAAAAAAGGTATGAAAAACATTTGCACATTACGATAACCGAACAAACGCATCCCTAAAAGATGTCCCGTTTCGTGAATAAGCAAAACCAAGATAATCATGACCACACCATGCAGCCCTGCTCTAAAAAAGCCAAGTTGGAAAAATATAAATAGGGATACCGCAAGAATAAGTATGTTTTTAACCCAGCTTTTTTGTTGCGATCGCTGTTTATCAATCTCGGTGAATATATCCTGGTAGGCTTGATCGTCAGATTCTGTCGCTTCCCCCTCATTGTTATTCGGAAAATCATTTTCTTTTATATAATCGATAGCCATATCATTTCTTCCTAAACCTCTAATGGGAACCGGCATAATATTCTATTTTGGTTTTGTTGACAAGTTATCATTACTCTGCTGAAAGGCCAATCATGATTTCACATCCGGTTATGCGGCTGGTACTTAAAATAGGCTACTTATTTGTTAGCTGGGGTGTTTTTGGTGTGTGAGAGGCGGGGTATTTGGCAGGTTCTAACATCTTGTAGAAAAGGGAGTTAAATCGAGTTTAGAACACTGTGAGGTCCTGTGTCGGTGATGGGGGTTTTTGCTGTGTTTTTTGGCTAAAAATTTTATTAAAAAAAGTACTTGCTGTTTAGAAGTCTTTATCATATAGTAAGTTGTGGTATTCGAGACGTCTGGTCAACTAGGTATTTTTTGTTAGTTGAGGTTTAGAATGTGCTTTTTGAACGTCAAGTACGCAATTCTGTTTTCAGTCATACTTAGTGAATCTAATCTTACAAAAATCTCTTTCCGGATATGAGGTAGTTTATGTCAACAGTTACAAAGAAAGAACTTATCGATCGGATTTCTGAACGTACTCAAGCAAAGAGGGTGGTGGTTAAGCGAATTGTTCAAGCATTTCTGGACGAGATAATAAACGAGTTGGGCGATGATAATCGTTTAGAGTTTCGCGATTTCGGTGTGTTCGAAACCAGAACTCGCGCAGCGCGAATAGCTCAAAACCCCAAGACCCTTGAACGAGTTGAAGTTCCCGCGAAACGAACCGTCAAATTCAAAATGGGTCGGTTAATGAAAGAAAAACTGGCTCCGCTTGTGCCTTCAGCCGAAGTAGGATGACCTTGTCAAAATACGGAAGTTGATAAACCACAAAGCCAGTGCCAGATAGCCGGTGCTTAATTGTATTGGCAGGCTAATTTAAATGTGCATTTGTTTAGAGGAGTGCGCTATGCCGGAGGGAACAGTCAAGTGGTTTGACAAGAAAAAGGGGTATGGTTTTATTGCTGGCGAAGAAGGGACCGACATCTTTGTGCATTACAGTAATATTGATGGCGACGGTTTTAGATCCCTGAACGAAGGCGACCATGTTGAATTTGGCATCACTAAGGGCGAAAAAGGCCCGAAGGCAGAAAAGGTCGTTTTGAAAGAACCAGCGATTACATGATTTCCCGATTTTTTGTACCTGGCTAAAATTTTAAGTTTGTGTGCTTGCGTGTAGGAGGAAGTGGTAGGAGCATTGGCCTGGTTAAACGGCAGCCGATTGGAGTAGTGTTTGTGCTAATCTCTGCGAGTTTATCCATTTCTATATGGCAGGTTTAAGCAAAGACTGCTTTTCTCATAAATTATGATAGTAGCACAATCCCAAACAGGCTTGAATTGTAATGTTCTTGTCCTCAACAAGCATTATATGGCCCTTCGTGTTGTCAATGTGCGGCGGGCTTTTTCACTGTTGTGCCGAGAACTTGCTGAAGTAATTTTGTGCGATGCAGGGACGTATTCAAATCATGATTTCCAAAGCTGGTGTGAGGTGAGCCAGTTCAAACGCGATTTCGAGCCTGATGGGCATGACTGGGTTTCCACGGTAAATTTCGATATTGCTGTGCCAAGAATTGTAAGGTTGCTGTTTTATGATCGTCTTCCAAGAACTTCGGTTAAACTCAATCGCAGAAACATTTACGCTCGCGACAGGAACCGCTGTCAATATTGCGGCAGGCGTTTTTCTACGAGTGAACTGTCGCTGGACCATGTTATTCCCAGACGCATGCATGGGAAAACCATCTGGGAGAATCTTGTCTGCTCATGCACCGATTGTAATGCGAAAAAAGGCGGCAGGACCCCTGTCGAAGCAAAAATGAGGCTTATTACAAAACCCATTCAGCCAAGACGCCATCCTATTATTCATCTGCACCTGAACCAACACCGCTATCAAAGCTGGAAACAATTTCTGGACCACGCCTACTGGTCAGTAGAGTTGAAATAAACTGGAAACTGTTTTTACAGCTTGAACCATTCGCGACCATCGGTTTCGAGTAGTTGGTCAACCTGTGGGAAACTTTCGCAGCCTGCGGTATATTCGAATGGTTTGTTGCCTTGTTTTTCCCATGTTTGGAGTACCGGCGTTAATAGTTTCCATGCAATCGCGACATCGTCGCCCCTTGTAAAAAGCGTCTGGTCGCCGAGCATACAATCCAGCAGAAGTCTTGCGTAGGCCTCTGGCGGATTGGCGCCGAAAATTTCACTGTATGAAAAATTCATTGTCAACGTGCTCATGCATACCTTTGAGCCTGGTCGCTTGGCCTGGAATGATAATGATATTCCTTCGTCAGGCTGAATCTTCAACACCAGCACATTTGGAGGCATATCATCAAGGCCATACATAGCGAACATTGAGTGCGGTACTTTTTTAAAGGTTATGGCAATCTGGCTCACGCGTTTGGCCAGCCGTTTACCCGTGCGAAGATAAAATGGCACGTCCTTCCATCGCAGATTATCTATGAAGAGCTTTGCGGCGACGAAAGTTTCTGTTTTAGAATCAGTGCCTATGCCCTGCTCCCGGCGATAGCTGCACACTTTTTGGTTATCTATTATCCCTGCGTCATATTGGCCGCGAACAATTGATTCGTCGAGTCTGCTCAAATCGAAATCTCGCACAGAACGCAAAAGCTTTACTTTTTCATCTCTGATGTGGTCGGCCTGGAAGGAAGCCGGCGGCTCCATGGCCACCAATGCAAGAAGCTGGAGCATGTGATTTTGGAACATGTCCCGCAGGGCTCCGGCCTGGTCGTAATAACCTGCTCGGTGTTCGATACCCAAAGTTTCGGCGATGCTGATTTGCATGTTATCGATGTAATTGCGGTTCCATATCGGTTCGAAAATCGCGTTGGCAAAGCGGAATACCAAGATATTCTGGACGGTTTCTTTGCCTAAGTAATGATCAATGCGATATATCTGCGGTTCTTTAAAATGACGATGCAGTTGATGGTTTAGTTCGGTGGCGCTGGCGATATCTCTGCCGAATGGTTTTTCTATTACGATCCTTGCCCACGGATGTGAGCCATCGGCATGGGGATACGATAGGCCGCTGTGACCAAGGTGTTCTGTTATAGCCCCGAATACTGTAGGCGGAACCGCCAAGTAAAAAATTCGGCATCCGTCAACGCTGTAGCAATCGTCCAGGGTGGCTAATTTGTTTTTTATGGTTTCATAAAATGGAGCCTGCCCGTAATCGCCGCTCAGGTAATAAAGCTTGCTGATAAATGATTTTAACGCTTCGGTGGGAATATCGGGGTTGTCTTTTATTAGAGATTCCTGGCCCAGTTTGCGAAAATCGTCATCGGTTAGTTCGGTTCTGCCGCAGCCGAGAAGATAGAAATTTTCCGACAAGAGCCCTTTTTGCCGAAGGCTGAACAGGCTACCCAAAAGCTTCCTCCGGGTGAGGTCGCCTGAAGCTCCGAAGACCACTATCGCACACGCAGGGGCGACGGATTCCTCACATGCTATCTCCATGCTGGAAACGAAAGGTTGTATTTGTTCCATTTATTACCTCGAAAGTTTATGCTGTTTATACTACTGTCTTTGTCCGGCTATTTCCATTTCTTTCAAGATTTTCTTTAACTGTGATGGCTGAGTTACAGGCTGTTTGCACGAATAATTTTCGCAAACGTATGCGGTGGCTTTGCCATCTATCGGTACTTGATATTTGATAAACTCAGCAATGCGTTCGATATCCGCCGCTTTTTGGCCCGATTCGTGCAGCAGAACTATTGAATTTGGCAGGAACCTGCTGCGTACAAGCTCAATCATTTCCTTCGTATCGGTGCTATTTGCCTCGCCTGCAATCACAATCTCCTGCGATGGTCCAAGGTAGAAGTTTAAAGCTATCAGCATAGCGGTGCTGGCTCCTGGAGACTGGGCCATCTGTGCTGAAAAAAGGCCCAGAGTCTTTTTGCCTTGCTCTTCTAACTGTTTTTGCATTGTAATTCGACCAAGTTTTAACAGCGAAAGCGCAGCAACGGAATTGCCCGAAGGTGTCGCGCCGTCGTAGCTTGTTTTGTTTCTAACTATTAATCGTTCACTATCCCTGCCGGTCTTAAAAAAGCCTCCTTCTGAATCATCGCCAAACAATTTTATCATCTCCGTCGCTAATAGCTGCGCTTCGCTTAGCCATTTGGTGTTGAAAGTGGCTTGGTAAAGCTCAAGCAAACCTGTAATCATAAAGGCATAATCATCGAGATATGCTTTCGTTCCAGCTTTGCCTTTTCGGTAGTATCGAAACAGCCTGCTGTTTTGCTTTAGATTATTCATCACGAATTCAGCAGCTCGTTCGGCTGCCTCGATATATTTTTGTTCGGCTAAGACCGCTCCTCCGCAGGCCAGTGAAGAAATCATGAGGCCGTTCCAGCTGGTAATAATTTTATCATCTTTGGCTGGACGCGGTCTTTTAGTTTGTACCGCTCGCAGTTTTGTGCGCGCATTTGTCAGGGTATCTGATATTGTTTTTTCGTCTTTGTCAAATTGCTTTGACAATTTCGCTGTAGATTCGGAGATATGCAGGATGTTTTTGCCTTCGAAATTGCCGCGGCTGGTTATGCCGTAATAACGCTTGAAAATGTTCGCTTCGTCGTCATCTAAAATTTTGTCCACCTCTTTGGCGGTCCATAAGTAAAATGTTCCCTCGCTGCCTTCGCTGTCGGCGTCTTCGGCAGAATAAAAGCCCCCGGCCTTGTCGGTCATATCGCTGAGAACATAGTCGTATATCTGGCGAGCGACCTCGGCATAATTTTCGTTACCGGTAATTTGATATGCCTGGATATAGGCAAGACTCAGCTGAGCCTGATCGTATAGCATTTTTTCAAAGTGGGGCACAAGCCAGACAGCATCGGTAGCGTATCGGTGAAAACCGCCCCTGAGATGGTCTCGAATTCCGCCCTTTGCCATTGCCTCAAGAGTGCGAGTAGTCATATCTAACGCTTTTTTATTACCCGTTCGATACCAATATCCCATCAGCATAGAAAGGTTCGTCGACTGAGGAAACTTGGGGGCGATTCCAAAGCCGGCGTTGGCGTTGTCGAAACTGTTCTCGAAATATTTATAGGCCTGTGCTAATAATTCTGTGTTCAGGTTGGCTTTTCCCGTTGTTGACATTTGTGCGTTAAGTATTTCACCGACTTTCTCGGCGGATTCAGTCAACTCGCTTCTTCGATTCTTCCACGCCTCTGCTATTCTCAGCAGCACATGGTCAAAACCAGGTCGACCGTACATGTTTGTAGGTGGAAAATATGTACCGCCAAAAAATGGATGTCCGTCTGATGTCAAAAACACCGACAGCGGCCAGCCTCCTGATCCTGTCATCATTCGCACGGCAGTCATGTAAATATCATCAACGTCAGGCCGTTGTTCCCGGTCGACCTTGATGCTGATAAAGTTCTCATTCATTATTTTTGCGATACGCTCGTTTTCAAAGCTCTCAGTCTCCATTACATGACACCAGTGACAGGTCGAATAGCCTATCGAAAGGAAAATCGGCTTATCCTGTTTCCTGGCTGCTTCGAAGGCTTCGGCGCCCCATGGGTACCAGTTTACAGGATTGTCGGCGTGCTGAAGAAGATAAGGGCTGTTTTCGTTTGCAAGTCTGTTGCCGCCTGTGACCTCTGAGTTTTCTTGTTTCACTCTTACACCCCCTGCTTTTGTTAACTTAAAGCCCATTATAACGCATGAAATTATCAATGCGATAACTATTGACCATAGAATTTTGTTTCTAATATCTTTCATCTGACTCTCTGATTTTTTTATTTAAGCAGGTCGTAAATACCTCCTTTATTATACGAATATCACTGCTTATAGGTACAAAAATAAGGCTGAATCCAATTTCAATATCACCACAATCCGCCAAAAAGACTTTTAATGTATAAATGGTTGCGATATACTTTATATAAGCAATTTACAATAACAAGAATTCTATCAAGGGGGAATAGCAATGAGCAAGCTTCTTTATATTCAGGGCTCTCCGCGGGCAGGCCGATCCAAATCAATTGCAGTTGCCGAAGCATTTGTCGCTTCCTATCGGCAGGCGAATCCCGATGATGAAATCGATACGCTGAATGTTTTCAAAGAGTCTTTGCCAGCTTTTGATGGTCTGGCAGTCCATGCCAAATATACCGTCTTGCACGGGGCGAGTCCTGCAGGCGAGGAAATGGAAGCATGGCGCAACATCGAAGCTGTAATAGAACGCTTCAAAGCCGCTGATAAATATGTCTTAGCTACTCCAATGTGGAATTTCGGCATTCCATACCGCCTCAAGCTTCTCATTGATATATTGGTGCAGCCTGGTTATACTTTCACTGCCAAAGAAGATGGAAGCTATACGGGACTGGTCCTTGATAAACCATTGTTCGTCGCCTACGCTCGCGGCGGTCAATATCCAGTTGGGACCGAGTTCGAAGCGTTCGACATGCAGAAAAAATATATCGAGCTTATATTCGGGTTCATGGGATTTGGCGATATTCGTTCGCTGGTTCTGGAGCCAACGTTAGCTGCTACTCCGGAAATCATAAAACAAAAACTTGAATCAGCCATTGCTGAGGCTGAAAAAATGGCAAAGCAATTCTGATAAATGGAGGTATGAGATTATGTGGAAATCGAAACAAATAATTTGTTCGGCAGTTGTTATTTCTATTTTTTTATTGATTGTTATTTCCCGGCTTGGCGGGCATTGTCAGATACCGTGTGGGATTTATGATGATGACGCCAGATTCAGTGTGATGGCTGAAGATATAACAACTATCGAAAAATCGATGAAACAGATAATAGAGTTGCGTCAAAAAAACGAGCAGATCAATCAGCTTGTCCGCTGGGTAAATAACAAAGATACTCACGCTGATAAACTTGCTGAGACCATCACATATTATTTCATGGCCCAGCGTATAAAACCAGCTGCGGCAGATAAAGACAAAAAAACACATGAAAAATATGTTGAACAAATCACGACTCTGCATAATATGCTTATAATAAGCATGAAGTGTAAGCAAACTACGGACTTGGAAAACGTTGAAAAACTTAGAAAACTTTTGGTCAAATTTGAACATGATTACAAAGAGATAGAAAAATAATGAGTGGTGAAATTTACAATTCATCTTTTATGAAATTTAACGGTCGAAAGATTGTCCAGGTGCCGACGGAATTACATTGGACAGATCATTTTGGCACTTTCAAGGCACGTTTTGGTATTGGCCGAATGAAGTATCTCGTTGAGCCTGGCCTTTACGCGGTGGGGACGCCTGATGAGGAATCCGAGGTGCTGCTTTCTGCTAACTATAAAATGAGCTTTGACGCACTCCGCGGCGAGCTTTTTGATCGCAGCTTTTGGATATTGGTCCTGGATACCAAGGGGATAAATGTATGGTGTGCAGCTGGTAAAGGTACATTCAGCACTGAGGAAGTAATAAACAGAATAAAAGCCGTTTCGCTTGACGAAGTAGTCTCTCACAAGCGACTGATATGTCCCCAGCTTGGAGCCGTAGGGGTATCAGCCCATGAGGTTGGTGAGAAAACCAGCTTTAAAATCATCTACGGTCCTATACGCGCAAACGACTTGCTCGAGTTTATCGATAACGGCAGAAAAGCTACGCCGCAAATGCGACGTGTTACATTTGGCGTTTCTGGCAGGTTGGCACTTGTCCCCATGGAATTTTTCGGATGGATCAAACCGGCGGTGATAACTTTAGTAATTCTTTTGCTTCTGGCGGGTTTGGCAAAAAATGGTTTCTCTTTAGCTAATATTTTTAGCACCGGCGTTTCGGCGGTGATATTATTCATCATCGCATACGCAATTGGGACGATTGCTGTTCCGATACTTCTGCCCTGGCTACCCGGCAGGATGTTTGCTGCGAAAGGAGCACTGCTTGGATTTGTCTTCTGGTTAATCCTTTTTGTATTTCACTTATTAAGCGGCAGGTGGTTCATTAATATATTCGAAGCTGCAGCATGGGCATTGCTCATGCCTGCCTCGATGCCCCCGGCACAGTTCGTGAGGCGAGTTACCTTGCCTTCGTCACCGTCTGGCACAATTTCGTCATGGAACCGGCTGCCCAGGTCTTCACTACCGGCGAATCCCCGGCCCAATTCAATCCCTTCGATGGCATTGATCGACATGACCGCCTCAGCCAGACGTGCCCGCAATTTCAGGTCCCATTGGATATAGCTGCCCAGCCCATACGGTAGACCGGTGGCCACAACCTCAAATATGCCGCCCACGCTATCACCGGCCTGCCGGGCTTTATTGATGGCGGCTACCATTTTTTTCGCCGTCGCCGCATTCAAACACCGCACCGGTGATTCGTCTACCTGGGCATTAACGGCGTCCGGTGACAGATCCGGCGGCCAGGGAGAATCATCGCGAATGGTATTTATTGCCACCCCCCGGCTGCCCACTTCCAGGCCCAGTTCCGCCAATAAACGCCGGGCCAAAG
>SDBV01003634.1_pt1 | contig 22566 bp, 14 predicted proteins | sample 2277081 | NCBI WGS metagenome assembly SDBV01 (sample SAMN10402039, study PRJNA504765) | marine sediment metagenome | isolation source: marine sediment core GS10_PC15, 223 cmbsf | place: Arctic Ocean: Southern Knipovich Ridge | collected 2010 | reverse complement strand
ATACTATACCAAGTATAGTAGTATCAAGGAATTTATCTGATATGACGAACCATGTATAAGGCCCTAAGTGTTTAAATGGGAAATCCTAATTTTAAGTGGATTTTGTAGTTTACTTCGGTCTCCACGTCTGTTAATTTAATCGTATAGGAGTTTGTATTTATCCACAAAACCTTCTGTAATGTTAAGTAAATATCAAAAGCCAATGTTTTTAAAGTACTCGGCGAAGCCGGGATAAGTTCAAAAGACCAGATTAAGGCCTTGTCTATATATCTATGGAAGAAGGGGCGATAGCATGACTGTTCATCGAAAAGAGATTACGCTAAATGGAACTTGGAAACTACGCGGAGAAGCCCTCACTTGCGGCTTGGAAGAGGCCAGGAAAATATCAAATCTGAAAGCCGGCTGGATCAATACGCCGGTTCCAGGAGATATTCGCCAGGGGCTTCTGGCCGCTGACATTACCTGTGAACCGACACTGGGCATGAACAGTTTCGAAGCAAGTTGGATTGAGGATAAGTCCTGGTGGCTTCGTAAGACGTTCAAGGCTGCAAAGTCAATGATAGACTCTAACCAAACCGAGATTGTGCTGGATGGCCTGGATGCAAATGCTTCGATATTCCTCAATGACATGCACATCGGCGATCATCCTTCTACATTCAGACCATTTGTCAAAAGGATCAATGAGGCCCTCGTCGAGGGCGATAATGTCCTGCTTGTGCGGCTCACCCACGGCATTGAAAACGTTACGCAGAAAGAAGTTGACGATGTCGGCGGCCTTGTCGCACCCGAGCAGGGCAATAACAACCCGGACAGGAGTGACCGCCGGCGTATATATGTCCGCAAACCACAGTACAGCTGGGGATGGGACTGGGTGCCCAGAATCGCTACTGTTGGAATTACCAGCCAATGCAGCATAAGAGTCTACAACAAGTCTGTTATCCGTGACCTTCAGATTACCCCTCAGCGAAAGGCCCGTACAAAAAACGTTAATCTCAAGGTTGCCGTGGAGGTCGAATGGTTCCATAGATATAAAACCGGCATAGGCACTGTTTATCTGAACGTCCTTGACATCGATGACAAGGTCGTTGCAAGCCAGGAACAAAAGGCACTGCTTCAGGGCGGCATAAACTATGTCGATTGCACCATTGAAATCAAAAATGCTCAATTCTGGTGGCCCAGCCACATGGGCCGGCAATATCGCTACACGATAGTTGCGGAACTTAGGATGAACGGCAAGAAGGTTGACTCTCGTTCCGTCAAGTATGGCATAAGGTTTGTCGAACTCGACACGGATAACAGGTTCGCCTTCAGAATAAACGGCAAGACAATGTTCTGCAAAGGGGCCAACTGGATTCCTTGTGACGCTCTTTATGGCAGAGTTACAGATGAAAGAGTCGATAAACTTATCATTGAAGCCAGAAAAGCTAATTTCAACATGCTGCGAATCTGGGGTGGTGGCCTCTACGAACGCGACGCCTTCTACGAGGCCTGTGACCGTGAGGGAATCCTCGTTTGGCATGACTTCATGTTTGCATGTGCACCGCCTCCGGACCATCTTGAATGTTTCAGAGATGAAATCTGCAAGGAAGCCGACTATCAAACCAGGCGTCTTCATAATCATGCCTGCATAGCCCTATGGTGCGGAAGCAACGAGTGCATAGGTGTAATGCAGTACTCTTTCGGAAGGCAGACCCAGAACGGAAGGGTAACCTTTGGCAGCATCCTTCCCAGGGCTGTCCGCAACAATTGCCCTGAGATTCCCTACTGGTACAGTTCACCATATGGTGCCGGCAACAACTGGAAACATGGCGACAGTGATGCTGTTGGCGACTGCCACTTCTGGACGGGTGCAATGATGCACAAAGATATGAATAAGCGCATTACGCCTCAAGTGTATGATAATGACTGTCACTGCAGATTCATCAGCGAATTCGGCTTTCCCGGCCCATGCTGCCAGGAAAGTACGCTCGAGTATCTCAATGGCGGTGAATTTGACAGAAGCGGCAAAGTCTGGCAGCACCATTGCAACTCCTTCGAAAAGGGGACTATAGAGGCTGCTGTAAAGAAGCATTATCTCGACCCAGCCAGGATTTCCACAAGCGAACACCTCTACTACGATGGTCTTGTACAGGGCCTGATGTATGGCTACAGCCTTGAGGCTATGCGTTCAAAACCATATTGCGGAGGCGCCCTCTTCTGGATGTACAACGATTGCTGGGGCGAGATAGGCTGGACAATCATCGATTATTACCTGAGACGAAAAATATCCTGGTACTTTACCAGAAGAGCCTTTGCTCCGCTGCGCCTTATTCTCCGCAAAAAAAAGAGCCAAGTTGTCGTTACTTTGGCAAATGATACCGACAAGACCCTCCGCGGAACGCTTGAGTATGGCTACCTTTGCCTCAATGGCAAAAAGAGCTTTGTCAAGAGAAGGAAAGTATCTGCGGATGCATTCGTCCGCACCGTCCTTGCGACCTTTGCCAGGGGAAAATACGATCCAACCAGAGGGCTTTGGTTTGCACGGCTCCTCGGAAGAAAGGATATTATCCCCGGAATGCTCATGGCCGTCGATTTGCGGGCGCTTAACCGTAGCAAGCCTAATGTCGAACTCTCAGTAAGAAGATGTGGTACCGATCAGTATATGGTAACATTCACAAGTGATGTGTATGCCCACGCTGTCGAATTGAAATTACCGGCTGGCGCTAAACAGGTGACACCGAAAATAGTCATTTTGCAGTCACACGTTGAAGGCCACCAGTACAAAAGGCCGTTGGCAATGGTGACGCCATCGTGACATTGAGGACGCATGGGCGATATCCAATGGACAGTATCAGTTGTTATATCTAAACGTGCTGAGCCATCGTTGGCACGGAAGAACACAGCGTCGACGGCACCGGTGGCGCGTGTGCAACCCCTTCGAGACAGATTTATGCTCGCTAAGACCTTGCCGGTAAGGAGGTCGAATTTTGTGCAGGGGTGTTCATTCCTATGGCCACTGATAGCGTACATGCTATCATCACGCAGAACCAATTGGAAATTGTTATATGGATATTCCCACATTATGGAACCATCTTTGGCAGAGACGGCAAGGAGCTTTTCGACCTGCGGGCCCGCGAAATACAGGGCTTTGTCATTGCATTTAAGATAGCTGGTAGTTCGCCAGTTAGAGCGTGCACTCTGACGGTTAGAATATGTCCCGAGTGATTCGAATAACTCAGGGTCATTGGCAGGGGTCTTTCGCCAAAGTTGCCTGCCTGTTTTGGCATCGAGGCAGGCAAGATATGAGCCGAAACGGAAGATATAGATTCTGCCGTTCTTCATGCACATGGCGCGGCTGTCAATTGGTTCGTCTTCACGATGACTCCAGAGGACCTTTTTTGTTTTGGGGTCAATGGCCAGGACGTTTCTGCCGAATCCCCAGGGATGTGTCTGGTAAGCTTCCTGGCCGTCAGGCATACCGTCGGGGGCTGTGAAGCCTTTGGATACTTGTGCCCAGGGCCAGCCATGATGTTTTCGGCGTTGTTTTATGACCGGGTCTTTGTGCTCGGCCCGGCCGGTGAGGGCATAGAGGACGCCGTCTTCTAAACCCATCCATTTCCAGAATGTTCCGCCGGCAATTTTTGTAGGCGGGATGATTTCGTCTTTCAATCGGCCGGTAGCGGTGTCGATTAGTTTGCAGGATTTGTCGTCGCCGACATATAAGGTGTCGGGTGTTGCAATTATGGTATTTCGATGGACCATAACGCCCGGCGTTAAGTTTCTTCTCCAAAGAATCGTGCCGTTATAGCCGTTGAATGCAACGAGTGAATTTAAGAAGGCCTCTTCACGTTCTTTGAAAGCTATAGTGCCAAAGGCTTTGAAGACGCGGCCGGCCGAAGCAACGCAGACCTGTGTCAGCGGCGCATAGCGGGGTTCTGCTAAAAATTGTGTCAGATAAGGCCCGCGGGCGATGGTGTCTGTGGACTGGGGATTGTTGTCCGGCCCGTGATATGGATGACTCCAGTCATCGACTCCTTTGGGGAATGGTTTTTTTAGTGTTTTGTTTCCGAGCAGTGCTTTTCCAAGGGGGTTTAACACTCGCAATACCTCGGCTTTGGAAATGCTCTTTGTGTCCTTGGCAGCAATGACGAGGTCAGCCATATTATCACCAAGATACAGTTTGTCGAGCGGCCCTTGTTCGACGAAGATGCGCGTTCCATAGAATCCGGCAGCGTCTACAGCTTTGCGAGCGGCCTCTAAGTCCTGCTCGGCTGTCAGTTGGACGTATATCAAGAGCTGAGTTTTCTGCGCAAGTTCGATCGCAAGTTCGCATTTTGCGTCAGCCAGAACTACACAGATGCCTCGGTTGGTTTCTATCTTATCAATGATTGATGTACTGCGGCCCGCGCTGCAGGTCGTCATAAAGACCAATGTCAGCAACAGAGCAAGGCTGAGTATTCTTTTCATCTTCAAAATTCCCTTCGTACTCGCGATTATTCAGATTGAGCGAAACACATAACAGAACCGTCTTTCAGGGCAGCTATGACACGGCCACTGCGGTCGATAGCCAGGCCCCAGGGAACGGTCGGTGATGGTATTGGCTGAGACCAAAGCAGGCGACCATTCTTCAGGCTTTTGGCGAGGACTTTTGACGGTTCGGCAATTATAACAGCATTTTTGGATACCGCAATCGCGGTGCTTTTGGGGCAATCATACTGCCATACTGGTTTTTCGAAATCAGGCGGTACAATTGGTCCCCATCCATAACCGATGTATTTTGGTTTTCTTCGTTTCTGTACGTATTCGTTCAGGAGTTTTTTGTCGACATTCTCAACACACATGATTTTCTTGTTATCTATCCAGGCTATGCTTATATCATCTAACAAAGAGACGAACAATTTAGCAGAGACCTCAGTTACCGGGATATGAAGGTCCGGGTGGCTGTAAAATGGTTCGCCACAGGCAAGGACTTCGTCTCCGAGCAACGAAAGTTCCCAGCCTCGCGGGCACGTTGACTCGCCTGTTTTCAGGCGGCTGGTATCGTTACTAAGGCATTGACCATTAGTGATGTCATAAATTGCAGGTGAGAGGGATGTGCCGCCTGCAAGGTACAGTTTGCCGGCGTTGATAAGCATCTGTCCCTGCACGCTTATACCGGTTCGGCCGGCAGAATATAAGTGGCCTGTAGTATTGTTTTGCCATTTGATTTTGCCGGTGACCGCATCGAGTGCATAAAGATGAGTGCCGTCATAATTGAGGATGCCGGCGGCAACGTATGCGGTTGAGTCTTTGACTAATACCCCGCTTGCGGCCGGCCATGTTGACAGCAGCGTTCCATAGACAGGGATTTTGCGTTTGGCAGGCGCCGCTCTGAACTTCCAAAGCAGCCTGCCTGTTTTTGCCTCAAAGCAATAAACATATCCGTCGCCTGAGCCAACGTACGCGCGGCCCTTCCAGATGGTTGGCGGAAATCTTACGGCACCCCCGGTATAAGCCTTCCACTGCACATTGCCGCTGGCGGCGTCTACGGCTCTGACGATTCCATCAGAGGCACCGAAGAACGTTAGTCCGCCGGCAGTAACCGGAGCCGTTGGTGTGAATACAGATTTTGGTTCAAGCTGCCAGGCTACATCAACATTGCTTGTCTGTGAGATGGTCGCTTTTGATACAGCTTTTGCCTGGTTGTCGGCTCGGAAGGTCGGCCAATCGGAGTCTGATTCAGAAAGAGAAGCCACTTTTGTCAGGTCGGCGCCAAACGTCTTTAGTCTGTCTGTTTCACTGGCCTGTTGATTAAATTCGAAGTCTCCGGCGGGTCCGAGGCAGGTGATACCAAAAATAGATGCTATGCAGTCGCATCCCTGAGGCCACCAGTACAAGTGACCATTTGCGATAGTCACGCCATCCTGACACTGGGCCCGCATCGGTGAAATCCACTGCTCAACGCCGCTGGCTAAATCGAATCGTGATGTACCCTCGCAGGCGCGGAAAAAGATCGCATCAACCGAGCCTATCGGGCGGGTACAGCCTCTTCGCGTTAAAGGTAACTCGGTGAGGATCTGGCCGGTGAGAGGATCGAACTTCTTGCTAAACTTATCCATCCATGGTCTTCCGCCGCTGATACCATATAGACCATCGTCGCGAAGGACGAGTTGGAAGTTATTATACGGGTGTTGCCACAGAACAGAGCCGTCTTCGGCAGAGACGGCGAGGAGTTTATCGATCTGCGGGCCTGCGAAGTATAGGGCTTTGTCGCTGCACTTGAGATAACAGGCTGTTCGCCAGTTATAGCGTGCGCTCTGGCGGTTCAGGTACGTCCCGATGGCCTCAAATAGCTCGGGGGCATTTTCCGGTGTTTTTCGCCAGATAGTAGAACCGGTTTTAGCATTCAGGCAGGCCAGATATGAGCTAAAACGGAAGATATATATTCTGCCGTTCTTCATACACATTGCCCGGCTGTCGACCGGTTCGGTTTCACGATGACTCCACAAGACCTTTTTTGTTTTCGGGTCGATTGCCAGAACATTTCGGCCGAATCCCCACGGATGCAAATCGTAGGTTTCCAGGCCATCTCCCTTGCCGTTTGGCTGATTATAACCTTTTGATACGTGTGACCAGGGCCAGCCGTGCCTGTTTTCCATTCGCCAACGCATTACAGGGTCTTTTTGTTCCTGTTGGCCGGTAAGGGCATAGAGGACGCCGTTTTCCATGCCCATCCATTTCCAGAACGTTCCGCCGGCGATGTCGGTGGGGGGGATGATTTCGTCTTTGAGCCGGCCAGTAGCGGTATCGATTAGTTTGCAGGATTTGTCATCGCCCACATACAATGTATCAGGTGTTGCGATTATAGTATTACGATGAATCACATAACCGGGTGCCAATTTTCTTCTCCAGAGGATGGTGCCGTTGTAGCCGTTGAAAGCGACCAGCGAATTGAGGAAAGGTTCCTCTCGTTCCTTGAAAGCGATATTGCCGAAGGCCTTAAATACACGGCCTGCCGAGGCTACTGCCACCTGGGTCAGCGGCGCATAACGAGGTCCTGCTAAAAATTGTGTCAGATACGGCCCACGTGCAATCTGGTCTTGTGACAGAGGATTGTTGTCCGGGGCGTGATATGGATGACTCCAGTCGTCGATACCTTCGGGAAATGGCTTGGTTAATTCCTTGTTGCCAATCAACGCTTTTCCCAAGGGGTTCAAAACTCGAAGTACCTCTGCTTCAGAAACAGTTGCTTTTTTGTCAGCAACAATAACGACATCAGCCAGATTGTCACCCAGATGAATTTTGCTAAGCGGTCCCTTTTCGACATAGATTCGCGTTCCGTAAAGTCCTGCCGCGTCGGCGGCCTTGCGTGCGGTTTCCAGGTCCTGGTCCGGTGCCAACTGTACGTATATCAGAAGTTGGCTCTTTTTCGCAAGTTCAATTGCGAGCCCGCATTTTGCATCGGCAAGCACAACACAGATGCCGCGGTCGGTTTCGATTCGACCGAGAATCGCATCCGCCGATTTTATTGCCGGCCCCTGTAGTTTTGCCATTCCAACCAACCAGAATCCCAAACCAAATAATAGAGTAGCCAGTAGTATCTTCTTTGCCATTTTACTGTCCCTAAAAGTTGTTCTTACACGTATCTTAAAACGGAATCTACCGCAGGTTCTTTTTAATGGCGGTCAACAGGTCTTCGGCGATTTCAGCGCCTAATTCCTCGGCCCTGTTTATATGTTTCCATGCCAGTTCGTATTTTTTCAGCTTGTAGAGGCCGAAGGCAAGGGCGTTATGGGCATCAGCTATTTGCGGGTCTATCTGAATCGCTCTCTGGTATGCGGGCACGGCTTGTTTGTAGTCTTCTTTATTGGAATACGCAGCCCCAAGATTACAGTAAATCATGGCATTGTCGGGTGTTAACAGGGCGGCTTTTTTATATTGTTCGATGGCTGGGTCGTATTTTTGTTTGGCGAAGTATGCGCTGCCGAGATTTATCAAGGCTTTGGCCATATCGGGTTTGTAAGCCAGAGCCATCTTGTACGCCTGGATTTCGTCATCGGTCAGATTAAGTTTGTTGTAACAGATACCCATGCCGTAATAGGCCTGTGCCATGTTTGGTTTGATCTTCAATGCTTTTTTATAATATTCAATGGCTTGTTCACACTCTTCGATTTGGTTATAAACAATCGCTAACTGATTATAAAAGGCCGCGTTTTTCGGTTTCCGGCTAATCGCGTATTTTAATTGTGTTATAGCCTGGTCATACATTTCCACCTGGAAGTATGTGTTTGCAAGATTCGCATATACGTCTGTGAAATTCGGGTCAAGTTTAAGGGCCTGAGAGTATTCTGAGATAGCTTCGTTCCACCATTCTTTTTTGCTGTAGGCGTTTCCCAGGTTATTATGTGTCTTGGCATCTTTTGAGTTCATTTGCAGGGCTGTGCGGTATTGATATATCGCCTCATCAGTGTCGCCGTTGTTCAGATAGATATTACCGAGATTTGTCCTGGATTCGGACAGCAGGGGGTTTATCTCGACAGCTCTTTCAAGGGCCAGTTGTGCCGAGGCGGTGTTGCCGACGTTGTTATAGGCGTTGCCGAGGTTGTTAAAGAAACAGCCGATGGTTTGCCTTTTGGTCAGGTCATGCAGGTAAATGGTTTCGTAAGATGGTACATCGAATTTATCTATGTAGTGCCGGTCATTGGCGGATAGGCCGTTGTTGGTTGCTTCGATATTGAAAATGACCTTATCATCATCGTATCTTACAAAGAAATGGCCCGGTACCACTACGCCATACAAAGGCAGGCCGAGACGTTCGCCGATGGCAAGATAAAGAATCGAGAGACTGAGGCAGTATCCTCTTTTGTTGTCCATTACGGAGTGCAAAAACAGGTCGTCAGGATTGCTTGCTTCTGAGACTGATTTAAAACCTAATTCACCGAACAAATACCTGTTTATCACCGGAATGGCCTTGTGGTTTGCCGATAAATTTCGGTCATTAAGTCTTTCGCGAATTTCATAAGCCATATCGTCCAGTTTCGAGATATAATTTCGGCCATATACGTTTTCGTTCCATTGCTCGGAAATAATCAAGACGGCGGTGGCCAGGTCGATGTCCCTTTCATCTAATCGCAGGATGTGCTCGATGGACCTTGCGTACAGGCCGCTTTTCTTGTGATTGGCCAAAGGCTCTGAAGAAACCGATGCTGTAAAAATCAGGACAAAAACAATCAGCAGCAAAATCTTGTTCATAATAAGTCTGTTCCAATCAATATAACGAATTATTCCATGCCCGCCTCAATCCCGACAGGTGCACCGATTGCGCGGCGCTTAAACAAATCTATCTTCATCCAGTTGTTGCTCTTGAACCTCCAGCGGTTTGCCAGGCTCACGACCACAATCTTAACAGTAGCTGCAATCCACGGCCCCAATGCGCCAAGTTCTGGAAAGAATTTGACCATCAAAATACCACCCAAACCCAATATAAGTACAGCCCCTGCGGCTTCGGTAATCGCCAGCCATAAAGTGTCGCCGGCGCCCCGTAAGGCGTCACCATAAATAATCAGGATCGCATCAAAAATCTGAAATACGGCTGCACAAATCAAAATACTCACGCCTGCTTCGATTACCTGGCTGTCGTCAGACCAGAAACTCATTATACCATTTCTAAAGGCGAAAAAACACAATCCTATGAGCCCCATATAGAATAGTGCAATTTTTAGGCAAAGGGCGGTCTGTTTGACAGCCAAATCTTTTCTGCCTCTACCGATAGATTTTCCGACCGCAGCCGTTAAAGCAGTACCTATTCCAATAATCGGCATAAATGAAACTCTAATGCATGCCCAGACGGCACTTGTCGCTGCCAAAGGTGCCTTTCCGAAACGCCCGACAAGACCGAACAAAATTACCGTCCAGAAGGCGATATTTATCATAAGTCCGAATCCGGCCGGAAAACCGATTTTTACGATGTCCCGCACCTTTGCGAAATCAATTCGCAGGCTGCGTCTTGATTGAAAGGTCGCATTGATGTCGCCATTCAAAAACACTGTCATCCTTATTATGACACCGACGATCAGCCCGATAAATGTTCCCCAGCCGGCACCGGCAATCCCCATCTTCGGGAAGCCGAACTTGCCGAAAATCAGTACGTAGTTACAGGCGACATTAACCACCTGCCCCACCAATGTAGCGTACATCGTGATAATTGGGCGATGAATACCCATAAAAAACTGATTGCACGCCCAGATAAATACCAACAGGAACTGACAGTAGAGCATAATCCGAAGATATATTACTTCCATTGCGACGATTTCGGACGGTTGACCGATTGCCCTGAAAATAGACGGTGCTAACGGCCAAAGGGTTGCCAGTATAATAAGAGCATATATCTGACCCATATAGATTACCTGCCAGCAATAATTCGAGCAGTCTTTTTTTAGGCCTCTGCCCAGACTTTGACTGACAAATATATTAACGCTTGTTATTACCCCAAGGGCAAAACTCGAAGGAATGAAACTCATAATCGAGGCCGGCAAAATCGCCGCCAACTGGTCTGTCCCAAGGACGGCGACCATACGCGTGTCAACAAACTGCATTATGGTAAAAGAAATGCTGGTCACCACCATAGGCCAGGCCAGCTTTAACATATACCCAAGAGACGTTTCATCTGTGGACAAACTTTGTGATTGTAAAGATTTGTCAGTCATTAAAAAACCTTATTCATTCAAATCCAGCTTATCTAACAATTCCTGGCTCGATATTCCCAAAACCTGTATGCTCTTGACCGGGCTTCTCTTTCCGGAAATTATACTAACAGCCTGCTTTTTCACACCAAGTTGTTTTGCCAGAAAGTCCTTTAAGGACTGATTGGCTTTTCCCTTCTCCGGTGCCGCTGAAACCCTGATTTTCAGCATCTCATCGAGCAAGCCTGAAATAGCGGTTCTGCTGCTGCCGGGCACAACCTTTGCCATAAAAACCACACCACCGTCAATTTCCTGAATCGAAAGATTAGCCATTTGTTCGTGTTTCGCGGTTTGGGGTTGGTATCCTTGCTTCTTTAGTTAATACTCTTCCCGCAGGTTCGTGCCGAGGGCCATTTGTACATATTTTTCAATTTGTTCAGCCAGTTCACCCGTCGACTCGAGTTGAAAATCCTCATAATGGCCTGGAACAAACTCACCGTTCAAAGCTTTTTTAAAAATCCTGACACGTATAACAGATGGCTCGGCAGCAGCTTTGCTGAAATCACTGTCTTTGTGCTCGGTGAGTTCGACTCGCCAATCCTCGCTTATGAAGACCAGGCACTTGCCCGTAAAAACCGCTGTCGGAAAATATTCTCGTAATAATTTAAGAGTTTCCATTTGCTGTTCCATTTCGTACCAATTTTGCGGTGAATGAATAATCGCCGGAACCGACTTCGTAGATTGCTGCATCAGCTTCAGTTCGCAGGGCCTTAAGGTCTTCTATCTGTGCTGTTGGTTTACCACTTTCGGTTATGCTGTCGGGGGCACTTGTTGGCACATAGACCGTTGCTGTAGTATTTGCAGGGATAGTGACATTCAGGTGCAGGGTATCATTTTCGGTGCGCCAGTCGCTGGCGATTTTGCCATGAATCGAATTATAGCTGCCTTTGGCCCAGGTCAGGTCGCCGACTATCTGCGGTCTGATGATGATTTTGTCAAAGCCGACAGCGTCAGGGCCTGGATTTATGCCGGCTATTGCCTTGAAGAACCATTCACTCACCGAGCCGAACATAGGATGGTTGTGCGAATAAACATTGTCGCTGAACTCCCAGTGTTCCCATAAGGTTGTTGCGTCATTTTCGAGCATATGGCCCCAGCCGGGAAAGGTCTTTTGATTTACTATTGTGTATGCCAGGTCAGCTCGGCCGATTTCGGTCAGCACATCGAGCATGTACTTAGTGCCGAATATGCCGGTCGATAAGTGCCCTTTGTGTGTGACTAAAATTTCCCGCAGTAGAACATCTATTGCGGCTTTGCGTTCGTTTGCTGGAACCATGTCATAATACAGGGCGAAGGTCTGGCAGGCTTGTGTGTGGGAGTCGAATTGACCTGTGCCGGGTTTCAGGAATTTGCTGATAAAGGCTTCTTTGATTTCTTCTGCCAGAGCCAGATATTTTTTTGCCTCTTCGTCATGGCCTATGATTTGCGCTAACTGTGATAGAAGCTTTGCATTGTGATAGTAAAAGGCTGTGCTTGTCAGGGCAGTAGGTCTGGGGTCGAGACTTTCATGGTCACTGATGCCGATTTCTATGATATTGTCCTTAGTTGTGGTCCGTAAGAATTCGACCAGTTTTTTTGTCGTTTGGTATTGCTGTTGAATAATCTGCTTGTTACCATAATACCTATAAAGCTGCTGCTGCAGATATGGATGGGCAAGCACCCAGCCTACCGGGCCGCACTTTTCGCCGGGCTCTCGGTCGATTATACCGTTAAAAGGTGCGCATTCGGCCATGCTGCCATCGGCCATAACTGTGTCTTGGAAGTCGTAGACAGCTTTTTCGTAGAAAGAAGCCATGTCGAAATTCATCATAGCCATTTCGCCGCACGCGACGATGTCACCGCCATAGCCGAATTTTTCGCGATGTGAGCAGTCCGACTGGACGCTGAATATGTTGCTCAAAAGTGTCCTGCGTACCATTTGCTGAATATCGTTGAACATCTGGTTCGAGCAGGAAAACGAACCGACTGATTCTACCGCTGAATTTAATATCCAGCCTTCGATATTGTCGAGAGTTGGTTTGTCCGGCAGGCCGGTCAGTTCAAGGTAACGAAAGGCGCGGAATGTAAATCGTGGTGTGTAGGTTTCTGTGCCTTGGCCTTTGAGAATATAAGTGTCACTCTGGTCGGCCAGTTCCGGAGCGCCCGGTCCGGCGTAGCCGGGTCGGGCCTGGTCTACCGCCTCGTTGGGGTCAGGTTTTATCTGGCCGCAAACGCTGGTCATTACATTCAGCGTACCGTCAGGATATAACAGTTCTCCGTAACGAAGCTTTACTTTTGTACCTGCGGGGCCTTTTACATGCAGCGTTGCCCAGCCGGCAAAGTTTTGTCCCATATCGAAGATAAATATGCCGGGTTTGGGCTCGGTGATTTTGACCGGCCGGATTTTCGCTGTTGCCTTAATCGGCTGTTGCGGCTGGGCGCAGAGTGGCCCTAAGGGTTCGCCGGCTATCCCGGCGCTATTCCACTTACTGTCGTCAAAGCCTGGTTTGTCCCAGCCTTCTTTTTCCAGACGCGCATCATACACTTCGCCTAAATACACATTGTTTCGCAGAATCGGCCCGTCGCAAACTTTCCAGCTTTCATCGGTCGTTACGGATTGTTGTGTGCCATCGGTGAAGTCTATGTTTAATTGGGCGATTAATCGAGGTCGTCCGATAGTCAGATGCTCGCGCAGGTTCAGCCATCCCCACAGCTTCATTGGCAGTGGATTATACCAGCCGTTGCCGAGCATCGCGGCGATTACGTTTTGGCCTTCGCTCAGCAGGGAGGTGACATCGTAGGTTGAGTAGAGAACCCGCTTTGAGTAATCGGTCCAGCCGGGGTCGAGTACGTAGTCGCCGACTTTTTCACCATTCAGGCAGGCATCATAATAGCCCAGGCCGCTGATATATAGCCGGGCGCGTTTAATTTTCTTTGTTACCGAAAACTGCTTTCTAAACAATGGGGCAGGGTCGTTGGTATAGAAGTCTTCATCTTTTTGGGGGGTAGCTTTGCCGTCGTTTATCCATGAGCCGGTCCAGTCTTCAGGGCTGGTCAGCGCTATTTCCCACCAGGCAGGTTCACTCCAATCGGAAGCTTTGTCCTCGCTGTCCCAAACACGTACTTTCCAAAAGCAGCGCATCTGCGAAGTTAAGGGTTTTCCATTATAGAGTATATGAACTGACTGGTCTGAGTCTGTTTTGCCGCTATCCCAAAGGTCACCTGCGTCATTTTCCAGGTCCTCGGCGCAGCCGGCAACTATGATTTGGTATGCGGTCTGTTTAAACCCGCGGCGATTCGATTCGATAATCCAGCTCAGTCGCGGGTTTGCGGCGTCAATGCCAAGCGGACTGGTTTTGTACTCGCATCGTAAATTCTTTACACTGAGGTTTTTGTCGAGGGTAGTTTCATACATGTCGTTCACATATCGTTCTTTATTTAGTCAGCCGAAGAATGGCGTATTCGGACAGTAGATGATAGTTGGTTGCCGAAAGCTTTGGTGCGGTGGAGTATTCCGGTCCCTGGTTGTTTAGATATCTTGAGTAGTTGTATCGTGCCACCAGGATTCTCCAGTCGGCTTCAGTGCCGAAAGTTTCACCATGGGCGGTAAGGTCCTTGATGGGCATAGCCATTTCACCCGTCCAGTAGTTGTCTTTATCCTGCCAGTTATTAACGGTTCCAGCGTTTTGAGCAGCCACTTTCAGATTGCATTCATATTCGAAATTACCAGGCAGGCCCAGTCTTCCCCAGCCGGGAAACCAGAAGTTTGATTTTTTGCTGCGAGGGGTCACATAAAGTTCCCAGTACCATGATTTGTCGGCGGGTTTTAAGAAAAGCTCGCAAAGGTCGCCAAGCTGGTAATGCATCTGCTGGTCCTGGTCGCCTTCAGCGACAATGTCACCATCGTCGAATTTTATTCCAAGATAAAGATACTCATCGTCCCATGCCATTCGAACCTCTCCGCCATTTTCGAGCTGCTTACCATCGACAGCCCGGTCGGTCGGCAGATTCATTTTATAAACAGCAGCATTTTTCCAGGCGGCATCATCGAGTTTGCCGTCGATTTTAATGGGTATCGAGGTGTATTTTGCTTCCATAATTGCAGTGGCCGGACACTTCTTATACTCAGCTTGTTTCTGTGACGCACAACCGGAGAGCACAAACAGGATTAGAAACACAGATACGTTAATGCCGAACCTTTTCATAAGAACTTTCCTTTCTTAAATCAGTAGCTTTTAGCCGGCGCCGCGTCGCCCTTAAACGCTGCCGTCATCTTGTTCATCAACTTCCTGAGCCATGAGTCCTTTGAACATTTTAATCAGGTCTTTGATGCCGCCAATTATTATCCAGACCATAAAAACAGTTGCCAGAGAGAACATCGTGTATAAGTATTTTTCCCAGAAATTTGCCCATTTTTCAACCGGGACTTCATGAGTAGTATTATAAAGTCCGATTCCAATAAATACCGCTAAGAAAAGTGCAATGGCCGCATAGATAAGCGGAATCAATATCCTGTCACCTTTCGGCACTTCGCTGCCCCATTGGAACCATTTGCGGAATTTGGAGGTCTTGGACTCGGTCTGTTTATCTTTCTTCGTACGGTTGAACAGTTTATCGAAATCTATATCGGGCTTTTTGTCAAACAGTGAGACAATTACATACAAAGCGATACATATGGCACTTATCCAAAAGGCCATCAATCTGCCATCCAGGAAATCAGGTTTTATTTGTCGGCAGACAAAGCCGGTTAGTGACAGGACTGCCCCGGAAATCATTGTGACCCAGGCGGCTTTTATGGTTCCTCTTTTCCAGTATAGTCCTCCCAAAAGGACGACGCCGGCTGAACCTATATACAATGCTGCGCTTATGTCGAAGAACATGTAGATGTTATCAACCTGATTGAAAAAGGTGCTGAATAAAATTATAAATACTGCAACAAACAGTACTGAAAATCGCAGCAGCCACATATGTCGTTTCGGTGGAAGAGGCTTACCTCCTCTCAAGGGGATAACAACATCCTGAATTAATATTCCACCCCAGGCTAAGAGGTACGAGTCGTGCGTGCTGATAAATGCGAACAGTATGACGCCTGCGAAGGCACCGAACAGACCGATTGGCAGGATATGTGTTAGAGTTGCCGGGGTAAGCATCTGGCTGCGCACCTGCTCATTGGCAAGGCTGCTAAGTGCCTGGTTTACCTGTGCTGCCTTATCCGCAAAGTCCGGATGGTGCATCAGTACATAAGCGGCCAGTGGCAGCAGATAAATACCAAGGCCAAGTATAGCGAATTTCTTTATCTCAACGAAGACACGCATCATTCTGGCCTCATGCAGGTCCCTTGCGGAACTGGTTACCATCATTTGCGGTGACCATGAAATCACCCAGTAGAACATCAAATAGGCACCTATAAGGAAAAACCACTTGCTGAATTCAGCGGCTCCTTCGCTGTGGTAGGGGTGCAGCAGGGCATTGGCGTTGGGTGCTGCTAAAAATGCCTCGGAAAACTGATCCCAGGTAAACATTTTATAGATTGTAAACATGATGGCAATTAACATTATGTTTACGAATACACCCTGTATAAAGTTAGTGAGGATCAGCGTGATCTGGCCTCCGAAACAGCATATCGCCGCTGCTGAGCCTACCAGTACCACCATAACCAGGACGATGGTGGGTATCTGGAATCCCAGTATTGGTACTTCAGGCGGGAAACCACAATAGTGTATAAAAAAGCCTGCACCGACAGCAGGGAAAATACCCATGTTAAGAATGCCGGCCAGGTATGCGAGTATGCCGAAGAATATTCTGGTGCGTTTGCTGTACCGCATTTCGACGAATTGCCCAAGAGTCATTGCTTTGGTCTCTCGGAAACGGCAGACGCCGAATCCGGTAAGTGCCACAAGTATGCCGGCCAAGGGAATTAGCATATACCACCACTGACCGGCAAAACCTGATTTGTAGTTCATTTGCCATATGGCCATAATGGTTATTGCCCCTATTCCCTGCATTGAATCTGACTCAAGTCCCAGGTAACGGCCTACGCTTCGGCCGGCAACTAAGAAATGCGACACACCTTTGACTAATTTGCGGGAAAAGAAGGCCATCAGGTTAAGGGCAATAAACAGCCCGATGAAAATCGTCCAGTCAATCCAATGAAAATTCATAAAAATCCTTTTTTACTTATACAGAGGTAAAAACTAATTTGCAAAAATAACTCCATTACACGAGGGAACCTGTCAGTTCCTTGATATTTGATATATTTTTGCGAACACAATATTTCTTTATGCCATCGACTATATTTGCCGCACAATCAGGTTCAACAAAATTTGCGGTACCTACAGCGACAGCTGAAGCTCCCGCGATAAGGAATTCGATGGCATCGGAAGCTGTCCTGATACCCCCCATCCCTAAAATTGGTATCCGGCTGTCTTTGGCGACCTCATTATAAACTTTATTGACCAGATGTACAGCTATAGGTTTTATGGCAGGGCCGCTTAAGCCTCCTGTTCTGTTGGCTAAGACAGGTCTTGCGTTCTCAATATCGATGACCATCGCGGTAAAGGTATTTACCATACTAAGCGCATCGGCGCCGCCCTGGGCCGCTGCGCGGGCGATAGCGCTGATGTCAGTGACGCAAGGGGCGAGCTTGACCATCAATATCTTTTGGCCGACAGCTTTTTTTACCGCTGTGGTAATTTCTTCTACCTGTACAGGGTCGGTCCCGAAACTTATCCCGCCTTTTTTCACATTTGGGCAACTGATATTCAACTCAAAGCCGGCTATTGCTTTTTCGCCGGCCAGGTGTTCTGTGACAGCGACATAATCATCGATGCTTTCTCCGGCAACATTGACAAAAACCGCGGGCGAGAGTTTTTCAAGAACAGGCAATTTTTCTTCAATGAATTTTTCCAGGCCGATATTCGCCAACCCGATTGCGTTGAGCATGCCGGAGTCGGTCTCGACTATTCTCGGTACGGGGTTTCCTTTTCTCGGCTTGGCGGTGATACTTTTGGTAATAAATCCGCCAAGCGAATTGATGTCGGTAAAGTCAGCCAGTTCGTCGGCGTAACCGCACGTTCCCGAGGCGGTAAATACCGGATTGGAAAGCTTGATTCCCGCAAAATCAACCGAGATGTCTACTTTTTCTTTCATAAACTGAAAATCACTTCTTTTGCGTCAAAGACGGGGCCGTCCTTGCAGCATAGTTTATAAACGGTCTTTTCGGATTCGCTCGCTTTGCATTCCACCGCGCAGCTTTGGCAAAGCCCGATTCCGCAGGCCATTCTGCGTTCCATACTAACCTGGCAATCTATATTATTTTCATTCGCGATTTGGGCAACGGTTGCCAGCATTGGTTCAGGCCCGCAACTATAGATAATCGTGTTTGTGTTGAGGCTGCTTTTACTTAGATAATGCCTCAGGCAATCAGTCACAAAACCTTCGTTTCCAGCCGAGCCGTCATCCGTAGCCACCACAGACTCTATTTGGTTTTGGTTAAACTCTGCTAACCACTGACCACTTTCTACCCCGATTTTTGCCGGCAAATTTTCAAAAGGTAATTCCGCTGAAGTTTTTGCGCCTACGAATGCAATCACTTCGATACCGGGATGATTGGTCTTTAGAACTTTTGCCAGATGCAGCAGCGGGCCCGCACCCATTCCTCCTGTCACGAGTAATGCGGCCTTCTTACCATCCGGCATGCAAAAACCATTCCCCAAAGGGCCAATCATGCTGACCGAATTGCCTTTAGATAGTGTTGTCATTCGCAGACTGGCGGAGCCCACAACACGGTAGAGAATTTCGACCGAAGTCTTATCGCCTTTGATTGCAACGTCACAGAAACTAAATGGCCTTCGTAGAAGTATCTTTCTGTCAGCCGTATCGACTAAATCTTCGGGTATATCTTTTCTCGTTGGCAGGGCGGTTTGGCTGATGTCCATTTCGACAAATTGGCCCGGCTGCGAGCCGGCAAAGACCTTCGCTGCTGTGCCTTCGAAGTCAAGGCCCAGCCGCCAGAATCTTGGCCCAATTTGTTTATTGGCACCGACAGCAGCAGAGAATACGCCCTTATTTACTAAACAACCACTTTTGTCCATTACTTGCTATTACCAGAAGACGACATACAGCAAAATAGTTAACGCGATTACTACAAAGCCCAGGATTTTCGCTGTTTGCGAAGGCGTCATGTCCATGTCTGTTTTCACGGGCATTGTTACCGGCTGCTCAAGCGGCTTAATCATAGTAATGACAGCCATTACCGCCAGCACACAGAAGAATGAAATAGCCATTCGGTCCAGAAAAGCCATACCCGGCAGCAGCCTGGCCAGTAGGAAATACATAATCGGGTTCAGTATCAGTCCGACCACGCCTGTAACCGGCGGGGCCTTTTTCACTATCAGGCCGAAAACAAACACTGCGAGAATACCAGGAGAGATATAGCCCTGGAATTCCTGGATGTACTTGAAGATACCGCCGAATTTGGGGTTGTCCAGAAGCGGTGCGATTGTACAGCCGATTACCATAAACACCATTACGCATATTCGCCCAACGGTAATGAGGGCTTTCTGTGAGGCGTCTTTGTTTACGTACGTTCTGTACAGGTCCATTGTAAATATTGTTGAGGCCGAGTTGAGCATAGAGGCCAGCGAACTCATCACCGCTCCGAGAATCGCAGCCAGCATAAAGCCCCGCAATCCCTGCGGAATCAGCCTTTTAATCAGCAGAGCAAACGCCGAATCGAACTTGTAGCCGATAAGCGGATTTTGCATACTGAAGCGGTCGGCCTTTGCCAACTGTTTGTTGCTTTCGGTGATTTTATCGAGCAGTTGTTGGTTGGCTTTATACAGCGTAACCCCGGTTGCCGGCTTTTCATCGGCTGCGACACTGTTGAAAGCAACTATCTGCTGGGCCATCTCGGGGTACATATCTTCGAAGTGCCTGTCGAACTTAAAGGCGATCTTCGCTTCTGCCGGGTCTGCCTTTGCCTGTTCGAAGGTGGCAATCACGTTGGCGTTGGTATCGACGGCTTCTGCCTTCATATCCGAACTGTAAAGGTTGTATGCAATCATGCCCGGGATAACGATTATGAACGGGATAATGAGTTTCAGGCCGGCGGCAAAGACAAGACCTTTTTGTCCCTGGCTCAGTGACTTTGCCCCCAGCGTCCTTTGGCAGATGTACTGGTTCAGGCCCCAGTAATAAAAGTGGGGAATCCACAGGCCGAGTACCAGCGCTGTCCAGGGAATTTCGGGGTCGCTGCGCGGCAATACCATGTGCAGCTTGTGGGCGTTTAGCGCCTTGAATTTCGCGATAGCACTGGCTCCTGCTTCAACAGAGGCAAGTTCAGGAATCATTTCCGGGGTCGCTGCCCCCAGGGCCTTTAACGCAAGGACCACCACGATAGCACCGCCGGCGATAAGCGCCGAACCCTGCAAAAGGTCCGCCCACGCGCACGCCTTTAAGCCGCCGAACGTAACGTAAGCGGCCGCCAGTATCCCTATCGCCCACGACGCCGATGTCATGGTGACCTCGATACCGAAGACATACTGTCCGCCGAAAAGTGTTTTGACCGTTAACGCTCCCGAGTAAACCACCGCTGCGAAGGTAACAAAGACATATATCAATACGGTGAACATCGCCATCAATGAGCGGGCGGTCTGGTTGTATCGGTATTCCATGAATTCCGGTATCGTGTAGATACCGCTTCGCAGGAATTTAGGCAGGAAAACAAAAGCGACTACCACCAAAGTTATAGCCGCCATCCACTCATAACTTGCTATAGCAAGTCCCAGCCATTTGGCGGCACTGCCGCTCATACCGATAAACTGCTCGGTGGATATGTTGGCTGCAATCAGCGAAAAGCCGATCAGCCACCAACTCAGGCCGCGGCCCGCCAGAAAATAGTCTTCGCTGGTCTTTTCTTTGCGGCTTTTGAATATGCCCAGGGCTATTACGCAGACGATAAATCCCAGAAATACACTGATGTCAATAAAGTTTAATTCCATAACAGTTACATCCTTGTTTTGGTCTTGTTTTTCCGCCGATTCATTGTCTTAATGAATCGGCGCCTGATTTCTCGCCATTATAGCTATTTGGCCGCCGTCGGCAACAAATAAAAAGAAGTTATAGAGGCAGGAAGTAGAGAAGCAATGAGGTAAAGAAGTAAGGAAGTAAAGAGGGTATTGTTTTAAAAACAACCGGGGCCTGCAATGAATTAATCAGTGCAGGCCCCGAATCGATACAAATTCAAAGGTCAGCTAATTTAATGTTTTACAATTAGCGTTTCCTGCGAATCAAAGCCAGTCCACCAAGACCGAGCAGAGCGATAGTTGCCGGCTCAGGAACTTCAAGAACAGTCACACCCCTTGCGCCGTCGTAGTAGAGTTGAAACAATCCTGGTATATTCGAGGCGTTGAAGCTGACATTAGAGCCGTTAGAAGTTATCTGACCACCCATGATGTAGTTATATAACGATCCGCCTGAATCTAATGCAGTTGGATCGCTGCCCCAGAATTCCAGATGGCCGTTACCTGCGATGTCTAAAGAACCACCAGCGCCCATGAAGAGGCCTCCGGCTTTCAACACACCGGTACTGCCGATATTCACGATGCCTGTTCCGACAACATTGTCTGAGCCGCCCCAACCAACGTATATTGTGTTGCTGCCACTAGTAAGTGGGCTCCAGACCAGACCGTTGACGTTAAGAATGGATGTGGTGGTACCGCTTCTGCCGTTAGCAACATCCAGAGCTTGGCCCCAGCGACCGTCAACTTCCATTTCGCCTCCGGCATCGATTGTAAGTGTAGAATGGGTACCGAGTCCTTGGCCGTACCAGGTAGCCGAGGTGTGCAAAAATCCACCAGATTGAACAGTTACACTGGAAGTGCCGCCGCCGGCGGTTTGTGGTTTTAGGCCTCTGGATTCGGCATTAACGCCATTTGCAACAATAGCATTCGTACCGTCCAAAAAGTCTGTGCTGCTTACATCATAGACAGGGAGACCGGCAGGAACAAGACCACCATCATCAAGCCAGTTACCCGGGTTGTCCCACTGATCGTTAATAGCACCGGTAAACGTCCAACGGGCTACGGCACTGCTGGCCAGACACAATACTAAAACAAGTACTAATAGTTTCTTACACATAACACTCCTCCTTCTTCCAAAAAATACATCCAACATTTACTCTCTCGTTTTGGCTACAAGCCAAAACAACTCCTGTTGTTTTCCGCAGTCACTCAGACCTTCACCATCTTATTTCGCACAACAAGTGCGAAAGACCACTTCATGGCTGCTTCGAACAACGTAAATATACTACAAGGGGGAAAATGCGAAATGCGCGATTCAATAACCGAACCCTCTGATCTCATCATCTCCTCCTAAACCTGATCTTACCTAAAACAACTACTTCCCTTTGCAAAACCCTCTGCTCACTTACCTTATTTATACCAAATCACCTATTTTCCTGTCAAGAAAAATATCTTAGGTAATTTAGAAAATTTTCAATAAATCCGTCCATTTCGCAAAAAAGCTCATAACTTCTTTATTTCAAAGCTGTTACATTCCCTCATACCATTCCTGGGCGGGTAATTTTATAAGCGTTCCGGTGAAATCATCTACATCCGCTCCTATGCAAGGCCAGGGTTTGCCGCCCGGCCACCACTGCGGAGGCTCTGTCAGGTACAGCGAAGCCGGCATATTGAACGTTGACCAGCCGGCAGGGGCCTTGTCACCATCGAGGTTCTCTATGAAGGCGCTCGATGGCTCCGGTGTTTTCTCAATGAATCCATAATTAGCTCCGCGATCATCGCGGGTTATATTGCGTTCGGCCCACATATTTGTCGTCTCTCTGTCGAAATCATAACAGTTTCCGCTTTCGTAATTACACCCGGGC
>SDBV01003633.1_pt1 | contig 22567 bp, 24 predicted proteins | sample 2277081 | NCBI WGS metagenome assembly SDBV01 (sample SAMN10402039, study PRJNA504765) | marine sediment metagenome | isolation source: marine sediment core GS10_PC15, 223 cmbsf | place: Arctic Ocean: Southern Knipovich Ridge | collected 2010 | reverse complement strand
GTCATGTTCACCCCAACTCGTGACCTTCGCATAGGGTTGCATATACAACCCATGACTTCTGAGCCTAACAATCCCACGATACATCCACCCCAACTGCTCCAGATACTCCTTCACAGCAGCCTTCTTCTCAGGAGCCAGTCCCATTCCCTTCGTGCTGTCTCCGATCAGTTTCTTCTTGCCCGACAATACCTCTACAGCCATCTCATGCGTGAAGTTCGGACGCAGATTCTTGGTCAACAGTTCAACAGCCTCACGCCAGTTGCCTTCGGAGACAAAGTCACGGGCGATCCTCGTGAGACCCCCACTCTCGATTACGAAACAGACTGTTTCAGTAGGCATTATATACAGTCCCCATCCTCTTCCAACATCCACTCGAACTCCGCTATTGAATCACACAGGGCGTAGTGCTTACACTCGATACAAACTGGAGCATCATCATCATATTCACGATCACAGTCTACATGCAGAGCTATCGTCTTCACCATCCAGTAGATACCTCGCCCAACAACTTCTATCATCGCCTGCCGAGATTCCTTCAGTAGTTGTGCACACGCCTGAACTTCACCCTTACATGGTTCCTTTACTTCCTTCATGATCTCATCCTATTCCAACGTGCTTTCATATTGGCAGCGCCCCGGTAGGTCAGGATTAGGTTATGAGCAGGACTCGAACCTGCAACCACCGCGGACGCTGTTCCTCACACCTACACGGGATCGAACCGGTGCGCCACATTAGCCGGTGGTCAATACCTATCGTCATACCCTACGCTGCCAACACCCACTTCCTCTCAAAACAACGTGCTAGGGGCAGCCACTCTTCTATGGACGTGCAGGTCCGTGGTGGCCGGTGATCTTCAAATGTCCCCGCGTTGCGGAGAGTCCTGCAAACCGTAAGGGCAGCTTTCCTCACAATAGCACTACATGTGCTATTGCTTCCAAGCAGGGTTTACTTCACATTTGCCCTCAGCTTTCGCTGCGCCCCTAGCTTACTCCTCTCATTACCACATCTTCTTTATCGTTCGCACACCGCGAAATCTGACCGGTGAGCCGCAGCACCAAAAAGACAATAAACAAGATTTCAAGCAATCCCATCACTCACCCGCCTTTCTTTCACCAAGCTGACGCTGACGCTTCTTGCTTTTCCACCCGTACCGTAAGAGCCACGATTCGGTCAACGAGTACACCAACGATATGCGCCAGCATTGCCTCAATAGGCAAAGGAAATGATCCCAGTTCCAGCTTGATCTTATCACGAATCGCATCTACACGCGCCTGCTCGTCGTATGACATACTTTCTTGCCGTGCCGTTACTTGCCCTCTCCGAGCCTTGATCTCTACCGCTACCCAACGCAGCAATCGAATTACCGCTACCGTTTCTATCTGCCGAAGGTTAAGAGAGTCTGGGAGGCTATCGCAAACACTCTTTGCCGTCTTGAGGCTTATATCTCCCCCCAACAATGCGTTCAGAGCCTCGTGCTCATTCTTCATCTCTCATCCTCACTTTCCGCGCGTATTATAACACACGAAACGGCATTTGTCAAGTCTTTTTCTTGGAATCTTTTCGCGGTCTTCCTCGAACCGGCCTGCTCTGTGAAATCTCCTTTAGCTGCTTCACCCCAGCCTTAGAGATCACAATAGTTCTTCCCGCCTTATCACATTCACCGTACACCAAGTGAAGATTCTTATATACCCATACACGGGAACGTCCAAGCATCTGTGCTACTTCTCGTATCGTTGACTCCTGCTTCTTCATGAACTTTCTCCCCACGTGACTTCGCCCACATTATACCCGATAGAATCCAAATGTCAAGTAGAAATCTACTTTTTCTTCGGCTTTTTTTCCGCTACCACAACAGGATGCTCAGGACGTTCAGTCTGACTTGCATTCTGTATCATCTCTAACACACTCTCCGCTGCCCTTGCTACCTTCTGTCTTTCCTCACGTGAAAGATTCTTGATTCGTGCTTGAGTGTCCTGCTTGAATTTTTCATCGTGCTCCGGTATCTCCACATCCACGTCACGCAATGAAGTCCGTGACGGAGGAATGATTTCTACCACATTGACTCCTGTTCCTTCCAAGAGAGATTTTGCCTCGGTACTCTTGACCTGAGCAAGAGCCTCTAACGCTCTTACCAAGTCCTTGTAGTCTGCCAACTTTACCCGTCCGGGTGCAAGAATCTCATCCAACAGGCCATCTATACCTCCACATAATTTGTTGATCGCTGCAACCTTCCACTGCATATGAGCAAGAGCACATACCAGTTGGGAAGTCTTTGCCATAACCAGAGCTTCATCCTGCGTGTTCCGAATACCTTCCAACGCAGCACATAGCTGCTCATTGGAAATCCATGCTTCATAACCCTTGATCTGTGGTAACAATACCTCAATCAAGGTGTCTTTCGATGTTATTGCAAGAGGGGAAGAGCTAGACTTCTGTTTCTTCTTGGTCTTCCTCTTGGCCTTCTTTTTCACCATGTAACTGCTTCCTAGTTTGCACTCGCAAACGAGCACGGTCTAGTTCCTGCTTCAACCATCGCTGCCTCTGTACTAGCTGGTCTTACATAATGTCCACAGGCGTCAATTCCCCTCAAGCCGAGGGTACAAAGATTTCGTGCAGCATTCAAGTCTCTGTCAAGAGTGAAGCCACACTTGGAACAAGTGAAGGTTCGCTCGGAGAGCGATAGTTTAGCCTTCACATGTCCGCAGTTACTACACGTTTTGCTCGACGGGTAGAATCTTGGAGCAACTACAAGGTCCATTCCATAGATCAAACTCTTGTACACCAATTGACGACGAAATTCATACCAACCAATATCAGAGATAGCGCGTGCCAGTCGGCGGTTCTTCATCATATTCTTCACACCCAAATCCTCGATCACTACCGTTTGGTTCTCGCGGCAGATATGAGTCGTAGCTTCGTGAAGGAAATCCTGACGCTGGCACGCAATCCGCCAGTACAACTTTGACAAACGTAGTTGTGCTTTCTTCCTATTGTTTGAGCCTTTTTGTTTCCTGCTATGTGCTTTGGAAAGTCTACGAAGTTGCTTTAGTTTTTGCTTCAGTGGCTTAGGTGCGTCTAGCACTTCCCCACTTGAGAGAGTGACAGCACACTTCAAACCCAGATCAACACCAACGATATCATCACTGTATCTCTGTTTGCTATAGTCACCAACGTCAACCAGGATACTGATAAACCACCTATCCGTAGTTCGTGAGACTGTCGCATTCATAATTCTTCCGGTGAAGCGAAGAGCCTCAATCATCTTGATCCACCCAATCAACGGCAACCGCACCGTATTGTCAGAAACTATGATCTTATCATTAGCTACATAGAATGAATCACGAGTGCCTTTCTTCTTGAACTTCGGATGCTTCGCTAAATGTTTGAAAAACCTAACAAACGCCGACTGAAGATTGGTAAACGGTCGAGCGTGAGCATCCCTATGAACACCCCGCAACCACGAAAACTGCTGGTACTTGATCTGGTTGAATTCCTTTTTGAGTTTCATACCATTTGGCTTTTCCCCAGCTTTGTACTGTCTATTCCATTCTTCCAATGCCCAATTCCACACAAACCGTGATGTACCACACGCTTTGATAAAATATCTGACTTGGGAACAAGTAGGCTTGAGTTGTATTTTATGAGCTAGAATCATTTGTCTCGTTCCTTATTGAACTCTGTAACCATGTCTATAAGTCTTCGTGCATGTTTCTCACATAATGCACAAGCCTCCTGGACTTCCTCAATAGGAATCTGAAAGTGTTCTGCGGCTAACTGCTGTTCTGTGCTCTTTCGAGCCCGCGAATTATGCAACACGTACATCCATATCTGCAACAGCTTATCGTAACGTGCGAAATCCTTCACAGAGGGGAGTGAAATCTTTCTTCCCCCAAACACATACATGAACTCGTAGAACTTCTTAGCCCCCAAGATCGCCAGCATCTCAGGAATGTGAAGAGCTTTGTCAACCTTCTCTGCTAACAACTGTGCCAGCAGACTATGGTACGAGACCCTCAACATTGATGTCAACTTGTCCTGTTTCGGCATAGTTCCTTCTTACCAATCGGGTTACCAGCTTCCGAACCAATGAATCAGACAAACGCCCTTCCCGATAGTCCGCGTACAACCGTATGTTCTTCTTTATAGCTACTTGAATCTCTTCTTCATCCAATTCCCGTTCCAAATCTGCAATTGGGTCATATACTTCCGGTCGTGCCCACAACTCCAAGGAACACTCCTTCCGCTGATAGATTTTAGTCAGGAAATCCAGCACTACGCCCGCAATAGTCTTGTTGAGATAGCTTGCAACCTTTCCAGCCGGAACATTTCTCTTCAGTTTTGGTATCCATGTCTCCAAGAGGTAAAGGTGAACTTCTGACCGAAGATCGTCCTGAGTTGACTTGTCTAACCTCAGTTTCATTGTCTCCCGCTTCACGCGATAGTCCACTGCAGGCTGCAACCGTAAGAAAAACTCGTTTCGTTGCTTTCCATTGAAGCTAACCAAAGACTGAGCGTATCGAACTGCATCCCGTACATGGGTGTAGTATATACTGTCTTTTTGCTTCTTCTTAGTTCGTTTCTTTCCCATTGTTGACTCCTTCGCAGTGAAACTCCTGGAGAACGTGTATCGGATCAAGTTGTAGGAAGTCATCAAACAGGAAGCCAACCACACTCTGTGGTTGCACCACCATCTTCACGTATTTCTTTCCTACTTGAACCTCATGCTCCTCCTCTTCCAATATAGTAACATCAAGCAATACCTTTGAGTGTAGCCCTACATTTACCAAACGGTTGAAACAGTTGTGCAACACAAAGACACATGGCTTTCCATAGTTGATCTTTGTCACCATGAATGGTTCACGCCCCGTTGCATCTGCATCTCGTTTACACTTCAACCAGTGCTCCAAGAAATCATAACGCGAGTGCCTCTTCTTGTAGAGAACCCCTAAGATGTCCATTGTCTTCACAAACTGAAACTCAAAACTGAAGATATCTGTCAACGGCTCACCTTCTTTGCAGGTAGCAACCATATCTCCAGCATGGCCCTCAGTCTGCTTGCCTTTCTTTCGTCTAACTGTCGCACGGGCTCCTGATCCGGATGTTCTCCAGAACCATGATGAGTCTTCTTTTCCACCCGAAAACCAGAGACTTAAATCGCCCGCACATTTTCTTTCCCAGCCAAAACCTTTTACTGCTCCTCCACCTTTTCTCATTATATCTCCACTGTCTGCCACTTGCGACGTGGGAATTCCCATTCTCTGCGTACTTCTGTCCAGTCCTCAATCGGTACGAAGTAACCTACCACCCTAGTTACGTGTCCGGTGATGGATGCACCACACTTAGGACAACTTTCTTCACTTCCCAATGTCACATGCTTGTTCTGACAAATATCAAACCGGGGATTCAGCGCAAAATGGTCCAATCCGCACTCAACAGCAAACTCAATCAGTTTCCTCATCTGTTCCGGAGTCGTAATTGAGCCTACATTTAGGTGGCAAATGCCTCCTCCAGAGTAGCAGCGGTTCAATCTGCCGTCAACTCGCGCTCTCGTGACCAAATCCACATCTCTCCACAATGGAATGCTCTGATTTGAGTATAACTTGTAAGGATTGTCGGGGTATACTAAAGTATCCTTCTTTGCAAGCGTGATTGCCGCCGTTTCCGCCGGAATCTGCTCCACATTGAACGGGATATTGAAGTCATGAGTGAATTCCGTAGCTCGTTTTCCAATCAAACCCAAGATTTCCTCTGCAAAAACGATTCCCCTGTCATCTGGTAATGAATTCTCGAAGTCAAGTAGTTCGATAGCCTCATAAAGCCCAATTACTCCAATAGTAGAGAAGAACATCCGGTCTAGGCTGATCCAGCCCAACGGCTTGAAGAACTTGAGGTAGTCAGTCTCGATCAAATCCTTCAGTAGGGAACGATGTATGACCAGTAAGTCTCTTGCTAGTTCCAACCGGTATTCCAGTTTCTCTAGAAATTCATTCTTCGTTTGTGACTCCAAAGCCAACCGCACAAGGTTTACAGTGCAAACTCGGGTGCTACCTATGTTCAACCCGCCATTCCCCCACACATCCGCACGCTGCCGATCTTCAAACATGCTCACATCACTAAGAAGGCGGCAACAGGAGGCAACCTTTCCTAAGCCCTCCGTCACATAGATATTGAAGACACCTTCCCCATTCAACTGGCACACTAGATCAAGGAAGTCCGGGTCTAGAATCTTCCCATCCTCTACTGTGATATTGACAGTAGAGACTGGAAAGCGGTATGGTAATCCCGTTGATGGGTCTTTCTTCGCCATGAAGTTCATGTAAATTCGCTGAATCTTCATAATATGGTCCATGTGGTCCATTGGGGAAGAGTTATCAGGATAGACATACTGCTTGAACAAACCTTCAAGCTGAACCCGGTCAAACAAGGAGATATTCACAAAAGCTGATTGTGCACCTTGGCGGTACTTATGGTTGACTATATGAATGAACTTCTGAATATCGTTCTCAACCCTCTTTCGTCCAGCTTCCGAGTAGATATTCACATCCTCGTTCTTGATTAGCATTGCATAGTTCACAAGGAGATCACCTACAGCAATAGCACCCATGAAATCCTGGCTCAGGTCCATTACATACTCGATTGCCTGCGCCATGAAGCTATCAGCACGTTTTGGTGGTACTGAGTGAAGCTGCCCATAAGGTCTTCCTTCATAGACTAGATTGATTGTAGATGCAGCGAAACAGTACGCTGTCGTTACTCCGTGTCCTGTCATGTCATGGAAGTACAGATAACCATCCCAGATTGCCCGAATCATTTCTGTTGCACGTGCTTCCCCATATGCCTCCTTTGCTAGTGTCCACAACAAATGTGTAGCTACCAGCTTCGATATACCTTTTGTCACTTCTGCACTCAGATTGATTGGACTCTTGTTGTTTCCTACGTTAGCATTAGCATCAATCGACATATCCCCCGTATGCTGGTCGAAATACCGCTCCATCATGGTGACCACATCCAGCTTGTCACCGCTAACCCCACTAATATCTAACAGTTTTTGCCCTGTTGGATTCATCAGGTATTCAGAGTATAGCAAGTCAAACCCATCATCAAACCATACCTTGAAAACCGGCTTCGATTCCTGCTCTTGCTGCTGCTCCATAGTGTTCTCTTTCTACATCAAAGGGCCTGCCGACGTGCCCATTAGCCTTAGATGGTGAAACAATGGCAACTTCGTGTTGTCTACCCGCTTCCCCTTGTGATAAACATGCTGATTCGTTGATGAGGGAAAGATACCTCTATGATTCTTGTCAAAGGGGCCATCAACAATCCAATCTGTAAACTGAACGACTTCATCCCGTATCAGTTCGAATATCTTTCCAGTATAGAGCACGTTTTCCAATGCTTGTGAGTGAACCCATTTCGCCATCTCTATATAGGCATCAGTGTACTCTAACCAGTCACCCCCCAAGTAGACAACTGACTCTGCAAGTCGCCGTCCACCTCCAGTAGACATTGATGCTATCTTCTTCTGAATATTTTCAAGCGAAGTCATGACCCCCCACTTAGCATCCTGGAGAATCTGGCTATGGCAACCCGGACAATTGTGGGGGCAACCAGCCACAAACACGGTTATTGCTATTCGGGTCAAGGGATCATCACAGAATCCCATCCCAGTTTTTACAAATGGAACTTGCGTCATGACTACCCCATTTCCAAAACACTGATGTCTCCCTTCTTCGTCACTATCATTGTCCTATCAAACATCGACTTGAGTGAGGCATCATGCGTTATCACAAACACCGAATCCGCTTGGAACTCACTTAGGATATCATAGACTAGATCGCACCCAGCCTCATCCAAGCTGGAAAAGACCTCATCCAATATAAGTATCCCGAGCAATCCGTTCTGTATACCAAACTGTCTGCTTGCTATCTGATTCAAAGCAAGCATCGAGATCAAGTCAACCCTTGTCTTTTCACCCCCGCTCAGGGACTTGTAGCTTGACTCTCCTGTTGGTGTCAGAATCTTGTAGGAGAGCCTATCTCGATACTCTCCACTCTTCAACTGAGTCCGTGAGGATAAGTCTACCTGAAGATTGGTCTGTAAATGACTGTAGGCTGCATTTGCTTCTCGTGTGAATGCTTTGCAGAAGCCCTCAAGCATAACTCCAGGAATACCTTCTCTTCCGAAGCCCTTTTCCCAGAAAGCATACATGTCTACTTTTGTTCCCAACTCCTTCTCTTCAACGTATAGCCCCTTGAGTTGCTCATTCTTCTCCCGAATTGATTCCTCAAGAGTCTGCTTCTGTAGATCAAACGGACACTTCTCTTGTTCCTTCTGCCTGATCTGCCACTCAAATTCAGAGCACTCTGCTGCCTTTTCCCTGATCCTGTGTTCTTGGTTTTCAATCTCCTGTTCTGCTGCGTGCTTGATGTTCCGTTTTCGCTCCATGATATCTAGTGCGTAGCCTATCACTGGCTGTTGTAATTTCAACACGTTCATCTCATGTTCAATAGCCTGCCTCTGCTCCTCAATGGCTTTCTGCTTCTCTTTCTCCTCTGCAATACTGTTCTTTGCCTGCTCTAAAACAACCAAAGCCACATCTATCTGACTATCAATTTCACGGAGACAATGCTGCTTTGAGTCGGGAGAAATCTTAGACCCGCAAACCGGGCAACGAACCCCCTCCTCTTGGTTTTCAATGGCTGCACGCTTCTGCATGTAGTCTCGAAGACTATGCTGACTACCCCGCCTGTCTTCCTCATGATGAGTTACCATCGTCTTAGAAGCTTGTAGTTTCTGTGCCCACACCATAAGGTCTGCCTGCTTCACTTGTGTATCTTTTTCTACATCACCTTGCTGTACTAACAACTCCTCATAACGCTTCTCATCAAAAGTGACTTCAGCAACTAACTGTGCTTTCTTCTCTCGAAGTTCATTCACCTCCTTTGCTGCCGATTCCTTCTTTTCTTGGAGAAGCTTGATAACTTGTGCCTGTTGTTCAACCCATTTGGGAATCTCTTGTTCAACCTGTGTAACCTCAGTCCGTAGTACACCAAGTAAGCCTTCTGCAACCGTTACCTCAGTCTGTTTCGTTCTGAGACTTGTGTGTGCTTCCGCTCTCTTTGCCTTCGCAATTTCCTGTGCATCCTCATACCATTTTGAGCCAACTATCGTTCCAAGTAGCCTCTTCCTATCTGCATCCCCCATCGAGGAGAAGAATGCTACTGTCTCTTGCGAGAAGTATATCATCTGGTTGAAGAACTCACGAGAGACTCCAAGTTCACTGACCAATCTCTCCTGCACGTCATCCTTACTACCAATGAGATTCTCTCCATTTATGTTCAGTACCAAACTCGTAGTCTTCTTCGTCTTGGTTCGTGTTACCCGCAACTTATCCGCACCTCGTTGGAGAGTAACCACAACCTCACATTTAGCTCCTCGCGGTGATTTCCTACGAAGCACATCATCTTCTTTCTTCGTTGTTAGGCCATACAAATTCCATGCTAAGGCGTTCCACAACGACGACTTTCCCGATCCGTTGATCCCCGCAATCAACCAAAGCCCAGGCTCCCGAGTAATCATCTGCTTTCGATAGCTACAGAAGTTTTCCAGGGAAATCTGTTCCAGCTTCCAGCCCTTCGGAGTTGGATGATCCTTCACAATCTCAGTCGTGAGGGCTCTTCCAACATCTGCATATGACTCAGGAGCATCTTTCGACTTCACGTACTCATCAATCGCTGTCTTCTCGTCTTGGAGTTCGAGTGCTTCCCCATCTTCCTTCTTTCCAATGACTCGATAGAAGTTCCCGTCATCCTTTTGTTCCTCTGGACTACCCACAGAGATGAAATGTGGAAACGTTGTTGGTACAAACTCTATATCATCCTTCTCAGTGTCTAGAATCCAGAATCCTCGGTCTCCTTCATCACCAAAACGAATATGGAGCGGAGCCCCAAGTACAATGAAACGCTCTGTCAACTTCTGTGGTACATGCAGATGTCCACAGAGAGTCCACTTGAATTTAGCCGTCTCTTGGGGCTTGATCCCTGTCTGGAAAGTGAAGAAATTGTCTTTCGCTCCATATGCTTCTTGGTGGAGAAGAAGGATTGTATCTTCGGGTTTGTCTATTTTCCCCCGAATGATCTCTCGTACTCGTTCATCAGATGCATGACTGATACCCAAAATCGTCTGCCCATTGACTTGGGTGAAGCCATATCCCCCGCAGCGAAGAATCTGTAAGCCTACACTCCCAGAAGACTGCTGAAACGTATAGAATGGAATCTCATATTCGCTGGTATACTGCTTTGTACGCATATCATGATTGCCAGCAATCAACCATGTCTTGCATGTTGCACCAAGTTTAAGGAACCCCTCATAGGTACGGGTAAGTACATTCGTAGGTGGTGGAGAAACGTGGAACATGTCCCCCAAGAAGAGCACTAGGTCTACGTCTCGCGCTGCCTCAGTGATTTGAGTCAGTACGTCTAGTGTATTCGCAAGTCTTGAGTTGATGCCCTTCTTCCACGTCGCGTATGCCTTGAAGTTATGTGCATGTAAGTCTGAAAATGCTAGTATCTTCACGTTACCCCGCCATTCCTACTACTCATCTCCTGATTCATCTTCTTGACCACCAATAGTAATATCTGCCTCACCATTCTCTTCAAGAATACTCAGAATCAGGTTTCGTAGTTCTTCATCCGTTGCTACATCACTCAAACGAAACTTCCGATCTGTCCCTTTCAGCTTGACCCATCCCTTTGCAGCCCTCTCAACTATTCCAGAGGGTAGAAGAATTCCCTGCAGTCCTGTTGTCTTATCTAACTCCATCCAATCCCCTCTGAATTTCATACTGAAGAAACAGAGACGGAATGGGGATACTATCTTGTTCTTCCTCACATATGCTCTGACTCGTGTTCCTATGATCTGATCGTCTTCCTTTGGCATAGTCTTTATCAGTACAACTTCCTTGTCACTCATCTTGAGTTTACCATCCACCTTGAGTTCGACACGTACTGCGCTCTGGAACGGGAAACCTGACCCACCAGGAGTAATTTTCCCACTTCCATAGACCCCAATGTTCGCAATCACATGGTTGGCAACAATGTAGTACAAGTTTGGGTCATGCCGTAGCATAGGCACTAGCAGACGAATCGCCTTTTTGATCTGCTTAGCTTTCCGCCCCATATCCTCTGCATTGAATCCCTTATCTAGCTCATGCTCAGTTGAAAGAGTTGCCAAACTGTCTAACGCAACTACGATAGGAAGTTCCAAACCTATCTTTGCCCTCAACTCTGGCACCAACTTCTGAATTGCTAGAGAATGCTCTTCTACCGTTACCGAACCAAGAGTGAACAGCCGGTTGTTGTCTATGCCTAATCCTGTCCCAAAACTCGGACTGTAAGCATTCTCTGTGTCATCGAGGATTCCATATCCACCACGTTTATGCGCCGAAGCAATGATCTGATAAATGATTCGAGACTTGCCCGTAGCATTTGGTCCAAATATCTCTACTACCATGCCTCCAGCAACGCCCCCAGTGAGCGGTTTTCCCGACAGGCACCAGTTCAATGCATAGTTGCCTGTATCAAGGAATACCTTGGGTTGTGCAGCTGCTCCTGTGGAGAGTGATGAGATATCACCCCCCACAGAAGCTAACACTGCCTCTACTGTTGACGTGACTACATCTACTTCACTCTTCTTCTTTCTTCCTCGTTTCGCCATGATTACTCCTGACTCTCAATGAACTTGTTGATGCAGTCAATCCTGCTCTCGCACTTCGCACACTTCTCACTGCCACGCTCATACTTCCCGTAGCAGTCAGGTTTGGAAGCAGGAGTCTCTTCCTTTGCGGGAGTTTCTTCAGGAGTTTCTTCCGGTGTAGACTTCTCTCCCTTCGTGTTCCCTTCCTCGTCAAGTTCCCCATACTGCTTCGCTGGTTGTACTCGTGACGGACCTCCATCCATGAACTGAGGAATTCCAGAGTTCTCCATCACACTCTTGAGTTCCTCAAATGAGAGTACCCCAGCCGCCAGTTCCTCAACCCACTTCTCATTGGCCTCAATCGCCTCTATCCAATCCTTCGGAAGTAGTTCATACACGGAAGAAGGATTTGGCTCCGGGGTAACCGAGTAATCACGGAACCCGGTCTTGGTCTTCGACTCAGGAGTCATGTTGATAATGAAGCCACGTCCCTTCTTCACGTCACCGATGTCCTCATACTTGTCACTCTGCGCCACGTCAAGAATAGCCTTGTAGATTTTCCAACCCACACTCAGCTTGACTACCTTGTGCTTCTTGGTCTCCTCATCCGGCTTGTCACTTGTCACGATCACGTTGAACAGGTAACGCTGCTTCGCCTTGCGATCATATACAAACTGCTGCGTTTCCTTGTCATCCTTGTCCGCTGCTGACTTGATCGCTTTGCACTTCTCGCAGATTGGACAACGAACGTTCCAATGGTTCTTCGGGTCCGTAGTCTTCGGACACGTGACTGGAGGAGCACCTTCCGGAATACCATAGTGAAGGAAATACGTCAATGCGATGTACGTAATGTCCTTATCAAAGTACTCCCTTGACGGCGGGAGTATGCGAACTACGTTCTCTCCCTCTGCAAACTGATAGAATCCACCACGATTTGCTTCTTCCCTCGCCTTTTTCTTGTTGAACGCCATTTTGATCCGTCCTTTCTTTGGTTCTTGATTTCTTTGGTTCTTAGTTTAGTTAGGGTTGCGATGCATACTGAGACTCTTTCCTTTCCACTCGTTCCATTGCACCCAACTGAATCAACATGTCACGCCTATGTACGAATGCCTTCTCTGCGGCTGAAACCAGTTCAAGCTCCTTTCTAGCGTTTAGCATTGCCTCCATGATTGCCCGCACCTCCTGATCCAGTACAACGTGCTCTTCCACCCCCTTTTCCGTAGTCTTCTTCTTCATCGCCTCACTCTGTACCCGAAACGCATGTGCTACCTCTGCCCGTTTCACCTCCAATTCATGTTTCGCCATCTCCAATCGTGCTCGTGCATCTGCACTGATTACTGCGTACCATGAATACTTCCCTGCTTGATCGAGAAATGCTGCCTGCAAGTCGTCCTTGTCAATCTTGATCTCGTCCATCAAGTTCAGCTTGTACGGAGCATTCTCATACGTCACACTGATTACTAGTTTCCGCTCATCCATTTCATTCCTCCTCATTCATTTCCGCCCCTATTTCATCACTCATTTGAATGAGAGCCACTCCCAATTTTCGTGCCTCCAGCAAACGTAGTCGTCCTGCAACTACACCATCATGCGTGTCAGACTCACAAATCCAAATTGTTGGACTTGTGTGACAGTCATAATCAGGCACCACTCGTACTTTAAGACTGTGCTCATGACCTCCAAATGTTGAACGCCCACGCACCGTACAACTATTCATCTCTCACCTCCTTACGCTGCAATAGTTACCATACCATCCTTCCAACGTTCACCTTTTTCTATGTCCAATACCATCGGTACTTTCAACCAGTCAAAGTCCAACTTGGTCATTGCTTCTCGAAGTAGAGCTACTACCTCATCAACTTCTCCTGGAGGAGTGTCAATCAGGATACTATCATGGACTGTTGAAACTGCACGCGCTTTCATTCCTCGACGTACAAACTCTAGTTGGCAGTGAGCAAAAACCATCAAGTTCATGCTGGACGAGAGCGCCTGCACAACAAAGTTTATTCCCATTCGCTTTGCTTCTGCCCTTTTCACTTCATCAGAACTATAGATATTAGGAAGATGCCGAATTCTCCCAAACTCTGAACGCACCAGCCCGTTCCGAATCAACTGTGTAGTCACTTTCCCGTACCACGCGGGGAAATCAGAGTAGGTGTCAAAGAAAACCTTCCGGTAGTGCTGCGCTTCCTTGTTAGACAGGATAATCTTGTACTCCCGCTTGGCGATTTCCTGTAGTTTCTGCCACTGCGCTCCAAAAAGTAAAGAGAAATTGGTTGGCTTGGCATTCTGTCGTGTTGCTTTATCAACTTCGTCATATAATACATTAGCTATCATCGCTCCAGTTACCTTATGAAGGTCTTTTCCGTCCAAGTATGCCTGAATCATGGTGCGTTCGTTGGCAAGACTACACCCAACCCGCAATTCCGCCTGTGAGAAGTCACTTGCTATAAACACATTTCCTGGAGAGGCAACAAACAGTCTTCGCATCCGGATATCACGTGGAATCTGTTGCAAATTCGGGTTTGCGGATGATGCTCTCCCTGTAACCGTGCTAATCAGGAAGAAATCAGCATGAATCTTCCCATCTGAAGCTACCAAATGAGGATATGGCTCCAAATAGCTGGAAAGGAGCTTTCCGTTGGTCCGTATAGCTATCATATCCTCTGCAATTTGGCATTTGTGGCCCCGTACAAGGTCATTCAGTGCGTGCTTATCAACAGATGAGTGTCCCTTTGGAGTTGTCGCTGCAACAGGGTATCCCTTCTTCTCGTATAGCAACCATGCAAGGTCATAGTTCGAAGTACAGGTTCTTCCCTTCGGCATATGCTCTTTATTGATCTTGTCAATGAGTTGTTTGGTCTCTGCTTGTAGTTCTACCTTCAAATCTTCCACTGCCTGAAGATCAACACAGATGCCTGATTCCTCCATGATCCCAAATGCTACTCCTGCCGGAACCATTACCTCATCATGTAGCCACTTTAGACTATGGACCTTGGGATTCTCTTTCTCACTTGTCCATATCTCTTCAAACCGGTTTCTCCGACGAATCATTGGCTTCATGAGTCTTCGGTTCTTGTCCGCATCCTCGTTGTTGTAAAGAGTCATCTCCTCCAATGATGTATTCATGAAGTCATCCACAATATCACTATAGCCTTCGAGCAGTTTCCCTACTACATGCTTCAAACTGTATGAACGCTGGTCCTCTCGCTCTAGGTAGGCAAGGAACATCGTATCAACAATACTCTTCTCTCTCACTAACTTCACCAGAGTCTCAGAGTCTATGTAATGCAACCCCCAGAGATATACCAAGTCGAACTTGGCTATGTTGTGCCCAATCAGGACAGGACGTGCTGCAAATAACTTTCGTACTGCCTCTTGGCAATGCTTCTTGAACTGCACATCCTTGACTTCCTTGTGGTCAATTGGGAAGCACACCGCAGACTTCCTTGGTCCATAACCAAATGAGACCATCTGTACCGCTGCGGTTGGAAGGAATGCTTGTAAGCCGGTTGTCTCAATGTCAGCACTCAGCAATGGTTGCTTCAGAAGAAAGTCAGTCCACTTGTCAATATCCTCAATGGACTCAACCACATGGTAGTCTCGGTCTGCAAACAAAGTTCCATCGAGATAGGCTTTTGCCTTCTCCAAGTCCCGATGAATCACCTTATACATTGTACGACCTTCAGTTGCATTTGACCCTCCGCCATACAGAATTCTAGCTGGGTGGAATGTGGTCAGAACCTTGAACGGAAGTCCCTTTATAGACTTGAAGTTGCCACACCACTCCCGGAATCGCTTGTCGGCCTTTGCCTTCTTTGACCCCGGAAAGAAGAATTGGAAAGCAGAGTAACCAACCACCACCACCAGCTTGGGGTTCAATGCCTTCAACTTTGGCAACAGGTTTCGCTTTCCACAAAGCTGGATGATCTTCTTATCGGGAGTAGCATTCGCAGGTGGTCTGCATGACACCACATTTGCATATCCTACCTGAGTCTGTGGTAACCCAACAGATGCTACAATCTGGCGCAACTGTTGTCCACTCTTTCCCACAAAAGGACACTTCTCAGTTACTTCATTTGCTCCCGGAGCCTCACCCACGATTACTACCTGCACATCGGGTGGGATATCAAATGGAACGAAGTTCACTCTGTCAAGTGAGCATCCTGTGCAACTTCCAATGGAGTCTTTCACAACTCGTTTGACCATTGTTGCAAAACTCACTTTTTGCGCTCCCGTTCTTCCTGCTCATGCTTCCGTTTCAATAGCTCTTCTTCACGCTGCTTGTATTCCCTGATGTACTCTTCGTCATACATGTGGTCCTCAACAAACCAGAACTTCTTCCTCCGATCCTCCATACGCTCTTGAGTATCTAACTCCTTCAATGCGCTAATCGTGTCTACTGGAGTGATATTAGCAGAGAGTTCTAGTGCGTTCGCAACACATCCTGCTAATGCATCAGCAGTATCTTTGCTTTTATTTGCCGGATGGTCCACTTTTTTCCTTTCGGTATCATGCTCCAAGTCTGCCAACTCTGCCATCATAATCTCATAGAAAGGGTACTCAATCCGCTGTTCGTAGATTGCTGAACGCAGTCTCAAATATGCTGCATCGTCCCTATCAACTGAAAACTCCTCTGACTCAAACCCTGCCCTAGTAAGCAACTGAATCATATCACTACTCTGCCAGCCGTCAAACGTAATCAACTTGATCTGATAGCCAACCTGCTTTGCAAGAAAGTGAATGAACTGTCGTACACGATAGAAAGGAATCTCGTCTCCTTCCATATTCTTCACTCGGATTATGAAGTCTACTTGCACTGTATCATCTGTAACCTGCCCAACTCCTTGTGCCCCAGTTCGTTCCAGTGTCTTTGTCCCACTTACATGGCACATTGCCATTCCTAGTGCATCTCGGGACTTTGCAAGGTCCACGTGGATATAGCGTTCAGTAGGAGTAACTTTTTCAGGCCGTATATAGTAGTCCTCCAATCCTGCTGTTGCCTTAAGCCCCAGAAACACAATATCCTCTGTGAATGGATTCTTGAAATTCTTGTTTGCACATTCCTGAATGAACTCACGCCTCGGGATCAACTTTGCCGTTCGACTACTCGTTATTGAAATCCCAGCAATTTCTCTCAGACTCCCATCTACATCTCGCTCAAATGCCTCCCGGATATTCATGTGTCCAACTTCTCCAACTGGCGGATTGATAATTTGGTATCCTTGTACCTCATACTGTTCCACCTCGTCAACTGCGATCATCTTTGACGCTCGGAATCGGTCCCCAATTGCAACAGGGAAGGTTGTTCTTGCATATGTTCCCGGTGGCATCATCACCCAAATTGGGTCATCCTTGACAAATATCTGATGAAATCTCTTTTCCTGTTCTACGTACTGCTCAAGGAATGCCGACTCATCCTGCTTTGATGAAATCAGGAACAAGCGCCCAGGCGGTAGCCCCGCTCGCTTCTTGAATCGAGATTCCATGCGTCGAATTGCCGCCAAGAACATTTCATATGCTCTCTGTTGAGCTAGTATCTTAGCTTCCATCGTCTGTGCATTTCGAATTTCTGAAATCTCATCCATGACTCCACCAATAATGTTCAGCCCGACAAACCCAAACCCCTCCATCTTTGGTGTTCCAATAGCATAATCCAACTTACCAGGGAATTCCAACCGATGTTCTTTATACCTAGTGTTCAAGACCCCCCTTGCCTGGAACCACGGAGATGAACGAATCAATCTCTGATACGCATTGAACGTCCCCGAGCTAGAGAGGCTCTGGGTTAGATTGAAGAAGAGAAGAGCAATAGGCTCTGTACGTACAAGGTCATAGTATGTATACGGGTCACGTAAACACAAGACACGGTAATGCTGATAAGCTACAGCGATGCGTGCATTGAAACTCTTCCCTCCCCCAATTGGCCCCGTGAATACAGCAACAATTGAACCTGACTCCTGCAACTCCTGATGCATCTGCTTCCAGTAGGGATAAACCGCTGTTCCTCCTCGAAGTACCTTTCCTAAGTACATCCCATCTGTAATGAAGGTCAGGATGTCTACTGGTTCTTCTTCATAGTCTACTGCAAGCAGCTTACGATAGTACGGTGAGCCTTGAAGTCCAGTAGTCTCAACAATGCGTCGTAGTACCTCTCGTCCTTCTGGAGAAAGGTCTTCAATCGTATCCTGTAATGAGCCCAACACCTCTTCAGTGATCGTCGTTGAACCCAAGTTTTTCATCAACTGCTGCACGTCCACATGATCTCCTAGAGTTCATAGAATGGAATGAATTCACCCTTGCAGCGTGCAACTCCTTCTTTCGTTGCTCGGAGTTCAATGATCCAGAATCCCAAGTGAGCCGCAAGTCCCTTTGGTCGCATGAAGTGAGGAGTCTGACTCTGTAAACATCCAACCTGGAATGCAAGCACATTTCGATAGCAGGGAAGAAAATCTGCTTTATGAAAATGCCCAAGCAAAAGGATATGTGGTTTCCTGCCTCCTGGTAGAGCCTCAATGAACTTCTGACTGCGGTAACTAATTGTATACGCCGAACCACCCAACGGATGTACTAGCATCATATTGAGAACTGTGTCACCTGTTTTTAGTCCGACTATCCCCTCATCCTGCCCCAAGAAGGTCACATCGTTAGGACGCTCTTTGGCAAACTTCGTGCAAATATCCAACCCCCCATGCCTGAAGAAACTATAGTCATGGTTCCCCCCAATGAAGTGAGTCATAATCCCTGTATCTTTAGGCCATGTGTCAACAGCATGATTCAATTGTGCATCCGCCCCATGAAACTCTAGCTCATATTCCTGCCCCTTGTAAACCTTTATCCCGTCAAAGACATCGCCTGCATGGAATATGTCCTTGATCTTCTCTTTTTCACATATCTGGAACATCTTTTCCAAGAGGTCATGACGGTCGTACAGGGAACCAAGGTGGACATCACCACATGCTGCAAATCGAATTGAAGGCCCAAAATACTCAAGAATCGGAACCTTGTGTGTCTCGATCTTTCCCTTGAGTTGGTGTTCCAATCGCTCTCGAAGTTTTCGCTCCTGCAACAACTGCTTCGTCAACTCCTTTACTGACACCCCATCTACAACAATCTGTGTTGTTCCGTCTACTCCTTTTCTCTTAGTTGCCACTCCTCCGCCTTTTTGTACCTTCAACCGCCTCAACTTGCCACGCACAGTATCCTCAGTGTGATCTCTCCCTCGAAATTCCTGGTTGAGAACTTTCGCAATCTGCTTGTATGTGTACTCATGACTTTCATACAATTGGATTAGACGCGCTACTTCTTCTGCACCCCATACTATCATAGGTTGTGCCATGATATGATCCCTTCAATTGTAGATAGATCGTTGGCTACTTAGGCTTGCAGCTTCAAAATGTATCTTGGAAGAACATCTATGCGGCGAGTTGTGCGATTACTCCACTATACCACATGAAACCCTGTTTGTCAAGTTTTTTCTTGGAATTTTTCGAGAAATCTCACCTTTTGTTGGGGCTCCAAATCGCCCCATGCTTCTGCTACAGAGGTAAGATCATCCCGCCTTCTCAGGTTGAAGAGAAGAAAGCTGCCGGGTAGGTCTTTGACCTTCAGTGCGAACTTCTTCTGTGACTCTATGTCATTATAGCAGTACCATGCGTTATACAAGTCCTGCAACATCTTCAGAAGAAAGTCCTCTTTCTTCTTCAGTAGATCATTATACTCCGGGAAATACGACCGGAACTCACCTGCGTCTCCTGCAACGATAATCTCCCACAAGTTTGGCTTCTGGTTGCTTACCATCCTATGTAGCTGCAGATAGGTTCGACTCTTTACCTTCACTCGGTGATGATCTTTGTCAACGAGCACGAACCCCTCATCTACTGCACGGAGGTCTTGTAGTGCTTCCTCCACCTTATCAAAGCACTCAACATGGAACCGCTTCGGGCGCTTGAAACCAAAACGTTCCGCGTGCCAATCTACATCATCAATGGGATGTTCAACTTCACCCCGTTCTCGATCTCGCAGCGTCAATAAATAAAGAGCGGGCTCATCATAGGGAGTTACGTTCCTGTTCCACGGAGAAACGAACTCAAATACCCAGATAAACTCTTTGCTGCATTCCCACCCCTCCTTCAATTCCTCTGGGATCAACGGCCAGATTGCATCAGCAAACGTCTGGTACTTGAAGCCTTCCGGAACCTGACCAAGAGGACCATCCGCATCAATCATACCTCGTGTTGAGATTCGCCACTTTCCCTCCCAGTAGAAGAGAGTGACGAGTGAACCATCAATCTTCTCCTCCGCCCAAGAGTTTGCCCAATCAAGCTGGTCTGCCTGCCCTTCCCCCGCATTGAAGAAACGAGGGAATGCTATCGAGGCAATAGCCCATCCTTGAGACTCATCAAGGATCAACCCTCGACATTCCTTAGCAATTGGGTCTTCCTTCGGGGTGTCAATCATATTGTAGTTCAAGATCACCAAGTTATCCTTCTTGGTTACTTTGAGAGAAAGACCCTCTTCCAGGTCTTTCAGCGTTCCCTTGTATCGAAGGTAATCTTGAATCCGGAGGTACATTGCTAGACTCCTAGTGAAATCAAATACCCAAGTCCGTGGAGTGCAACTAGAGTAACCCCAATTGATAGCATCGGTACTTCACTTTTGGTATCACTCTTCACCTTCAGTGACAGCGTGGTTGTTCCAGTCATATAACTCAACGTCATTGTGAGCCCCATTGCCAGCCAGAAACTCAACGGCTGGAGAACTCCCGTGCTTGCTGGAACTATAAACCACTTCCACAAGCACATTGTTACATAAGTTCCATAGCAAAAGAGCCCAACACCCGCACCCAGAGCCAGCAGGAAAATCCCCAACAGCTTTCCAAAGTTTAGCCAATCCTTCATCTTTCTACTCCTTTCTTAGACTCATTGCATCGTCAAACCAGAACACATTCTGCACTGGAAACTCCTCCATGAAAGCCCAGCAGTTATCACATGGTCTTGACGCTCCGAACTCCCCAGTCTTCAGGAACCTCAACACTAGCATGTTCGTCTTCTTCAAGTCCTTCTTCGAGTGATTCTTCAGATAGCTAAGGATCACCCCTACCTCAGCGTGTAGTGTTGCATTGTAGAAATCATACCTTGCACAGATTGCCTTCGTTTTGCTCTTGTCATTCCATGCATAACCAACCATCCGGTTACCACGAAAGAGCACTGCCAGATGAGTTGACTCCGGAGGCTTCTTCAGCTTCAGTGCCTTCTCAACTATCTTCTTTGTCAACATTACACTCTCATCACTTGACATACATAAATCATAATCAAGAAGCCCGCTCCAGGACGAAGAAAGTTCCATACCAAAGGTTGTATTCAAACCGTTCGCGTGACACCGTGTGCTCCACTCCTCGAATAGTACATGTAACGTGGCTCGCAGTGATTTGACGCACCACAAGCGGCGGTTTGCCATTGCTGCGACCGAGCGTGTCACCCTCGCGGATGATGTAGTTGTCCATCATTCACCTCTGCAAATCCACTTTGTCAACATCCTTCTTCTCATCTAGTGGAATGAACCCGCCACACTGACCATTCGTGAACTGAATGAATATCCCGTATGACTGCCGGTGTGGGGCCGGAACCGCCTCATACCTATAACAGTCCTTCTTACGAGTGCACATTCGATTTGGACACATAGTAATATCAGCCACAATCCTTCTCCTCCACGTTCCGCTTCCACCACTTGACAACATAGTCTAGAGCCTCAAGATGAGTCTTGATCTTGCCTGCAAGCTGTGCATCTTCCACTGCTTCCAATGCCTGCTTGAACTCAGGTCCAGGCTTGTGCCCTATGTTGATTAGGTCACTCCCTGTTATCAAACGTCTCGGACTGAGACTGCCTTCCTGTATGAACAGTGCAAGATGCTGTATACAGTATTCATAGGCAGTCAAGTAGTCATTTCTGTTACTACTCTTGCAATCCAACCGGTTCAGTTCCAACAGCCGATAGATTTCAGGGTCACGAAGAAGTCTCTTGAGCTTCGCCGTCTTCATCTTTGGAGCAACTCGAATCCTCATGTGATTTGCCACGAGTCTCCGTACTGTCTTGATGAAGTCATTAGGGAAACGAAGTCTCTGTAGAATCTCCTCTACCATCTCTGCACCCACTCGCTCGTGGTTGTAGTTGTGGATTCCCTTCTCATTCACAGTCCTCGTCTTGGGCTTCCCAATGTCATGGAGAAGAATTGCCCAAGCGAGTTTCTCATCTGCATAGGGAGACATCTCACTCAGCATTATCATCGTATGGCTCCAAACATCCCCCTCTGGGTGCCATACTGGATTCTGTGTGCAGCCACGCAGATATTCAAGTTCTGGAAGACTATACTTCAGTAGGTCATAACTATGAAGAAGTGAAAATCCTCGCGCCGCGCAGCCGCTCAAAAGAATCTTCGTTAGCTCTTCTCGAATCCGCTCCTTGCTAATCTTTTCCAATGTATAGGAACGTGCAAGGATTGCGTCCCTTATATTTATATCTATCACAAAGTCCAAGCATGTTGCAAACCGTATCGCCCTGAGCATCCGGAGATAGTCTTCGTCAAACCGCTCTCCTGGATTTCCAATAGTCCTAACTAGCTTGGCGTCCAAGTCCTCTTGTCCACCAACCAAGTCAATTACTGTCTCGGTACGTGGGTCAAGAAGAAGTCCGTTGATTGTGAAGTCCCGTCGCTTCACATCCTCTTCCACAGTAGAGAACACCACAGTTGAAGGTCGCCGTCCATCCTCATAGTTTCTCTCCTGGCGGAAGGTAGCAACCTCGAAGGGCTCTCCATCTTCAACTACAACAATGACTCCAAAGGATTCCCCAATAGCAACCGTCTTGAGGAAGA
>SDBV01003632.1_pt1 | contig 22571 bp, 25 predicted proteins | sample 2277081 | NCBI WGS metagenome assembly SDBV01 (sample SAMN10402039, study PRJNA504765) | marine sediment metagenome | isolation source: marine sediment core GS10_PC15, 223 cmbsf | place: Arctic Ocean: Southern Knipovich Ridge | collected 2010 | reverse complement strand
AAGTGACCGACTTCTATATCGTAAATGAAAACATACTGAAAAATAAATCCAACGGCTTTTGAATGAGATAATTCCGGTCAAGTAAAATGGGATTCGCCGGTCAAGTTTGTGGGATTATGCAAAATTTGCAGTATTTTCCTCAATCAGCATCTTTAAATGAAGGTGGCGGAGCTGTAACAGTAAATGGGTCAATAGACTTTGTCGATAAGGACGGAGACATAGTCAAATTATTTATAAGAGGTAACAGTGGGTCAGAGTCAATTGACATTCAGGGTGCTAGTGGTTTGACTTCGGGAACTATTGCAGTTGTTGCTGTTGTTGATACTACCACAGCTGGAAACTTTCCGTTTGATGTAGAGGTCAGTGATGCTACTAATAAACTTTCAAATACCCTGACTGGCTCGTTTACTGTAAACTAAGTGAAGTAGCTAACTCATGGTAGCTGTGTCAGGCGGTTCTTAAGGATGAAAAAAACTTCTTAAGCTTGTCAAATTATATATTAAATATGAGGCTTGGTTATTCCAAGTCTCATATTTTTTTATTTTGCTTTTTAATAAGCGATTTCTTAATTCATTTATTTCAGTGACAACATGATTGTATCAATATGCACTTAAACAAAATGAAACATTTTGTTTAAAGAAACCTCCTAACTATTGGATTTATGGGCTTTTATCGCAAAACAAACGGAGAATTTCAGGGCTGAAATTAAACATAAGGAATGCAAGATGTTTAATTTAAGGAGGTTCAAATGTTACCAGCCCTAATGAGCAACAGGTCAGTTTCGCAGGTCTTCAACGGGTGTGACCCAGAGAGAGATGACCCCAGAGACAAATCCCTGAATGTTATGTAATGCAGTATTTTAATGGTATAATATTAAATATATTTGCTCACTTATCCGCAATTTTATAAATCTGTTTTTATCGCATTAATAAATATTTGTCTCTCCATAAAACCGAACTCTTTTAAAGAAAGGGCGGAAAGCGGACGATATAATAAGAAGAACTGGTGAAATGATGTTTTATATATCAAAAAAAAGACGAAGAATAAACCGGAGAAAAAAAAGAAACGTAAAAAGAATCCGGTTGTATATACCTGTATTAACGTTATGTGCAGCTATATCAGTGTTTTTTCTGCCAGTATTATATGAAAATTTAGCTGGCGGCTCTAAGAGACCGGCTGCTGATTTCATAAGATCGAGTACCCAATATGATATTGATAAAAAACAATCAGCTGCAGTAGTTAAAGAAGTTCAAACCCGGGATATAAAAGTGAAGGAACCTTCGGAACCGGTACATTTGCAAAAAGTCAGCTACAAAGAAAAAGCAGAAGAAATCGAAACAACCCGGAATCTATCAGAAAAAGAGAAAGTCCATGATTTAAAACAGTCATTATATAAAAAGATTTCAGCAGTAAATAATAAGTATTATGTTCAGGTCGGCTCCTGGAAAAATTCTCAATATGCAGAAGAGATATTAAGAAAATTAAAAAAAGATTATCCCGGGGCAAATATAGTTGAGCATAATAACTTTAGTAAAGTAAGGATTCCAGGTGTAATGACTAAAAAACAGGCTGCAATTATATCTAAAGATATAGAGGGAAAAGTGAACATGAAGCCCCTTATAGTTCGAGGAATTCATAATATCTCTCTGGACGATGCGGTCAGACCATATATCGGCATATCTTACACTAAAATAGATTGTTACGGACTGATTGTCAGGGGGTTGATGAATCAGGGTGTTAAATACCATGGAAAAGGCGGTCTCAGAGAAAAACTTGAAAACCTGGCAGAGCGCGATGGTCGTCCCAATAATGCATATCTTAACGGCGAAGGCCTGGTTGAAAAAGCCGGAATGAAAATATTCTCAAAATTCACGAGTAGAATTCCCAATATACAGGAAAAAACAGACGAGGTTTATTCCGAGATAGCACGATACCTGCGAGAAGGCCTTATCTTATCGTTTTCCACTTCCTCCCGCGGGCATACCGGAATCGTATCCAGGCAGAAAGACGATTGGACCTTTATTAATTCGGGGATCATTGATAATCAGATTTCCCCTGGAGAGGTATCAGAAAGGGTCGGGGAGGAATTTCTTAAGGCAGAGATTAAAAACTGGTTTGTTCTTGCGGAAAGAAGAAAAGAACCGCTCACGGTCACCCTGGGCCGGCTGGATGCAAATCACTTGCAGGATTTTGACGGGTTAAAAGAAAAGAACAAACTCACTGCTTTGAATATTTATTAGTCCGTGCAGCTATTCTGACTTCATAATATGGGGGTTCCCCCTATATATTATCGCAGAAAATTCCCTATTTAGTGAAAGTTGAAAAAGACCGAAAAATAATTAATATTGTCTTTAAGCCCGATATTATCGGGCATACAGAGAATTATCCTTTTGAAATAAAGGGAAATAAGAAAGATATGGGTAAATGATTCAGATAGAGGAAAGCAAAGTACTAATTGTCGATGATGATCCCGATATGCTCAAATCTGTTTTTTCCCTGGTTGAGCGCTTCGGCTATTCTGCAACATCATGTAAAGACGCAAAAGACGCAATTGCCCTTTTAAAGAATGAAAGGTTTGATGCCGTATGTACGGATATTTGCATGCAGGATGTTTCAGGTTTTGAGCTCCTTGAAGAAATTAGACACAATAATACAGAAATACCTGTAATTTTAATGACCGGTAATGCAGGGTTGGATACAGCAGTTGATGCGATAAAAAGAGGGGCCTTTGATTTTTTTGTCAAGCCGTTTGATCCTGAACATTTAATTCACTCAATAAAGAGAGCCGTCAAATATCATGATCTTAAAAGGATTGAAAAAAATTACAAATGTGAGCTGGAAGAAAAAGTTAATAAGAAAACAGAGGAACTGGAATTTACCGTAAAATCACTTCAAAAAGAGATTACCGAACACAGGCAGGCACAGAAAAAGTTGAAAGAATCAGAGGAAAAATACCGGGGTATTGCTGAGTCTTCCTCTGATTTGATATACATTCTGGAAAGAAAAACCGGAAAGATATTAGAGATTAACAAGACTGTTTGCGAGGTGTTGGGTTTCTCAGAATCTGAGATAATTGGGACTGTCTCTGGAGACCGTATTGTGCCTGAACAAAAAGATGCCTATAACTGTGAGCTTGAAAAGCTTAAGAGAACTGGAAAATTTAATGGAGAATTTGATGTTAGAAAAAAGGACGGCACTATTATCACATTAGATGGCAGGGGCTCAACATTTGAGGATTACGTTTATGCTGTTGGGAGGGACATTACCGACTACAAGCAGGCAATGGCAAAATTGAAAGAGGCAAAAAGGGATGCTGAATCTGTAAACCGTGCCAAGAGTGAATTCCTTGCCAATATGAGCCATGAAATCCGCACACCCATGAATGGCATCGTTGGTATGGCAGATCTGCTGAATGATACAGAACTGACAAACGAGCAGAGGGAATACCTTGATATGCTGAAGACATCCGCAGATAACATGATGACAACTCTCAATGAGATTCTCGATATTTCTAAAATCGAAGCAGGGAAGCTTGACTTTGAATCTATTGGCTTCAATCTGCGGGATAGCCTCAGTGATACAATGCAAATTCTTTCTTTTAAGGCAGATGAAAAGGGCCTTGAGCTGTTATACAATATATCCTCTGATGTGCCGGATAATATTTCAGGTGATCCCGGAAGGTTACGTCAGATTTTGACAAATCTTGTAGCAAATGCAGTCAAATTCACAGAAAGCGGAGAGGTAGCAGTCAGCATAGATATAGAGTCCCGGACAGGGGATGAAGTCTTTCTGCATTTTGCTGTCAGCGATACAGGGATTGGGATTCCCGAGGATAAGAAGGAATACATATTTGGTACTTTCACTCAGGCGGATAGTTCAACAACGCGGAAATATGGCGGCACAGGTCTCGGGCTTTCAATATGCTCACGTCTTGTTCAGATAATGAAAGGAAAGATATGGGTTGAAAGCGAAGTCGGCAAAGGAAGTATATTTCATTTTACGGCAAAGTTTGGCACAGGAGAACAAGAGCTTCCTGAAGAGGTTGTTAAATCTGAATATGAGCATTCAGTCAACCAGGCAAATAATAATGACAGGCAAAAGGTTCATATTCTTGTTGCTGAGGACAATATTGTTAACCAGAAAGTGGCATGCAGCATTTTAGAAAAAGGGGGGTATACTGTAGAAGTTGCTAATGATGGAGAAGAAGCACTTGAATATCTGGCGAAGCACCATTTTGATATAGTTCTTATGGATGTGCAGATGCCCAAAATGGACGGAATTGAAGCTGCTCAGGAGATCAGAAACTCAAAAGACAATATCTTTAATCCTGAGATTCCAATAATAGCTGTAACTGCTCATGCCTTTGAAGAGGATAAAGAACGATGTTTGAAAGCTGGAATGAACTGCTGTGTTACAAAACCTTTTAACAGGGAAGATCTATTTAATGAGATCGATAAACTTGTTCAAGCCGTAGAAAGCACCGCGGGGGCTGCTTTCAAATCTTGATCCTTATAATTTTATCTTTCTAGAATCATTTAGTTGCAGGTGTAACCCTTAATTGCCATATTCTCAAAGTATCAGATCTGCTAATGAGTTCCGACCTGAGAATTATAAGTCGCCAGCGCTGGATTTACCCTGACCCCTGTACCCTGCATTTGAATTAACCCTCCAATACGTGATATTTTATCTGATGCCTATGAAACTTATGATAAGCGCGGGAGAAGCCTCCGGTGAATTGTACGGCGCTCTACTATGCAGGGAAGTAAAAAAGCTCTGGCCTGACGCAGAGATATTCGGTATCGGCGGTCATCATATGGAAAATGAAGGGGTGGACCTGATTACCAGGATTTCGAGTGTTATAGGACTTACGGAAGCTGCCAGACATCTGGGAGTGATATGGGATAGTTATAAAAAGGCAAAAGATGCCCTGACCATTAAGAGACCGGACATCCTGGTACTGATAGATTATCCGGATTTCAATATAGCACTTGCCAGAAAGGCAAAGGCAGAGGGGATCCCTGTACTTTATTATGTAAGCCCCCAGGTGTGGGCCTGGCGCTCAGGCAGGATAAAAAAAATTGCGGCCCTTGTGAGTAAGATTGCTGTCCTCTTCCCATTTGAGGTGGAGTATTATAAGGCAACAGGCGTGCCATGTGAATTTGTCGGGCATCCAATTACAGAGACGATTAATATTGATAAGACAAAAGAAGAAGTCAAAGAGGACCTCGGACTTGACCCCGGCAGGCCTGTAATATCCCTTCTCCCGGGAAGCAGGCCCACTGAGCTTCAGAGGCACCTTCCAATAGTCATGGAAGTTGCTGCCAGGATACATGAAGACCTCCCGGAATTCCAGATTGTTCTTCCCCTTGCGCAGGGGACTGAACTGAAAGAAGAGGTAATAGACTATATTTCAGTATTCAGAAACAGGACCAGAGAAGCAGTCGCATGCTCGGATGCGGCAGCTGTGGCATCAGGCACCGCGACGCTCGAAACAGCCCTGATAGGCACACCGATGGTGGTGTTCTACAGGACTTCGTATATTTCTTACCGGATACTGAAGTTTTTAGTCAAGGTTAAATATATATGCCTTGCAAATCTGCTCACTGGAAAATTGATTGTGAAGGAATTAATACAGGGTGATGCGAGCCCGGAAAATGTTTATTCCGAATTAAAGAAAATATTGAGTGATTCTTCTTACAGAGAGACAATGATTGGAAATCTTAATAATATTAAAGAACTAATGGGGGGCAAAAAGCCGTCTGCAAGGGTTGCTTCAATTGTCGGTGAAATAGCGGAATGGGACAGTACGCAGGCTTAAACCGGATAATGCAGGCATTGCCCAATAAATCATTTGAACTAAACTCTTACCGGGCTCAACCTTAGAAAAATGCTGCTATTATATAATTTTCTTTCCACTATAGCCGTCTTATTATATATTCCCCGGCTGTTTACCAGGAAGGGGCCTGAAGATCGAAAGGTATTCATTAGTGAGCGCCTGGGAATGTCTGATTATTCTGAAACGGACATATGGGTCCATGCTGTTTCTGTAGGCGAGGTCCTGGCCAGCCTGCCTTTTATAAAAAGACTTAAAAAAGAGTTCCCCTCAAAAAGGATTGTCCTGACAACTACAACCTATACAGGACAGAAGATCGCGCAGGATAGATTCCCCGAAGCCGACAGGATAATGTATATGCCGCTTGATACTGGTTTATGCATAAAGAGGGTGGTTAACTCTCTCAGGCCGGAGCTCTTCATATCCGCGGAAACAGAACTCTGGCCGGCTCTGTTCCATGAGCTTAAACAGGCTGGCTCCCGCATTGTAATTCTAAACGGGAGGATCTCAAATGCGTCTTACAAGGGGTACAGGAGAATAAGCTTTATTATGAGAAAAATCCTGGCAAACGTGGATTTTTTCTATATGCAGACTAAAGAAGATGAAAAGAAAATTATTGAGATAGGAGCAGACAGCGGCAGAGTCGGGGTCATGGGGAATTTCAAGTTTGATATTGAGGTTGATGATGATGCGGCTCCTTCATGGCAGAAAAGTATTAAAGGGAAGATACTCCTGGCAGCAAGTACGCATAAAGGCGAAGAAGAGATTGTGCTGGACGCATTCGAAAAAGTTAAGCAGAGCGCAGATAAGAACTTCCCGGCTCCTGATTTGAAACTTATTATCGCACCGAGACATCCGGAGAGGTTTGACGAGGTTGCCGGTATTATAGAGAAAAAAAGCCTTCAATATATAAGGCGCTCCGGGCTGGATTCCATACATAATGAAGATGAGATGCCCGCTATTATCCTTCTGGACAGCATGGGTGAGCTGTCAAGACTGTTTTCAAGCGCCGCAATCGCATTTATCGGCGGGAGTCTTGTGCCTACCGGGGGGCATAACATGCTGGAACCCGCGTATTATTCCAAACCTATTATATTTGGCCCGCACATGGATAATTTCCCGATAGCGCGGGATTTCCTGTCTTCTTCTGCGGCGCTGGAAGTCAAAGATTCCAGTGATATCTCCGAGGCTGTAATTGAATTGCTTAATGATAATGATAAGGCATTAAGTATGGGACATAATGCAAGATCGATTATAGAAAAAAATACCGGTGCGGTGAAAAAAGCCATTGAACTTGTGAGAGGTTATATTGGGACTGTTTAGCGCAATATACGGACTGGCATTAAAGTGCAGGAAGTTCGGGTATGACAATTTTATCAAGCCGAACAAGCTGCCGGCAAAAGTCATTTGTATCGGCAACCTCACCCTTGGCGGGACAGGTAAGACACCCGCGGTTATTGCGGTGGCGCAGGAGGCAAAAAAACGCGGCCAGAACCCCTGCATACTGACGAGGGGTTATAAAGGGAAGGCAACTGACATCAGTTTTGTCAGCAGGGGGGAAAGCCCTCTCATGGGCCCGGTTGAGGCAGGGGACGAGGCTTATTTGATGGCATCTGTTTTAAAGAGGGTCACAATCATAAAGGGCAAGGACAGGTTCAGGGCGGGTATTGCAGCGTTTGACAATGCCCAGCTTGCGATAGTCAATCTTCAGGTCCCGACACTCTTTATTCTCGATGACGGTTTCCAGCACTGGAGACTTCACAGGGACGTTGATGTCCTCCTGATTGATGCAACAGACCCTTTTGGCAATGAAAAACTTTTTCCCGAAGGTATAATGAGAGAATCCTTCGATGCAATAAAGCGGGCGCATGTAATTGTAATAACAAAATCCGATAAGGCAAGACAGGGGGCCATAACGGCGATAACTCATAAGATAAAGCAGTTCAGTCCGGACGTTCCCATATATACTGCATCTCACAAACCCGCAGGGCTGGTAAATGTTTCAGGTGAAACCAGGGACCTCAGCTCATTACGGGGCAGGAAGATCTACGCCTTTTCCGGGATTGCGAATCCGCTGTATTTCCAGTCTGTCCTGGGTTCAAACGGTGCGCAGATTGTTGATTTCAGAAAGTTCAGGGACCATTATTTCTATACGCAGAAAGATATTGATGAAATTAAAAAGGAAGCCCTTGGCCTGGACATAATTACTACTGAAAAGGACCTCGTTAAGCTTAAGGAGCTGGAGGTGCCGGAAAATGTTTACGCGCTTAAAATTGAATTTGCCGTATCCAGTGAGTTTTATGAAAATATATTCGGGAGGCTCTGATGACAAAAAACATTAATATTAAAACAAAGACAAGGACTGAATTTGTAGATATAACAACCGACGTACAAAACGCAGTTGATGAGTCGGAAATAAAAAATGGAATATGCTACATTTATGTCCCTCATACAACAGCCGGGGTTACAATAAATGAAGGAGCGGACCCTTCTGTTGCAAGAGACATCCAGGTAATGTTAAGTCATCTTGTCCCTCACAGTGCGGACTACCATCATATGGAGGGCAATTCAGACGCACATATAAAGGCCTCCCTTATTGGCTCTTCCCAGGCCGTGATCTTTGAGGATGGCAAGCTGCTTCTCGGCACATGGCAGGCCGTATTCTTATGCGAATTTGACGGGGCGCGGCACAGGAGGGTTACGGTGAAGGTCATGGGGGATTGAGAAAGGCTGACTTTAGCCGTTTCTCTCCAGATACTTAACTTCTTCTTTACCCTTCTTTTCGTCCACAAAATAAAACAGTATTCCCCCGGCAATAAAGAAAAGAGAAATAGAGGAAATACTTGCACGTGATGCGATGTTGCTGCTGTACCCCATGGACTTGACGAGGAGAACGACCCCGGCCATGACAGCAGGCCCGAGGACTGCAGCAAACTTTCCGAGCATATTATAGAAGCCGAAGTATTCGGCTGATTTGTTGGCCGGGATTATCCTGGCATAAAACGACCGGCTCAGTGCCTGGATGCCTCCCTGAACAAGTCCGATTATAACTGCAAGGATATAGAATTCATTTTTGCTCTGTATAAAGGCACCCCAGACAGATACAAAAAGATAAACGGCTATTGCAATAAAGATCGCCCGCTTTGCGCCGATCTTTCCTCCGAGATAACCGAATGCTATGGCTGAAGGGAAACCTACGAACTGGGTAATGAGCAGGGCAAGTATAAGGTCATTGGAGTTGAATCCTATGGAGATGCCGTAATCAATTGCCATACGCACTATCGTGTCCACCCCGTCAATATACAGCCAGTAAGCGGCAAGGAACAGAAAGACCGTCTTCAGATGACGGACTTCATTTAAGGTGCTTCGTAACTGGTTAAAGCCTGCCTTTATCGCAGATACACCTGGGATGGCCTTTTCACCGTCACCCTGGGGCTCTTTAACGAAGACAAGAACAGGGACAGTGAAGATCGCCCACCATACACCTACTGTCAGGAATGAAAACCGCACGGCCTCCCCGGCATCAGCAAACCCGAATAATTCAGGGCTTAAAGTCATCCATATATTAAAAGCAAACAGAATTCCCCCTCCCAGATACCCCAGGGAAAATCCCAGCGCTGAAACAGAGTCAAGTCTTTTTTCAGAAGCAACTCCGGTCAGCAGTGAATCATAAAATACATTTCCACCTGAAAACCCGACACTTGCAAAAACGTACAGCAGAACAGCTATAGGCCAGTCGCCTTTTGAGGCCATATAGAGGGAGGATGTCATAATTACACCCGTATAGGCAAAGAAATAGAGGAACTTCTTTTTTGATGTCCCTTTGTCGGCAATAGCGCCAAGTACCGGCGCAAGCAGGGCCACAATAATGCCTGCGGCGGAATTCGCAAAACCCAGTCTTGCCGTACTCACTGTTGTATCTACGCCTGCACTCCAGAACTGCTTGAAATAGACAGGGAAGAAACCGGCGATAACCGTAGTGGCAAATGCTGAATTCGCCCAGTCATACATGGCCCATGACCAAATTGCCTTTTTGCTGTCAGTCTGCATAGTTCTCAATCCGCAATAATTATAACAGTTATTGTCGAGATGGCCTTTAGTTTACTGATTTCCGTTAATTAATGAAATCCGGCAGGGGAGATTTTTAAAAGAAGGTTGTTTATGTAAGGGTCAGAAATGTCAGGTTATTTCTGACCCTTACATAAGATGCTCAATGTATCTTGATAATATAAGGATTAATCTTCAATTTCTCTTTTATTTCCTCTTTAATGAGATACAGTTCTTCTCTGGAATTAATTCCTGTGAGTCTTACTTTATTTATGCTGCTTTCTCTTTCAATGTAAGCGTGCATATATTGGTTCTTTAATTTATTAAGTAATGCATTTGCGTTGTTATTATTCTTAAATGCGCCGAGCTGCAAAATATATTTATTGTTATTGTCCTGCCTGGCTCTTTCAATGGCCTTCATGTACAGTTTATCTGACTTTTTCGGGGCAATCTTTCTCAGTATTCTGTATTCTTCCATAACAGAGGCCATATCATCTAACGTTAAGTGGGACAGGCTGAGATTGTAATGGGCGTCAATATGATTGGGGTAGATATCGACGACCTGTTTGTATGCCTCTATCGCATCATCAAACCTTCCCATATTTTCAAGCGATACCCCAAGGTTGTAATAGGCTTCAATATGATTATTATCAATCCTCACCGCCTGTTTATATGCCTCAATTGCATCTTCATATCTGCCGGCATCGTCAAGAGAAACTCCGAGGTTGTAATAGGCCTCCGCGTAGTCAGGCTTGATCTTTACAGCCTGCTGATAAGCCTTTGCGGCCTCTTCATATCTGCCTGTCTTCTCCAGGGAGAGCCCGAGGTTGTAAAAATCTTCTGCATTCGCCGTATTAAGAGCTGTTTCCTCTTTTTCAGGCAGGCTGGTTATTTCCTGCGGTTTATATTCTTCAGCCTGTTCAGCTGTTTCAACTGGTTCAGGGCTTTCAGGGACAGGAGGTGATTGCACATACAGTGCGGCATCTGCGAAAATTGAAGGGTCAATTTTTTCGGTCGGGGTGCAGGAGAATAAGAACATAGCAATTGACAGAAATAATACGGATGAATAGAATAATTTTCTCATATTTGGTCTCCCTGTAAATATTATTATATGATTCCTGTATACAGGCCGCTGCCGCATGTATAATGTGTCTTTGTGTATGACCTAAACTTTCACCAAAGAATCATCACATCCAAATGGATTGGGAACATAGCTGTCTGCCTGCCAATCGTTTTCCCAACGGCTTGAATCAATGAGGTACCTGTATTTGTATTCCTTTTCACTGGACAATTCCAGAGTAATCTTGAAATCTCCGTTTTTAAGTTTTTTCATCTGTGCTTCAGTTTCATTCCAGTTATTAAAATCGCCGACTAATGTTACGACCTTAGCTTCGGGAGCAGCTGCTTTAGGCAGGTTGAAAGTAACCTTGCAGGCACCTGCAGATTTTAAATATTGTTTTTTTACCGTAGTAGTTTCGTTCTTTGCTGCCTTTTTCTTATTAGTGCTTTTTCCGGTGCTTGATGTTTTTGCAATTTTTCTTGATTTCACCTTATATGGCCTCCTGTTATTAATGCTAATTGTTTATAAAGAATATATAATTATACGGAATATATAACATAATTCTTTAGCGGAAAATTTATCACAAAATAATGACGTCTTTTTGCTCAATAATGTAAATCGATTATACTGATTTGTCAAGCAGGGAGATTTGACTTAATTATCGGACCTAAACAGTCTGTTTAAGCTTTTTCTGCTCGTACATAAGTTTATCTGCCTTTGCCAGCAACTCATCAATAGTACAGGGGAATTCCGGGTTGTAACACGAAATTCCAACACTTATGGAAAGGTTATATCCGTTGTCCTTATCCGAATTGTGGATATCAAGTTTTTCCTGCAGGCGGCCGGCTACTGCCTCAATACTGTCTTCACTGCACCCCGCGGGATAGACTACAAACTCATCTCCGCCGATCCGCGCAATAATGTCGGACTCCCTGTATGTGTTTATAAGTATATTGGCTGTCTCAATTAGTGCATTGTCGCCTTCCTGGTGGCCGAAGGTGTCATTGATTTCTTTCAGATTGTCCATGTCGGCATAGAGAAGCAGGACTTTCTTATTTTCCCGTTTAACCATCTTTAACTGATGCTCCACAAGGGCGAAAAATCCGCGCCTGTTGTATATTCCGGTCAGTTCATCGTGTATAGACCACCTCCGCAGTTTATCTTCCATCTGCTTGCGTTCTGTAATGTCCCTTACAATTGCCTGCATATAATTCCTGTTTTTTGTGTTAAAAGTATTAAGGGTGACCTCCGCTATAAAAGAGGTACCGTCCAGCTTGCAATGTGTCCATTCAAAGGACTGTGGATTCCCTTCTTTAACGGCATTGAGCATTTCAATAAGTCGTTCACCGGACAGTCTTCCGTCAGGCTGTATTGGAGGTGAGAAATCCTGAGGCCCCTTGCCGATTATTTCTTTGCGTGAACATCTGAACATGGCCAGGGTTGTCTGGTTGCAGTCAACAAAAACAGGCACTTTCCCCTCCGAAGCCTGCAGAAGAAATATGGCATCACCGGATGCTTCAAACAGGGTGCGGTATTTTTCCTCTTTTTCCCGCAGCTTTTCCTCTGATTTCGACAACTCTTTTTCTTTTGCCAGCTCCTTGGCTGTTCTTTTTACGACATGGGGGAGTATGTCCACTAAGCCGGGCACTTTAACAAGGTAATCCCTGGCACCCATCTTCATCATCTCAACAGCTGTCTTCTCGTCCCCATGCCCTGTGATGGTAATAAAGGGAATAGTCAGCCCCTGTCTGGAGAGGATCTCAATAATATTATCCCCTCTCATATCCGGCAGGATGTAGTCAAGCAATAATAATATATCCGGATCATCGGTTATCATGGAAATGGCATCAGTCCCGTTAAATGCGCATTTTGTTTTAAATCCTTCCCGCTGCAGGGTTCTTTGTATTAAATCGTTTAAATCTTTATCATCTTCAACGACAAGGATAACAGGCAGGTTACTCATAGAGTGCCTCTCCGGAAATTATCTCTTCTAATTTCTTTGCCATGAATCATTATTCAGATTTGCGCATTTTTAGCGCTCATGTTATTTTATCGGGTTTTTCAGGGGAAACTTGAAGAGAAATGTTTTATTTCAGAAGAAACACTTGTTTGCCGGATGAGTTTTGAAAGAAATTGATATTTAGAGAAGAGTTATCAATAAAATCGTATGATTTATAAAGCCTGCATTTTCTGACGCACGCAGGTCAGCATGACCTGATAACTTCCCCCGGTAGACCCTGAGAGATGTCCGCAATATCCTTCAATATCGTCAGGAACTGCCATATTTGAAAGTTCTTTTTTTGCATCGAGTTCATATTTAATACAGGATTTCATTGTTTGATTAATTCCCTCGACTACTCCTGACAGCTTTCTGCAATAATGTTCGACTTCAGATGGGACCAGGGCGAGCTGTAATCCTGTACAGCCCAGCAAAAGAATAAAAAGTGAGAGAAATGCTATTTTCTTCATGAGAGAAATTAATATGTTTATGTTCAAATTGAAAACCTTCAATTCATTAAATGAGAATAATTAGTATTTGTGTATAATTTACGATTTTCTGTTTTTGTCATGCCCGAAGTCTTTAATCGGGCATCCAGAATTAATTGAAAATGCTGGATTCCCGATTAAGGATTTCGGGAATGACGGACTAATAAACCGATTTAAAAATAATATAATAATTCAATCTGCACACTGTCGTCATCACGTAAAGGATGAATAATGTCCTCTTCAGAGGAATCCAGTACGAAAAAGGCATCAATGCTGATCTTCCAGTGGTCGCTGATTCTTCGGTTTGATTCAAGAGACAGGCTTGTGCCGTCACTGTCCATGTCCTGTGTTATTGCCATGATGGCCTCTGTGCTTTCCGCATCATTCAGCGCCTGCAGCTGCGGGTTGTCCCCACTGAAGAAGATGCGGTTGTCATTGGTAAAGGACATGAACCGCACCCCGCTTGCGGCTGCCGCCGCAATAATAATAGTCGCGGCAATTATCCACCATCTTTTATTAACTACCCATTTTCCGAAATAATCTTCAAACCATTCCATGAAATCCTCCGAATGCTATATTATCATTTTTTTAATCCTATTACCTTTAAGTGGTAATTTCTAAATATCTTTTAACTTTCAATTCTCCTTTTAATATTCTAATGTTCGCCAATAATCGAACTATTTATTCAAAACTACCACGGAGAAAGCGTTTCTTTCTACTGGGTCTACTTCAGGAAATCTCTTACGGCTTTAACTGAACCCTTATTATGAAGATATTCAGACGCTGTTCATAAAAGTTTTTTGAATAGTTCGAATGTTTCATGATTATAGAATAATCAAACTTAAAAGGTTTGTCAAGCATATTTTTTACCATGATTGCATTATGTTATTCTGAGCTCGATTCAGAATCCATAATCAGGCTGCTTGAGAGTCCACCTGAATCGCCTCCTTTCCACCCCTATAGACGATGTAAGGGAGAAGAGGGATACAGAGTCGGGAAAATATTTGGATCAGGATATTCGATCATGGACAAAAGAGGATTTTTATAGTAGAAGTAATGTATGATGAAATGCTGTCAGAAAAGTACTTTTTTGGGGTAAAACAGGGAAATGCTTGAAAAAATAAAATTTATCTGGTTCCTGAACAGGTATAAAATTCAGGGGATGCTCGGGCTGAAGAAACTGGACATTATGACCATCATAAATGAGTATTACCGGGCTGATTTCGAGAAATTGAACAAAGGCGATGTTGCCGTAATGCTTCCGCATTGCCTGATAGGTGATAAGTGTCCCGCAAAATTTTCAAAGTCAGATGGGATTTTGTGTAATAAATGTGACCTTTGCAGATGTGGGGACATTAAAAAATTGGCTGAACAGAAGGGATATCAGTTTTATATTTCTCCGAGTGTCGGTTTTACCAAAAGACTTTCGCAGCGAAAAAGGCTTAAAGGGATCATCGGAATTGTATGTGATTATGAGATAGAAAGAGGTATAAATTCAGAAAAAATTACCGATAACGGTGTGAAATTTGAAAGAGCAAGAATTATAACCCAGGGAATCCGTCTTGATGTATATGACTGCATTGACAACAAGGTTGACTGGGAAAAGATCGAGAAACTGATTTAGCCCGCATATCTTTTAGCATAAGGGCAGACACATAGGTCTGCCTCTGCATATATAATATAATCAGGACCATGACTGATGAAACTAAACTCTTAAAAGCTGAAGTGGCGCGTCTCAAAAAACAGCTTTCCCTGTTCACCCCATCTCTGGACCTTATGCTTAAGCGAAAGGGCTTCGTTATTTATAAAAAAGAGCCTTACGCTGATCTGCTTGTGCCGGACAGGAAATATGAGGGGGCGTTTTATGAAAAGCTTAAGAAATATTCTTTCAGGCTTTTCCTCAGGGATGTTATTAAACACCAGGATTCCTTTACTCATGAAAATGTTACAAAATACGCGACGAAGCAGGTTTCTGCCGAATATCTTGATTTTCTTTTAAAATCAAAGATTGCGGAGGAGGCAGGCAAATACTGCCGGTTAAGAAAACTGCCTGTTAAAAGCTTTGGTGAAACTCTCGAATGGTTTGTTGCAGAATTATTGAGAAACGATATGCAGGCAGAGGCAGTATGGGGAGTAAAGTTTAGACGGCCGAAGGTGGGCGGTGATTATGACATCCTGGCCAAAATTGATTCTTCACTGCTTTATATGGAGATCAAGTCATCGCCGCCGAAACAGATTTATGACAGGGAGATAAAATCCTTTTTTAACCGAGCAGAGGACCTTTCGCCGGATATTGCAGTCTTTTTTGTGGATACGGAACTCAGAATGAAAGACAAGATTGTCCCGATGTTTGAGGATGAACTCAAAAGCAGACACGAAAGACCGGTCAGGATAGACCGACTGGTGAAAGAACTGTTCCATATTAACGGTAAAATATTTATAATAAACGCCAGGGACAGTATTTTGGCAAATATACAGACTGTCCTGACTTTTGTATACCATAAAGAGTTTAAAATAACTTGACCGGGGGAATTTAGAATGTCTTCAAGTGGAAATATCTGTGTAATATGCGCATGGAGGGCTACCTGCCAGAAGAAATTTTCAATAAGCGGCAGCGATATGAAGTGCTCCGATTTTGTGAAGGACGTATCCATCAAAGAAGAAAAGGAAAATGAAGGGACTGATCCAGAAGACAAACAGTAAACCGATGCCATTCTTCTGCAAAAAAAGTCCGGTGTAATAAATCTGGTACATTGCATTGTCCTGAATGACTATATTGTTTCTTTATCTGACAGACGTACCATAAAAAAAGTTGTAATTACACTGAAGTAATGATAAAATCTGTTGAAATTAGTAAGGATAAATCCTTTTATACTGAGGACTAATCTGGTGATCTCATTGGGAGGGTACTTTTTATGAGTGACGTGATGCTGGCTGAAAGTATTTACGTAAAGCGGAGCACGAGTAAATTCGGAGGGGGTGCTACTTCCAGGCAAAGTACTATTGAAACATTCTGGTTCCCGTTGATTGCCAAGGACGGCTACGTCGAACTTTACCCCGTATCGGATGATCTGACGCGAATTTTAAAGTTAGTGGAAAAGATTCCCGAAGAGCTCTTCAAGGAGGAGTTTTCGGAAAAGGAAGACAGCAAGGAGATTTACCTTCAGTTGAAAGCCAGTATCTCATAGCAGCGGGCAGGACCCTTACCTAACATATTTATTCATTTCCCGTTTGCGTCTTTCCTTTCTCTACAATTTTCAAAATCTCATCCGCAATCTTATACCCGCTCTCAACACAGTCGTTAATGCCGATCCCCCTGTAAGCGTTGCCTGCCAGAAATAGGCCGGGGTGGTTTTTCAGCCGTTCATCGATGGCATCTAATTTCTTGACATGGCCGAGAATATACTGCGGGATTGCCCTGTCCCACCGGTAAACCCTGACCATTTCAGGGTCTTCTTTTAATCCGACTATCTGTTTGAGTTCATTAAAGACAATATCTATTATTTTGTTGTCGTCCATATCTGCAAATTCAGGAAATTTTGCGCCTCCTGCCATGGTCCTCAATAAAACGCGGCCTTCCGAGGCCCTGTTGGGGAATATGCTTGAGTCCCAGAGATTGCCGAGTATTTTGCGGTTTTCCCTGAAAGGAATTAAGAAGCCGAATCCATTCAGCGGGTGGGTCACTTTTTCCTTTCTGTATCCGAAACAGACAACAGATACATGGGGGTATGGAATATCCGTAAGGATCTTTGAAAGTTCCCCGTCATAATCTCCGAGGATATCTGAGGATACATATGCCGGAGATGCAAGGACTACGATGTCTGCATCAACCGTCTCTTTTGATGTATGGAGCTGAAATGAATTGCCGCTTTTTGAAAGGCCGTGCGCTGACACTCCAAGTTTTACCCGTTCACCAAGTTTTTCCGCGAGGGCATCAGTTATTGTTTGAGCGCCGTTGTAAAAAGATGTAAGCGTGCCCCCTGGTGCTGCGGACACTTCCGCGCCGCCGGATGAGGATTTGTTCTGCATTTTCTTTTGTTTTCGAATTTTCAGTAATGCCTTTATCAGGCTGCCGTATTCCTGCTCAAGTTCTTTAATGCGCGGGAAGCAGCTCTTTATGCTCATTTTATAGGGGTCGCCGGCATAGATGCCGGAACACATTGGGTCAATCAGTTTTTCAAGGACCTCTTTACCGAGACGCCGGAGTATAAAATCACCTACAGTTTCATCGGAAGGCCCTTTGGGGGCATTTAATTCCATCAGTATTCTGAACTTTCCGCCCCAGGTTATGAGGTCTGATTTGATGAAAGACAGGGGTGATTCCGGAAGGGCGTTGAGTTTTCCGCCCGAGTAAATAAATCGTTTTTTAGAATTTTCGTTGCTTCTTACAGGGTCAATACCGAGTTCTTTGCATAGTTCGAGAGTCCCGGGTTTATTATCAAGAAAGCCGTTTGGTCCCTTCTCACATAGGAAACCATTGACTTGTTCGCTCCAGATTTTACCGCCGGGCCTGCTATCCGATTCATAGACCGTAATATCCAGGTCCTTGTTTTTATTAACAAGCAGGCAGGCGATTGTAAGCCCGGATATTCCTCCGCCCACGATGGCAATTTTTTTCATATCGGGTTCCTCATTATATTTTTATCTTCCTCCAGACAGCTATTACCTTGCCGATTATTTTATAGCTACTGTCATGCATGACAGACGGATATTCGGGGTTGTCGCTGACCAGATATGTTTTTGAGTTTTTTATGCAATATCTTCTTAATATGGATTCACTCCATTCATTATTAAGCAAGACTATGTCTCCGCTTTTTATTTCATCAACAGGTTTGAATATAACATAATCATTTTCACGTATGGCAGGGGACATGCTTTCCCCTTTGACGATAAAAGAACTTGATCCGGCCGGTATATCGGGGAGGCTTATGTACTCAGCGGTTTCCTCATGAACGTACTCAGGGAAACTGTCCGGTATTTTATTGAAGACCGGGGTGCCGGCTGTCGATATTGTATTGGAGACAGGCTGTGCATTAATATCAGGACTCTCGCCCGAGAGAAGCCAGCCGGGATTGCATTCGAGCAATTTAGCCAAACGGTTAAGCAGTGCAGCGTCAGGCGTTCTGTGGCCCCGCTCGTATTTATTTAAAGTAGGGTAGGCGATACCCAGTTTTTCAGCCAGTTTTGTCTGAGTAAGTCCGGCCCTTTTTCTCATCTTTTTTATTCTACCGCCCAGTAAATTATCCATATGATTAAAAAAAGCTTGACATCAGTATAACCGATTGATTATATTCATTGTGAATTAACACTGAATTTGTCCGAGCAAAAGGGGATTGGCTGGAGAATATGTCAATAATGAACAGCAAGAAAGCTTTGTCGCCCTCCTGTTTAAGCGGCCTTCTGAACAGGAGAGAAGCGCAGATGTATTCATTTTGTTTATCAAGTTATATCTCCGGGAGCATCAGGATTAAGCCCGATGCTTCTTTATCAGGGCGACAGGGAACAGAACCCGTCGCCCTTCATTTTAATTTTTTTTTACATGCGCGTCAACGGTAAAAAAAATAATTTTTTAAGGGAGGAAAATATTGTGCGGCAAAAAGCAACCATTCTTTTAATAAATGACCAGCTCCAGTTACGTGAATTAATCCGGTTTATGCTGATGGATAAATTCAGGATTGCAAGCGTCAGCGGAGTTGAGGAGGCCTTTCAATATATGGCCGATTGCCCTGTTAACCTGGTATTGCTTAATGTGAAAGTTGCACGGCTGGACGGTATAACGGTTCTCAGGGAAATAAAACAGAGACACCCTGCAACAGAAGTTATTTTGCTTGCTGTGTATGCATCAATCGAGACAATCCGTAAGGCCTTTCAACTTGGTGCGTATGGGTTTCTTATGAAACCGTTTGATATTAATAAATTTGTCAGCACTGTTAATGAGGCACTGGAAATAAAATGAACAAAATCAGCCCGAATAGAGGCTACCTGTAAAAATTGACAGGTGACAAAACATTTGGAAATTATTACATTATGAATGGGGACATAGCTATGGAGAAGAGGCAATCTAGAAGATTTAATGTCTATTTTAATTCAGGGTTCTGCTCATGGAATGTGAAATTTACTGGTTTTGTGGGAAATCTTTCTGAGAACGGTCTGTATATGAGGATATCTTCTTCTGACACCGCTCTTAACTTTCATAAACTGTCAGAGCTTGATCTGAAATTAAAACTTTCCAGCGAAGAGATGTTGAATCTTATTTGCCGGTTAGTATGGATGTACGAAATTCCATACAAATATTCAGCCAATGAATCAGCATACAATCTGGGTTTGAAGATTTTAGGCCCATTTCCTGAATACCAGGGTTTTTATGAAAATCTCGCAATGGAAAACTTGAATGATTGCATAAACAGATGTTTATAGGCCAGGAAAGGATGAAATTTCATGGATGAATTCGAAAGAAAGGTTGCTGACATTCTGCATAATTTAAACTGGCTCATGAAACCCCATGACAGCTATGCCGAACTCATAGAGGCGAAGGACAATAGGGTCGTAATACGTTGTATCGGTCATTGCGCTGGCTGTGAAACAGACTGCGTGAGAATTGCTTTTAAAGATCGTCTGCCTGATATTGATCTTATTATTCAATAAACTTTCAAGTCAACATTTGTATTTACAGTATATGAAATGAACATTAGTAACATAATAAGCTAACTAATGATTGAATTTTCTTACTTCCCCGCTTACCCGCTAAGAATAACCTGTTGAACCTAAAGTGTTTTCCAAAAAAAGACGATATTAAATATGTAAATGTTGGGCTTTTATAAGGGGATAATATTATGAGTATTTTTGAGAAAAATAAATCTTTATCGTATTTGTCGAGGAAGATATGATCCCGATTGGCACTAATGTTGAGCGTCATAAACTTCCTAAGGCAACACTTATTCTTATCGGGATCAACACCATTGTCTTTATTTTTGAATTACTGTTATCCAATGATGCATTAACGAGCCTGGTTCAGAATCTGGGATTTGGCCCGGCCAGCCGAAATCCTGTTGTTCCGCTGACATCCATGTTTTTACATGGTGATATCTTCCATATTGCCTTCAACATGCTTTTTTTATGGGTTTTCGGCAGTCCCGTAGAGGAGCGGGTAGGGTCAAGGAATTTTCTTATATATTATTTCGGGGCAGGGATTGCCGCCGGTTTCTTAAATCTTATGATGGAGATAATAGCCAGGCCGGATTCTACTGTTCCCATGATAGGTGCCTCCGGAGCAATATCAGGCATTATGGCATTATTCCTTTACCGGTGTTTCTATTCAAAAATGAAGCTTGTTATCCACATCTTCCTTCTGCCCCGTCAGTTCAATATACCTGTGATTCCGTTAATACTGTTCTGGTTTTTGAAGGATGTTATCGCGGGAATTGGTACGATGACCCAGCAGTCAGGAGTAGCGCATTGGGCGCATGTCGGCGGGTTTATATTCGGGATCATGGTCGGCAGGATAAAAAAATACGGGCATGACGGCCAGGTTGAATGGATTAGAGAAAAGATATTTAAAAAACTTGAAAATGGAGGCGGCTGGAAGTCAGCTGAAAAAGACCTCTTAAAGCTCCTGAAAATAGCCCCTGATGACGCTGAAGTTCAGCATGACCTTGCCAGGTTATATGCAAACAACGAGAATCCAAAACTTTCTGAAAAACATTACCGGCTTGCAGTGCTGCGGTACTTTCTAACTGAGCCTGTATCTGCGGCATACACGGTCATTGAACACCTTGAAACACATTCCGGGCCCATGGAGATACAGTATAACCTTAAGGCAGCATATGCTTTAGTAGAGGTGCAGGAGTTCGAGGATGCCCATAAGGTCCTGCGTTCTGTTTTGAAATGTAAAGACACCAAGGGACTGCTTCTGGAGAGAAGCCTGGTGCTCTTCATAAAGTTATCTCAGCACCTGGACAAGGAAGATGACGCGAATGAAGCTCTGAAAGCTTTAAATACGAACTTCCCCGATAGTAAATATGAGGACGAAATAAGCAATGTTATGCGGATGAAACCAGGGGAAGTATTCTCATCCGCAGGATCTGCACAAAAGGCAGGTGCACCCAAAGGAAAATCAGAGGATGAAAAAGACGCTGAAAATATGAGTAAAATAGAATTCTTTGAAAGGATCTTTGCAGACCCTGCTTTCTGGTCAATAATGATAGTTGTAAATATCACTGCATTTATTTTCTTCCGGGAAATGTTCAGCAGCCAGTTGTTTTATGTTTTATTGTTTCTAATATCATTTGCTTTCACTGTTATACATCGAATGGGATCTATATCTGATTTACTGTTCCGCGGGGGACCTTCGGAAAAAAAGGTGCGGCAGGAAGTGGACCTTGTAAGGACTTATGATGAGGCTGTACTGGCACAGGACAGCGCCATATATCCAAAGGCCGCGGCTCTTTATGAGAAAGTAGTGTCCGGTGATCCTGAAAACATTCAGGCACGCTATAATCTGGCACGATTATATGAGAAACAGTTAAATATGAATGCAAGGGCCAGGATGCATTACCGGGCGCTGATGGGAATAGTGTCACCGGATCATCCGTACTACAGGGACGCACAAGATGCAGTAACAGCAGAGAAGAGTTAGCGGGCCACCCCTAATCCCCCCTTTTCTATTATTAGTTTTTTAAGAGCATTTATGAATTTCTCATTCGTATTCAGTGCCTCGCATCTTTTTAGTTTTATGCCATGTTCTTTTGCGAGTGATTTATATAGAATATCTATTTCATAAAGCGTCTCAATATGGTCTGATACAAAACTGATCGGGATGACAAATAAATTTTTGCAGCCGTTATCTGCAAGCTCGATTATTTTTTCTTCAGTTGAAGGTTCCAGCCACTTGACCGGCCCTGTTTTGCTCTGGAACGAGAGGTGCCAGGCGGGGACTGAAATATTATAAGGCGGTCCGGTAAGCCTCTTGTTAACATTGTCGATAGTGGTTTTTATGTGGTCAAGATAAGGGTCACCCTCACTGATAAATGACTCCGGGAGACTGTGGGCGCTGTACAGCATCTGAAAATCATTGCCGCTGAATTCAGAAATCCCTTCAGCAATCAGGGCGGCGAGAGAATCTATATATGGCTCAAAATCATACCA
>SDBV01003629.1_pt1 | contig 22573 bp, 23 predicted proteins | sample 2277081 | NCBI WGS metagenome assembly SDBV01 (sample SAMN10402039, study PRJNA504765) | marine sediment metagenome | isolation source: marine sediment core GS10_PC15, 223 cmbsf | place: Arctic Ocean: Southern Knipovich Ridge | collected 2010 | reverse complement strand
ATGCACGAGAGGAGCGGCCATTGTACAGGGATGTACAGGTGCTGCGGAGTGCATGGATGCACGAGAGGAGCGGCCATTGTACAGGGATGTACAGGTGCTGCGGAGTGCATGGATGCACGAGAGCGGCAAAACACTACAGCACAAAAGTGATTCATAACAAAAAAGGCCTATTTAAATCCAGCAACCAGAAGCATACTGGGGTTTTAGAAATACTGTTGGATTATAGGAGGTAATAGAATAGGGGGAATAATCCTGATTATGACTTACCTGCAGATCTTAAAATAGTAGGTAATATCCCGGCATTAGAATTTATAAAACAAAGAGCTAGAGATTATTTTTTGTAAAAAGGAGTATATGTGAATGTTTAAATATTTAGAATACATCTACTTAAGACATTTAAAATTGAAAATTACAATATTAAAGGACTATATTAAACATTTAAAGTGGATTCTTATAAGACTTTTTAGACCAGATATAATAGAAGGAATAAGAAAAGATACTTTCGATAGCTGTAACGATCACCTTAAAGGTATTTATTTTAAAACTTATATATATAAAAGGTATGTATATTATTTTTTTTAAAAGTATGGATAAATTATATCAAGCCGGTAACATCGCAAATTGCTTAATCTAAATATTTATTGACCGGTGCTTTATTTTAAATTATCTTTTTATTATGGCTATAGGATATGAACCAGGATTAATTTATGATACCAGGGATGAGACTAAGTATTTTTTAACCAACGAAACAGATGAGTATAAAAAACAGGAACTGGATGAATGGTTAAAAGAACAAAATAACAATACTGGTAAGTAATGAGTATAATAGATATAAGCAGTCTCTACAGAATATTTATAGATCCCGTACTTTCACCTTCTCATGAAATAGTTAAAAGTATAATAGGAAAAAATAAAAAAATTATAGATATTGCCTGCGGTACAGGTTCGCTTGTATTTAAACTGGCTCCAAATGCGAAATATATAATTGGTATAGATCTTTCTGTTCCAATGATTAAACAAGCAATAAAAAGTAGAAACAAGTTTTCATTTAACAATACTAAATTTCTTGTTCATGACGCTTTAAAACTGGATAGTGTAATTAAAGAAAAATATAATTATGCAACTCTATCTATGGCTGTTCATCAATTTCCAATGGAAACTGGTTTAAATATTTTAAATAAATTAAAAATCCATGTGAATCAAATAATTATTTTTGATTATAATTTCAAAATGAAGAGTAATATCCTCAAAAAAATTGTTTATATAATGGAAAGAATTGCAGGCAGGGAGCACTATGAAAATTTTAAATATTATATGAATACCGGCGGCCTTCCAGCAATACTTAAAAAGCTTCAGTTGAAAATTGATAAAAAGATTATTACTGGAAATGGTGTTTTCACTATAATAAAAGTTAAAACATGATAATCCATCACGGAACAAGTATAATCTTCCCGTAAGATCCGGGTTCCATAATCGTTTTATGAGCTATAGGCGCTTCTTTTAAAGAAAACTGTTTTCCAATAACCGGCTTAAGTGTTCCTTTAGATAATCCATCTATAAGGGCTGCATGAATGTTTTTAAGTTCGGGTTCTGTTAAATTAAAAAGCACCATGCCTCTAATTATAGCGTCTTTAATCATAATAAATCTTGGATTGATTTCTATGCTGCCCCTGTTTCCAATTATAACAATTCTGCCTTCACGTGCAAGAACTGTTAAATCATTAGAAAGATTCACGTTTGCAAGCATTTCTATAATAATATTTATGCCATGGTTTTTGGTTAAATCGTTTATCTGTTCCATATAGTCCGAACTGTTGTGATTAAGAACGTGCTTAACTCCCTGGCTGGATAAAAGAGCCATACCTTTTTCTGTTCCGCCGGTAGAAATAATATCCAGTCCTGCAGAAAGGGCAAGCTGAATACATGCAGTACCAACACCTCCGGTACCACCGTGGATAAATACAAATTCACCCTTTTTTGCTTTTGCTTTTAGAAATAGTGCACAATAAGCAGTTGCGTACGGAATCCCAAGTGCTGCACCCTGTTCTAAACTAATATTGGGCGGCAGCTGGTGAACATCTTTTTCTCTGCATAATGCATATTCAGCATAAGTTCCGGAAATAGAACCGGAAGTGTAGACCCTGTCTCCAGATCTAAATAAAGAAATACCTTCCCCGATTTCTTCAATAACACCGCCTGAATCTGTACCTGGTGTATAGGGCAGGGCAGGCTTTACAGCATATGTTCCAGACCTGATATATGTGTCTACCGGATTTACACCAGCTGCTTTTACATGTATTAATACCTGTCCTGGATCTGGTGTAAGATTTTTAGTATCTTCATATTTCATTACTTCCGGCTCACCGTATTCATGAATCTTAATTGCTTTCATATATTTTAATATATTAATTGTTGTATTGTTCTGCAACTGTTTTATTTTAATTTTCTGTTTAATTAGGAATAAAATAGGATTCTTATATTTTTATAACAAGATCCACTATAAAAAGAACAAACCTTTTGTCTTTAAAAATTACTTTTATTCTGGCAGCCGAAATACTCCGATGCTCTGCATTGGGGATATAAGGCAATAAAATATTGCACTGCATTGCGGTTTTGACCTGGGGATTAATTTTATCGATACTGCAGATGTGTATGGCGCCGGGCACAGTGAACGGATCGTTGCACAGGCTGTAAAAGGGAAACGAGATAAGCTCAAATGATAGGAAAATTTATAATCTGCGTCAAGTTTTTTTCTAACAAAAGCACCCTGGAAAACAGCTATCTATCCTGTTTGAATGGTATGGCTGACAATGGCCTCAGGAGTATTTCATTTTGCTGCATCTCTACAGGTGAATTCCGATTTCCGAATAAGGATGCTGCGAAGATCGCTTTAAGAACAGTCTATAGCTTTTTGCAGCAAAACAATAATACAGTAGACAGGATTGTTTTTAATGTATTTAAAGATATGGACCGTGAGATATATGAGAAATTATTGACTGATGAAATCCTTAAGCTTTGACCTGCTAACTTAAAAAGTAATTTTCTCAGTTCTGGTGCAAAAACTGAATATTTAACTCAATTTAGTAAACTGTCGATTAAGGATAAATAAAAATAATCAATATAAGCAATAAGAAATTAGAAAATATTTCTCAATTTCTCTACATCCTTAAGCGGTGGTAACCCAAAGAGTCTTTTATACTCACGATTAAAGTGTGAAGCATCATAATAACCAACTCGGTAGGCTGTAGAGGAGGCATCGAGATTCTCACTCAACATCAATCTCCGAGCTTCCTGTAGGCGTATATTTTTTTGATATTGAAGTGGGGTCATCGAAGTAATGGCTTTGAAATGATGGTGAAAGCTGGATACACTCATCCCAAGCTCTCCTGCAACTTGTTCAATTTGTAATGGCTGATCAAAAGAATTTCTAAGCATCTCTATAGCTTTTGTAATACGATAAACTTGCCCCCCCCGGACTGCTATATGGCGAAGTCGACCAGCTTGACCGTCTAATAAGAGTCTGAATATGATTTCTTTCAAGATCAGAGGTTTCAAGAATGGTATCTCCTCTGGATTATCCATCAACCTCAATAATCGTAGAACAACCTCTAATAGACCGGAATTTATAGTACTTACATTTAATGCTTGAACTTTGTTATTTTTATTTTTCGACAAGCTTTCTGTTCCAACAAGAACTGCGCCGACGAGTTTAGGATCAAGTTCGATACGGAGACTGATAAAAGGGCTCTCCGGTGTAGCATTATTGATATAGCTGACAATTGGTAATTCGGCAGTAATCAGAAGATAATTATCTGGATTATACTGATAACATTCCGAACCTATAAAAAGCTCTTTACTTCCTTGGGCTAGAACACAAAATCCGGGATCTGTGACGATGTGAAGTTTGGATGTCTTAGATGATCTATGAAGATGAAGCCCTTTTATTGGCTCAATTTTACCATCGTCTTTTATACAATATTGAATCCGTTCTTTGAATTCTTCCTTAATGTTTTCAATATGGCTAATATGAGTCTGATTGAACTGCTGAAAAAAATAGGAACGGAGAAAAATGCCGCGCCTGCTCAAATCGCTTTGGCTTGGCTTTTGGCAAAGAAACCCTGAATCGTTCCTATACCCGGGAGTCGAAAAGTATAACGTTTGGATGAAAATATTGGTGCAGTGAATCTTGAATTGTGTGCGAAAGATCTCCTTGAGATTGACGATGCACTTTCAAAGATTACCATACTGGGAGATAGATATCCTGCTGAACTTAATAAGATGGTCAGTGACGGTAACCATTAGAATAAAACATATCTTGGGAGTTCTGGATTGACGGGTGTAATGTGTAGAAAGATATGAAACAGGAAGGCTTAGTTTATATCGTTTACTTTTAACCATTCAAATGCATTATAAAAATCAGTTTGACATATAAACTGGTATTTGGTACTTCTATGGACTACGGTTAAAACAATGGCTTCTGTTATAAGTTTTCTGTCCAGAAAAAATCGTATAACTCTGCGCCTGAAACATTCAGCCATCTTATCCAGAGCATGAATAGGTATAAATATAAACCTCCCATCAGTATCAAAACCTACTTCTAATATTATCCCGTGCCAATGAGAATTGAACCTCATCATGTCCCCGAATGACTGGAATACTAGAATAGCTGATTATAAAATTTTCTGCCCAGCTGCTTCTGTATAAAAATCCTCAATCAATGTGTAAATTAACTTTGAAAGTTCAGAAAAAAGATATTTATCATTTTTCAGGAAAATTCCAAGTGCCTTTGGCAGGGCAAACGTAAAAAACTTATGCGGTAGCTTAAGAAGAACTTCATCAGTTACATACTCTCCAAAAAGTAAAGTTCTTTTTTGCGAGGCCGGCTTTTCGACATCCCTGTCAAAGCCGGCACCTGTACATCCTTGTACATTGCAACCTGGACAGAAAAGAAACTGCTTGCATGAAAATGCCACAAAGAAATTTTATCCAGCACCTATTAGCGAGGGCTCGCAGCGTTAAGATAGGTGCTGGGCATTCCTGCATTCAGGATTAGTATACTTCACTCGTTCGATTCCATGCTTGTAATCACCGCACTTCAAATATTATTCTACTACAGCGGTAATTCGCTCTAAACTATACCGCCCGCAATCCTCTGCATATTTCGCTTCATAATTTTCTACGAAATCGTTAAAATGTTTCTCTAAAATAAGATGAAGAACAGTTCTCCCTCTGGGAATATATTTTCTGAACGGAGAAATGCTATGTGATTTAAGTGATAATACATTAGTCCCCACATAATATATAAAGGGGAAAAAGTGTATTTTGTATTTAAAAATGAATCATTATTCTTGAAAATTCCATAGGTAAATATCTCAAATAAGATGAAAAATTACCCGCTTCATTTATTTCTGTAATAGAATAATATTGACCATTTTCATCTGTTTCTGTCTTAAGAAGTAAATTAATCAACCGCTGTGAAATTATAGTTAAAATAATTTTACAGCGGTTTTTTGTGAAAAATTATTAATAGCCTTTGTCGTATTATTATTTTCAAACTCAATCCATACTCATACTGCTAATAGCTTTTGCAATTGTGAATTTAGATGCATTTCTTACAGGAAGAATACTTCCTATTACAGCGACAACTATTCCGATTATACTTGTGATAAGGAAATCATACCATTTAAAATCTGCTGTGAACTTGTCTCCGAATGGTATTGGTATGTCAGGGGGGATTATTTCACGTAATTCAAAACCGACAAACTGAAGATATGCAGCAAGTAGGCCGCCTATAATAAGTCCTATTATAACAGCTATTATTGCTGTACATATACTTTCAGATAAAAAGAGGTAATAAAGCTGTTTCTTTTTCATGCCGATTGCCCTTAAAGTGCCAATCTCTCTTATGCGTTCATGAATAGACATGTACATCGAATTGATTATACCGAAAATTATAAGAATAAAACATATAATCATAAGTATAAAAAAACTAATTACATCTTGTCTTACAGCAGAAACAACAACCTCTGCAAACCTCTCCCAGATATATGCTTTTAAGTGTAAGTTATTTTCTGTAAAATTATTGTTTAGTGTGTTTATTACCGGGATAATATCATCCGTTTTGTTTAGACGTATAACAAGGCGTGTAATCTCCCCGTCAAGATCGAGCAGTTCATCTGCTGAATTTAAATCTATAAAGATTAAATTGTCATCCATTACAGGATATCCGAAATTGAATATACCGATAATTTTTACTTCATCAAAATTTCTCGATGAGTATTTATCAAATACTGTTGCAAAGGCATAATCATTTACAGCTAAGCCCAGCCGCTCTGCAAGGGATTTGCCTATTAATATGCCAGGTTCTTTATCCAGATAATTACCAGTATCTATATTATCTTCAAGAACAGTTATATCAGCTTCTCTTCCAGGATCTATTGCCCTGCCCATAATGAATTTGGATTCTATTCCATTACTTAAACTTAAAGTAAAATCTATTCTGCCTGTTACTTCCTCTATTCTTGGATCGCTTAACAGTTCTTCTCTTAAGCTTTTGTAATCAGCAATATTTATATCCAGAGGCATCCGCTCTTCATCATCCAGGTAGTCTTCATTAAGAATCTGAATGTGGCCTGTTTCAAAATTTATCATAGTTGCGTAAAGATTTGTAAAATATCCTCTAACCCATCCAAAGAATAGCAGCATTAAAATTATACCAATGGACATGGCAATAATATTTATTATTGTTCTTCTTTTGTTTCTAAAAACATTTTTAAAGCCGGTATAAAATAAATCCATCCAGGTTTGCTCCTTTACCCGACCACTAAATTGGCCTGATAATATTTTTCTAATAGCAATAATTTCAATGACCAGTCTAGTGGTCGGATTACACATATCGTATTATATCTATCAATTTATATTTCAAACTGACGAAAGCTGCATATGCAGATCCTGCTGCTGCAATCGATATTCCGAATAAAAAATTATAAAATGAATGCAGCGGAGAAAAAGAAAAATATAAAATAGTACCGGTTCCCATTTTAAATGCCTCTGTCATCTCACCAAAATACAATCCATATTCAGTGAAATAGAAAACAAAGCCGAGTCCAATCAGGGTGCCGATAAAGCTTCCTGTTGTTCCTTCGATTAATCCTTCCTGAATAATCATAAAGAAAAGCTGATGCTTTTTAAGTCCTATGGCCCGCATGGTTCCGTATTCACGGAAGCGTTCGAAAACATTCATAAGTATTGCATTTGTAATTACAGAAGAAGAAACAATAACAATTATGATATCTACAAATAGCATAAAGAAATCCATTAACTCAAGCATGATTATGAAACTTCCAAAAAGTTCTTTCCATGTGGATGCAGTAAGATTGTTGTCTGCAAAAATACCGGAAACTTCTTTAAAAACTTCTGCATATTCCGGCGTTTTAAACTTTACTCTTATTTCAGTTGCTTCGTTTTCCAGGTATAACAGATATTCCGCATCATCAATATATAGAAAAAAGAAATTATCATCTATCTCTGAAGAGCCTGTATTAAAAATACCAGTAACCGGATATTCCATATAGTTAGGACTTTTAATACTTGTTTCTGTAAATACAATTATAGGATCATTTAATTGTAGATCGAGTACGCGGGCAACTTTTTCAGAAATTAAAACTCCACCTTTAGACAGGAAACTGCCTTCTATTATTTTATTTTCTATATTCTTGAAAAACTCTGTATTTTGTTCTATGCCCATACCTGCCATATTTATATTCTTTTCATAGTTAATTAACTGTGCGCCAAACTGTATTATTTTTTCTGCTTTAATAACATTTTCATTTAAGTTTATTTTCTTAATAATTTCATCCGGATTGTTTATTAAATATTCTATAGAAAAGGTATTTAGCCTGTCCGGATAGTCTTTCTGGTAAATTTGAATGTGACCGGATTCATTTAATAAATTGTTAAATGCATTGTCTCTTATTCTGGCGAGCATTCCGGAAACAAACTGCATTACAATTACAGAAATAACTATAGATGCGATAATAAGGATGGAGCGCTTAAGGTGCTTTTTAATATTTAACAATGATATTTTAAATAACAGCATTTTCTTTAGCCCCCGGCTTGAATATATCTTCTACTCTACCGTCTATTAATTTAATTATTCTTTTTGCATGTTTTGTTACCATAGGATTATGAGTGGAAAAAACAAAAGTAACATTGTTCTCTTTATTTAATTTATTCATAATACTGATAATATTTGATCCTGTTTCACTATCTAAGTTTGCTGTAGGTTCATCTGCAATAATGAGTTCCGGATTGTTTACAAGCGCCCTTGCTATTGCAACTCTCTGCCTCTGTCCCCCGGAAAGTTCTTCGGGTTTATGTTTAACAAAATCATTTAAGCCCACACTTTCAATTAATGGTTCTATAATTTTCTCTCGCATATACTTTGGTACTTTTGCCAGTATAAGAGGGAATTCAATATTTTCGTAAATATTTAGAACTGGAATAAGATTAAAGGTCTGGAAAATGAAACCTATTTTATGAAGACGTATTTCCGCCTCTTCGGAATCATTTAATTCTGAAATATCTGTATTTTTATAATATACTTTTCCGCTTGTTGGCTTATCTATACATCCAATAATATTAAGCAGGGTGGTTTTACCGCATCCGGATGGCCCGACTACAGACAGGAAGTCTCCCGTATTGATGTTAAAGGAAACATCGCGAATTGCATGAATATCTGTTTTCCCTAGTTTATAAATTTTATTGATGTTTTCAATTTTAATAATTGACATATAGCCTCCAAAAATAATTTAAAAATGAACAACAGCGCCTGTTTCTATTTTCAATTTTTCCTGCAGATATCCGAATTCTGTGTTGTTGTTCCCGTAGCTCCAAAAAACCTCTGTATAAAAATCTATAGAATCGAGTTTAATGAATGTCAGTTTGTGTGAAGAAATAAAACTTGCATCCTGCAAATTCATCAATATTGAATTTTCAAAAGATAGAAGATTATAGTATTCATAGCCAAGCGAAAAGTAAAAATAATGTTTTCTTAATAAGTTATCTGCGATTGTATCTTCTAAAGAGAGGCTTTCCGGGATGCTTTCTGATGCGAGTACATTATAAAAATATTCTGCTTCATCATCTGTGTAGCCTGCCTGTCTGTAAAGGTATTCGTTTATTAAAAAAATAGAAAAGTTATCTCCGGAAAATATTTTCTCCACAGCAATATCCAGATAGAAAAAGGGTTTCCCGAATTCCTTTTGTTCCCAGATAAATTGATTCTCCGGATACAAAATCTGGTTATTAAATTCAATTGCTGCTTCTGCTGCAATTATAAAACCGAAAAGGTCATATGAAATACCCGTGCCAGGGAGAAGTATTTTATCCCATTGATAAACAAAGCTACCAAATATTTCAAGTTTTCCAAATAAAAAAGAGCTGTTAATCCCATAGCGAATATCTTCCCAGAAGTTTGTTTTTCTGTTTTCAATTATATCTTCCATTCCCATACAGCCGGTAATATTTATATCTGCGGTTATTGGAAAAAATAATGCTATGCCCGGAAAACCTGTTTCCTGATCGAGTATCCCGGAGGATGGGTGCATCCTGTCACTGGGAGAGAATACATAACTTGTTCCCCAGTTTACTCTCTGTTTTCCTAAAGAAAATCCAAACTTATCAAAGGGCATCATATAAAGGTAAGCTTCATATAAATCATGTGAAAACTCAACCTGTTCATTTAAACTAAGACGATGGTGTACAAAAAAATCACCGGCATTAAGATTTATCCTATGGTTGCCTGTGAAACTTAGATTTCCGGAAAATTCATTTATTGGATCTAAATCGGGAAAGTAATGATATGCAGCTAACATTTTTATATTACCAAATAAGGAATAATCTACACCGAATGCAATGGTCTGGAAAAAGAATAATACTAATAATATAAAAAATAACTTCTTCACTTTATTATCCCGCTTTATTATCTAGTAAGGGCGGACTGTGTAAACATGCTGTCTGCAAGGTCGTCCCGTATTTCCATATCTTCTATAACTGCTTTGGAAAATGTACCCTGCTGGTCCATGGCTTCCATAACCATAACAGTAGGTCTGACCAGTCCTGCAATGAATTTAAAACCTGAAAACTCCATGACTCTGTAGAGCATGCCGGACTTAGTAAAATATTCAAATCTCACAGGCCTGTAATCATCTGTAGTGCAGTAAATATCTATACGGTCATATGCAGCTTCTCTATGGCTTGCAGTGTTTACAAGGACATAACACTCAACATCGCCAAGTTCCGGATGATTAATTTTTACTGTGGTATCGAGAAGACTTGTATCATAATCATCCGAATATTCCGGATCGCCTACATCGTTATTTGAGAACGTACTACCCTGAAAGGACTCTCGTGGAGAAAGCCTCACAGCTCTTCTTGAATTGGACCTCGGATTAAACATCCATAAGGTTTCTTCTTTTTGCAGAAACCTGATTCCACTGGATCTTGAAGGCTCTGTGATTTCTATAAAAGAACCCGCATCTTTTTTATAATATGTTTCCATAGTCATGGAAACGTCGTCTCTATTTGGCCGGATAGTAATCATAGTCATACGTGCCCAGTAATTATCCGGATACATAATACTTTCTACTTCTTTCAATATAGCATCTGCATCCTGTGCATAACTAAACAAACTAATGAATAATAAAAAAATTAATAAAAAGTTTTTCATTTTTTACCGTCCTCTAAAATCATTTCCTCTATAAATTTCAAGTAGTCTTTAAAAATCTTTTTACCCGTGCTTGTAATATTGTAATTTGTCTGCGCGCTATTATTAACAATTTCTTTTTTATATGAGATGTAATTGGAATCTATAAGTTTTTTAAGGTGTGTATATATTGCTCCGTCTGTTGCAGCGAGCAATTTTTTAAACCTGTTAAAAGAGACAACTCTTTCTTTATAAAGGATAGTCATAATAGACAACCTTGATTTTTCGAAAAAGACATTATCAAATTGTGTATATAATTTGTACATAATTCTATTTCTCTTTCTGATTTCTTTTTGCAGTAATTCCTGCTGTTATAAATGTTCCTGCTATTACAATGCCTGTTATTAAAGACATAATATTATTTTGAATGTTCATTAAATATATGACTGTTCCAAAAATGATTATAAAACTGGAAAAATAAAGCATTGGCGTATATATAAGGGTCCCAAATAGTATAAAAAATGTACCAATCATAAAACAAACAATTACCGGTAAATATCCTGATAAACCTGCATCAATAAAGATATTAAGTAGAATAATAAAAATAATACAAATAAGAGTGCAGGAACCGAAAAATTTTATTGATAATTTAGAAAACAGGGGTATAGATTCTTTTGCCATTTTTTGTATCCATGCTACTGTTTCAAATATACCGGCAACTGCCATTATTGGCACCCATATTTTAAAAATTATATCTGTTACATTTAATGAAAAATAATTTGCAGTAAAAAATTGTTTAACACTTCCTATAATTATAAATATTCCCCAGGTAATAAATGCCCAGTATTCTATTAAGGGTTTTTCATCTGCTTCTATTAATAAGCTTTTTATGGTTTCTATATCCTTTACATATTTCCCCACATCTACATTCTGTTTTGTATTGTCCATTTTTAACTCCTAATATGTGCTTTAAGTTACAGATTGTAAATTAAACTGTCCGGATCACTTTGCGATATAATGCTACTTTGAATTGCAAAGCAACTTTAATGTAAAGTTACATCTAAACACTATAAAAGTCAAATGAATTTATGAATAAAAAACAATTTTCACCAACAGGGCATAATAACGATGTTAAAGATAACTGATATCTCAGGCTGCAAAACACGCAACCGATGTAAAACAGAACCAAGCCATACAACGTTTTTTGAGATATTATTATGTTCTGATACCACAAGGGTACAAACGTGTATCGATAGCGTATTTTTATAGTCTTTATTGTGGACAGCTATCATTGTAAGTGTATTAATTAATTCCTGTAAACTTAAGGGCTCAGTTCAATTCCGCTATATTTTTTTTCCTTTGCAAAGATTAATAATCTATATATAGTCTTATTTATAAAGGATTTTAGATATGAAAATATTTCTTTCAATTAGAAAACGGATTATTATTAGCTTCGTATTAGTAACATGTATATTTATTATACCTGGTTTATTTGGTGTATATAAGGCTATTTACAGTATAACAGGTCTTTTTTTGGGCACGGCTCTGATTGTTATTTTTTTTGCATTATTCATATACTTAATTTTTGAGTTAATTTTTATTAAATCTATTATAAAAGTATTGAGTAATATTGAGGGGATAAAAGGTTCCGAAGCCGATCTTACATGGAGATTACCTGTAAATCAGAACGATGAAATAGGAAGATTTAGCAGGGACTATAATATTTTTATTGCCAAAATTCATAATATTATATTTAAGCTTAAAAATAGTATAGATGAAAGCATTACAATGAGTCAGAACCTGGCATCAAATACAGTAGAAATGGCTTCATCTTCCGAAGAAATTGCGTCTACCATGGATTCAATAACAAGCCGGGAAATGATATTAAATAAGAACATTAAAGTCTCTCAAAAGAATATAGAAGAAATCAGGAACTCTATAGAAAAGATTGTTGAAAGTATAGAAAAACAGTCTGTAAGTGTTGAAAGATCATCTGCTGCAATAGAGCAGACAATCGCTTCTATAGATAACATTAATAGAATTTCCGAATCAAAAATAGAATTTATAAAGTCTTTAGACCAGCTTGCAATTGAGGGTGAGAAAGACATGTCAAAGACCCTGGAATCAATAAAGGAAATTGCAAAATCTGCGGATCTGATAAAAAGTCTTATAACTGTTATAAACAAAGTAGCATCCCAGACAAACATGCTGGCCATGAATGCGGCAATAGAAGCAGCGCATGCAGGTAAATATGGAAAGGGTTTTGGTATTGTTGCAGATGAGATAAGAAAGCTTGCGGAAGCAACAGCGAAAAATGCAAAAAACATTGGTGCAAACCTGAAAACAATAATAATAAGAATAGATGATTCTAATAAATTGACAGAAAAAACAGATAAAACAATAAAGACGATGACTGGCGGCATAAAAGATGTATCTGACTCAATGGTAGAAATAGCCACAGGACTTAAGGAAATGGCAGCAGGCACAACGGAGGTAACAGCTTCTCTTGGAGATCTCATTAAAATAACTGAAGAAGTTAAAGAGGATTCTATTGCTATAGAAAACAAATCAGAGGATATTAATAAGTCCATGTCTGATGTAATAGGGATTTCCGAGGAGACTATGTTCTCCATGGAAGAGTTTGCGACAGGAATACACGAGATAACGGAAGCAACCAATTTAGTTGCTAAAATTGGAACAGAGAATTCTGAAAACATATCTATAATCGAAAATGAAATATCAAAGTTTAAGATAGTAGATATTTCAAATCTTAAATCGAGTGACGGCCAACTCCTTATTCAATGGAATAGAAAGCAGAAAATTATTCCTCCAAGGCCGGATAATCCGGAGAATTACCCGGAAGAAGATGCAATGCACTGGTATGATATGGAATATGCAGGATGGAATATAAAAAAGAAGAATATTCCCGTATCACTTGCAGATGGCGCGGATGGAAAAACAATAATATTGCTTGAATCATCCAATCATCCTTATCATATTGCGTATAGAAACGGCTGTTTAAAGATTACCGATGCATTTGGTGTTAAGCTCAAAACATATAATGCTGCTTATTCACCGGAAAACCAGGCAAAGCAAGTTGATCTTGCAATAAAAGAAAGACCGGAGCTTATTATTTTAACTCCAACAAGTGTAAATTTAAGTACGGAATGGTTTAGGAAAATAAATAATGCGGGAATACCTGTTATAGGCAGCAATACACTTCCGGAAGATGAAGGTTTTAAATATATACTTGCCTGGACAGGCCCGGATGATTGGGGGCAATACAGGCTGCTTGCAAAAAAATTCGCGAAAATGATGAAAAATGACGGCGGGTATTGTATTTTAAGGCATATTGAAGGTAATTCCAATTATTTTTCAAGAACCTTCGCCGTAACAACAGAACTAAATAGCATTGCCCCGAATATGAAATGTCTTGATATGATATCTGCAGTAAAACCGGAGGATACAAAAAGGGTAGCAGCAGAATGGATTTCACGTTTTGGAACTCGTTTAAAGGGAATTACATCTTCCGATCCAGGCGATTCAATTATTGGCGTATGTGAAGCTGTAAAAGAAGCAGGAAGGAATGATATAATTATTTTTTCTTCCGGAAACAGTAAAGTAACTCAGGATGCTGTAAAGGCGGGGGAAGCGCAGGCAATTACATTCCAGTCCGCAGAAGCAGATGGTGCTCTGGCAGTTGAAATAGCAATAGACTGGTTTAATGGTATTGAAATTCCACCTATCAGATACCTTTCTGTGCATATAATTACAAAAGAAGATGTAGAAGATTATTACCCGGCGCAATGGTAAAATGATTTATTTTTTAAAACCATGTTACTTCTTAATTTAATTGTTAAGACTGCTTTAAAGTTTAAATAAATTCACAACAGTATGTTTATAGCATTTGAAGTTGAGAATTATCAATTAAGCTTAAAAGGGTGAGAATTCAAAAACAGGCAAGATCTGGATGAAGATGAAGCATGGGGAATTATAATAGATACAACAAGCACAATATTAGCATTGTTTTCATCATGGGAGGAAAAAATATCCTTATTATTAGGGGATTAACAGTTTTGTTATTTAGTTTTAATTATTTTTCGAATAATCAGTAAAAGCTATGAGTAACTCTGTCTACAAACCTGATCTATCATTTTTATTACATAAAATGCGTCTTCCGCGCTGGAGACAGGTTCCTTAGAATTATCTCTAACACAGTTAATTGCATCTATCATCATATTGGAAAAATATCCTGTTTTTTTCGGCCGTTTTGCATTTGTTAAAACAGCGGATCTCATTTTTTCATAGTAAGGGCTTTTTACACTTTTATATTCTTCGAACAGGCCGTTTCCTATTCTTATTCTGCCTTTTGTAAAACTTATATCAAGTTCAAATAAAATATGGTCTCGTTTAGATCCTGCTTCTATTACTACAGGTATTTTGTCTGCCTTGCAGAACATGAATATGAAGTCCTTGTTTTTTTGATGTTGTTCTATAATTAATTTTTTCCCTGTTATAAATTGTACAATATCTATAAGGTGGGTGCCGTCGTGTAAAAGTATGTTCTTAGCAGGAGAGTTCTGGCCCATATATACTTTTGCGGAAACAGATAAAAGTTCTCCGTAGGTTTCTGCTTCTATGTGGTTTTTAACTTTTATATAGTCTTTAGAGTAGCGCCTTTCGTGGTTAACTAGTATTTTTACTTTGTTCTTTTTATATATGTCCAGTATTTTCTTTGCGTCTTCCAGATTGTGCGCAAGGGGTTTTTCACAGATAATAAGTTTCGGAATATAAGGAACAGCTCTTTTAATTATACTGTAATGTGTTTCCTGCGGCGTTGCAATATGCAGGATGTCCGGTTTAATTTCTTCGAGCATTTTTTCAAGGTCTGTAAAAACTGCTTTACAGTTCCAGTCCTTTGAAAATGCATCACACTTTTTTTTGTCTGTATCACATCCGCCTGCAAGAATGCAGCCTTTGTTAAAAGAGATAACACCTGCATGCGTGCATGGCTTTTCGCGCAGTTTGTCTTTTTCTAAAGTACTTCCAATCCTTCCTAATCCGACTATTGCACATTTAATTTTGCTCATATTATATAGTCGGTTCAATTACAGCTTCCTTTTATCTGATCTTAAATATTGTTTCCCGGTTAATAGAGTATTATAGAGTATTATAGTCTCTGATATATTTATCTAACTTCATAAATTGCTTAAAAAAATACTTGGATTAGATTGAAAAATGAACTATAATTTATCTCATTATGAAAACTTCAAGAGATTATTTTTTAAAAGGAAAAGAACAAACAGCCAAAAAGAAATATGATCCGGCAGAAGCCAATTTAACTAAAGCCCTGGAGCTTGCTAAAAAAGAACCTAAAACGGTTTCTTTGGATGAAAAAGAGATTGCGGAGGTCTGGTATTTACTTGGACATATATATAATGAAACAATTAGATATGCAGAAGCTCTTAAACATTTAAAAAAGGCTGTAAGCCTAAATCCGGATTTAACAAATGCATGGATAAGTATGGCTTTCTGCTATTACAGAGAAAATAATATTAAAAAGGCTGCAGAAGCTATGAATGAGGCTTCTAAACTTGAACCGGATAATGTTTTTGTTCTTACTAATTTAGCTGGAATATATCTTAATCTGAATGAATTAAAAAAAGCGGAATCTGTACTAAATAAAGGTATCAAAATGTATCCGAAAGATGGGAACATCTGCTACAACTTTGCCTGTCTTTATGCCCGTATGGAAAACAAAGAAGACTGTCTAAAATATTTAGAAAAAGCAATTAAGAATGGAACTCCGCTTTTGCAGGGTATAAAAGAAGAGAGTGACTTTAACTACGTTAAAGGCGATAAGGATTTCAAAAACCTATTAAATAGTATATAAGTATAAATTAAGGAGAAGTTTTATTATGAAGACATATAAGCTGATATTTATAATATTATTTGTTTTAATGATTTTTAACTGCAGTTCAGTTCAAAGTGTAGATGAAATAGTGGAAGAAGTATCCTGGGATACTGTATATATTTTCCCGGAAGATAGTACTGCAATATTATCTGTATACTATTTTACAATGGGTGGCAATAAGACTGAAATTAGTGATTATCTTATTAATGCTATTACTTCGGAAATAGCTAATGCAATTGCAGATGAAGAGCGTAATATAAAAGTAGTAAGCCGTGAAAAGCTTGATATCCTAATAGATGAACTTTCGTTCCAGATGACAGATTTTGTAGATCCGCAAACTCAGGTAACAATCGGAAAACAGCTTGGTGCAGATGTTATAATTACAGGAACAATAACGGAAATTGAAGATTATTATAAATTAATTGTTCAAGTTATAGAGGTTGAAAGCGGTATTGTTTTAGGAGGATTTACCAAAAGTTTTTGGATAGAATAGATTAGCTTAAATAATTACAAAAACATTTAAATAAACCAGAGAGCATGGCTTAGGATTAACCTGGCGTTATGTGTGGGCACAACAGGTTAAAGGAAGATGGACAAATAATTTTTCTTTTGCCCGGGAAGAACTTTGGACGTTTTGTTGTTTAGCCAAACATTAAACAAAGCAGGGCGCAAAGCAAATGTTATTGTTGACGAAACATATAAAGAAGTTGCTCATCATAAACAAGCACTAATTGATGCCGGATATAAAATATGTACTATAAACTGGGATAATTCTTTTATCAAAGATTTGAAGGATAATAAGGTGGATTTGGCGTTTTATGAACAGCTTGTACAAGGTGTTGAACAAAGATTAAATGATGAAGAAATGAACAACATCAAAGAATTTGCAGAAAATGCTTACCGTGCTATTGGATTTAAAGATTACGGACGAATAGATACCATATCAACCAGAGAAGGCCCTTATCTTTTTAAAGGAAACTCCTTTGCAGGCTTAATGTGTACACTTAAAGAAAAACAACATGGTTATATCGGATTTATGGTTGTCGCCAGCAATATGAATTCAGCGTAATTGATTGATAAAATTGTAAAATCAGCATCCTGTTAATGCCTGGGGCAAGGAATTGTCCAGTGTATCTGCGCATGATCTTATTTCACTTGCCATGTATTCATTAATAATAATGTTTTGTGTAAATGCTATTAACTTTTTATTAAAAAAATATATTGATAAAGAAAACCTTGTCAGGAGAATGGATAAAGCAGTTCTTCATTTAACAAGTGCAAATGTTGGATTTCAGAGATATATGAGAATTGTAGAAGAACAGTCGATAATAAATGAAAGAAACAGGATAACAAGGGAACTGCATGATTCGATAGGGTATACACTTACAAATTTAATTATGCTGATGGAAGCAGCTATACGAATGAAAAAAGAAGATTTTGAAGAGCTACAATTACTTAATAAAAAAGCAAGAGACCATGCCAAGGAGGGCTTTAAAGAAATACGAGGTGCACTTCATTCAATAAGATCTATGGAAATGGAAAAAGTAAAAGGAATTACTGCAATTCAAAAGCTTATTACTGGAGGCGGGCCTATTAATGTTACAGATGTGCTTCCTGTTTATGTGTACAGGCAGAGCTGGACAAGTTATACAATTGGATATGGTTCCAGTATAGGAGCAGTTATGCTAATTGTATTAATGATTTATTTTATCATTTATATAAAAATACATGAAAAACAGAATAAATAAAAGATCCCGACAGCTATACCATGGCCACAAAAAATGGTCCGGCGGTCAGAGGGAATTTATTAAATATATAAGGAATTAAATAATGAGATTAAGAAAAAAAAATAACCTGGGAACTAATATATTAACATATGCAATAATATTGCTTTCTGTTATTTTTTTTATTTTTCCAATATTCTGGATTCTTTATTGTTCATTTCGTACTCAGGCATCTATTTTTACAGGTGAATTAATTGCCCCTTTAGAGGATTTAACATTAGAAAACTAAATTACAATTTTTTCTGTAACTGATTTTCCATTATATTTCTGGAATTCATTAAGAATAAGCGCAGTTGTAAGTATCTGTTCGCTTATTCTTGCCAGTATAGGTGCATATGGATTAAGCCGGTATAAAATACGCGGAAAAAATATTCTAATTATGGGCATTTTTTCAACTCAGATGCTTCCGCAGGTTCTTCTTATTATCCCGTTATTTCTTATAATATTTTCATTGAAATTACTTGATACAACTATGGGAGTCGTGTTTCTTCAGTTGATTCTTGTATTGCCGTTTTCCGTATGGATGTTAAAGGGGTATTTTGACGGCATCCCTCAGGATATTGAGAATTCAGCAAGAATTGACGGATGTAATACATTTCAGACATTAGTTTATATTGTTTTTCCAATGGTTGCACCTGGAATATTGGTAGCCGGCTTTTTCTCTTTTATTGTTTCATGGGGAGATTATTTAATAGTCTCTATTATAAATCAGACCCAGAGAACTGCAACATTAACACTGGTTATTCAAAGGCTTTCATCTGCTCTCCTCATCCGCTGGGGACAGGTGGCTGCTGCTATTGTGTTAATAATAGTTCCAACAATTATTTTCTTTACAATTGTACAGAAGAGATTGGTAGAAGGCTTGACAGCAGGTGGAATAAAACAATAAGGTTATCAGGATAACCGAAGGCTTTTAACAAAAAAGGTTTTAGGTTAAATTATAACCTCTTCTATTTACATCATCCATATATACATTCTCAATTATAAACAATAATTCGATCAAAAAAAATTAAGGTGGATATAATCTATTATTTAAGATAAAATATTTATAGTATAAGGATTTTGCTATGAATATGGATTTGATAGGCAGTGCCCTTTTCTGGGGTATAATCAGCGCAATTTCCCTGCCAATCGGAGCTCTTTTTGGACTTATTGCAAAGCCCGGAAGAAAAATTACATCTGCTTTAATGGCCTTTGGTGCAGGAGCTCTTTTATTTGCCCTAACAATAGAACTATTCTCAGAGATGTTACACTACGGGAAAGAGCATGGGAAAGAGATCATACTTATTACAATTATAGGTGCTGTCGTTGGCGGGCTTTTATTTGATTTTCTTAACCAGATGCTAAATAATAGAGGGGCTTTTATAAAAAGCCTTTCTGAAACAACCAGGCATTTGCGTAAAGTAAAATTACTAATGGCTAAAAACCTGATTAATACACTTAGTAAAGTGAATATTCTGCAATCACTTCCTCCGGAAGAAATCGCGCAATTAATTCCTCATATGAAAAAAGAAACATTTGAAAAAGGAGAAATAATATTTCGCGAAAACGAACTTGGCTCTACCCTGTATTTTATAGTTTCCGGGCAGGTTGAGATTCTACGAAAAGGTGATAAAGACAAGCAGAAACAAATATCAATTTTAAAAGAAAATGCAACATTTGGCGAAATGGCATTATTAAGCCATAAACCAAGAAATGCATCAGCTATAGCTTTATCAAAAACGTATGTGTTAAAAGCCCTGCACAGTGATTTTGATGCCCTGCTATCAGAATCTAAAGTTCTTCAAAAGAGTGTTCAAAAACTATTTAATACACGGGCAGATAATCTTTCGAGTATTTCAGTAGATTATAAAGCAGATGAATGGAAAAATGCATGTTTAAAACATTTTCAAGGGATACGAATAGTCCTTACAGAAAATGAAATTTCTAAACAAAGAAAAACAGCTGTAGGCAGTTCCGGTGCAGCTATGGCCATATGGCTTGGAATTTTACTTGACGGTATACCGGAATCTATGATTATTGGTATGCTGACTAAAAGCATTACCGGGATAAGCCTTGCTTTTATTGCAGGAGTTTTTTTAGCTAATTTACCTGAGGCAATGTCCAGCGCAATCGGTATGCAAAAGGGTGGTATGAAATTCTGGCGGATACTCTGGATGTGGGCTTCTCTCTGTCTGCTTACAGGGATTGGCGCTGTTCTGGGAGTATTAATTTTTCCTTCAAATCCGGCAGGTGCAGCATTTTACTGGATTGCAGGTATAGAAGGTTTAGCCGCGGGAGCAATGCTTACAATGATCGCAGAGACTATGCTGCCGGAAGCCTTTGAACAGGGAGGAGCAATAGTTGGTTTTTCTACATTAATGGGTTTTCTAACAGCGCTATTTATAAAAGCACTATAATATAGCTCTGGAACGTCTTAAGGAGGATTAAATTCCTGCTGGAATAATTATTTAAGGGTATAAAAAAATGAAAAACTTTAAAGCAAAAACAAAAGAAGAACTTAGATCTGAAATTGAAAGATTACAGAAAATACTTGAATCTGATCATGATAATAAATCAATCGACAGTACAGCCGGTGCAGGAACCAGAAGTTCCGAATCTGCAAAAGCAGAGGAAAAATTGCGGGAGAGCGAGGAGAGATTCCGGGGTATTGTAGAAAACACAGATGCAGGCTATTTTTTTATAGACAGCAAAGGAATTATCCGGGAAGTTAATGATGCCTGGGTGCGTATGTATAAATATGATTCGGCTGATGAAATTGTTGGAAAACATTTTACTGTCATTCAAAAGATTGATGATGTAGAGAAGGCAGAAGAGGTTGTAAATGGGATTTTAAAGGGTAGGGCTGAATTTCTTACCGGAGAGTTCAGCAGAAAATGTAAGGACAATTCGATAGGGTATCATAGTTTTTCGGCCCGTCCGGTGCAGCAACGCGGGGAAGTTATTGGTATCGAGGGATTTATCATTGATATCACCAAACGTATGAAGATGGAAGAAACGTTGATAAAAGATAGAAAATTCACAGATGTCATCTTAAATTCACAGCTTGATACTTTTTTTGTCTTTGAGGCAGCTACAGGTAAAGCGATTCGCTGGAACAAATCATTTTCAGACATTTCGGGCTATTCTAATAAAGAAATTGACGTATTAAAAGTTCCGGACGCATACTATAGTCCAGAAGACCTGAAGAAATCCGCTGCTTTTATAGAGTTAGTATTTCGAGAAGGTAAGGGAAGAATTGAGCTTTCTCTTATATGCAAGGACGGGCATACAGTACCCACCGAATACGAAGTCTCGGTTTTAAAAGGTGAGCAGGGTAAGCCCCAGTATTTAGTTTCGGTTGGTAGAGATATTACCGAATGGAAAAAATCACAAGAAGCACTGCTGGAAAGTGAGCGCCTTCTAAAAAGAGCACAGGAAATTGCACATATTGGACATTTCAAATTCAATCCTAAAACAAGTGCTGTTGAAGGTTCAGATGAGCTTTTTGCTATTTTCGGCTTAACCCAGGAGGAATTTCAGTTTAGTGATTTTATAGAATCTGTACATCCGGATGATCGTGAATTTGATACCAGAACAATTGGTTCGTCTATAGAGAATGGAATGGGTTATCAAATTGAGCATAGGCTTCTACTTCGTAATGGTACATTAAAATATGTAAAGGTGACAGGAGAACCTGTTATTGGTTCTGATGGAACTACCAGCCTGTTGATTGGTACTGTCCAGGATATCACTGACCGAAAAACAGCAGAAAAAGCATTGGTAGAATCGAAAGAATTAGCGGAAAAATATCTTAATGTTGCAGGAAATATAATACTGGCATTAGATCCGAATGGCATGATAACCCTCTTAAATAAAAAGGGCCATGAAATTATGGGGTATAAAGATGGAGAATTAATTGGTAAAAACTGGATAGATCTATTTATACCTAAAGAAAAGCTGGAAGAGACAAAGTCTGTGCATAAAAAAAATGTAAAGAAAGAAGACAAGTTCTTTGAATATTTTGAAAATGAATTAATTACAAGAAATGGTGAAAAGATATTTGTCTCCTGGTATAATGTAATAGTTAAAGATGATTCAGGTAATATTATAGGCACGTTGAGTTCGGGGGAAGACATAACAAAAAGAAAAAAGGCAGAGGAGGCGCTGCAGAAAAGTGAAGCAAAGTAC
>SDBV01003628.1_pt1 | contig 22579 bp, 17 predicted proteins | sample 2277081 | NCBI WGS metagenome assembly SDBV01 (sample SAMN10402039, study PRJNA504765) | marine sediment metagenome | isolation source: marine sediment core GS10_PC15, 223 cmbsf | place: Arctic Ocean: Southern Knipovich Ridge | collected 2010 | reverse complement strand
AGAGATAGTACAGCTTTTACTTGATAGAGGTGCTGATCCAAATAAACCAGATCAAGATTATAATGGCTGGACACCGCTATATGGTGCGGTCCATCACAACAATAAAGAGATAGTACAGCTCTTGCTTGATAAAGGTGCTGATCCAAATAAAGCAAATGAAATAGTATATGGCTGGACACCGCTATATTGGGCAGTCTATCACAACAATAAAGAGATAGTACAGCTTTTACTTGATAAAGGTGCTGATCCAAAATATATACATGGCGAGACAATGCTAGTTAGTGCGGTCTCTCACAAAAATAAAGAGATAGTGCAGCTCTTGCTTGATAAAGGTGCTGATCCAAATGAATTCTTTAACAAGACACCGCGATACATAGTAGCTTGGGACAACAATAAAGAGATAGTACAGCTTTTACTTGATAAAGGTGCTGATCCAAATAAAGCAGATGAAGTATATGGCTGGACACCGCTATACTCAGCAGCTTGGGACAACAATAAAGAGATAGTACAGCTCTTGCTTGATAGAGGTGCTGATCCAAATAAACCAAATCAAGATTTTGATGGCTGGACACCGCTATATGGTGCGGTCTCTAACAAAAATAGAGAGATAGTACAGCTTTTACTTAATAAAGGTGCTGACCCAAATAAACCAAATAACAATGGCGAGACACCTTTAGATACGGCTGCCAAGAAGAAATATAAAGAGATTGAACAGCTCTTGCGTTCACATACAAAATGAGTGCAATATATCATTCCATTCTTTATGGCATTAAAAAGATGGGAGGATTACTGAGAGCGAGTATGACAGATTTTTCCAAAAATTCTGCACCCAACGTGATGATATTGCAACCCGTCTTGAGTCATTAGAGCAAGCTGAAACCAACTACTCTATCACCGCAAAATACATACTAGATCTAGCTAACCGAGCACATGAATTATTTGAAAGTTCGGAAGTTGAAGAAAAACGGCAATTAATTAAGCTGGTTCTTTCGAACCCAAGGATAGAAGACGGAAACGTCGTGTATGAGGTGCATAAGCCGTTTGATTTGTTGCTGGAAACCACAGGTAGTGTAAAGTGGCATCCCCAAGGGGATTCGAACCCCTGTTTTCGCCGTGAAAGGGCGATGTCCTAGACCAGGCTAGACGATGGGGACATACATGAGAACAAAGACTGGCTTCTACTCCGCTCTTACGAGCTACGAAGAACAGGCCCTCCGTCGCTCTCCGAGCTTCTATACTGATTCCTATAAATTGATAATCAGAGGACTTAGTTTATATAAATTAAAGAAGCCCAGCTCGTTTAAATACAGTCATTTGAGCCTTATTTGATAGTTCTTTTATGAGCGGATCAGAAAAATAGTCCATCAAAGCACGTTGTGCTTGAATATAGCCAATTTCTCCTTCAAATCCATGCTTCGCCATAACTGACATGAAGTGGAATAAGAGCCGTTAGTAATTGCTGCCTCCGATAAACCATTGAAGCATCTTCAGGCACATCAGCCATAGCTTTATCAACTTCTTGTAAAAACTGTTCTGAAGTCATTGCTGCTACAATATCTTTTATAAGTTTTTGCGCTTGTTCACGAGTAATCTTGACTACCTTTTTCAAACCAAATGCTGTTTTGAATATAAACTGCCATTTTTGTTCGTTGAGTTTGCGCAATTCCTTACTCTCAAGCTGCTTGGCCATCAATTGTTCATTAAAAGCAGAAAGTCCTGCTTGATCAAAAGAAAAACCTAACTCTTTGATTACTTCACGCTGAATCAGCAAAATAATATGAAGAAACATTTGCCACTTATTTACTAACGGCTCATCAGAGACTCTAATACGCTCAAGCTGCGCTTTTTGGGCTTTAAGCCGAGCAATAATTTCTTGCTGTGCGTTTAAAAATGATGTTAAATCAATTACAGACATTTTATCCCTTAAGTAATTGCTTACCATAATCTTTTTTTAGTCCTCCGTCGCTCTCCGAGCTTTGGTCCAGCCTTAAAAAAATTAAACTATTTTTTAAGAACCATAACTACAACTTGTGACCAACGAAACAGTTCATTTTTCTCGTTGAGAGGATATTCACAAATAAATTCGTTTAAAACTTCCTGGCAAAATTTTTCTCGTAACTCTAAAGGAATAAAATCAAACATCGATAAAGAGAGCCAATTTTTTATTACCATATCTTGAGGCATCCAAATGCCATTTTTTTTAACCTCTAAATGCTCAATAGCTAACCCAGCTTTCTCAACAGCTGAAACTACCTCAAGTAAAGAAGGATAAGTCAGAGTTTTACCATTATTCTTATATTTATTCCATTCTTGCGTATCTAGCAGTTTATTTATTATTGGAGGAAAAGGAGGAACTCCAACACCATGACATATAAGTGCCTTTGATCCAGGCCTCAAAGATAAGGCAATATTATGCAACACCTTTGCATATTCAGAAATCCAATGAAGGGTCCAAAAAGATACAATTGCATCGTATTCATTAGGTACAACATAATCAACTGCATCTACACAGAAGTAAGAAATATTTGGACTAGCTTGATGCAATGAAGCAAACGATACCATGTCAGCATTATTATCGATTCCTATAAGCTGCCCCTTGGGAATAATCATTTGAGCAATATAGCGTGATACGAGGCCATCACCAGAACCAATATCAAGTATTTTTTCCGAACCAGACAAATTCAACTTATGGAGCTCTTTAATAGCATGATTAAATTGAGATACGTTACTTTCATGATATGTCTCTGGTTCAAGCCCAGCCCACAATGATCCAAAAGCAAACAAAAACAATATGAGAAATGCTGAATATTTATTTTGCATCTAAGATTCCCAGTTATAAAATTGAAGATATCTAGAAGTAACAAATATAACGGATGGTTGTCAAGTGACAATGTCATCCGACAAAATACAACGGATGGTGTAAAATTTAGTGGCGTCCCACAGTCTCCTATTTTAGAACTATTCATCAAATAGCTGCCTCAAATATAGTTTTGGATTGTTCAAAATTGTTGCGTGATTTGGTAGTGATCAGTTTGTTCATAGGGGATTGTTTTCAGTGCTTGGCTGTCACATGAATAAATCATCGCTTGTGGGTATGCCAGCAGTATCGGTGAATGTGTGGCAATAAGAAACTGCGTGTTAGGATCCTTGCAGAGCTGATTCATAATCACTAATAAAGAAAGTTGTCGCTGCGGTGAAAGGGCAGCTTCAGGTTCATCGAGAATGAAAAAACCACCGTGATAGATTCGATTTTTCAAGAACGAGAAAAAGCTTTCCCCATGGGACTGATGATGAAGTGATTTACCCCCGTATGCAGAAACAGCATCGCCGTCAAGATTATCCAGATAGTTAGCCACATTGTAAAAACTCTCTGCGCGAAAGAAATAACCATATTTTGGTTTTTGTCGCCAGGAAAGTTCTCGTGGGGCAAGCTTTTAACTCATAATGAATAGATCACCAGAATTTTTCTCAACAAGCGTCGAGAATGCATCAATCAGAATATCAACAAATTCTTTCTCACCCTTTTTATTAGGAATGTCAAGTGTATTGCTTGGAGTGTACGCTTTAAGTAATCCTAAGAGTTCTCTAACTTCATCAGAGGTTAAATATCCACAATTTATTTCATCACCAAACCCAAACCCCGAATTACCTGTAGAAAAATTCCTGCCCTGTACAAACATTCGTAATGTTTTGGCTAGTTTTCCTGAGGTTCTATCCGCAAGAGCTTCGTAGGCACTTATTCCACAATCTTCAGAAATGGCTGGAAAACTAGTATTTATTGCAAGGTGTAAAACAAGAGATGCAAGTTCTGGGTCAGAGAAGTCACCGTTTACCACTGAATCAACTGCATGCTCCCACTCGCCTTCATCAAAATCAAAGTCATCTTTATATGCGTTGTTTTTGAGATGGTCTGCAGTTACTTTTACCTTTTCAACTAATAAGTCTTTGTCGCCCTCATGATGAATAACTCTGAAACTCATTTTAACTCCTACTAATATCTATAATTTACCAAAAAAAGCCGTGATGAATTATTTTTGAACTGCGTCTTAAGAGACCGATCGCTCGATCTGGCCATGCGAAAGCCCTACGAGGTTATACTCGAATCATCGAAAACTGGAAACTGGCGTCCCCAAGGGGATTCGAACCCCTGTTTTCGCCGTGAAAGGGCGGTGTCCTAGACCAGGCTAGACGATGGGGACATGTAAATAAAAAACTCCGCCTTCGCATCGACGGACAACCTACACTTATTTCTAGCAATATCGATCTTCATTTCAAACCAATATGTCAAAAAGATGGCTTCAGCTCCGCTCTTACGCGAAGTCTGGCCGTGCCAGGCGAAGTTTGCCGAGCCGGAAGGCCCGGATAAACGAAGACTGGTGAGCCGCGTTGGACTCGAACCAACGACCCTCAGCTTAAAAGGCTGGTGCTCTACCAACTGAGCTAGCGGCTCACTATTATTCATCAATTTTTAAAATCCAATCAATGAATCCACCATTAAAATGTATAAATTGAACAGCTTCTTGTCAAGAAAAATGCACTTTTATAAGGAAAAAAGCTCTTAAAACAATAATAATTTACTTATATAACAATATATTAAAATACCAAGAATATCCATCAACGTCGCTAGAAAAGGGCCTGCAGAAAAGGCAGGATCAATATTTAATCGCTTAAGAACAAGGGGAATACAGCTACCAAGAACAACCGAAACCAAAACAATAATCGCCAGAGCCAAGCTGATTGCAATACTTTCGAGTACATGCCCTGATGTCATATAAACACGGATAAATGATGTTATACCCAAAATTATTGCTAACATAGTAGCCATCAATAGCTCTCTGCGTAAAAATTTAAATATATTAGAAGGACGTATTTCCCCTGAGGCCATACCTTGAATAACCACAGCAGACGTTTGACTACTAGTATTACCGCCAGCGCTAATCAACATAGTAATAAAATAAATCAATACCCCGAATTGCAAGGTAGATTCATACGCCTTCATGATAGTTGTTGAAAAAGATTCTGCTAATAATAGAGCAATCAGAATATAACTACGCTCATATAACATTCTAAAAAAAGAGGTCTCAAAATAAGGGTACTTTAGTGGTGCTAATGCAGACATTTTCTGAACATCTTCGCTCGCCTCTTCCACAATAACATCTACCAGTGTTTCACTTGGAATAACCCCCAAAAAGTGATTGCCTTTCCCTACAACTGGTATATTCATAACGCTATAGTGCACCATCTGTTTAGCAATTGATTCACGATCTTCATCAGCTTGGGCAACCAACTCATTCTCTCTCACAAATGATGATATGCGACTCTTGGGAGGTTGCAGCACTAAATCTTCAAGTAAAATATGGCCAACTAATTGATGAGCACGATTAGTAACATAGATTTGTCGATGGATATCTCGTCTCGGGCGTAATCGTTGTAAAATATTAACACTTTTTTCTACAGTAAAATCCTCCATTAGGCTAATAACCTCGGTATCCATAATACCACCAGCTGATTCGGGGTGGAATTTCAGAAGAGCAATAACTTGTTCACGAGCCTTGGTCCGCAATAAGTTAAGATAGATTTTAAGCTCTTCATCTGTAAAAAGATCAAATAAATCAGTTAACTCATCAACTGGTAATGTATTTAATGCATCAAACCGCTCATGTTCGCTCATAAAAGAAAGCGTATATACCTCCATAATATCGGAAAGTTCTTCAAATACAGCCAGTTTTAACTCTTTAGGAAGATTGGTAAATAGTTGTTTAAAGCTTTCTCGATCAATATCAGCAAAAAAATCGGCAATATCCGCAGGATGAACCTTTATAAACTCTTTCCAAAGCGCCTCTCCCAGAGGAGGCTCCTTTTGAATAACAGATTCGATATTTTCTCTGATTTCTTGCAATAATTCCTTTGCATTCATGATGCTTTCCTTGAAGGGCCTTAACTGTTTTTTAATTTTTATTGAGCCGCTTTTGTCATCCTTTTTAATTTTATAATAAAAAATTTGTAAGCCATTGTCTATTTGACTTTACCACTCGATGCTATTATTATGATAAAAATGGGGATTTTTCTCTATCTTATCAATTAAAAAGAATAATTAAGAAAATGTTATTAAGGGGCAAAAATGGAGATAGGAGCACTAGTTCCACCTAACACTACATTATCACTAAAAGTAACAGAAAGCGATATACCAACTCGACTTGATAAATATATTACAAGCAAGTTGCCGCTCTATTCACGTAGCTTTTTTCAACAATTAATTAATGAACAGTTGGTCTCGGTGAACGGGAAAACAGCAAACAAACAAGGTAGTCTTGTCAAGCCTTGTGATATTGTTAACATTACCTTTCCTCCTAACCGAAAGGTTGATCCTGCAACAATCTCTGCTGCGGTCGCTCAAAAAGAGCTCAATATAGAAGTTATATATGAGCATGAACATTTTTTTATTATTAATAAGCCAGCAAATCTACTCGTCCATCCAGCTTCAAGTAAAAGTACTGCTATTACGTTAGTTGATTGGCTTTTATTTATGTATCCTGATCTTATAAATGTTGGCCATACAGATCGCCCTGGCATTATTCATCGCTTGGACAAGGATACTACCGGTCTTATGATTATTCCACGCACTCCTTATGCACTTAACGTTTTTGGTGCTCAATTTAAAGACCGAACAATTCAAAAAACATATATTGCTGTTGTCCAGGGGCATCCAGATCAATCTGGAACTATAAATTTACCTATTGGAAGAAATCGGAACATCAGAAATAAAATGACTGCTTTTCAGCCATATTATGAAGGTAGCGAAAAAAAACGCGATGCACTTACAAACTATAAGGTATTAGAGTATTTTGATGATTGCACACTCGTAGAAGTAAAGCCAATTACTGGGCGTACTCACCAAATTAGAGTACATTTTGCTGCTATCGGAAACCCTTTAATCGGCGATTCTACTTACGGCAAAAAATCAAAGAATATTCAACGACAGGCTCTTCATGCTCATGCTCTAGTATTTACATTGAACGGCGAACAATTTTCCTTTTCTAAAAGCATTCCCGATGACATGAAAAAACTCCTTGAAAATAAGCAAAAAAATAAGTAGAAAAAAACTTGCTTTTTTTCTAAAAGATGAATAGCATGAAGCTGAACTAAGAAGGAATTGTAGTAATGAAGCGTATTAGCGCAATGTTAGAAGCGCTATTGGTTATATGTACTTCTTCTGATATGTATCTCTTCTTATTTTTGTTTATAATCGCATCGTTTTTTGAGCTGTTCAAAATGCTTAGAAAACTTATTAACAACTACTTGATCATCTAACACAACAACATTTTCCTGATTATTAAGGCGTGCAGACTTGGTAAAATTATAGGAACCTGTCCATATAAGTGATTTATTATGAATATTGTTACCAAAGATAACGAATTTATTATGCATAGCATCAGACATCATCCCTTTGGCGTTTTTAGGGTTGTATATAAAAATATTAAATCCATTTTCACGCAATAAATTAATTTTACTATACCGATCATGAATACATGCTGCATCAGTAACAATTTCTATCTTTACTCCACGATTTTTAGCTTGTATTAATGCTTGTGCAACCTCTTTATCAGTTAATATAAAAATAGCTATTTTTATACTCTGTTGCTCCTGCTGAATAAAGCTAAGCAGCTGTTTTTGGATATCATCATCCGGAGAAAAAAATGCCTGTCTGACTAGATTATCCGTTGAACGAGAAGGTAACGTTTTGCATCGAGAATATTTCTTACATTCTTCTTGAGGAAATCCAATAATAAAATGTGTCTTGCCAAAGGTATCAGGTACGTTTAATGCTTTTTTTGTAGATAACACATTTTGGCGACTAGTTGGTTCATGAGTAAAAGCAGGCTGAACAACAAAAGAGAATGCATCGAGGGGAAAAAGAAGTGATAACAAAATACAAAGATAGGTATAAATAAGTCCTGCCATAATCTTTTACACTTTTATAATTGATTGTTCTTTGATATTCACTTATTAGCTTAATAGTGTTCCCGCAATTAAAACAATAAAAATAGGAAAAACTAAAACTTCCATCTCATTTCAATTTCACCGCTGACATCGCGTCGTTCATCCCTTATTCCTCTAATGCTAATATCATCTGAAAGAAAATATTCAAGCTCAAGCCGTGTATCTTCTGACAAACTAAAGTTTTTTTGAATTAATGCTCGCCAACGATCATGAACATCAATTTCAATAGCACCACGTAATCCGCCACGTCCTGTCTGATCGCTAAAACTAGGCACTACATGAATATGCTTAAATGGCTTAAGTATATTGTTATATCGGTTCAAGGTTAATAAAGATTGATCAGAGCCAAATATAAGCTGTTTTACATTATTCATAATTAATGCCGGTGCCATAATATTTAATGAATCTTCTTGAGAGCCAACGAGAAGTAATGTAACAATTTGTTCTTCAGTGAGCGAAGGGGTTGATGCTACCATAATATGATGATTCTGCAATGAACCAGTGACTTGAAGCGAGACATTGTATTGTTTAATTTTATTTTTCGCTATAAGTTCAATAATCGGATCATAAGGCTGATAGGGCACAAAATATAAACTTCCTTTTATAATATTTAATGATTTATAAGGAAAATTCATACTTCCGGCAAGCAAATCAATTGATCCGGAAATATAAGGATCACGCATACTTTGTTTAATCTTCATACGTACCTGGGCATTAGTTTCTAAAAAGGCTGTTTTTATTCGAATAGGATCTTTGGTAGCAATAGTAATATCACAAGCAATATCGGTACCATCAACATCAAAAGTGCTTCCAGCGGTCTGAAAAAGATTTTTTTGAAATATGGTAGAAAAAGGATTTTCCTTAAGCTGAGATCGTTCTAAAAACAGATGACCTTTTAAAAGGGGGAGCTCATTATCCTGTTTTATTACTAAAATGCTACCTGAAACAATCGTAAAAAGATCTTTCTTAACATTAAGTAAACATTGATCAAATAACAATGGCACATAGGCAAAAGTAAGGCTCCCATAATCGTCAAAACAAGCTGTTGCTCGATGACATTTGACTGTACCCTTATGTAAAGCACAGAACATATTTTTCATAACAATTTTATTGTGTGGTATATCAAGAACAAACGTAGCATCCAATCCCCCTATAAAGTTATATGTCTGCGGCAAACGAATATTGCCATCAATAAATTGAATTTTAACTACTATTTGATCATTGCCTAACACACTATATATATTAAAGAATCCATCTCCTTGAACATCATAGTGCAGCGTATCAAGTAACAATGAACGAATAAATGGAAAATAAATAGATCCTTCTAATTTATTATAGTCTGGAGAATGCGCATTAATGGATGCAAGCTGCATACCTTTTTCATCTTTATAGATAAATTTAGTTAAACGAATAGTTGGTTTTATAACACATTCTAATTCATAATCTTTTTGATTAATCTGACCATATGCATGTGCTTGATTTTCATCAATCATGCAATTTCCTGTTATTGGTATATGAGAGTCTAATTTTGTATGAGTGACATCGCATCGATATGTTCCAGATATACCTGTTGATTGATCAATATCTATATGAGCAGAAAAATCTCCTGGCATAACAGACCATTGCTGCGTTTTTGGCAGCAAAAAGGATAAGTTATTAGCTAATGCAACATGCCCTTTTTGCATATCTTCGCACCAGTTCCATGTACCTCTTATTTCAAATGAATTATCATTGCTCAGATGTATTCTACCATTCCACTGAGTACCTTTTCTGCTAAAAGATATATTATGAGACTTTCCGAGAGAAAACTGATTATAGCGAAGATCATGTATATTCATATGACCGTGAACTCCTTGCATCATATCATTCAAATCAATTTTTGCTTGCAAGGAACATGTACCCTTTAAAGAAGAATCTGCAATTTGTTTACCAAGTAAATGTCGAATGCTCTCCAAAGGAAAGCGTGCATTACATTCGAGAATAAAATTATTATCAAAATACATAAGACTAATAGGATCAATAACTAGTGAATCATCAGTATTTCTTAGTGTAAAAAAGCCTTGATCCTTATCCCAATATCCAGTTAAAAAGCATAATGAATTATGTTCTTTCAATTGAGGAACCGTTAACATACAGTTACTGTGCAATACAATGTGAGTATGATCACGAGCCTCTAACTGTATGGAACCGCCTAAATCTGCAAAACAGGTTTCTCCTTGAAAAACACCGTTACCATTAAGGAAATGAATACTTGATTTCACAATGCCATCAATATCCTTTAATTCACTGTTCCACTTCACCAAAGCATTAATATTAACTATAGGATCGCATACATATAATGAAGCATCATAAAGTACCAGAGATTTTAACGCGATAGGTATATCTAATGACATTTCCTCCATAATACGTTGAATGTGGTCCATAATAGCTATTATGCCATTATGCATGTCTGACCTTGCTTCTAATTGGTTGAGCATAATGTGTAAATCAATTGTCCCAGAGCACAAAAAATTCCACCAGGAAAACCACGTTGTATACTGTTTGCATTTCCACGACCACTGCTGTTCTTTTCGTGAACATACTTCAATATCTTCCAATTCCAAAGAAGGATAAAAAAAGTTAATGCATCTTACATGACCTTTAAATTTACAATCTAATGCCTCTTCAAATAGTTGAGTAAAGTGCACAATTACCGTATCTTTAATATGCTGATCATTTTGCATAATAAAAATTGTACATACTAATCCAGCAAATAAAGCAAAAAATAGTTGTTTAAACATACTGAAAAAAATCCTCTAGGCATTACATGTATGCATACTTAGGAAAGGCATTTCCAATAACCATCATACCGGTATTTCCTCAGATAAGAAACTTGCGCTATTGGACTACTAATGGCATACATAAACTGCTTATGTATATCAGTCACGTATACTGTTCCTGATTGGATAATGCCATCAGGATAAAAGGTGATACTATGATTTTTAAATGTAACAGCAGATTTTACTATTAATGATGGCGAAGATGGCGGGCCCTTGGTTCCCGGTAAAAAACCAAACCGCACATAATGAGGAAATCGTTCTTTATAATCATTATAATGATACATATTGTTTATTGTATCAAAGGTGAGAACTTTCTTTTGATTGCTCACCATAGCACAACGTTGTAAATACATACATATTGAATATAATTTATCAACCTCTGAATGTACGAGTGCTCTATTTAAAAAGGTTATATTAGCAAAAGAGAACGTAAGCATAATCATAAGTATGCCAAGTACAATAACAACTTCAATTAATGAAACCCCTGAAGTTTTTAAACCTGTTTTTTGCATTATATTTTTTTAATTAATTATGCTTGTGAGGCCCTTTCTGATTTATTCAACAACTTCTTGTTCAATAGTTGCAACAGAAAGAACTTCATCTATAGTTGTTAGACCTTGTTTAATTTTACGCAATCCATCTTGGACCAAGAGTGTCATACCATCAGCAACAGCTTGTTTGCTTAGCATTAATGTATCTGCTCGCTCCATAGTTAATCGAGCAATTTCATTAGTCATCACCATAAGTTCAAAAATAGCCAACCGCCCTTTATACCCGGTTTTTGTACATTCATCACATCCAACTGCTTGATAAAAAGTTATCTCTTTTGCTTCAGCTTCAGTTAGACCTATATTCATTAATAATGATGATGGTGGCTGATATACCTTTTTGCAATGTACACATAATGTACGCACCAATCGTTGAGCCATTGCAAGAACTACTGAAGATGCAATCAAAAAGGGTTCCACTCCCATATCAAGTAGACGAGTAATAGTTGCTGGTGCGTTATTAGTATGCAACGTACTGAGTACAAGATGTCCAGTTAACGCTGATTGAATAGCAATTTGAGCAGTCTCTTGATCTCGCGTCTCTCCGATCATAATAATATCTGGATCTTGCCGTAAAATCGAACGCAAAGCTGCCGAGAATGTCAAGCCTATCTTTTCTTTGACCTGTACCTGGCCAACACCAGTCATTTGATATTCAACTGGATCTTCAACCGTAATAATATTCACATCAGGTGTATTTAATTCGCCTAAAATCGAATAGAGCGTTGTTGTTTTTCCTGACCCGGTAGGGCCAGTAACATAGATAATACCATTTGGCCTTGAGATTTCTGCAGTTATTACTTTAAAATCTCGTTCGCTAAAACCAAGTTCCTTTAATTTTCCGAATGTTTTTGCCTTATCAAGTAAACGCATTACAATTCGCTCTCCAAATGCAACAGGCAATACAGAAACACGAATATCAAATGGTTTACCTGCGACTCTTAAATCAATTCTTCCATCTTGTGGGACACGTTTTTCGGCAATATTTAAATTTGCCATAATCTTAATACGCGATGATAGTGCACCCTGAATTCGTTTAGGAGGTGTCATAATAGGATATAAAATACCATCAATTCGATAACGAACACTTACCTCTTTCTCAAATGGTTCAATATGAATATCTGATGCATCTTGTTTGACCGCTTGAAAAAGAATATTATTTACCAATTTAATAATTGGTGCCTCAGCAGCCATCGCTACAATATCTCTTTCTTCTATTTCCTCAAATTCAACCGCTTCAGGCCCCTCTCGTTCAGCCTCTTCAAGCTCCTCAATCATCTCTTTGGCCCCCTCAAGAGGATAATATTTATTAATCCCCTCTATAATAACTTTATGGGTGGAAATAGCGTATTTGGTACCGCCTCCTAGCAATAAATCTAGTTCATCAATCGGCTGAAAATTCATAGGATTAGCAGTCAATATGGTAACCTGACCCTTAATATTAACGGGCATAACAGCATTATCACGTAAAAATTTTAATGGAATTTTAGCAAGAAGCGTTAAATCAGTTATATCATCAGTAATCTTTTCGATATAATCGACCCCAGTATATTCAGCATATGCTTGAGCAAGTGCCTGCGGTGTAACAAATTCTTTATCTAATAAACACTGTTCAAGCATCCGATCAGTGCCGGCTATCTCATTTTGACATTCTTGAACTTGCTGCGTATTAACTGCTCCTGATGCTATGAGCATCTGCATAATATCCTTTTTCATGATTAATCCCTCTTTATCCAGCTCATAAATTACCCGATCCTTTCTATTTCCCATTGTCTCTATGAACAAAGTATGCTATTTTAAATATAAAATAAATATATAATTCAATTGAATATCTTACATATCATAATTATTTCATAAACAGTATAAGGGCTATTATGGTCTCAGCGTTAATAAAACTACATATCAAACCAATCATACCATTTTTTGTTATTGTAATCTTGATTACAGGCTCTGTTATAAGCAAAAATAATAATGAAGCCTCCTTAAAAAAAATACAAACAGAAACAAGGCCACGGAAGAAAAGAGGAAAACGCCAGCACAAATTATCTCAACAAAAGGAAAACCCAGGTAAAAAAACAACAAAACTTGCTCAACAAGAAAAAGCTGGCAAACAAAAGAAAAAGATGCAAAAAAAGCAACAAAATAAAAAAGCAATAAAAGTTGCCCAACAAGAAATAAAAGAGTCAGATCAACAACCGGAAAAAAAGAAAAGCATAATAAGCTTACAAAAAGAGCGAAAAACAATCAGTACTATGTCATTTGAGGAACTAAAAAACTCTAAAAATCAACTGTTGGCTTCAAATAATAAAACGATAGCAATCAAATATCTTGAAAAAATGGTGCCGCTCTGCAACGATTTTGAAGAACTCAAACTTATCATGCTTGAACTTGCTGATTTACTTTTTGATACCGGTAAGCTTGAAAAGGCTGGAAAAATGTATACTGAGTTTACTAAGCTTTATCCGGGTAGTGATAAGGTAGAATATGCTACATACAAAAACATTTTGTGTGCTTTTTACTCTGTTTTTGAAGTAGACCGAGATCAATCTAAAACAAAGGAAGCGCTTGAGCTAACAGAGCAATTTTTAGCCCGATCTGATCTATTTACTACCTATGAAAAAGATGTAAAAAATATTAATAAAAAATGTCATGAAAAACTTGTAGAAAGTGAAATTAATATCTTCACCTTTTATATGAATAAAGGAAGCCTTACCGCTGCGCAAAAACGTTTGGATGGCATCAGGAAAGATTTTCTACCTCAGCTTCCTTCGTTAGAAGCGCGATTTATTAACTTGGAATGTCAGCTTGCCCAAAAACAAAATAATACCAAACTTGCAGAACAAAAACGCACTGAATTAACACAAAAGTTTCCCGAATATAGCACTAAACTTACAGCAAATAAAACAAAGCGTAGCTTTGTGCATAGATTTTGATGTCTTGAATAGCAAAAACAATGAATAATGCAATACAACAAGGTAAAAAGGGAGAAGATCTTGTAGCTCGCAAGCTTAAAGGAGAGGGGTTTAAAATCTTAGCACAAAATTATAGGAAACCGTTTGGCGAAATTGATCTTATTGCAATAAAAAATGACCTCATTATTTTTGTAGAAGTAAAAATGAGACAAGCTTGTTATTTTGATCTTGCTGAAGTCATTATTCCTTCTAAACAAAAAAAGATCATTGCAGTTGCTAAAGCATATTTTGCAGAATACAATTATGAATATAAAACAGGAAGATTTGATGTTGCACTCGTTGAAGGAACAGGAGAGAATGCAACAATAACCTATATACCGAATGCATTTATGGATAGTAATGAATGGTAAAATAATTCAACGCATTGTAACTGGTCTTATTTTAGGGATTCTATTTTGGTTATCTTTTATTTATTTACCGAGCATCTACTTTTCTTTTATATTACTTGGTATTTTACTGCAAATTATTCTTGTTGAATGGAAAAATTTATTTAACTCAAAAAACCCAATCTTTTGGCTTCTGATGCCTTTTTATCCTATATTCCCTTTTATATTATTAATCCTTATGAACCATCATCCCCTATATCGAAAACTACTCTTTATTCTATTTATTTTAGTCTCAAGCCATGATACCGGTTCATACATAATCGGCAACTTAATCGGCAAACATAAAATCTATCCACTCATAAGCCCTAGTAAAACGTGGGAAGGATTTATAGGCGGCTATATTTTTGCCTGCATAGGACTTACATTATTATTGTGGGAATTTAACATAGCTAAATCATTCGGATTTATTGCGTTCTTTACCCTTCTTGTATGCTCTCTATCACTTTTGGGTGATCTATTTGAATCATGGTTAAAGCGCAGAGCAAACATTAAAGACTCTGGAAATATTTTACCCGGTCACGGAGGCTTTTTAGATAGATTTGACGGCATTTTGTTTGCTGTTTTCCTGTTTTATTTCTTTAAAGACCATTTAATCACGCTCTTTGCATTCTAAAAGACTTGCATAAGCAATTAATTCACTTATAAAGAAAATCAAAAATCTTATGATATTTTTAACTATAGTAATGCCATTCAAGGCTTCCAATGAATATTAATTAAATTTAATTGCAACGTTTTGGTATTCAATATTCCATAAGAATCAAATTGCTCATAATAAATGCCCGATTCTGGAGCAGAAAGAAACGTACACACAAATACTTTTTTTCTGTTAATCTGCTTATCAAGTGCGATACTATACTCTTTAATCAGCGGATAATCGCTTGATAAGGAAGTATATTTACCTCTTGCCCAAAGAAATGCCATCCCCTTACCTTTAATTATAAGGTCAAGCATGTCACCTACCTTACCTTTATAATTATGATGTTGATGTGCTCTAAATACCCCATCAATACCAAAAGATGTTAGAATTAATTGTGTTGTTTGTTGACCAAAAGCATAAAATTTATTCTCTTTATCCTCAGCTACTCGGGTAAATTGAATTTCACCATATTTTGAGCTTGTAACAAAATCATTCCATATGTAGCCTACCTTTTTCGGGCTTTGCGGATTAATTATATCTTCAAACGTTTCAATAACCTTGATATCAACATTCTTAATTTTCTTGTTTTTAATTTCTTCCTTTAGCCATTCAGCATATTGTTTTCTATTAAATTGATCCACGCGTGCAAATACACTATCAGGATCCTCAAAAAATGATCGAGGATTATAACCAACTTCTATGCCTCCATGACAGCATTGAAAAAAATGAACTTTATGTTTTATAGGAATTCCTAAAAATAATGCTGATGGCAGAAGATTATAGAAACTACCATTAATTAATGCATGATACGTTTGTGCTTCAGGTTCACCCAACTTTGTTCGAAGTTCATTAACCAAACTATAATAAGAACGAGTTGGTTGATTCTTTGCAACATCTTCATGATTACCCCTAACAAGAAAAACATTATTTGGGTTTTTTATTTTAAGCCTCATTAATGTATAAATAACTTCGAGACTGTAAGGCCCTCTATCAACATAGTCTCCTAAAAATATAAAATGAACATTATCTTTGAGAATAGTAAAATTATCATCAAGGTATCCCCGCCTTTGTACATCCAGCAGGGTACGGATCAATGAGTGTAAGCTACCGTGTATATCTCCCCAAAAAACTATTATATTATCTTCAGGTACTATTTTTTTTTGGACAAAGACATGAAAGGGTGGATTTTGAGGTACATAGACTCCATCATCAGGCCTTTTATCATGAAGCCAAGACTGTTTTTTCATGACATCTACCATATGCCTAAAAAAATAGGTTAAGGCATTAAGAAACTCATGCTTGAATGTATTAAATAAACCGCGATTATATAAATCGGCAACAACGCTTGATTTTCCCGCAAAAAAAATAGGATTTTCAGATGTTTTATTCTCATACCATTCAGATAAGATCTCTTGCCAATAAGGCGAATGATCACATTTTTGCTTCCAAGCACTCAGAGTCTCATAGCCTGGTAATGGAGAATAGCCTTGTAATGCAACAACCTGTTTTTTTTGTGTTTTTTCAGACTGTTTTAGAGAAGCTTCAGAAGGAACAACTAATTGAACAATAGATTCATCTTGCAGACCATCTGGATCTAAACTAAAAAGAAAATGGCTAAAAAACAGATAATTACATAGTAGACTTAATAATACATACTTATTAATTTTAAACATCTCTCTCCTTCATTTTTAATTAATTTCTTTTAAACTAACATTCTGAATTACTTTTTTAAATAATCAACCGTTGCTGCTTGTGATATCCGTTCCTCTTCACCAGTTACCATATTTTTAATAGTGACCTCATTTTTTTGCTGTTCCGCTTCGCCAAGCAGCAAACAATAAGAAGCACCCATTTTATTAGCTTTGCGCATCATACTTTTAACAGAATCGCCTTCCAACAAAACATCAACACTTAAATCATGCGCTTGTAATTCATCAGCAAGAAGTAATGCTAATGATTGTTGTTCAAGAGACAATGGCATAACAATATGAAGTGCTGGCAATTGGGGCAGGGGTAAATTGTTTTTTATTGGTTCAAGCAATAATATAAGCCGTTCAATACCAATAGCAGCACCAATTGAAGGTTGATCTTGTTTAGCACCAATTTGCCCTACAAGCTGATCATACCTTCCACCGCCACAAAATGCATTTTGCGCGCCTAGATTAGCACTAACAAATTCAAAAACTGTTTTATTGTAATAGTCTAAACCGCGGACCAATGTTGGTTGATACACAAAAGAAACCGATAACAACTCAAGCTGCTCTTTTAATTGATCCCATTCGGCAACACATTGCTTACAAAGATTATTAGCAATTTGCGGTGCATTTTTATAAATAGCCTGACATGTAATGTTTTTACAATCAAAAATGCGCATTATATTTTTTTCTTTGCGCTCTATACATTGCTCACATATTTCTTCTGTGCCAGGTCCCTCTAAAAAATCTTTTAATATCAGGCGGTACGCTTTGCGGTCTTCAAAACATCCTAAAAAATTGAGCAGTAATGCATAGTTGTTCAGCATAAGTTTTTCATGAAACAATCTGTCAAGCATGGTAAGCAACTGTACATCCTGCGCAATAGATGAGGAACCAATCACCTCGATATTAACTTGATGAAATTGACGATACCGACCCTTTTGTGGACGTTCATAACGAAACATAGGCCCATACAAAAACACTTTCCACGGTGTTTGCTGTATGTGATTCTCTACAAATGCCCGTACTGCCGAAGCTGTTGCTTCTGGCCGCAAACAGATACTTCCCTTATCATCTCTTGTATCAATAAGAAACATCTCTTTTGAGACTACGTCTGTTTGTAATCCCAATGAGCGTTTAAATAAATCAGTTTGTTCCAAAATAGGCGTAGCAATTTCTGAAAAATGGTATGTATGCAAATGCTGTTTAACTTGATCGATAATAAAATTAAATAATGTAAGATCTAAAAAATCTTGTGTTCCTTTAATGCGAGAAAACATATTTGACCTTTTTATCTGATTTATTCATCACAGCATTTCTTATATTTTTTACCTGATCCACATGGGCATGGATCATTTCTTCCTACCTTTGTTACTTCCCGTTGTTGTTGCGGCTTAGCTTTACCCTTTGCATCAGCACGTTCTCCTGAAATTAAGTTCAATTGTGCAAGTTCTTTTTCTCGTCTTCTTTCAAGTTCTTGTTGACTGAATCGCTCTATATTAAGATGGAAAATATGATGCAGAACATCATAACGTATGTGATCCATCATATCTTGGAACGTTGCAAATGCTTCACGTTTATATTCAATAAGTGGATTTTTTTGTCCCCAACTACGTAGCCCTATTCCTTCTTTTAAATGATCAAGATTAAGCATATGCTGCTTCCAAGCTTGGTCAATCGTTTCCAACATCATCCACTTTTCTGCTTGCTGAATAATTTCGCTATTTTGTTGATTACGATAAAGATCATATTTTTTAAGTAAAAAATTAATACAATCTTTTTTAAGGATATCACTATTGTTCTTATTTAATCCTGCTTGTTCAAATTCATCAATACTCAACCCCGTTAATGCATTTAATGTATCAATAACTGCTTCTGCCTGATCTTTGATAATTGCACGGCGAGAACAATGACGAGCAATAATAGACTGAACTACCTTAATAATTAAATCACGTATCAGTTCATAAATTTGCTGTTCACCCTCTAAAATATCACGGCGATAATCATAAATAACCGTACGCTGTTGATTGAGCACATCATCATATTCCAATAAATGTTTTCGTATCTCAAAATTATGCTTTTCAACCTTTTCTTGAGCGCGCTCAATTGTTTTTGATACAAATCTTGATTCGATTACCTCATCTTCAGCCATACCAAATCGTTGCATATTACGTTTGAGCGTATCACCTGCAAAAATACGAATTAAATCATCTTCTAATGAGATATAAAAGCGAGATTCTCCGTGATCACCTTGGCGCCCTGAACGACCACGCAATTGATTATCAATGCGTCGACTTTCATGACGTTCTGTACCTAAAATATATAATCCTCCAGCTTGTAATGATTCAGGTGTCAATTTAATATCAGTACCACGACCAGCCATATTCGTTGCAATAGTAATATGGCTAGATTCACCCGCATGAGCAACAATCTCCGCTTCTCGTTCATGATGTTTCGCATTCAATACATCATGATTAATACCTTTCGTGGTCAAAATATTGCTCAATTGTTCAGATGTTTCAACTGCTATCGTACCAATAAGCACTGGTTGCCCTTTTTTATAGCGCTCTTTAACATCTTCTGCGATAGCATTATATTTTGCTTTTTGGGTCAAGAAAATAAGATCCGATTTATCATCACGGATCATAGGTTTATTGGTTGGCATAATCACCACATCCAAACCATAAATTCTATAAAATTCTTCTGCCTCTGTTGCTGCCGTACCCGTCATACCGGCAAGTTTAGTATACAGTCTAAAATAGTTTTGCAAGGTAATAGATGCAAGCGTCTGACTTTCTTTTTCTATCTCAACGCCTTCCTTTGCTTCCAGCGCTTGATGCAATCCATCACTATAGCGCCTACCTGAGAGAATCCGTCCGGTAAATTCATCAACAATTAATACATTGCCATCCTTGACAACATAATCAACATCGCGCCTAAATAATCTATGAGCTTTGAGTGCCTGATGAGTATGATGTAATATATTGATATGCTCAACAGCATAGAGGTTATCGATATTAAAAGCTGCTTCTATTTTATCATTGCCAGATTCAGTTAACTGCACAGAACGAGCCTTTTCATCAACTTCGTAATCTTCTTCCTTTTTTAATCTCATCACCACTCTATTAGCAGTATCATATAACTTGCTTCTTTCATCTGATGAACCGGAAATAATAAGCGGTGTTCGTGCTTCATCAATTAAAATAGAATCAACTTCATCAACAATTGCATAGTTTGGGTCTTTCTGTACATAATCTTCAAGGCGAAATTTCATATTATCACGTAGATAATCAAAGCCGAGTTCATTATTAGTTGCATAAAGAACATCAGCTTCATATGCCTTTTTTCTTTCTACATCGCCTATTTCATTTTGCAGGACACCGACATTCAATCCGAGTCCAGTATAAATAGGTCCCATCCATTCAGCATCACGCCGAGCTAAATAATCATTAACCGTTACAAGATAAGCTCCTTTTCCAGTTAGAGCATTAAGGTAGAGTGGTAATGTTGCGGTTAATGTTTTTCCTTCACCTGTTTTCATTTCAGCAATTTTACCTTGATGTAAAACAACACCACCAACCAACTGTACATCAAAATGCCGCTGTCCCAATCGCCGTTTTGCAACTTCTCGCACCGTAGCATATGCTTCAGGTAGAATGTCATCCAATTTTCTACCTCGACTTAATTGCTCACGGAATTCATTGGTTTTAAGCTCAAGTTGTGCATCAGTTAAAGAACTTATCTGTGGTTCAAAAGTATTAATTTTATTTACTATGGGTTGAATACGCTTTAATTGACGCGCATTGGCGGTACCCAAAATTTTTGCCAATATCCGTGCGATCATTGTATCTCCAGGTTTTGTTTCCTTTGGTAAGCTATATTAGAGTATGAAAAATATCATAACAATAAGAATTTAACACAAAATAGCGCGCCACTCAATAGATAGAGCTACCTAAGGCATACAACAGTCATCTGGCGCCCAGCTTGTTCCCCTTGCCGTCGATAAGAGAAAAATCGATGATCACAGATAGTACATATATTATACTCAAACTCAAATGCCTTTTTTGTAATACCAATATCTTCTAACTGTAATCTATTAAATCCTGGAAGATCAAAAAAAAGATCGCCGTTATGTTTATGAATTACATCATCTACAAAATTAAATTCATTTACGTATTGTAAAAAATTATCATCCACTTTATAACAGCATACTTTGGCTGAAGGTCCAAAAAATACACGAATGTTGTTGATATGCGTATTAAATTCCTGTTGCATACATTTAATTGTTTTAACTGCTATTTTTTGCACTGATCCTTTCCACCCTGCATGTACAATAGCTACTGCATGATTAACCGTGTCGTAAAAAATAATCGGCAAACAATCTGCCGTCATAACTCCTAGACCAATTCGTTTAACATTGGTCAATAAAAAATCACCTTCATCAACAAAAGATTGCGTTGTTGATTTTTTAACGTTCATTCCTTTTGCACTATGCACTTGGCGCAAAAAAACAAGTGAATCTAGCGATATCAATTTTTTCAGCGGGAAAAACGGCGCGCTATCTAATAGATGCGTAGCTTTGGAAAAATGTAGGTAATCTTTTGGGAAAAGTTGATCAGCAGCATCACCAAAATATATACAAAATGAGGAATTATTATGCACGAGCATAGTTACAGCTTTCTATATTTTTAATAAGAACTATTTTCTACCCTGATTTTTTTGTTATAGAGCTTATCTATGACATGATCGATAGTCTAGGATAAGTTGAACATTTATTAATATTCGGCCAAATGCCAACATTAAGAAATAACACCATCAATGCCTACACACAAAGGTATTCTTCTTAATTTAACCCTATTAATTCAATCATATATAATTTCTGATAGAAATTTTGTTGACTTTTGCCCAATAAACTATGGTAAAATAATAATAGATATGAAAATTCTATTAATCTATAATTCAAGAAGGAATAGTATGAATAAACAGTTACTTTCCACTTTATTAATAATTGGTTGTTCAATAAGCGGTATAATAAATGCAAAAAATACCCCTGAAGCTACGCAAGATATCTTTAAAGCTGCAAGAGAGAATAATACCGCAAGATTACAGGACCTCATAAATCAAGGCGCAAATATTAATATCAAGCAAGGAGGAATAACCCCTTTACACGCTGCTGTAGGCAAGAAAGCCCTGGAAGCTACTCAACTTCTTGTTAGCAACGGTGCAGATATTAATGCTCAAGATGATAGAGACAAAATGACTCCATTACATCGATCTATAATAGCTAGAGATTCAAGAATAGCTATATTTCTTATCAATCAAGGTGCAAATGTTAACATTCAAGATAAATATGGTAAGACCCCATTACATAGGGCCGTCGAGCAGAGACTTTATTTTGTTGCTCAATTACTTCTTCAAAAAGGAGCAAATCGTAATATCCAAAATAAAAAAAGAGAAACGCCTCTTGATATAGCACGCGCACAGGAAGATCAAGATATGATCTTGCTTCTTACACAGCCACC